>JAABUI010000807.1_pt1 | contig 20486 bp, 28 predicted proteins | sample 5559111 | NCBI WGS metagenome assembly JAABUI01 (sample SAMN10711870, study PRJNA513365) | rock metagenome | isolation source: Antarctica rocks | place: Antarctica: Victoria Land, Buttleship Promontory
CGGCGACCAGGAGCAACGCCGGTCCTAACCCCGGTGTCCGGGTGGCCACCCGGAAACCGTCGACCGTTGCACGCAGCACCGATTCCCTCCGGGCCGGTGGTGGTGCGTCGAACCGAGGGCGGATCGCGATCAGGACGACCAGGACCACCGCGAAGCTCGCCGCATCGAACCAGGCCGCAGCGGCGAGCCCGGCCAGGGCCACCACGGCACCACCCAGCGGCCCCCCGATCATCCTCATCAGCTGGCTGCCGCCCTGGCGCAGCGCGAGTGCACGGGTCAGCTGCTGCTCACCGACCAGGCGCCGCGGCATCGAACCCCACGACGGCACATAGAACGCGTCGACCGTGCCGATCAACGCACCAGCCGCGACCAAGACCGGTAACGGCGTACCCCAGTGATAGGCCACCATCCCGAGCGTCAGAGCCACAACCAGCATCACGGCATCCCCGATGATCAGGACCTTCCGCGCACCCACACGGTCTCCGACGACCCCTCCGACCAGCACGAGAGCCGCCCGCGGGAGAGTGATCGCCGACAGCACCAGGCCGGCGGCCGATCCACCGCTCGCCGAGGCCGCCCACCCCAAACCGAAATACAGCGCAGAGTCGCCCAGCTGAGAGATCAACGAACCGGCCAGCCAAATCCCGTACTTAGCAGGCAATCTGCGCGTCAAGGTGGCCGACGCAGCTGCTGGCGTCGGCGATTCAGAATCTGTTGGCATGCCGCCCATCGTTGGGTGTCAACGAAGTCGAGGGTCAAGCAATCAGCCGCGCGACCGGTCGAGGATCGGCTTGCGGAACAAGATCAGCAGATCAGAGACACTGGCTCCTGGGCTGGTACCTCAGTGTGGTCGCCATACTGGAGCGGTGTCGGCATGCGCAGGGTCTGAGCTTGGGCCTGGATGATCCGTTCTCGCTCCGCGGCGATCTGCTCGGCGAGCACACGGCCTGCGTGCTCGTCCTTCCGCGCCATGATTTCTATGGCAGGTGGTAACCGACGTGCCCGTTATGAAATGGTTCCACGACCGGTATGTCGGTCTGGAGGGTTCCTTATTGGTGGTCGCATACCTTGTGCTGGTTGTCGGGCTTGTGCTGACAATGTCCGGGCCGAGAGCGCTGGGCTGGATCCTGAGCGGTGTAGCGACGTTGGCCATCACCCCAGTGAGTCTTCGAGTAAAACGTCGGCAGGACGCGATACGTCGATCACGGCCCTGACGGCAATACAGAAGCGAAGCCCTGGGCTTGCTGGATCAAACCGATGAGGTGTTCGCGCCTTGCTTCGAACGGTCCGAACGATAGGCCGCGATTTCTTCCGCCCCCAGATCGAAGACGGTCGTCTGCGATAGCAACCCATCCATCCGAGGACGGCACCAGCCTTGAGCAGCGAGCCCTTGGATCTGCTTGATGCGGCCGCCGGAGGGCATTGGTAGGTTGCAATTCGATGATTCGAGCACCGGCTCGACACGGTCATCAAGCGTGAGGCGGTCACTCTGTTGAACCGGTTGCTGCGTCCGTGGGTCGTGTACACCGAGCTCACCCTGAGCGTGCTGCTCATCTTCGTTGGTCTTGGCCAGAAGGTCTGGGGCGGTGGCGGGCCGCACTCATCGGCGGCCGGCACAGCGTCTTCCGGCACCTTCATCATGCTGCTCGGAGCGATATTCCTTGTCTTGTCCTTGCTGTTGCTCGCCTTGATGCTTCGACGACGCCCCCGACGATGAACCATCGGTCGATCGGGTCCTGTTGCGATGCTGGCCTGCCCGTCCGCACCGTCGGCGTCGACCCAGGTGACGTTGACCCGGCCTCGGAGCCTCCGCCAGTTTCGGGTTGCTGCAGGCTGCGCCGCTATGACAGTTGTTGATCTTCCTCGCGTCCAGGTCAGACCGCGTTGCGGTCACCGGATGACGATCCGCAACCGGACTTTATAGCACGTGTATCGTCATCATTTGATGGTCTTGAACGTGCCTGGAGGTCGAAATGAGAACAACACTTGCCTTGGACGACGATCTTGTCCTGAAAGCTCAGCGCCTGACCGGGACCAACGAGAAGGGCGCGCTGGTTCGGCAGGCACTGGGTGCATTGATTGAGCGCGAGAGCGCCCGGCGGTTGGCGCAGCTTGCAGGCAGCGATCCCGACGCGACGGCGGTCCCACGTCGGCAAACGCCGCCCACGTGATCCTTGTCGACACCTCGGTCTGGATCGACCATTTCCGCAGCGGCGACACGGAGCTCGCCTCGCTACTTCAGATCGGTCAGGTACTGGCCCACCCCTGGGTGACCGGCGAAATCGCGCTCGGTCATCTCTCGCGCCGCAGTGAGATTCTCGGTTTGCTCAACAATCTCCCGCAGGCAAAGTCTGCGACAGAGACCGAGGTGCTGACGCTGATCGACGACCATCAGCTGTTCGGTCTGGGCATCGGGTACGTCGACGCGCACCTGCTGGCCGCAACGATGCTCACGGCCGACTCCCGGCTGTGGACGCGCGACAAGCGACTCGCTGCGGTCGCGACACGACACCGACTCGCCTTCGACAACGGGCAAGCGTCCTAATGACCGACGACGGCGTCCCGCTCATCCATCGGGTTACGGAACATCAGGTAGCAGATGGGCGCTCCTGCAGGAAAGTCAAGACGAAACGATCAGTGGCCCGATCGACCGGTCAGTCAGCGAGGTTGCGAATGCTGCAACCTTGACGTCGGGGTGCAGCGCTTGCCACACCTCGTCCAGCACCCCCGAGCGACTGTCAGCGGCGACCGTCACGTCCGTTGGCCCGGGGGTAGAGGTCACTTGGTCGGACGAACCCGCATACGTGGTCATCAAGACTGCCGACCCCGCAGTGAGGTGGTCAATGACCCACGCGACTCGATCGACGGAACCATCTGATCGTTGGCTCCGTCGGGCGAAGCCGAGGATGCAATCCGCGCCGGCATCCTGATGTGCCATCCAGATCCTGGAGGTGAAGATCGGCGGATCAGGCTCGAACGTGTGGTCCGACCATGCGGCGAGCACATCTCGGCCGGCCGCCAGGCCAACGGCGATCGGTTCAACCTGGTCACCATTTCCGATCACCGTCCAGGCTCCCCGACTGGCGGCAGCGCAGTAATGGCGAAGAGCGTCGTGCTGAGCATCGCCACGATCTCGCACGATGATGTCCCCATTTGGTGTCGCCGACAGCGCCCGATTCTTGGATGCTGCGCTACGCCCGGTGAGGAAATAGACGAAGACCAAATCGCCCAGCGAAGTCCTCGCGGCGAGGCATCCGCGGCCGGGATACGCCCGTGTTCGCAGCACACTCTGGATGGTCGTCACCCGGTAGATGATCCCACGACGTCCGCGATCCGACTTGGGATCGCGGACCGGTTACGGATCGCTGACCGGGCACGATGAGCAACCGGGTCTTGCGATTGTGCTCGCCGTGGTTCAGGTGTTGGTGGTGGCGCGCCGCCGGGCTCTTGACCTTCACGCGACGTGAACGTTGATGATGGTCGCATGATGCAGATCGGGCAGGTCGCCGCGATTGCTGGTGTGTCGACCCGTGCGGTGCGGCACTACCACGCCGCCGGTGTGCTGCCCGAGCCGGCCCGGCGTGGCAATGCCTACCGGGAGTACGACAGCCGTGACTTATTGACTTTGCTGCGCGTGGTGCGGTTGACCGCGTTGGGGTTGAGCCTGGCCGAGGTCCGCGATGCGCTGGGCGATCCCAGCGGCGCGGAGCTCAAGGACATCCTGGCGGCGGTCGCCGCCGACCTCCAACACCAGCAGGAGCAACTGGCCACCCGACGGGAACGTATCGCGGCAGCCCTGGTCGCCGACGATCACCTGGCTTTGTCGCCCGCGGTCGCGGATCTGCTGGCCCGGATCCGGGGGGCGGTGGCCGATCCGAGGCTGGTGCGTTCCGAGCAGGAGGCGCTGGAATTGTTCGAGGCGGGAATGGCTCCGGCGGAGTTCGCCGAGCTGGCCGGGGCGTACCGGAACATGCTCGACGATCCGGCTGCGGTCGCGGCGGCTGGGGCTGTGCAGTACCAGTTCGACGCCCTGACTGATCAAGCACCTGACCATCCCGACGTTCTCGCGGTGGCCGCACAGCTACGCGAGATCGGCACCGGGATGTTCCCGACGAGGGCCCGGACCGCCGATGCGGGCGCCGATGATCCCGCCGAAGATGATGGGGCCTGGCGGTTGTTCCTGGACTCCCTGACCCCGGCACAGCAGCACGCCATGCAGCGCGCCGGCCGGCAGTGGGGGCAGCTGTGAGGCTACTGCGCTGGGTGACGGTGGCGGTGCTGGCCGTCGAAGTGGCGTTGCTGTCCACCGGTCGGCTCGGCCTGGGTCAGGCGGCGATCGTGCTCTTGGGCGTCGAAATCGCCTTTGCGGCGCTGATCGTGACGGTCGCGGTGTGGCGTTTCACCGGGTCCCGCCGAACCGGTGGCAGCATCCCCGGGGCTTTGGGTGACGCGATCACCGCGGTGTTGCCCCCGCCGGTAGCCAGGCTGGCAGCCCGTGAGGCCGCTCAGGTCGCAGCCGTGATCCGGTGGATCGCCCGACGGCCGCTCGGGGTGCCCGAGGGGGCGCACCCGGTCGGCTACGGCCGGGACCAGGTGGCACTGGTGATCACGTTCGTGGCGTTGACGGCCGGGGAGGTGGCCGCGGTCGAGCTGCTGGTGCCCTGGCCCGCGTTGCGGATCATGCTGCTGGTCCTGGGCGGGTACGGGCTGCTGGTCATGACCGGATTCGTGGCGATCAACCGGACCCGGCCACACGTGCTGGACCATCACCAGGTGCGGTTGCGGTGCGGGCTGTTCGTCGACATCACCCTGAGCCCGACCGATATCGCCGCCGTCGCTCTCGCGCGGCACAGCTGCGGCTACCGACCCGTGATCACCGACGGGGTACTCATCATGGGCGCAGGAAGCCAAACCCAGCTGGAGATAATGCTGACCGAACCCCGCACCATGTCAGTGGACCAGGCCGCCGGCACCATCGAACGCATCCGCATCTCCGCCGACCACCCAGCCGACGCGGCCCAATTGCTCCGGGGGACCCTCGAAGCACACCGGATCACCTGACCACCCCCGGACCAGCGCCGCCGAACCCGGCACCGGCACCCAACGCAGGCCAGCTTGCGGCCCGTAGCCGGATCCTTGACCGGAATGCCCCGCCGACCACCGGTACTGCAATGGTGGCGTCTCATCGGCCCCGCAACGCGTCAACTGGGCCAGGGCTTCTGAAAGGTCAGGCAGTAGTCGCCGGTGAACATCGGCGGCGGCTGGTCCCACGCCAGATAGGTCTCACCTCGAAAGGCCAGGTGCGAGGTCAGCGCGTGAGCGATGTCCCAGGCCAGCGGGGTGACGACATCACCGGTTCGGATGTTGGCGGCGTTGATCACCAAGTACCCGCCCGTCCGCAGGTGGCGCGACACCGCGAGAAAAACCTCCGTCAGTTCGTCCAAGTAGGAGTCGTACTGGCCGTCGAGTGTCGAGTACGCGGTGAGCGGGTTCTGCGAGTGTTCAACTGTGCTCATGTAGGGCGGCGAGGTGAAGCAAAGATCAATTGGGGCGAGGTGGAGGCGGTCCAGGTTCCGGGCGTCGGCCTCGAGAACGACTGCAGACGGACTGACCCGCCGCTTGATCGCGGCGACCCGTTCGGGAACCAGTTCGACACCGACCGCACGGCGGCCGAGCTTTTCGGCCACGACCAGCGTCGTGCCCCAGCCTGCGAACGGGTCCAATACCGTCTCGCCCGGTGAGGAGTAGCTGTTGATCACAGCATGAGCGAGCGCTTGCGGGAAGTGCACATCTTCGTCGGTTCCGTCGGGTCGTTCGTTGATGACGTCGTCGGCGGCCAGGTGCAGGATCCGTTCCACCAGCTCAGCATCTCCTATCCCGACCCGGCGTGGCGGGGCCTCCACCGGTGACCGCTCGATTTCTCCGCTGGCGGCTTCCGACCAAGATCGCTGAGGTCACCACAACGGGATCCCCGATCGGGACGAAACGATCATGCTCAGCGAGCCCTGGTGCGATCGCTGATCTTGACCGGTAGACGTTCCCCATTCGGAACGGCCGGCGCCGCTAGTCAGGGTCGGACGCGACGGGAAGTCGGGTGGGTAAGGTCGTCCGCGGCTACCATCATTTAGATGAGTGACAGGTACGTTGAGTTGCACGTGACGGCCGATGTTACCGACCACTGCGCCGGCGACCGTCACGTCGCACCCCGATCACCTGCTGAGCTACCGTGCCATCACCGGTGGGGTGCGACCCAGAGCCGAACAAAACCACGGCCGGCGGCTTCGCCTCAGTGATGCGGATAGGTCACGGGATGGCAAGGAGCCGAATACGGGGAATTTTACTTGTGCTGTTGCTCGTGCAACTTGTCGCGCTTTTTATCGGTGGACACACCCATGGGGGATCCCGAGTCGCCGGAGGAATCATTATTGCCACTGCAATGGTCGAAATAGTGATCATTATGGGTAGTGGGCGCCGCCAGCGTGAGTAGTTCGGTGAATGGTTGGCCGTGGACAGTGATCGCCTGGTGTCCGCGTGTTTGAAACCTACCGTCGGAGGACGGCGGGAGTGAGGAGTCCGAGGGGCGCCGAGTGGCGTCACCGCACGAGATCGGTGGCCGGGACGGCGTCCAGTACGGCGTCAATGCTTCGGCTGCGCTGCTGAACTGATGGATACTCCAGCTGCTCACGCCTTCAACAGCGCCCGCCCGACGGTTCCTCGAAATCAGCGCCTCCGCGACCGACCACTACGACGCCCCCGGCCTGGGTGAGTGGTCCGTGCGCGACCTGCTCGGGCACACCAGCCGGTCACTGACCACGGTGGAGACCTACCTCGACCTCGATGGCTCCGGCCCGGTGGAGCTGCTCGATGCCGTCGCGTACACCTGGCTATCGCCATCGCCATCGCTATCGCTATCGCCGGCGCCCTGGCCGACGCCGCCGCAGTAGCCCATCGCGGACGCGACGCTGGCGCCGCGCTCGGCGCGGACCCGATGGCCACGCTGAGCGCACTGGTGATTCGCATACCAGAGCTGGTCCGGGCCGCTCCGGCCACCGCCGTGATGCGCACTTCGTTCGGGACGATGACCTTGGAGGGCTACCTCCCAACCCGCACCCTGGGAGCTGACCGTGCACACCTGCGACTTGGCAGCCGCCCTCGGCGTCAGCGCCGACGTTCCCCAGGTTGCAGTAGCCGACGAGTTCACCGTCATTGGTGCTCTGGCCGCAGTGCAGTGAATAGCATCCGCAGCCCTGCTGGCCCTGACCAGCCGTCTTGCCCTGCCAGCGGGTTACTCGGTCCTTCGAGGCGTCACTACCCACCCCGCCGGCCCGCATCGACAGTGTGGGGCTGATCCCATCCTCGATCGACTTGCTCATGACCTTGGACGTCGGAGCGCATTCCGGTTGCCGTAAGAGGTTCGGTGGGGGAACGCTTCAGGCTTGACGTCGCGAGTACCGTCTCCAATCCTGAGCTGCAACTGTTCGGGCCGGGTCGACGAGAAGTAATGGCACATTGTTTCATGGCCGTCGACAGCAGACTGCGCTGATCAGTGGTTGGCTACAGCGAGGCTCTTTCGGCCAAGGCGATGACCCCAGGCCTGCGTTCCTGGCCGACACCTACCAGGCTGACCCTTTTGCCGTTGCGAAGACCAATCAGCAGGTCGGGGTCGCCGGGCCCGGCCGGAAGCGCCGCCGTGACCTGTGCCCACGACGTAAATCTCAAGCCGCGGCGGAAACCAGTGGTCGTGACCACCGTGGCCGGGAGCCGCCAAACCAAAAATAGAAGAAGGACCGCAAGTCCGGCTAGTGCGTAACTGCGACCGTCTGCTCGCCCGTTGACCATCGCCAGAACCGACACATAGAGCAGGAGCACGGGGGTCACAGTCTGCAGCACCAAGAGCGGCCACGATACGCGGTAGCGGCCCAGAGCGCGCTGAATGTCCTGCTCGGTCGGCACAGGACGAATCTACCTCGACGATCAAAGTCGACCCCTGGGGCCATCAGCACCCAAAACTGGGGCCCGCTTTGTCGGTCAATTGTGTCTGTGACCACATTCATACGTCAGGCGCGGCGCGTGTCAGCTCGGGCCGGGCAGATCCGCATTCGTACCGCGCGCATGGACACTGCGGTCGTGCTCGTTCGGTTGGATGCGGACCTCTGGAACCAAGACGCCGCCACGATGCGGGCGAAGCTAACACCGCCCGGCTAGTTCAACCCTATGACTACCCGCTGAAGGATGGCCCAATCGACGCGCTGGTGATCTCGGTCGTCAGCTGCCTCGGGGCGCGGTTCAGGTCACCGTAGGACGTTCGATCACCGGTCGCCTCTTGGTGCATTCGCCGCGGGGCAGGAGCACGCAAGGTCAGACGTGCCCTTTCGGTCCGGGTCATATGACACGGATCGCTTCTCAAGCGCGGCCAGCTGCTCTAGGTCGTGCGTATCCCGCGGCCTAAGTTCGTAGCCTGAATAGAAGCGTTGTTGCTCCAGCGATAGGCACGGCATCGAACGACCGTGAACGCTTCCGACCGTGAACGCTTCCGGTGGATAGTCGAAGTGGCCGCCGTCGAGATCTTGCTGCCGGCCATGGCCGGAATCGTCGAAGGCCACCGGATGCACGTCGACCCATCCTCGCAAAGCAGCCCCATACTCGACACGAACCGGAAGCCAGTCGGTCTCTCGTTCATAGCCAAGGAATTCGAGAGTTCGGAGACAGAGATCCAAGTCCTCGGCGTTGACGGCCAGATCGAGGTCTCGATGCTCCCTCGACTGGGCTCCGACAAGGGCTGCCACGCCCCAACCGCCAGCCACCCAGTGGCGGACGCCGTCCGTCGCAAGCTCATCCAGCACTCGTGTGACCTCACCAAACAGCAATCACAGCACGCTAGAGCGTACGGTCTCGAAGCTCAGCCCGTTTCGGTGATGGATCCTCAGCCGGGCAATCCCGCCTTCTATCTGACATCATGCGGTCATGGTGGGCGGTGACCGGGTGCGTGCTTGGCGTCCGCACGTCGCAGGCGTGGCCGAAGTGCTGCACGCCGAGTGGCGCGATCACGCTTATCCCGCGCACACCCACGACACCTGGGCGCTGTTGCTTGTCGATGACGGACTAATTGGCTACGAGCTCGGCAGCCACGTTCACCTGGCCGCGCCGGACGCGGGGGTGACGTTACTGCCGCCGCACGTTGCGCACGACGGCCGCCCGGCGACCTCGCGGGGGTTCCGCAAACGGGTCGTCTACCTCGAAGGAGACGTCTTCGCCGAGTCCATGATCGGCGCGGCGGTCGACGGACCGCTTATCACCGATGAAGCCCTGCGTCACGAGATGTCGAGGTTGGACCAGGCGTTGGTGCTCGGTGACAATCTCGAGGCCGAGAGCCGCCTCGCCCTTGTGATCGAGCGATTGACCTGGCATCTGACCGGTCGGCCGGTCCTGACTGTCGCGTCGTCGCCCGCCGCTGTCGCTCGGTCCGCGCGCGAGATCTTGGATGATGACCCCGCAGGGGTCATCAAAATTGCCGTCGTGGCGGCGACAGTTGGCGTGACGACGGCGCATCTCGTCCGGTCGTTTACGCGCAGCTACGGCATTTCGCCCCACCGGTATTTGCTCGGCCGTCGACTTGACCTGGCCCGGCGTCGCCTACTCGCCGACCAGGCACCCGCCGACGTTGCGTTGGCCACCGGGTTCTACGACCAGGCTCACCTGACCCGACACTTCAGGCGGCTATTGGCCACGACTCCCGGCCGGTATCGGACCGACGCGGGGTGAGCCACATCAATAACGTACAAGACACCCCCGGTGTGCACGCCGTGAACTGTCTTCGTGGCTGACGATCCTTTGACCCCGCCGTTCGCGAACAAGATCGCCGTCGTGGTGCGCGACGACCTCGAGTCATGGCAACGGTTGAACGTCACGGCCTTTCTCATGAGCGGTATTACCGCCGCTCATCCCGAACTCGTTGGCGCAGACTACGAGGACGCCGATGGGTTGCGGTATCTGCGGTTGCTCGGCGTGCCCGTGCTTGTGTTCGAAGCTGCAGCCGAGACGCTGCGAGGCGCTCGGGCCAAGGCGGTACAGCGTGAGTTGCCGCTGGCCGTCTACACCCGAGACATGTTCGCTACCGGTCACGACGCCGACAACCGCGCCGCGGTTCACGCCGTCTCGTCGGGCGACCTCGATTTGGTCGGGATCGGTATGCACGGACCGAAGAACGTCGTCGATAAAATTATCAAAGGCGCACGACTGCACCACTGAGCCTCGTGTGCTGCCAGTCGGAGCGAGAGAACGCCTCCGTAGGAGGAAGGTCTAACGGCGACCGTCGCGACCCTCCGTCACTGCCAGGATCAAGATCGCGCGATCGTCATTTAGGGATCCCTTACCGGACTTGAGGTCGGCACGATCACTGGGCTAGAACGAACTCCCAGTCCGTCGTGGTGTGGGACCGTTACCCAGTGAGCGGTGAGGACGAAGTGCTTGCAGCTGCTTACGCGCGCGCAAAGGCACTCGGTCAAGGTGACGAGCCAGCTCTTCGACGATTACTGCATGCCGGTTTTAGTTGGACGTCGTATACGGGTGAGCTTTTCGATCGGGAGGCCTACCTGGAAGCGAACATCCGTAGTAGGAACCAATGGCACGGTCAGCGGCTCGAAGATCCCCACGTCGTCGTCGTCGGGGATGCCGCAGTTCTGCGATGCACCGTCACTGACGACGTCGACACCGGGGCGGGCCGACAGCCCTACCGAATGTTCATGACTCAGACGTGGGTGCGCATCGGCGGTGCCTGGGTCTGTCTGCTGGCCATGCCGGCCCCCGCCTTTAAGCGAACACGATCTGCTGAACACAGAAAGTGTCAATAGCGGAACCGCTTCCGAAGCATCACGCCCTCACCGGGTGACACGTCGATGGCCGGGTGTCTCGAACTACGTCTCCCCGCTCGGCCGGCGCGTGGCAAGGGCGTCGATTTCTGGGGTGCCCTCGTCGGCCGGATGGCGGGTTGGCGGCGTCGGCCCGCGGGCAGCCGATCATTGATCGGCTGCTGGGGTGTGCCCGTTGCTGGTGGTGGCCGCCGCAACGGTGGCAGGGAAGTCGCGTTGGGTTTTGATGGGGCCGATCAGTAGCAGCAGGGGTGCAACCGCGACGCCAGCGACCATGGCCCACAGGGTGGGCCGTACCCCGATGGCCGTCGCGAGGGCCCCGGCGGCCAGAGCGCCGAGGGGGATGGTGCCGTAGTTGAGGAATTGCATGCCGACGACGACTCGTCCGAGCAGGTGGCGGGGGACGTAGGCCTGGCGGAAGCTGTTCTTGAGCACGTTGCCGGCGACGACGCCGGCGCCGAGGCCGAGGCCGCCGATCACGGTGAGGAACAGGCGCGGTCCGGGGGCGGTGAGCGGGATGAGCAGGGCGAAGGGCCCGGCGGCGAGGTTGGCGGTGAGCATCGCCCGTGCGGCGCCTAGTCGGCGGCCGAGCCCAAGTGCGACCAGCGCCCCGAGCAGTCCGCCGAGCGCCATGCCGGAGAGCAGCAGCCCGACGGTGGCCTCGCTGATGCCGACCTCGCGCACGAGGAAGACCACGAGCAGTGCCTGGTATCCCATCAGCGCGAAGTTGCCGGCCGCCCCAGCGACGGTGAGCACCCGCAGGTAGGGGTCGTGGGCGAGGAAGGACAAGCCGGTGCGGATCTGTGTGAGCAGGCTGCCGCGCTCGGGGTTGTCGCTGTCCTCGGGTCCGCGTTCGGGGGAGCGGATGGCGCTCAGGCAGGTGATGGAGACCGCGAAGCTGATCGCATCGGCGGCCAGGCCGCCTACCGCACCGAAGGCGGCGGCGATGGCCCCGGCGAGCCCCGGGCCGGCGACCTGGGCCGCGCCGGCGCTGCCCTGCACCGCGGCGTTGGCCTGCGGGAGTAGCTGCACGTCGATGATGCCGGGCAGGTACACCTGGTAGGCGGTCTCGAAGAACACCGCGGCCAGACCGATGAGCGCCGCGACGACCAGCAGGTGGGCGAGGGTTAGCGCGCCCCACCACGCGGCGGCCGGTACGGAGGCGATGGCCACCAACGAGAGCGCGTCGGCGCTGAGCATCACCGTCCGGCGCGGCAGTCGATCCACCCACGCTCCGGCCGGTAGGCCGATGATGAGCCAGGGCAGCCACGCCAGAGCGGTCAAGGCCGCCACGGCGAAGGCGGAGGCATGCACGGTGACCACCGCCGCCAGCGGCAGCGCCAGGCGGCTGACGCTGGTGCCCAGCGCGCTGACCGACTCACCCGCCCACAGCAGTCGGAACTCGCGGTGGGCGAAGACCCCGCGGCGCCGGGCGCCGGAGTCCGGCAGCGCGGTGGTGGGTGGGCGATCGGTCACGGTGTGGCGGGCACGCCGTAGGCGAAGACGGCTACGGGCTCACGCTGCTCACCGTCGTCGGGTATCTCGCGGGCTGCCCAGCGGTTGTAGACGTCGATCACCTCGCGGGAGACCTCGGCCAGCTCGGCCGGGGTCAGGTGCAGCCACTTGTCGGTGGTGAAGGCCGCGTCGGCCCACCGCTCCCGCTTCTGTTCGGCCGCGGCGTACCAGGTCCGTACCAAACCGAGGTGGCGGTCGAGGTTCAGCGAGAGCGCCGCCTGCGCGACGACGGACGCCGCAGGGTCGTCGTCGAAGTCGTGCGAGGACCACCGCAGCGACGGCGACGCCAACGCCCACCACCGCTCCCTGCGGTCCCGGGCCCGCTCAGGAGCCTCGATGACCAGTTCGGCGCGGGCCAGGATCTTCACGTGGTGGCTGACGTTGGGCACACGCTCCCCGGTGGCCTCAGCCAGCGCCGTGATCGTGGAAGGTCCACGAACCTGCAGGACGTCGAGCAGTCGGCGCCGCAACGGGTGGGCCATCGCGGCCAGCACGTGGGAGTCGACGACCTGGCGAGGCTGCGGTGAAGAGTCCATCTACACAGCATATGTTGCGCAACAGTCGTTGCACAAGTCGCCTTGCTTGCTTTGCACTGGGTCGGCCAGTAAAAGGGCGGGTGAAGTCAGACCCGCGGGCGGGTGGGTTACGTAGCTCTGAGAGAGCTACAAGCGGTTCGCGACGCCCCGGCCCTGACTGATCCGCCGACGCTGATGATCATGACTACCGCGACCGACGGCTAGCCCCCGCGGCTTACCCAAGGGAGATCAGGTTCTCGTATGAGGAACGCTGACCGGAACACCCGGCCTGCCATCGGACCGATGTTGAAACCCTCGTGATGACGCCAGGCTTAGAGTCCCGTAAGACCTGTTCGCTTTAATGCCCGGTGATGGTAGCTCAACCGGTACAGTCCGATTATGGCCGCGATGCTCATCGGATACGCCCGCTGTTCGACCGACGACCAGGACCTGACCGCGCAACGCGAGGGCCTCACCGCACTGGGGGTGAAGGCCAAGCGCATCTACGTCGACCACGGCCTCACCGGCCGCAACCGAGACCGTCCCGGCCTCCGCGAAGCGCTCGCCGCCTGCCGCGCCGGCGACACCCTGGTCGTCACCAAACTCGATCGACTGGCCCGATCCCTGCCCGACGCCCGGGACATCGTCGAAGAACTCACCGCCGCCGCGGTGAAGCTCAACATCGGCGGATCGGTCCACGACCCGAACGACCCGATCGGCCGGCTGCTGTTCAACGTCCTGGCCATGATCGCCGAATTCGAATCCGACCTCATCAGGATGAGAACGAGGGAGGGCATGAAACTCGCCAAAGCCAAGGGCCGACTCCGGGGCAAACCACCGAAGCTCAGCGCTACCCGGGAGAGACACCTTGTCGGGCTGTACCGGGCCGGGAAACACACCACCGCCGAACTCGCCGAGCTGTTCTCCGTCGGACGGTCCACTGTGTACCGCGCCGTCCAACGAGCCGGCGAGTCCTAAACCAGATCCGGTCACGGTGACGCTTCGACGGCCACCGGCGTTGGAGCGATGGGCACCGATGTCGCTCCCCTCGGGTCATGGCCGTCAGCGTGCCCGGCACACCGACATCCCGGAGGTAGATAGTGGGGTGCGTGAATGACTGGGTACCCGCAGCGCTGGGCCGGTTGGACCTGGACTCGTTGATCGGGCTGAGCGTCGCAGAAGCCCGTGCCCGGGTGGAGGAAGCGGCGGCATACTGCGAGCGGTACCGCGTGGGAGGGCAATGGGTTTGCCCTACCACCCCGGACTGGTCACCGTGCTGACCGACGACGACCGGGTGACATCGGTACTGGGACTCGAGGGCCGCGTCGCGGAGGACTATGTACCCGCTGCACTGGCCAACATGAACCTGGAATCGTTGGTCGGTCTGAGCGCGGCCCAGGCCCGGGCGCGGGTGCAAGACGCCGGCGGTGAGCTGGACGTGCTCACCTCATGGGGAGCGCATTTCGACATCCGGCCCTGGCGAGTGACCGTGCAGCTCGCCACCGACCACCAGGTGGTCAAAGTGCTGGGCCGGGGCTGAGCGGCTACCCGATAACTCCCATTTTCGGGTACCTGCCAAGCTCCAGAGTCGTCCCCCGCATACTGGCCGGGTGGCGCTCTACCTCAACCTGATCGGCCTCGGCTGGCTGCTCGCCGCCGCCTCCGGGATGCTATGGCTCCGGGAGAATCCCGGTCGGCGCATGCGGCGGCGGGATTCTCCGAAACCGAGTTGGCGGTCATCGACACTTCTGGTCGCTGCTGTTGTGGCTGGCGCCTACGGCGGCTCCGGCCTGCAGGTCCGGTACGACTGGGGCTGGTGGGTCGTTCCCGCGGTGTACGTGCCGCTGTTTCTCATCGGGATAGCCGCGCCGATACTTATCCGCCGCTGGCAACTACGACACTCTGCAACTCAACCTACAGGGCTCGACAGTTCCGCCGACTGGTGAAGTCGGCCCGAGGCGCGGTGGCGGTCTTTCGACCGTCCGATTCCTCGGGCCGCTTCCCGAACCCGGCGTGCCTGTTACCAGGCACCGGGCTCTCCGCAAGTCCGGTGCGGGCGTGTGATTGATTCATCCGGTGTTCGGCCAAAGGGAGGGGATGTTGTTGCCCCGGTATCGGTACCAATTGATGGTGACGGTACCGGGGTCAAACAGGGTCCGGTCCTGGCTGGCTGGCCACCATCCGCCGTCGCAGTAGCGGCGGCGGATCTCAGTCCAGGTGGTTTTAGGGTGTTTCCGGTGGAGCCATCTCCATACCGTCCGCCACAGGTAGTGGCGCAGGTAGGAGAAGGTCGACGAGGACACCCCCACCCGGAAATAGGCGCACCAGCCCTGCACTGCCGGGTTGAGACGGCCGAGCAGGGCATCGAGCGGCTGGTTCGTACTGATCTGCCGACACAGCATCTTGACCTTCGCCATGACTGCGGCCAAGGCCTTCTTGGCGGGGTAGCTGTAGATGTAGTGCCGGTTGGACCCCCGCTGCTGATGACGTTGGATGCGCCACCCGAGGAAGTCCAGACCCTTGTCGATGTGGGTGATCAGGGTCTTCTCCGGTGATAGGCGAAGGCCCATCGTGGACAAGACCCCGGCGATCTCATCACGCAGTTGCACGGCATCGGCCTCAGTGCCGTGGACCACCAGACACCAGTCGTCCGCGAACCGGACCAGCCGGTAATTGGGCAACAGGTGGCGGCGTCGTTTGGCAGCTGCGACCTTGCCGGCAGCGGGACCTCCCGGAGCCTGGGCGATGTGTTCGTCCAGGACCGATAGAGCCACGTTACTGAGCAACGGTGAGAGGATCGACCCTTGCGAGGTGCCGGTGTTGGTCGTCCGCAGCAGGCGGTCCTCACCGAGGACCCCGGCCTTGAGGAACGCCTTCACCAGGTTCAGGACACGTTTGTCGCCAACTCGCTCCCGCACCCGGTCCATCAGGGCCGAATGCGAGATTTCGTCGAAACAGGCCTTGATGTCGCCCTCCACGATCCATTCATAGGAATGAGAGGTGAAGTGACGGACCTCGGCCACCGCGTCATGAGCCCGGCGTTTGGGACGGAACCCGTAGGAGCACGGGAAGAAATCCGCCTCGAACATCGGCTCCAACACCAGCTTCAAAGCCGCCTGGACCACTCGGTCGGTGATCGTGGCGATTCCCAGTCGACGCAACTTGCCGCCAGTTTTGGGGATCATCCGCTCTCGTACCGGCAACGGGCGGAAACTGCGGTCCTTCAGGTGAGACCGCAGCTCGTCGAGGAATTCCTCGACGCCCTGCTCGACCTCGATGGACATGGAGGTATGCCCGTCCACCCCGGCCGTCGCGGCACCCTTGTTACCCCGCACTCGGTCCCACGCGACCCGAAGGAAAGCGGGATCGGCGACAAGGTTGTACAGATCGTCGAACCGGCGATGAGGATCATCACGGGCCCAACCGTGCAGCTTGGTTTGGATCTTCAGTACCCGTTGCTCCGCCTCGTACAAGACGTGCTCCGGATCGGCGGTATTCACCGACGACATCCCTTCTGACATTCCCATAACCTCCGCTGCTGACTCACTGGCCCCCTTCGCCCTGTAACCGGCTCTCCCGGTTTCCGCGACGGGTCGTTACTCCGCGACTACTACGGGGCCTCCGCCCCACCCACGGCCATCAGTCGGCAACGGACCTGCCCACCGCCGCACCGGATGTCCGGCGGGAGGGCGACCGTGGATGGTTCCCACGTTCACGACATCATCAATCGGTCAGATAGGCGCCCAGCTCTACTCCGGCAGCATCGCCACGCCTACGCCGCAGGCTTTCAACGTGGCCTCCCCACCGGCAGTCAAACCCGGCTACGGAGTTGACGGCGACCACCTCACGGTGGACGGACGTCACGCACTGCACACCGGCCCAGATCCACCAGATTCGAGCCGGCACCGCGGTAACGGAGCTTCAATCACTGGTTCACTTGCGTTACACCTTCTGACCTCGCTAGACAGGCCCGCACCGTCTGGTGGTGCCAACGCGTCCTGCCGTTGTCGGGGCTGCTTTCCGCCCTCCCCGGCGTTCCCCGGATCAGGCTGCCCCCAGCTACACCAAATCGCTGCGACGATCCGGTGGAGAAGGACCTCTCACCTCCTCATGATGATTCGCGCCTCGTGGCGCACTTGACCGTCACGGTGTATGACGATGAAATCGCCGCTCTCGCTGCCGACGATGCCGACTTGCCAGCAGGAAGGCTGACGGTGTCGGCGCCCCGGATCCAGGGTTTTCGCGCGTGGTCAGCGCGGCGATGGACTCCTCCAACTCAGCTACGTTTTGTGACGGGTGCGGTCAGTTGACCGCCGGCAGAGAGGCCTGCGCAGGGCCGACGAGATCGGGCGCAGTCGTCCCGTAGGTGGTACCTCTGCGGGAATTTTCACCGGGCGGGTGTTACGGGACGGTTCGGCAATATGTACCCCGGCCACCTGCAGCGTTCCCGTAGGACGTTCGTCTTATGGCACTGCTATGACCAGGGTCAAGGGCCCGTGTACGTCGGTGTCTCACGCAGATGACCGTGGCACTCACGCCGCTGGAGCGAGAGCTGCTCCGGTGTTGGTGTGCTCAAACCTGGTGTTGGTGTGCTCAAACCCTCCGGCCGCCGGGCTCGACCTGTCCAATCTGCCATTTGACATACGTGTGACCCGTGTCATACTGCATTCGGGGATTGTTAGGTCAATATGCATCCGCCGAAGGTGAAGTGTTCAACCATGTGGCTCAGATCAGCGTTTGGCGATCGCCTCGTTTGGTAGAGCAGTGGTAGGAATGCTGCCTGACCGAGATGCGGTCAGGTAGGTAGAGAGGCGGAGACTTGATGACCGACGCTCAATCCGAGCCGAAGAAGACCCAAAAGAGCTGGTTCCTGAGGCACAAGCTCTTGAGCGGCCTCGGTGCGATCGTCGTGCTGGTCATTGTCATCGCGGCGCTCGGGACTGGCGGTGGTGGTACTGGCGGTGGTGGTACGGCCGCCAACACTGCGGGGAATACGAGTGCCGCGGCTTCGACCCAGACCACCAATGGCGCACCAAGCACTAATCCATCCTCACAGGCTGTCAAGTCAACGCCGAGCCCGCAGACCAAGCCGACGAGCCCGCAGATTCAGCCGACCCGGAAGACTGACCCGCCCCCCCAGACCAAGCCGAACGCGGTGGCGAACACACGCGATAACGCCTCAGCAAAGCTGACCACGCTTGGCGCAGGCACGTTCACCGTGGGACCCGACGTGCCGGTGGGTAGATACGCCATTACCGCCAAGGCAGGGGAAAGCGGCAACCTGTCGGCTTCGAGCAGCGACAATCCGTTGGCGATCAACGCGATCCTTGGCGATGCCGGCGGGCTCGGCGTGCCTTCCGTTACCTCGACACTGACCAAGGGCGAGACTCTGACGATCTCAGGATTGTCGGCCGTGGCGCTCACCCCTGCTCCGACAAAACTGCGCACGTCGTTGAGTACGGGTGATTGGGTTGTGGGCCTCGATATCGCGGCGGGTCGCTACGTTGCTAAGCCTGCACAGGGCGGGTCCGGCAATTTCACCGTCTACGACAAGGACGGTCTTCCCACCACGAACGAGGTCCTCGGCGTCGCTTCGGGGATGGGGGTTCCTGACGTGACGGTCTCCCTCAGCGACGGCGACCAGATCGGGATTTCTGGGCTATCAGGAGTCACGTTCACCGCCAAATAGTCGACTGTGGCTGGCGTTCGCCCGTTAACCACAGTCACATGACGGTAGTGGCAACGGCTTCACGTTTTCCGGTGGATCGGTAAGTCACCGGTCGCCGATCGGTCACCGGTCAGCGGCGGTCCGGAGCGCCCGCACGAGGATCAGAGAAAGGTCGGTCCAGTCCAAACCGTTGTGCTCTTCCAAGGGGGTAGAACCCCGTTGCCTTATGGAACTGTCGCGTGTCTGCGTATGGCTCGCTATCCAAGGACGGTCCGACTGTGTGTACTGACGGCAGGCGGCACCTATCGTCAGTGAAGTCGGGTGGCTATGCGCTCGACGAGTGCGCGGCCATCCCGAGCTTGGTCGTCGCCCGTGCCGGGAAGCCATTTGCAGGTCGCGCGGATCGTCTGTTATTGCTGTGGGTCGCTGTGAGGACGTTGGGCCGTCTCCAGCGCTTCTTCGTCGACAGGCAAGGCGGCGAAGGAGTTGTGCCGGTACTCCGTACCGGCGGGGCGCCCGTCAACGAGGCGAAGGTAGGCAAACGGCCCGCAGGCGCAGTCGTGAGGTTCGGTAGCCATCAGGTTCATGGCCGGTGACCCTACCGGCGTACGCCTCGCCTCACCGAGCAACGTTCCGGTGCGCCTTCCTCATTTGGAGCGGCCGACCGGCGCTCATCACGGCCACATGGACGATGGCGCGGCGCAGGCGCACGCTCATCGGATCACGACTTGTCGAAGTAGTCATGCAGCTCATCCTGCCTGCCGGACCGCCGTGCCGACCTGCCGTCCTTTCCGAGGACGGCGCGTGAGCCCGCCATCCCTTATCGGGACACATCAATTTTGATCGACGAGTCCGGTGCGAACGCTCCACCCTGACCGGTAGACGTTCCCGTTGCGGTGACGGTGGCGATCTTGGTCGGCACACCCCCGAAGCGGGAATCCGTCACCGGGAGAGGTTACCGAGGCGGATCGGTAGCATCCGATGTCAAAGCAGCAGCGGGTGCCGCCTGACAGCCGTTTCAGCGAATCGCGTTGCACAGTCCCGGTGTTGCGCCTAACGAAGGACGACGAGTGACGATGAGCGGAGCAGGTCCAGACCGAAGCGATCAACAACGGGCGGTAGCGGCCCTGAACTTGGCTGGCGGCGGCGATAGCGCTGGGGCTCAACAGTTGCTGCAGCGCAGTAAGACGAGAGCCATCCGCCTACGGATCGTGTTGGTGCTGGGCTCGATGCTCGTTGGTGGGGCGATTGCTCTGATATTCGGCGACCGGGGCAGGTCATCTGACGGATCGAGCGTTGCTCATTGGCGGACCGTCGCCGGGACGGCCTTGCTGATCGCCGGGTTCCTCCTAGAAATAGTGTTCATCGTGGCCCAAGTGAGATCGGGCCAGTTCAAGGCGGGGTGGCGATCGCCCTCACTGGTCCTGACCCGCTCGCAGCGCAGGGGAGTTCTGCGGCAGATCCGCGGGCGGGCTGCCGTCGATGAATCAATGCTGCCTGTCTCGCGGCAACATGCCGAGCTGTTGTACAAGAGCCGCTCCATCATCGGGTTGTTCGTCGCACTACCACTAGTCCTTCTGGGGCAAGCGCTGCCACAAAACGCCCCGATCCGCTGGTGGCTGGCCATCGGCACGATCGTCGTCTATCTCGCCTTGATCGTCGTGACCTATCGAGATTCTGCCCGCGCGAAGCGTTTTCTCATGAACTACCCACATGACAGACCAACACCGCGATAGCCGTGAGTTTCGGGATTGTCGGACTGGCTCAACGCAGCTGTGCAGTCCCGGTCGTACGCACGTACTGGGTAGCTGCTTGAGTCAAGTAGTATTTGGGCATGTCAGAGCCGTTTTCTGCCCATCCTGTCGGTGGGGTCGACTATCCCGGGACGTTTCAGGAGCTGTTGGAGTGGTTTCCGGACAA
>JAABUI010000808.1_pt1 | contig 20479 bp, 23 predicted proteins | sample 5559111 | NCBI WGS metagenome assembly JAABUI01 (sample SAMN10711870, study PRJNA513365) | rock metagenome | isolation source: Antarctica rocks | place: Antarctica: Victoria Land, Buttleship Promontory
GTGCGGAAAGACAAAATTTTATCGGAGTTGCGCCGCTTTCGAACATAGGGGTATAGGGGTATCTAAGGTAGAAGAAGATCTGAAGCCTTCTACTTCATTATTCGCCGATGACTGTACAGCAATTGTTGTTGTCAGTTACATTTCCCCATAAGTGCTCGGTCTAAAGTCGTAAGGCACCTATAGGCGGCAAGATTCAAACAGCAAGCTGTGAAAAGTACAAGTCTGATACTCAAAGGGCGAGTGCTATGCATCGAACTCGCCAATGACACTTTGGGACTTTATCACAGGTTGAATTTGATGCCAGTATACTCACGCAATACAAGCAAGAGATTTTACACGACGATAGGCAGTGTACAAGGTGATATTTAACATAGGGCTTCGGCGCTTTCGCATTTGAGTATTTACGGAGACATCAAGTTCGGCACCATTCCTACTGATCCGCACAACGTTGTATTGAAGTAAGTAAGAGTAGGGAAACAAGTCCACAATTGCGGGATATAAGCTCAACGTTTGCCAAACTACCGTCGGTCTCAAGATATTGGGGCCCGAAATTCTCTTACCTCGGTGTTTTGGTGATTGAAGACACATCTGGCGTGGGCCGCAGCGACGCACAAACATCGTGAGGGCAACACAGGCGAAGCATCTGAGGAGTCTAAAGCATAATCGTTCCTCGGGCATGGCGGCATCTATATAGGTGTTGCTGGTTCTCAACATGTGGGTCAGCAACTATGTAGCTTGGAATTTGCAGCAGCAACATTGGATTGCTGGTGACATTATCCAAGTCTCCAGGTGTATATCCAGGAACTGACGCCTGGATTATATCCCTTGCTCTTTTAGAATGCTGTGGCCACTGCATGGCGACTGCTAGTGTTTCAGTCAGGCTGACTTTGATATCAACATTCGATCGTCTGACAATGAGACAGACATAACAATGCTGTTCATATATATCAACTTGCAGGATTCCTGCATTCGATACGCTGCTGCATGCAAAGGTCACAAATGTGTATCGCGAGGAACGTTCATGTTACCCAATCTCAGAGCGACCCAGCATGCCTCAACGTTCCCGCACAAGTAGGTAGGGGATATCGAATTGCACTGGTGATTTTGGGGTTTCATTTTCAAGCACATGATCTTCAACAGTCAAATGGGGGCTTTCGAATAACAGTCACGATAAGGATGTTCACCAATGGAGCCGCCAAGCATGTGACACCCTCACAGAACCTTTCGATGACGTGGATGGGATGGTGTTAGTGGTGCATGTGAGATCGACGGTGATATCTTTCGACTACTCTACAGAGACTGCTTTGCCGAGGCTAGGGTCTCTGGAAGGCGTTAGATCATGGCAGCCATGAACCATGGTCCCTGATCAAACTCCGTCGCTATCCGGGCGCCCAGCCTTGGGAACGGGACGATCATCAAAGCCCAGGCCTGATCGATCCCGTTCGAGAATTTTAATCGCCCTTGGCGAAACGTGGCCTCCGAAACGGCCGCTCAGGTGACCCTTCAGGCGGCTTGATGCAAGGCCAGTGCACCCGACAGAGACGATCAAACCAGCCGTGTGGTGATTTGCTCCTATCCCTCTGCATCAGCGCAGGACTAAAGGAGACTAGAGGCAGCGTTGAGCTCGCCAAGAGCGGGAAGATCCAAATTTCCGGAGGGGAAACCAATGAAAGGCAGTCATGGCGTACCGACAGCCTCACGCTTGCGATCCTTCGAGAAGGATTCTAAGGATCACCGTGACCGTGACTTCTCTAGTGGGTGCCATCCGTGCGAGCCGTGCTGACCAAATGCAGCAAATTGGGCAACGCTCACTAGAGGCCTCGGTGCAAGAGGAGACCGTAGTATTCGACCATGTCATGAGGATCATCGGAGATGCTCTCTTGAGGTCTGTGCCTTTGGTGCCCTGACTGCCGTATCAGAGTGGGTAATTCATCATTCCGGCGGTCAGCAGCAAGCGCCAAAGCGAAGGATCCGCTCGGAAGGTTATCCCAATTCGACTAAAATCGAGCCGATCACATTTGACTCCGGCTTTGCTGCCATGGTCCAACGCCATATGGCGGTCGAAAGCGCAAGTACACTCGGACCCACACGAGCCACACTATCGATTTTGGGACTCGGGGCTTTCTCTTCTCATCCACGGCCAGCCCTGTTTGTGCTGGAGTCTGTCAAATTGGAGCATTTGGCTACATGCCACCAGACTGCCTTGGGGATTTCTCACACTCTCAGTGGTCGGCTGCTGAAATCGTGATGTTGTCTTCCGAGGCTAAACCTCGTCGGGCCAGGCGGCGCTTCATTGTCCGTGGAGCAAGATTTCCTTGGGGTTTCTTCTCAGTCCACCCCCCGTTGTGCACAGTGACCGCTCCTTCGGATGCACAAGAAATCCCTGCGCATTTCAAGGGCGAGAGATGATGGCCCAGCCAAACACTGAAGCCAGCCGCGACCCTCTGCTTACCTGTTTTTGGACCCGTGAAACCCCCCTCACTTCTCCGGCGTGGGTGAGACCCCTGGACAATGCCTCGGGTAAATGCCAATGATGCAGACTTGCCTTGGTCACGCAGGGACTCTGGTTAGCTGATGGTGATGGCGGGTGCGATCGCGATCCAGAGTCAGAGTCCGAGGCAGGGAGAGAGTCCCGCGTCAGCCTGGTCGCAAATCAGCGGTTGCCACAAGGCTCTGTGCCGCAGACGTGCGTGCCGATCCACCCCAGCAGGGCGAGTGGTCGGGTAGGCCAGCGACGCCTTGCAGGAATCGGGACGAGTGAGCAGGCGTGGGCAGGATGACAGTGAGGAGAGGCTACCAACCACCGTGGCACATCACCAACCACCCCACTGCGACTGCAATTGAAAGAAGACAAAAGTGCCGAGTGCCACCGTTGAAGCCCACCAACCAGCGCCTGGTCCGCCTTACCGGATGCAGACTAAGGCGCCTCCCTGCAGGCCGCAGTTGCGCACACCGTGTGTCTCCTGCCAAGTTACACGTATTGTAACCACACTGGGCGGTACGAGGCTTGCGTGGTGGGAAGTGGCGAGCATTAGCCAGGCCACCCTGCCAGAGAAAGAGAGAGAGAATGAGGCAACGCGTCATGCCCTCTCTCCGCCTCCGGATCCTCGTCATCTGCCGACCCACCCAAATCCGTCCCATGTCTCCAACCATCCCCAGCGACGCTTTTAGCCGCAACGAGCTAGTCCCCCTAGTCCTGTTCGCACCATCACACATCCCACCCCAAACACACACCCCTGCCAGTGATGCCTGCCCTGCCCGCTCCCTTCTCACCCACTCGACTCTTCCTGTCATGCCTCCCCCTTTCCCCATCGAGCCTGGTCGCCTGAGGACCCCTCCCCTCCTAGCCTCGCCCTTTCCCCATCGAGCCTGGTCGCCTGAGGACCTAGCCTCGCCCTGCCCTGCTCGCTTGCACCTGTCGGGGCTCTAGAGCGGTGGGTCGCCATGGGTCGCCTTGCACGCTGGAGCGAACGGGCCACTCGATCCCTGCACTGCATCCTGAATCATCCTTTCGGCGAAACTCCCAAGGCGTTAGTGGCTATGCACCTTGACCTAGCGCCACCTCATATGCACTTCGCAACCCCCCCCATGCCTCCTCCAGGCGCTACGAGGCCTACCAACCACTTCACGATGATTATTATTGTCTGACTCGGACTGCACTGCTTTTAATGTTCCCTGCGACTCACGAACTCACTCCGTGCACCACCTAATAATAAAGTACCAACTTCACTTCTCCACCGCGCCTCATCCTCACTCTTCCCTCTTCGTCTCTCCCATCGACTGTCTCTGCCACAAGGCGTCCACTTGTTAACCAGGACCGTATCCCATATTTCCACCAGGAACCCGATGGCTATCTAACCTAGAGTCGCAAAAGTCGTACTGGAAGGAAAGGGCCTCCGGATTGCTCAGTCGCAAGAGACCGTCTCCTTTGTTTTTCATCGTCATCCACCGAGGACCTGGGGCTCATTGCCATGTTGCCAACACCGCCTGCATCTCCCCCGCTCAATGGAATTCGTTCCCCAGAAGACCGCCTGGGGCTCATCCTGGCCAATCGGCTGGAGCTAACCGGTATTCTGGGGGTGGGAGCGTATGGCGTAGTGTACACAGCGGTGGACATTCATACCAATGTGCCCTATGCAGTCAAGGCCCTGAACAAGATCGGTCTGGATGCCCGACAGCACGGTTTTCAACAACGGGAAATTCGGCTTCATCATGCCGCCAGCCACCACCCCAATGTCGTCTCACTGGTCAAGATAATGGACTCATATGATTGTACATTCGTTGTCCTGGAATTTTGCCCGGAAGGTGATTTGTTTTCAAGCATCACTGAGAAAGGCCATTACCTGGGAAATGACCTGATGGCCAAGCATGCGTTCCTGCAAATCTTGGATGCTGTCGATTTCTGTCATTCCATCGGCATTTACCATCGGGATCTCAAACCTGAGAACATCCTGGTATCTGACGGTGGGTTGACGGTGAAACTCGCGGACTTTGGTCTTGCTACCCAGGACCATATCACGGACGACTTCGGCTGCGGATCAACATTCTATATGTCGCCAGGTAGGATTTCTGACTTCTGCCCTCTGGGTCAAAATTGACATGTTTATTGCAGAATGCCAGGATACACCTTCACGTTCCCCTTGTTATGCATCTGGACCCAATGATGTATGGAGCCTCGGAATTATTCTCGTTAACCTCACCTGTGGGAGGAATCCGTGGAAGCGCGCGACCATGAATGACTCTACCTTCAGGGCTTACCGCAATAATCCCAGGTTTCTTAGTTCGATACTGCCTTTGTCAGAGGAGCTCGATGCCATTCTGGGCCGCATATTTGAATGCGATCCTCGCAAGAGAATAAGCATTCCAGAATTGAGGGCCTTCATTCTCAGATGTCCCAGGTTTACAACTCGCCCATCAAGAGGTCATCCACCGACACCTCCAAGTGAACCGCAGTATATGCCAGAGACTCCTCTGACTGTAGCACCGGTTTTCCCGGCATCCTTTGACCAGGCTCCTGTGGCTCCTAGCGACCCAGTCCTCCCGTCACCAGAATACCGGGTCACGGCGCAATTGTCTACTTCATCAAAAGGATCATCAGCCTCCGAAAATGGTTCGACATTCTCGGACACCTCGACACTCTCATCAAGATCTTCATGTGAAAGCTTCGAGGAAATACCAAAGCCAGAAGAACAAGGAAACGCCCCTTCCCCACCGCAATTTACACCGCAATACTATCGAAACTATTTCCCCATGGATCTTGTCCCAGGGTCAATGATACACCAACAGTTCCTGTCTTCGGTCCAGGTGTGCTAATCCACCTCCAAAAGCCAAAGGATTGCTCGAGTGGGATTCACTGGTTGGACACCCTTATTCAGCTTCTCAAGGTCCGGTCCTCTTGCCTTTTTTGGATGGCCATTATGTGAACACGCCATGATGACGATTTGATCTTTTTTCTTTCCATGTAATTCTATTTGCAAATGGGTTAATAGACAAGAGGCGTTTATGATTTACGGTGGTATGTTGCGACGGTCAGAAACAGCTATCAGGCGCGACGTGCAAAAAGGCGTTTCAGTGATACCAAGGGCGGATATCTGAGCATGGGTACTAGTGTGGCTTATGGTGGAATTTCAATCGTGGTAAATATTCATGTCATGGCATATCAGGGAACCATGGGATCCAAAGGGCGCAAATAGACAGCAGAAAGTGATACCCACTGGACTCGGGTTGGTCTTTCCGATTTTCTTTTTCAAATTTCTCGGGAGAGCGAGACTCTGAGGACTTTACCATCAGCTTCTCCACGCAGGGGTTTCGAAATCACTCTGGCTTCAAGGCTTTTCCGTTCTCTGCAAATATTTCTACACATTTTGTATATACACAGCATGATTGAGATGACGGATTTCAACGCCTGCGGATGTCGAAGCATGTACATAGAAGGGCTCCTCCTGAGAAAGGATGAATCCACCAACAGCAAAGCATACCATTGCAAGGCAAACCTGCATTCGGACTAGGCACCCCCATGGATTCTTGCCGTTCCTCCTTTACTGCTTTTTCCCGATGTTTGTAAGATGCATAGACTACGGCGTTTCAAACGTGCAAGGTATCAGGCCTGGCGAGGAGTGGCCCGTTGGCAATCGTCGGCCGAGTGCAGCCGTCAAAATGTATCAGTTTGCGCCGCCCAGGGAAAAGGTGCAGTCCGAGATGTCTCGCGGGCCATCATCCCATGTCATCTTATTCTTACTGAAATCCTGCGAACAGTCATGTTGGATGTTGAAAATAAAAACAGGCTAGCCTGATCGGAAGATGAAACGTGCACGCCCCCCGTGATTGGACGCCTCACTCTTTCGTTCATTCGATCATGCACACGACGGGGGAGTAAAGTATGCAGAGTAATTGTCAGCCTGTGGGCGTGCGTATCGGCATCATCGGCCTTTTTCTTACCCTTTGACGGGATGCATGACCCTGCGTTTGCTTGATGCCTTGATGTAATCGTAGGTAGTGGCGAGAAATAGGTACGTACCTAGAACACTGGGACCTTTCTCGACCCAGTGACCGTTTGCCACGGCGCGGGTGCGGGCGTTGTGGAAGTTGGTCTGTAGCGGTAGATCTTTTTCCCTCTTAATCGACTGACAGCTACCTAGAAGTATATGCACCATTACCTTTTCCCACTTTACGCGCGCTGTGCTGTGTTTGAACTTTGAAAAGACCCCCTCCAGAGTCTGTGGTCCGAATCGGGTTCCAGACGACGCTCCGGATGATGCTGCTTACCTGCATTGCATACTGCATATTGCATCGTATCGTAACGAATCGTGTCCCATCACTAGCCGGAAACATCAGACGCTTGCTTTGAAATTGCGGGTGAAATGAAATCCAATCGACGGATGAACCCGTCGATTTTGATAAGAGCGGTACCGGGTGTGTGGGTGTGGGGGGTGGGGTGCGCGCATTGATTGAAGGAAGGGCAGATCTGATACAGTGGTGGGTTGCGGATCGTGCAGGAGGACTTGGAAGGTTGTGAGTGGTGGGATTGGGGGGTGTAATCTACTCGCGCGCCTGCTGTATGCATCACCGACAGGTGAATGTAGGGTGGAAAGAAGGAGTGATGATGACGAGGATGAAGATGATGGGAGCGGGTTGACGTGGATCCACCGTGATGGCATGACGCTGTGGTTTCATTTGATCGATACTACAGCACAGCCCCACTGCTATCGCCGTACCCATACACGCACACCACCCCCAATACTCCACCCAGATGCTTCCTTGACATCTGCCTGGGGCAAATCATCCAACGATCTAACGTGGATCATCACAGCCCACGGATCTTTCCAGGTGCGACGACAAACAGGCTGAGATAGCATCCCCGAGCGCGCATCAAAAGGCTGCTGGATCGAGATCTGTCAATAACGGCTGCGAGTCGCATTGAGCCTCATTATCCGACTAACGTACATCTTCTTCGCCCAGCCATCTTCAACCATGCGCCGTGAAAGCCACATCAACACGTGATAGACCGGCCAAGGTAGCTGGGCGTCTTGGGGTGTAGGCCAGGCTTCGTCCAGCAAATAATGTCCGCAGTAGGCAAATCAAACATGATCAGCCGTGCTGTGCTAAGGCTATCCTCGTCTCTCACTTCCTGATTCCCTGTCATTCTTCAGCTCACCGTTGGTTGCAAGACCATCCGGTCTTGCACTTGTCTCCCCGGAGTTTGATTTGGTTCGGATGTCTCCGCCCGATTTCTTAAATGGCCCTGCAGATGGAGCCTGCCTGCATGGAGTAGACAGTCTTCGTGACCGGGACCGCCAATGCAACTTGACAGAAGCTGGGCTGGCCTTGCGGAGTCTGGGCTCCTCGCTCCTCGTTTGGCAGATCTTCGTGATCGCCTGTGCAGCGCCCGAGACAATCAATGCTCAGCTAGATAGAAGTCCACGCACACATTCCTCAATGATTGAGCTTTCGACTGGCATAGGTGATGATGCCCGCAATCTTGTTGAGCTGTTCTTGAGCCAGCTTCCAATCGGCGGCGTCGATTGCATCTCTGATGCCAGGAAAGTATGCTTCATCGTATCCACTCCAAGCTTGTGGTGCGAATATGACATGCACAAACTGCTCCCGCCCAGGCAACTGCAGATTTGCTTTGTCAGTTCCACGCGCATGTGAAGCTCGGGGAGATCACTGTCACTTACACCTCCGCCAACATCCAAAAGATGGGTCTCGAAATTGCCCATTCGAGAATTATGAGACATTCGCTTGATGGCCATTACATTGCTCTCAAAGCCTCCCATTCCCACAGCCTTCTCCCAAGCCTTTCCCCATCTGTCGAATTCGGCAGCGTTCTTGGTGAGCTCATCGGCAGCTCCATGCAGAGCTGCCAGATCAAATCCATTTTCCTTTGCACCCTTGGCTTTAGCGTAACCCTCGAGGTCCTTCACGTAGTCATTGACTGCACTTGCGTACACGTCAATGTCAAAGGGCAAGAGCTCGCGGTCTGCGAGCTCGAGAGCAAGTAGCGCCCAGAGTTGAGCCAATGTTCTATGGTACCGAAAGCCAGGGTCCCCGAATTTTTCCATCCAGTCGAAATTATCGTAACAACTATGGTATGGGAAGGCAGGCCCTATGGTTCATGTCAGTCGATCAAAACAGCGACTAGATCGTACAATGACCTAACCTGAAAAGCCCATATCAAGAGACGATGTCCCAGCTATATCTTGAAATGCCACGTAGTCGCTACCAGCACCAAGCCCTTGTAAAGTGCTGCCCTTTTCGGCCCAGACAGCTCGGAGGGTCTTGTTGCTGACAGGATCCGTGACGCTTTCCATCACCCTCAGTAGAGCGGTCTCGAGGATAGGTGAAGCGGATGCTTGAAAGTCGCTTCCCGTAACAGCGACGTCTACGTTCAAGTATGCAACGCCGTTACGCCGTATTTCGTCCATGCGGGCTTCAACGTGCTCTGTAGATCCAATCAAATTGTATTCTTCCCCGTCCCTGCCATCATCGTAAGTAAGAGTATTAAGACTCCTCACATAAACCGCGCTTACCATGAGGCAAATTCGATGGTTCTAAGCGGTCTCCATCCTTTCTTTACCAGCTCGCCAAAGACTCGAACGACTTCGAGCATCACAGCTGTCCCTGAGCCTGGGTCACTAGCACCTAGACACCAGGCATCTCGATGATTCCCGATGATGATGGACTTTTCCGGTTGTTCTATTCCAATAATCTTGCCGAGGACGTTGTAGATAGGCCTTCTCTCCACTTCATCTTGCTCATTGACAAGCTCCACAATCGGCGATGTTGAGTCACCACTCCACCATTCATTGATCTCTGGGACACCCCCAACCCAATCATCGGTGAGTTCCATACCATGACCTTTGAGTGCTTGCAGCAGCTTCTGTGCGTCTTTCCAGGCGATAGGGATCGACGGTATCTTGTTCAAACCTTTGCTATCATTCTTCGAGTCTCTGCGCTGCTCGCCGGGCAGAGAAGCATATCCAGGACTCAAAACATCACCAACGACCCACGACATCAAGGAGACGGCCCCTCGCTGTACTCCGTCGCTCGGCCTGTAGCGTCCTTCGGGATATGGCTGACCCTGTAAAAACCCGTCCTCTGCCGGGTCACTGTAGATGATACATCCGATTGCTCCGGCTAGCTCTGCTGCCTTGACCTTGAGAGCGCGGTCTCCTTGGCTACCATAATATCTGACAAGCGCAATTGCACCTTTTAGATCCATCCCCTGGTCTTTAAGTCTCTGGAAATCTTCCCTCGAGCCATAATTTGCATAGATCAAATGTCCTTTGGCGCTTCCTGACATCGAATGGCCGTGAAAGACGGGGTACTGCTCAATGTCTTCTTCGATCTGTGCTTCCCAAGCCAAGTCAGAAGGCTCGACAATGGCGATTCTTCGACCACCCTCCTTAGGATAATTTAGATACACATCAAACTGCTCCAAGCGCACTTCTTCGAATTGGCTCTCTATGAACAGATTCTGAACACTGATAATTACCTCCAGTCAGCAAAATTCTCTTCAGAGGAAGTACTTAAGTCTTGGACGAGAGTAAGAAGATGCCACTCTCGGGAACATGACTGACACATGAAGATCGTTCTAAGGAAGGCGGTCATGGGCTACAGAGCACCTACTATTCGGCCAGCGCAAAATTGCCTTCAGTGCCAGCAACGTGGGGAAACAACGTCAAGTATTTGGCGTGTTCTCTGATATTCGTCTCATTCATCTGATCCCTTACATACGCCCTCAGGGAATCAGGATAATCCAATCCTGATCCTGATCCTGATCCTGATCCCTTCCGTCGACTCGTAGCGAATATATCAGACAGAAATAGAAGGTATGCCAAAAACAGGACAAGTATAAGCGCGAAGAGACGTCCCGCCAAGATCCAATTTGGCTTGAATTCCCGAAGTAATGCGGGTATCTTTGCTATCAAGTAGTCTCGAGAAGGAAGCCACTGGCGAAAGGGGAGATTTATAGAGGAAAGGCTGTGTGTGAGATTCGTAAGATGTTTGGAGAAGCGTGCAGCTCTCATGGAAATCCTGCTATCGTCCTCCTCTTGTCCTGGTTCAAGCACATCCATCTGCTGTATTTCACGGCGCAGTGCCTCTGTCGAGTCCCTTGGCGAATTGTCACCAGATGGCAAAAAGTCCAAGCTTGACCTGGCGGATTCCACCGTAGGGACCTGGTACAGGCCATGACTTCTGCCGAGCAGCCCTTGCCTCTCAGCATCATGGCTAATCTCGCTTGTACCTAAGAAGGATTGGGACGATGAGGGGCGGGAGGCTTCTTGTGATTCATCGTAGGTGGGTATGGGCAGCGAGTGATGCTGGGCGTATTTGTTGGGCTTCTCGTCCACCATGAGGACTGGAGCGGGGGCTACAAGCCCGTCAGGATATGCTATTCTCGATGTTGCATAGTAATCCGCGACGCCCTGGTAAGAAAGGCAAGATGTAGCAGCTAGACGTTGGAGTGTGGGACTCAAAAGGACCGGATCATCATCGAGCTACTGTTGTATTGAACATTAAAGCAAATTTGTTTTACAGAAATACGCGTTTGCTAAATGATGAGGTGGACTGGACGCTTCGTATGGCCAAAGCCCCTGTCCGGGGGATCGACCGAGCCGCATTAAAGCTCCGGAAATCTAGCGAGTGTAAGGTACAGAGAATCGAATTTTCGCCCGTTGATGTGGTCATAATTCATTACATTTCATCAATCATTTCTTACGTTACATGGGATAGAGCAGTACTACACTTGAACACCAGGCATTGTTGAACCGGCCGCTTTCTAGCACTTCGTTCCATGCAAGACTGGGCGAACTACGTTTCTCAATCTCTTACTGTGCATCTTTTGGACCTTCACTGACTGGCACTAATTTCCCGACCACGAGATACTTATCGTTGAATCTCCTGCGGGAATCAGAAGTCAGCATCTCCAGGTATCGTTCGGAAGGCTCCTTACTCTTCCCAGCCCTGTAGAGCCTCCATCTCCGAGGGTCCCAATCCATTGAGATCATCCAGAGGACCATTCAGGTCCTTCGTCAACATGTCCTCATCAAAGCTGCCACATGCCAGGCCTCTTGTCGCATCCCTCCCGGCAAAATTCTCATATGGTCCACCAGGACCGTAGAAGTTCTTGCCCATCGTAACGTCAAAGACCTTTCCTCTCACCGCGAGGTAGACCGGCATGTTTTTTTCACCATTGTACGGTTTTAGTGTTGGAGGTGTGAATGTGCCTAACAATCTATCAGCCCTTTATGATCCTGGATTTTTAGTCAAGTCATGACTCTGGAAGGATCGTACGGAAGACAATAGGTGCCGGTGCTTTAGGCAGCGATGGCGGTGGACTTCCTCGAAGACGGTAATAGGCAAGCAGTATCAGTAGAGCGAAGAGGATCAGATTGACGGGCGACGCGATGGTGGCGCTGTAGGAACCACTCAGCATAGATGGTGAAGGGAAGAAGGCGGATGCTCACACTTGGGTTGATGGAGGAGCCGATATGTCGGCCGTGTACTGCTCTGCACCATCATGTGTGAGCTAGCCAGTTCAACGCAGAGGCTTCGTATCACTCACTGTCCGACATGATGCCTGTGAGGTTTGATACTGGAATGACAATTGGTTGTTCGTTGGGGAGGACGGCGTTTTAAAGGTGGAGGACCAAAGCTCCTGGTTGGCGTCATGCTTCCGGGCTATATTTACGAAATTTAGCGTGTCCAGAGTGGGGCCCTCGTCCCGCACTTGTGCAGTGTTTCAGATGTGTATCGACAATTCCAACATGCAAGAGGTCCTCATAGCCTATGATCTTCAACATAGCTGTTATGACCTGTCTGTAAATCCACTTGGATCCAGGTTGTCAATGTTGCCAACATAATGAACCCACTGTAACTCCTATGCTTCAGTATTGACATTATTATTCACTGCGTCCTTGTGGTACGACTGAAGACAAAGAACGGCCTCGACTACCCATCGATGCATATTTCAGCCGCATTTACCGTCCCCTGGCCCTCTTTCGCCTGCGTGCCATTCTTTCATCTGATCTGGAGCTGGACTCTCGAGAACCCTCGATGCGATAGGAGCGTTGCGACCTGGACGACGAGGACAAAGCCATGTGGAAGCGGCTAAACACAAAGGATCGCCAATTCGACAGAGTCGGAAGCCCCACTCTGGTCGAAACGACCGCAGATCCGAACATCTTCCGAAACCCAACCAACATCAACAACGGCTCTTTCAGCATCAGCTCAAGGCCTGCTTTTGGGAGAAAGGGGACTGGGGATGTCCTCAAGGGCCTGCCAGCTCTGCCGTTGTAAGTTGCTGTCTGAAGGCCAAGGACGTTCCAAAGCTCATTGTGAAAGCCACTCTTTGCAGATCTCTGGAATGGACAATCGACCACTGTCCGACGTTCCAACAGCATCCTCCGTTTACTCTCAGCCATCTCCAGAAATGGGTAACACAACACCAACGAATGACCATCCCCCCAGATCCTCTTCACTCTACCCCGACGAAGTCTCGCCCCCCGAATCGCTCCACGTAGACGATGAAGACAAAGTAAGGGGCGAAAGAGATAGCCCAGATGTTTCACCAATATCAGGTTCTTCTAGCCCTTCGTTCAAGCATTCGCCCGCCTCCACCTTGGGCAAATTCAACAGCAGCTTACCGGTTCCCAAGAAGACCCGAAAGTTTTGGAATCGGCCAAGCCTTGGATCACCGGAACAAGGAGCACATTTGACTCATTGGGACGTGTATTCGGGGGAGCCGACGACCAGTGAGAAGGGGAAACCCCCTTCGACAACTCCTAGTGCGGTAAAATTACATGCGGACCCGAGCCCAGGCAGATTGAACGGATATGGTACCTCAACACATATCAGTGCGGGAAACCCCAGTCCAGAGAACGGCATAGGCCGAAAGAGAGTCGCAAGCCGCGACCTCAACAACGCCCCAATCATCAGACCTGAATGGAGGGGTGCCGGCGGCCGTCATAAGATTGTCAATCCACTCCTTGATAAACCCCTTCCCCCTGGTAAAAACCCAACATTTCCAGTAGGCAGCGAGAAACATCATCAAGAGCAAAGAGAAAGAGAGAGGATTGCCGAGGAGATTGCTAGAGAGCAACAGGAGAAATTGAAGAGAGAACACATGGCTGAGGAAAGAGCTAGACGTGAACAAATGCAAAAAGAAGAAGCAAGGATGGCTGAAGAAAGGGCCAGAGTCCAGGAAAAGCAAAGGCAAGAAGAGAAAACTGCTGAGGAGGGAGCAAAAAGGCACCGGGAGGAGGAGAGGGCGAGATCTAAACCTATTACCAAAGGTGAAACTTGGGAAATGAAACGACCGAGCCAGCCATCCATAGTGCTGGATAATACGGAGCTCAATCGGCAGACGGCACTTCCGCACCAGAAAAGCCTCAATGGGTCGACTAAACAAATTTTGCCTGTGCGTAATTCAAGCTTGACTGCAGACGACACACGATCTCCTCTGGCAAGAAATCCTAGCAACGAGGAGATGAAAGACCGGCGATCGCAAACCTTGCCGGAGTCGCCACACAATACTGCCTTTAAAGAGCGTTCTTCACCTTTGTATAACACGCAGAAAGAGCAACTTCACACAGCATCAAGTTCTGTCCCACAAGATAGAATCGATGAACATGATTCAAGCCATATAGAGGGCAGGTTTCGCGCCGATTTACAGAACATGCGTCTCCAAGATGAGCCGCCTAGCCGATTCAGTGCAACAACATATGCTACAACAACTTTTGATAGCCCACCAGCGACGCCAGAGTTGGAGTCAAACTCACCTTCTACGTCCACAACACCGAACTCAATACTCAACAGAAAAAGACCTGTACCCCCTGCTGGTATACCCAATTCTAGAGCAACTGCTCGTAAGCCTGCGCCGTCGGAAGTGAGCGTCACGACGCAGGTAACGCCGGAAAGTAAGCGAAAGTCTTTACCTAAATCTCCTCCAGAGGTGCACGCTGTCTCTCGTGTCGCAAGTCTCCAAGCTAAATTGGACAACCTACGCCGTCGTCGAGGCAACCTGCAGACGGTCATTCATGAACTTACACACGTCGTGCAGCCGAGCTCTATTGCGTATGACATGGCATCAAGGCAAGAGATCAAGCGAACGGTTGAAGGCCTCAATAAAGAACTTGCAGAGGTCAAAAAAGATGAGCACGAGACAGGCTTAAAGCTGCATAGGACCATGAAACGGGATGACGAGTTCGCAGCTTATGAGCCTACGAGCATCTGGGTAAGAAGAGTCACTTCTTGAACGAATGACTGGTTTGGTTCATGGAGAAAAGCCCGGCATTTTGCAGCAATTTTGACTTGGGGAATATGATACCACTTTCTGAGTGCCTTGTGCCTTGTACTGTATGGGGGGGTCTGGAGGTAACCCCCTGCTTCACCATTTGAAGGCTTTTAGCGTGGGTCAGAATGTATAATATGAGATGACATTGTAAACTCGAGAATGGGCCTTAAGCCTTGATGTCCATATTGGGAGCTGATCGATGAGGGCGAGCTTCAGTCATAAAGGAACAGAACATTAATCATGATCATCTCTCAAGCATACTATTGTCTCGCAAGTTTCTGTTCCTGCGAACTCAGTCTGATCCACTACTCCAGCGCGCCAAGACACCAGCCAGTTGAAATAACTACTTCTTCCCGGATTTCTTGATGCCTTGCTGTCCAGCGTTGAGTGGACCTTTCCCTTTTGCCTTCTCTGCCATTTCCTTATTGGCTTTTGCGTCTAGGAATGGATCAGTCTTCGCTTCTCGACATAGATTTTCATTCTGGAGGTTACCAGCTCTCTGCTTCGCCTGGAAGGCTATCTCATCCTCGTCCATGTCTTTCTTCTCTTTCTTCGGTGCTTTGAGAGGCTTCGCCTTTCCGCCTGTATGAGCAGATTCAATATTAGTCTCTGGTAATCGGCCTAAATTGAGCTATGAGTACCCTCTCTGCTATTTCCACCCATTTTAGTAGGCCACTGATGGAGTTCTGTGTGTGGGTGGCTTTGCAAGGCGATTCCAGATGTTGTACAGTTTTTAAGACAGACGTGGGGGAGTGAAGGTTGAAAATCCAATCCCAGAGCCAAAGTGGGTCCCTTCCCGCGCCCGCTAAATGTGGTTCTAGGCTCGTCACTTGTACTCCATACCTTCACACCTGTACAAGCTTCCACGGCGCACGCATTTATGCAGTGAGGAGTCACTCTGCCTGCAGACAAGGTAGACATTGGTCTTTTGCCCCTCGGCATGATATCCTAGGGAGGATAGTACTTGACTGCGCTAGCAGGGAACAAAATACATTGGTTGGGTCTTAACAATAGCCTCATCACTTCTGGCATCAGTGGCTGATTCGCACTCAATCCTACCTCACAGTCTCAGCGCAGTCACAGAGCTGCTCAAAAATAGCTCACAATGACTTCTCCTTCAGTATCCCCACCGTCTGAAGGCGAGATTATTGAATCAGATTCAGAGAAGGCAACTACAGCAATCTCAGGCAAAGGCGCCAGCGTTGACCGTGCATTCAGAACACGAGTATCCATCTCTCGCTCTCCATCGCCAGTCAGGTCCCGGTCCCCCAGGCGCCAGAAGTCTCGTACCACATCTCGATCACCTTACCGAGAGAATCGTGGAGCAAAGCGTAGTCTTAATGACGATCATTATGATCGCACGCGAAACGATCCGCGGCGTTTCAAAGTCCGATATGAAGACCATCCGTCTAGCCGTGAATCGAAACTGCGCAACGATTATGACAGTATAGATCAGTCCGCAAGTTCAGAGAAGGATTCCCGCCACAAAGACCAAGCCGGCAACGGACGTGTGAGGGATAGGCGACCCCAGATGACGAGTCGATCTTCCTTTCAACCTAAGCCCCAGCGATCGACGCATGACAACTATAGGGGAACAAATCATCATAGTCGAGGGGCTAGAGAAGATTGGCGTGAACAGGGCGAACGAGGGTATGATGAAAGCAGGAGCAGGCTTTCAACAGAACAGTCAGTGAGCGATCGGGGACATTCCCCAGTTGCTGCTGCACGATTGAGGCGAGAAGCTGAATTTCGAAACAATCAGACAGAGCGTGAAGCCAGCCTTGCTGAACAACGTCGTAATTCGACTACCGAGTACGTACGTTGATCTCATTCTTGTCGGGCCACCATTGACAACGAAAGCAGTCATCACCTAGGTAAATCCGAGGACCGTGGGGAAACCACGCACAAGATTACTGTACAACCTGTAGATGAGGTCACACTGATCGAAGAACGCCGAAAGAAGCGCGAGGCTATCAAAGCTAAGCATCGAGGCCACGCAACACCGATACTGGTGGAACGCTTAGCACTAGACAACGAATCTGCGTCACCGACGCCGAAAACCGAACCAATACAAGATGTACAACCCTCAGGTATGCCTCCCTATTGCTTTCTTGAATTCGCACTAAGCAATATGTTAGCTTCTCCAGGGCACACCTCGTCCTCAACCTCCAAGAATCCGCCGGGTCAAGAATCGCCCATCGATTTTGTAGTTCTTAAAGATGCTGATCTCGCTAATAGCTCCGCGGCAACCGGGCCGATGCAAGAAGATGAGCCTTCCGCGGCGGACTATGACCCAACGATGGATATGCAGGAAGACAAAATGCGTCATGACCAACACCAGCGAATGGATGAAGTATCTTCCGCAGCGTATAATGAGGCCGTTGCAGACGACCAAGATGTCCTTCTCCCTGACGCCACAAGTCTCAACCCGCCCGAAGGGAAGCTAGAAGATGGCTTCGATATGTTTGCTGAAACCGATGAGCTTGACATGTTTGCGGAGAATCCTCCCATTCCTCAGCAACCAAAGGAAGAAATCTCCCGAGCTGTAGCCATTCCTCAAGCTAAAGCCCTCGACATGAGCATGCTGGATGATTGGGATGACCCAGAAGGCTATTACAAAGTCATACTGGGTGAGCTCCTTGACAATCGTTATCATGTTCAATCCAATTTGGGAAAGGGCATGTTCTCCGGAGTAGTCAGGGCCACGGACCAAAAGTCCAAAAGTCTTGTCGCGATCAAGCTCATAAGGAACAACGAAACAATGTAAGATACCCCATCATGATACTAATAGACAATTTTAATGCTCTTTCGCAGGAAAAAGGCTGGGGTTAAGGAAATTGATATCCTACATAAGCTATCACATGCGGACCCTGAAGACAAGAAACATTTGATAAGGCTTGAACGGTATTTTGAACACAAAGGTCACTTGTGTATGGTCTTCGAGAATCTGAGGTAAGAAGCTCCTATTATCTGACCTCACAAACTCAACGCTAATCACTTTCAGCATCAATCTGCGGGAAGTATTGAAGAAGTTTGGAAGAGATGTCGGTATCAATATAAAGGCAGTCAGGGCATATGCCCAGCAACTGTTCTTGGGTTTAGGTTTGTTACGAAAATGCAACCTCTTGCATGCTGACCTGAAACCGGACAACATTCTTGTGGGTGTTGTACGACCCATAATCAACCTTGGAATCTAACAGCTTGCAGGTCAACGAGTCTCGCAACGTATTGAAGATATGCGATCTTGGCTCTGCGTCTGATGCATCCGAAAATGAGATCACGCAATATCTCGTCAGCCGTTTCTACCGAGCTCCAGAGATCAGTAGGCATCCACTAAGCTAAGTATACTGCAGATTTGACTAACTGTAATTGCAGTCCTCGGCATGCCATATGATTTTGCAATCGATGTTTGGTCAATTGGATGTACACTTTTCGAGCTCTACACGGGGAAGATTCTCTTTACTGGACGAAGCAACAATCAAATGCTTCGGGCAATCATGGAGTGCCGCGGCAAGTTTAGCCACAAAGCTCTGCGGAAAGCACAATTTGCCGGGTTTCATTTTGACGATCTGCTGAACTTCAGGAGCGTGGAAAAGGATAAGTTGACAGGAAAAGTGAGCTGCTATCCTATCATGGCGAAAAGGATAAGGCTCACACATGTGCACAGGACATCGTCCGGATATTGAGCTTTAGTAAACCTATTCGCGATCTCAAGGCGAGGCTCATGGCCAACGTGAAGGGTACAAGCGACGCCGAGGTCAAAGAGCTGCTATTGTTCGTGGACCTTCTAGAGCGCTGTCTGAATTTGAACCCGGAGAAGCGATGCACACCTGCGGAAGCACTGCGGCATCCTTTCATTTTGAGGACGAAAAGTTAATCCCTCTTCAGACAACCGCCAGTCCCATAGGCATATATCACCTTATATCAACATCTAGCTAAGCCGAGCTTATCACATAATAACATGCATAGGACTAGGGTTCTCGAAATTTGGAACCAAGATTTTGGCTATTTCCTAATGGCAGATCCCATCTGCCCAATGATACGAGCGTGAAGGCTGACATCAAGACTTCCTTGCCATCATCCTGCCTGCCCTCCAATGTCGAGGACACGTGGATGTAGTCGACTTCTAAACCCAATGCATGCCTTGATTTAGCTCATTGATTGAAACTTAAGACCTTTGATTACAGTAGGCAGGATAGATTTCATTATCTCACAAGCCCGTACTCGAAGCCCAAGAAATTTTAAGTGTGTTTTGAATCTCAGGCTGATGATACCCTAGTCTTTCTCATAGCCGTCGTGCTTGCTCTTGTTCCACCGAGAACGCAGTTGAAGATTCAAGTGTGCATGCTCTCGCCTTGAATGACTATCAAAGAGTTGCCTCTGACATGATCATACTGCACGCGTTAGGATCTCATGTGCCTGCAACTGCGAGTTTCAGGGCCATAGACTTTTCGATATGACATCGCGCGCATACTTCACTCATACTAGCCATCGCCCTCGAGGGTCTTGGACGCTCCTGGTGAAACCCCACCAGGGCTTCACGCGCCAACTTCTGTACAGCGCAAAGGCCGGCAAAGTGTCGGGCTCAAAAAGGGTGTTCTTCAGTGGTCCTCACGGTATCGCTGCTCCCGTCGGGATCTATGACTGCCTTGTCATGGTAGCGACAGGATTTGGTATGGCTGCGCACCTACCGTACCTGAAATAGGCTGTTCACGGTCACAAGTTCCGCAAAGTCTATGCGACTCGAGTCCATGTGAACCAAGCTACTGGCAAGCCGCCAACGCCAGCCTTGTTGAGGCGTTTCTCGGTTTCTTCGCGTCACGCCGCAGTCTTCCGGGAGTGGCGCAGTTGCATTGATAATATCTGTTAACCCTAATTGCCGATTGGTAATTACGACGTCCGATCCTACTAACGACAACCACGCTCCTACTACAGCTTCACGATCCAAGCTGAATCGCGGAAGTGGTGGTAGCCTCTCTATAAGCTGCCTCGTCCTACTTACAACACTCTGAATAACCCACAATATCCATCCAATAGCTGCTACGAAAATTGGCTGTTCCAAAACCTCCTCCAGGAATTCGATGATATAGGTGTAAGTTAAAAGAACAGATGTGGCAACAGCGCCTGTTATGAGGGAATCGCTCGGTGTTGGCTCATGTCCACTGTTCCGGCGGTCGAAATATGCCCACTCGTTTCGGGACAGTCCCCAACCCACAGTCCCATTTGGATTATTAATCATCCCCAGCCACAGATTTGTAGGGCGCACAAACTTCTCTTCTCCACCACGTATGCTACGTACACGCGATTTATATCACAACCACGGGGAATAGGTCCGAACAGATAGCTCTACAAACCGCGTATCTATGTATAGTATCATGATATGTGGATGTGGTGTAGGTGTAGTGCGTGGAGTGTAGTGGGGTGCGTGCTCAGCCCTACATCTTAGCGAGTCTTAGCACATCTATGCGGAGCAATTATGGTGGAGGCATGGTGTTAATCCTTCCACTCGGCGACAGCGAGGTCGTACGACAGCAACATCATAGATATGCATATACTTAATAGCTCCGGAGGGTCGCCTAGCCTAGGAGAAGCTCCGAGCCAAGGTGTGTAGCCATCCGAGCGCTAGGCCGATTTTAATGATATCGATAAATTTCCCTCTTTGCCATCATCGCATAGCCAGAT
>JAABUI010000809.1_pt1 | contig 20411 bp, 17 predicted proteins | sample 5559111 | NCBI WGS metagenome assembly JAABUI01 (sample SAMN10711870, study PRJNA513365) | rock metagenome | isolation source: Antarctica rocks | place: Antarctica: Victoria Land, Buttleship Promontory
CAGCAAGGACCCGGAGACACCGACACCCGGTCGGCAACCCCAGCACGTCCACCGGCCGCCCGCCCAGCCGAAGCCCGAAACCAGCCGAACCCGACCAAGATCACATGGCTACTGGCGGATCTCGGTCAGACCGGCACCATCGCTCTGGACCTGTTCGAGGCAGAGGGAGTGGACCTCACCAAGATTGTGGTCGGCCGCAGTGGTGACTCCAACGACCTGAACTACCTACGGCGGCTGATGGACCGTGGGGCCACGATCGGGATGGACCGGTTCGGCTTGGACATGTTCAACCCCACCGCCGACCGGGTGGCAACCGTCGTCGCCCTGGTCGAGGCGGGCTACACCGACCGGATGGTCCTATCCCATGACGCGGCCTGCTACATGGACTACTTCAGCGGGGACGTGGCCCAGGACCTGCTCAACCAAGCCGCGCCGAACTGGAACTTCAACCACATCTCTGACCACGTGCTGCCCGCGCTGCGGCAGGCAGGCGTCTTGGACGCCGACATCGACGTCATGCTCGTCGACAACCCGCGCCGCTACTTCGGCGGCTGAGTCACCTGTAACTGGATGGGCATTCGGCTGCCCCCTCAAGAGCGAGCGACGTCCGCGTCCTCTGCGCTGCGGGGCACCATCTGACCCGCACGCCCCCTTCAGGAAGGACACCATGCCCACGCCCGAGATCACCGTCGCTTTGCAGGCCGCCGACGACGCGATCGGCCGGCTCGACCAGACCCTCGCCGGCCTGTCCGACGGCGACCTGCACCTGGCGCACCGCGACGGGGGTTGGACGGCGGCTCAGCTCGTCTCGCACGTCAACATGTCGGTGCTGCTGTGGACCGCGGCCCTGACCCGGGTCGCGAACGACCCGGAGCTGGCCTTCGTGTTCCGCGAGGAGATCGGCCACGACGTCTTCGGCTACCCGCCGCCGCGCATCGAGACTGCCCGTCGCCAGCTGGCGTCGACCCGCCGGCCGCTAGCAACCTGCGTCCCAGCATTGGACCCGGCGATCCTCGAGCGCGAGATCGAGATCCCCGACCTCGGCACCCTCACGATCGCGGTGTGGACCCCGCCGGTCCTCGGGCACGCGGCCGAGCACTGCAAGCAGGCGCACGACGTCCTGCGCGACCGCGGGGCCATCCCGTGAGGGCAGCGGTCCGCACCGGTCCACAAGCCGTACTGGCGTCGAGCAATTATCGGCGTCAGGTTTTCCGCTGGGGGAGTGGCTTCAGCGAGGGCTGCCGGCGGGTCTCGGCGAGGGACAAGGGCATAGGGCGGGGTCGACGTCATAGCGGTACTGGTGGTGCCGCCGGCCTCCGGCGGCTCCAGTAGCTATGACCGGCGATCGTGCTGGTCGGCTGAGCGACCTGCCGGGAGCGTCTCGTTTGCCTCGAGGACGGCGGCGGGCGGTGCTTGCGGCCCTGCTTGTCCGCTGACCGGGGTTGCATACAACTTTTTTCCAAGGTCTCGTTCGAGGCCATTGCCGAGCCCGTTCGACGGCCGTAGGTTGCACACAGTTCATACGGAGGTGGAGCCGATGGGCACGTCGTCCGACCGGGCCTTCCACCGGCTGCGTGCCGATATCCTGTCCGGTCGGCACCAGCCCGGTCATCGTCTGGGCGAGGTCGAGCTCGCCGGCGAGCTGGGCACGAGCCGTACTCCGGTGCGGGAGGCGCTGCACCGGCTGGCGGCCGACGGGCTGGTCGAGCTGTCGGCCAACCGTGGGGCGCGCGTCGTCGCGCACACCGCCGCCGACCTCGACACCGTGTTCGTCCTGCGGGCCCACGCGGAGGGTGTGGCCGCCCGGTCCGTCGCGCTCACCGCGTCGCCGCAGGACGTGGCCGAGCTCGGCCGGCTCGCGTGTGCTGTCGCGGCGGCGGCCCGGCCCGGTGGGGATGCCGTCGCCGATCTCGATGCTGTCTACCGCTTCAACCGAGAGTTTCACGAGCTCCTGTTGACCCTGGCCGGCAGCGCGAGCCTGTCCTCCGTGGTTGGCGGCCTCGTGCACAGCACGGTCCTCATGCGCACCTACCGCGCCTTTGACGAGGGCGCGATGCACCGCAGCGTCGAGCACCACCTTGAACTGGTGGCAGCGGTGCAGAGCGGCGACCCGGACTGGGCTGAGAGCGTCATGCGCAGCCACCTGTTCTCGGCCCGGTCCGCGCTGCTCGGCCCGCGCCGCACCGCTGCCGAGTACTCCTTGCCACAGCTCCGCCATGAACCGCCCACCGGTCTGCCGTCCGGCGACGGGGACCTGACCGCACAGGAGAGCGCATGAGCTACCGGTTGGGGGTGGACGTCGGCGGGACCTTCACCGACATCCTGCTCGTAGATGAAGCCACCGGCAGGACGTGGCGGGCGAAGACCCCATCGACCCCGCAGGACCAGTCCGTGGGCGTCCTGCGCGGGATCGAGAAGGCCTGCGGCCAGGCTGGCATCGCGCTGCGCCAGGTCGCCCAGGTGCTGCATGGGACGACCATCGCGACCAACGCCATCCTGGAGGGCAAGGGCGCGCGGGTCGGCCTGGTCACCACGCAGGGGTTTCGCCAGGTCCTGCAGATCGCGCGGTCCTTCGTGCCCGGCGGGCTGGCCGGCTGGATCATTTGGCCCAAGCCCGAGCCCCTGGCCGACCTGCAGGACACCGTTGAGGTGGCCGGCCGGATCGGCGCCGACGGCTGCGAGGTCACTGCGCTGGACGAGGACGGTGCGCGCGGCGCGCTGCGCCGGCTGGCCGGTCGGGGCGTGGAGGCACTCACGATCAGCCTCATCAACTCCTACGCGAACGACGCGCACGAGCGCCGCGTCCTGTCCTGGGCGCAGGAGGAGTTGCCGGGCGTGCCGGTGTCCATCTCCTCGCAGGTGCTGCCCGAGATGCGCGAGTACGAGCGGTCGCTCACCACCGTCGCGAACAGTTACGTGCAGCCGCAGGTGTCCCGCTACCTGGCGAACCTGGAGCAGAAACTCCAGGCAGCCGACATCGACGGCCCGCTCTACGTGCTACGTAGCGACGGCGGCCTGGCTAGCGCGCGGGCAGCGGCTGACAATCCGGTGAGCCTGCTGCTGTCGGGGCCGGCGGGGGGCGTCACCGGCGCAGCCTGGGTCGCTGAGCAGGCCGGGTTCCGCGACTTCCTCACCTTCGACATGGGCGGCACGTCGACCGACGTCGCGCTCGTGCAGAACCTCGAGCCGCGGGTCGGCCGCGAGACGATGGTCGGCGACCTGAAGGTCCGTGCGACCTCGGTCGACGTCCGCACGGTTGGCGCCGGCGGCGGCTCGATCGCGCACGTCCCGCCGCTTACCAGGGCGTTGCGGGTCGGCCCGCAGTCCGCCGGCGCCGTCCCCGGTCCGGCCGCCTACGGCGTCGGCGGCCTCGAGCCGACTGTCACGGACGCCAATGTCGTGCTCGGACACCTGCCCAGCACCCTCGCGGGTGGGGAGATCACGCTCGATGCGGAAGCGGCACGCGACGCCGTGCAGACGATCGCCGACAGCACCGGCCTCCCGAGCGCCGAGGCTGCTGCAGCGGGGATCATCGCCATCGTCAACGAGAACATGCTCGGGGCGTTGCGGCTCGTCTCGGTGCAGCAGGGCTTCGACCCCCGCGACTTCGCGCTCGTGGCGTTTGGCGGCGCGGGGCCGCTGCACGCCAACGCGCTGGGCCGCCTGACCGGCGCCTGGCCAGTCGTCATCCCGCCCTCCCCTGGAGTGCTGTGCGCGTACGGCGACGCCACGACCAGCGTGCGCGACGAGGCCGCCCGCACGGTCGTGCGACGGTTCTCCCAGCTCACCGACTGCGAGATGATGGACCTACTGGCCGAGTTGGCCGAGCAGGCGGCAGCCACGGTCGAAGCCGACGGCGTTCCCCGCCCGCAGCAGTCAACGACGTGGTCGGCCGACCTGCGCTACCACGGTCAAGGCTTCGAGGTGCCGGTTGCGGTCGACCTCGCGGCCTTCGACGGCAAGGGTGCGGGGCTCGACTCGCTAAGGGCCGCCTTCGACGCCGAGCACGAGCGGCTGTTCTCCTTCCTGCTCGACAACGAGCAGGAGCTTGTCACTGTCCGCGCCGCCGTCACCGGGCCGCGTCCAGACGTTTCGACGCCGCCGCTCGAGGAGGGCGGCCCGGACGGCTCAGCCGCCCGCACCGGCACCACGCCTATCTGGGTGGACGGCGGCCACGTCGACGCCGACCTCTACGACCGCCTCCTGCTCAAGGCCGGTAACGTCGTCGCCGGCCCGGCGGTCGTCGTTGAGATGGACTCCACCACCCTCGTTCTGCCCGGGCACACCGCGACGGTGCACCCCAGCGGCAGCCTGCTGATCCGTCCGACGGAGGACTGACCGATGGCCCAGATCATCCAGAGCACGACCGAGGCGCTGGCCCGCGTCGAGGTCGACCCGGTCACCCTGGACCTGATCGAGAACGCGCTGCGCAACGCCCGCTATGAGATGGACGAGGTGCTGTTCCGCACGGCCCTCTCGCCCGGCATCCGGGAGCAGCACGATGAGTTCCCGCTGATCGGCGACCCCGACGGCAAGATGATGGTCGGGCAGTTCGGCCTGTCGATCCCGTCATTCCTTGAGGGCTTCCACGACACCGTGGAAGAGGGCGACGTCCTGCTGACCTCGGACCCGTACTCGTGCGACGCGGCGATCAGCCACGCCAACGACTGGCTCGTCGTCATGCCGATCTACCACCGTGGGCGGGTCGTCGGCTGGTCGGCGATGTTCGGTCACATGTCCGACGTCGGCGGCAAGACGCCGAGCTCGATGCCGACGGACGCGCGAACGATCTTCGAGGAGGGCGTGGTCATCCCGCCCTTCAAGCTCTACCGCAAGGGCGTGCTGCAGGAGGACCCGCTGCGGATCATTCTCAACCAGGTCAGGCAGCCCGAGTGGAACCGCGCCGACCTCAACGGCATCGTCGCGGCGTGCCGCACCGCTGGCCGGCGGATCCAGGAGCTGTGTGACCGGTTCGGTCCGGAGAGGTACGTCTCGGCGCTGGACGCCCTGCTCGAGCGCAACTACCAGGCGATGAAGACGTTGCTCGCAGTGGTGTTTGCTGATGGGCAGCGGCTCGAGTTCAGCGACTGGATCTGCGACGACGGGGTCGGCTTCGGCCCCTACCAGCTCAAGCTCGCGCTGACCCGCACCGGCGACAAGGTGCACCTGGACTTCAGCGGCAGCAGCCCGCAGGCGCAGGGCCCGATCAACTACTACCTCAACGAGAACCTGGCCCGGATGTTCTTCGGGATCTACATGATCACTGTCGCTGACCCGCAGATCGTGTGGAACGACGGCTTCTACCCGCTCATCGACGTCACGATCGAGGACGGCAGCTTCTGGAAGCCCAAGTACCCAGCGGCCCTCAACGCCCGCAACCACGGTATCGGCCGGGTGTTCGACCTGTTCGGCGGCCTGCTCGGGCAGACCAACCCGAGCCTGCTCAACGCCGCTGGCTTCTCCTCCTCGCCGCACTTCATGTACTCGGGCACCTACTCCGGCGGTGACCGCAAGGGCGAATGGTTCCAGCTCTACTCAATCGGCTTCGGTGGCATCCCCGGCCGGCCGATCGGCGACGGACCGGACGGTCATTCGCTGTGGCCGTCGTTCGTGAACATCCCGTGCGAATACCTCGAGAGCTACTACCCGATGCGCATCGAGCGCTGGGAGACCGTCGCCGACACAGGCGGGGCGGGCGTGCACCGCGGCGGCAACGGCGTCGACGTGAGCTACCGGTTCCTTGAGCCCGGCACGGTGGCGATCCATGACGACCGCTGGCTGACCTACCCGTGGGGCGTGAACGGCGGGACGCCGGGGGCCCGCGGCCGCAAGTGGCTCGAGCGCGTCGACGGCACCACCGAGGTGCTACCCAGCAAGGTCCACGACGTGCCGGTGCGCCAGGGCGACGTCCTGCATTTCGTCACCTGGGGCGGCGGCGGCTGGGGTGACCCGCTCGCCCGCGATCCCGACCTCGTGGCGCTCGAGGTGCGGCGCGGTCTCGTCAGCACGCAGGGCGCCCGCCGCTACGGGGTCGTCTGCGACCCGGACGGCTCGGTGGACGCCGCCACGACCGCCGAGCTACGCCGATCGATGACCGCCGCACGGCCGGAACAGCTGCCGGTGTTCGACATGGGCCCACCGCTCGACGTCATCCTGGAGCGGTGTCTGGAGGAGACCGGCCTGCCCGCGCCCCAGGCACCGACCTGGGCGTGACCAACAACCCCGTGGTCGGCGACACCGGTGCGGTCCGCGCGCGGCCCGGTGACCGCACCGAACCGAGCGACGACGACGTCGAGGCGGCCTTCGGCGGCACGATCGGCTGGGGCCGCCGCCCCGCACTGGTCGTCGTCGACCTCGCCCAGGCCTACTTCACACCCGGCAGCGAGCTCGATCTGGGCTCCCGGGCGTGCCTGGAGTCGGCCGCCCGGGTTCTGGGGGCCGCGCGCGAAGGGGGCCACCCTGTCGTGCACACGCGGGTCGCGTATGCACCGGGCGGCATCGACGGCGGCTTGTTCTTCGCCAAGGTCCGGGGCCTGCGGTACTTCGTGGAGGGCGAGCCCCTCGGCGAGCCGATGCCCGAGGTCGCGCCGCTACCCGGTGAGGTCGTCGTAGTGAAGCAGTATGCAAGCGGCTTCTTCGGAACGGCGCTGGCCTCCGTGCTCGCCTCCCGCAGGGTGGACACCGTCATAGTCGTAGGGGTCAGCACGAGCGGATGCGTGCGAGCGACGACCCTCGACGCGCTGCAGCACGGTTTCCGGCCGATCGTGGTGCGGGAGGCCGTGGGTGATCGGAGCCCGGGTCCGCACGAGGCCAACCTGTTCGACCTGCAGGCGAAGTACGCCGACGTCCTTTCCGAAGACGAGGTCGCCCCCTACCTGCGGGCCCACCCCGCGACGAACGAGGACGGACACACCTGATGGGCAGCTTCAAGTCCCCCGCCGACGGCGCCCCGTCGCGCCTCCGCGCCCTGCTGTCCCGGCCCGAACCGCTGCTCGTGCCCGGTGCCTACGACGCCCTGTCGGCCCGCCTGGTCGAGCACGCCGGCTTCGAGGCCGTCTACCTGACGGGCTTCGGCGCGACCGCGTCGCTGCTCGGGCTGCCCGACGTCGGACTGCTGTCGCTGCCCGACATGGTCGACAGCGCCGCCCGGATGGCGCGCGCCGTCGACGTGCCGCTCATCAGCGACGCCGACACCGGCTACGGCAACGCCATTAACGTGGCCCGGGCGGTGCAGCAGTTCGAGCGGGCCGGGGTGGCCGCGGTTCACCTCGAGGACCAGGTGGCACCCAAGAGGTGCGGCCACATGAGCGGCAAGCAGGTGGTGCCAGTTGAGGAGATGGTCGAGAAGTTGCGCGCCGCGGTAGCTGCTCGCCGCGACCCGGACTTCGTGCTGATCGCACGCACCGACGCCCGCGCCGTCGAGGGGCTCGACGCCGCGCTCGAACGGGCCCGCGCCTACCGTGATGCGGGAGCTGACGTGCTGTTCGTCGAGGCGCCGGAGACTGAGGCCGAGGTCGTCGAGGTGGCGGCGGCCTTCCCTGACACCCCCCTGCTGTTCAACTGGGTCGAGCGGGGGCGAACCCCAATGTTGCCGCTCGCCCAGATCGCTGAGCTGGGCTTCGCCATCGTCATCTTCCCCGTGGCGACACTGTTCTCCGCGACCACCGGCATGCAGCGCTACCTGTCCAAGCTACGGGCCAGCGGCACGCCCCTCGCAGCGCTCGATGACGCTGTCGATTTCGACGCCTTCACCGACCTCGTCGGCCTGCCCGAGATCCGGGCGTTTGAAGACGAGGTCACGCGCCACTGACTCGCCGGCGACATCCCTTCTGCACTCCCCGTCGGACGGCGAGTGCGACCCGCAGTCGGGGCGTAGCCCGACTGGGCAACGTGCAGCAAAGGACACGACGCCTGAGGCTGAGCCGACGTCCTTGAGGGCATCCAGATCTTGTCTGCTCAGGGATCCAAGTCGGCAGCGCCACGGATCGAACGTAGCGCCGGCAAGGGCGCCTCGGAGCGGTACGGTTATGCAATCAGCTGGTTGCGCCGGAACGCAGCGCAGCGACCGGGTCCGCTGCAGTTCAGATGACGCTGGTTGTGCCGGTCAGGGGGTCTTGACCTGAGCGACTGGCGGGTGCGCAAGCACTTGTGCCCGCAGCCGACGGCACCCGAGGAGGACGGCGGTAAGCACTGTGACCTCTTTGCGGGTGAGCACCGTGCGGGACGTCGTCCTGCCGCACGACAGCCAGGAGGTGCTTGCGCTCATCCGCGACATCGAGCTGTTGGAGCCACTCGACCGCAAGGCACGCAGCGGGGGGCTACTGCAAGCACCCCCCGGGCCAGACACCCGCCGGATCGGACGCCTGAATGTGGTCGGGGGCCAGCCGCACGTCTCGGGCGCCGAGACGGGCAGCATCAGCGGTGAGGTCATTAGGCTGCTCCTGGGACTGCCGCTCCGCCGCCACCCTCATCCGGTAGTGCTCGACCTCCCGGTCGAGGTCGGCCGGGCTCCAGCCGAGCGGGTGGGCGACGAGGTCGGCGATCTCCTGCGCGGCATCCACCCCGCGGTCGAGCGTCTCGATCGAGATGCGGGTCCGGCGGGTGAGGATGTCATCGAGGTGCAGCGCACCTTCGTGGGTCACGGCATACGACGCCTCGGCCCGCAGGTAGCCCGGTGCGCTCGCTAACGGTGCGCGCAAGTCCGGCCGGTCGGCGGTCGTGGCGAGGAGCTCGTGGATCAACGTGCCATACCGGTGCAGCAGCGCCTCGACGCGGGCGATCTCGAGGCCCTGTCGGTCTGCCAGGGCGGCGCGGTCTCGCCAAAGTTCGGCGTAGCCCTCCGCACCGACCAGCGGCACCGCGGCCGTGCCGGATGCTGGCACCGACCAGCCGGCTGTCGCCACGTCGACGGTATCGCGGGCCATCACCCGGTAGGTCGTGTACTTGCCGCCCGCGACCACCGTAAGCCCCGGGGCCGGGGTGACGACCGCGTGCTCGCGGGACAGCTTGCTCGTGGCGTCGGACTCGCCAGCCAGCAACGGACGCAACCCAGCGTAGACGCCGACGACGTCGTTTACGGTCAGTGGGTCGACCAGCACCCGGTTTACCTGCGCGAGCAGGTAGCTGATGTCGCGGGCGCTGGCGGCAGGGTGGGCGAGGTCGAGCGCCCAGGCGGTATCGGTGGTTCCGATGAGCCAGTGGCTCCCGTGCCACGGGATGACGAACAGCACGCTGGTCGCGGTCTTGGCGATCAGCCCTGTTCCTACGTCACGCGACGCAATCCGGTCCCACGGCACCACCAGGTGGACGCCCTTGGAGGCCGTGACCGTCATCCCGGGGTCAAGACCCGGCAGGGCGCTGGTGAACACCCCGGTGGCGTAGACGACCGCGCGGGCTCGCACCGTCAGCTCCTGGCCGGTTTCCAGATCGCGGGCGGTGATGCCGCACGCCCTCCCATCCCGCTCGAGCAACCCGGTGGCCCGCACGCTGTTGGCCAGCAGCGCCCCCCGCTCGACCGCGGTCCGCGCCACCATCACGGTGTGCCGGGCGTCGTCGACCTGGCCGTCGTCGTAGGTGATCGCGCCGACCAGCGCGTCGGGGCGCAGTGCCGGCATCGCCCGCAGCGCGGCGGTGCGGCTCAGGTGGCGGTGCCGGCGCAGTGAATCGCCGCGCCCGCCGCCGAGCACGTCGTACAGCGCGATGCCGGCGCCGACGTAGAGGCGCTCCCAGCCGCGGTGGGTGAGTGGGTAGAGGAAGCGCACCGGGTGGACCAGGTGCGGGCAGAGCCGGTCGAGCAGCAGCGCCCGCTCGCGCAGGGCCTCCCGGACGAGCCCGAAGTTTAGCTGCTCGAGGTAGCGCAAGCCGCCGTGGATGAGCTTGCTGGAGCGGCTGGAGGTGCCGGCCGCGTAGTCGCGCGCCTCGACGAGGGCGACGGTGAGGCCCCGGGTGACGGCATCCAGGGCGACCCCGGCGCCGGTGACCCCGCCGCCCACGACGACCAGGTCGAAGCGCTGCGTGGCCATCCGGGTCACGGCGTCCTGGCGCGCCTGCGGCGACAGCGGCACCGGGAGTCCTTCCGACGGATGACCCTCCATGGTTGCATGACTAGACATCCATGGACAACGGTGGTTGCTGGTGGACGACCTTCCCTCTATGGTCTTGGTCACATCCCGGCTTGGGGTCTGGCAACTGGAGGAGCAACGTGGCACTTCGACGAGTAGGTGTGCTGGCGACTGCGGGGCTGTTGCTCGCGACCGCGGCGTGTGGTGGCAGCAGCAGCAAGACGACGGGGAGCGGCGGCGGCACGGGCGGCACGGCCAAGACGGGCGTCGCCAAGATCGGCGCCATCCTGTCCGAGTCGGGCATCTACTCGACCCTTGGGCCGCCGGAGAAGAAGGCGATGACGATGGGGGTCGAGGCCCTCAACAAGGCCGGGTTCACCGTCGGCGACACCAAGTACACGATGGACATTACCTACACCGACGACAAGTCCGACGCCGCCACTACCGGCGTCGCGGCCTTCCGTCAGATGACCCAGTCCGACAAGCTGCCGGTCATCGGCTTCGGCCTGGGCAGCTCCACCTACGCGCCGCTGCTCAAGCGCACGCCGATCCCCATGATCAACATTCTGGACAGCACCTTCCCGAGCATCTTGCAGTACGACCCGCACCTGTTCCTCACCCGCGGCGACTCCCCGACTTACGTGCCGGGGTGCGTCGACTACGCCAAGCAAAAGCTGGGCGTGAAGAAGATCTCGGTCATCACCGCCAAGGGTGAGCCCTACGCGGCCGGCCTCACCGAGCTCGTCAAGAAGTCGATCCCGGTCGAGGGGCTGAGCCTGGGTGCGGTCGCGGAGTACCCGCTGGGCGCGACCGACTATGGCAACGCGATCTCGCAGGCCACGGCGAGCAAGCCGGACGCGATCTACCTCAGCAGCGTGACCGCGGTCATTCTGCCTGTGCTCAAGCAGCTTCGGCAGTCGGGCTTCACCGGGCCGGTCCTGCACAGCAGCGGCGTCAACCCCAACCAGGCGCAGGCCATCCTTGGCGCGCAGTACAACACGATCATGAAAGACAACTACGACTGCGCCGGCACGCTGCCCACCACGTCTGAGAACGCCGCCACTAAGCAATTCGCCAAGGACTACCAGGCGCGCTGGAACGAATACCCGCAGGACCTCACCATGTGGGCCTACGACTTCCCGTTCGTTGTGGCCGAGGCGATGAGCAAGGCCGGCTCGGCGACCGACTCCGACAAGATCTTCAAGGCGCTCCCGGACATCTCGGTGCCCGCCGGCTCGATCAGCGGCTGGGTGCCCGGCGAGGGCGGGAAGTTCTTCACCGAGCGCGACGCCCGCACGCCGTCGGAGGTCACGCTGTGGTGCCCCGCCAAGAAGACGATCGCCAGCGCGATGGTCTTCGGCGTCAAGGACGGCGCCGTCGTCGACCCGAAGTTCCGCAACACCCCCTGCGCGGCGGTCTAGGGGCATGGGTCAGGTCCTCGTCAACGGGGTCTTCCTCGGTAGCCTGTTCGCCGTGGTCGCGGTGGGCCTGACCTTGATCTACGGCGTGATGGAGGTCCCCAACTTCGCCCACTCGGGTGTCATCGCGCTCTCGGCGTACGCGACGTACTCGGCGCGCCAGCACGGAGCCCCATTCGTGTTGGCCGCCGTCATCGGGATCCTCGCCGGTGGCCTGCTGTCGGTCCTCACCGAGCTGTTCGCCTACCGGTGGGTCCGCGACAACCCGGCCGCGGCGCCAGCCGTGGCGCTCGGGCTGCTGCTCATCCTGCAGAACGTTGCGCTGCGCATCTACGGCGGCGAGGGCAAGGCATTGGACGCGCCGTACGACGCCTCGATCCTGCGGCTGGGCGGGGTGTCGCTGTCCGGTGTGAAGGTGGCCCTGATCGTCATCGCGGTGGTCTCGCTGTTGGCGCTGTCCACCCTGCTCGCCCGCACGTCGCTCGGCCGCGCGGTCCGGGCGGTCGCGCAGGACCGCGAGGCGGCGGCGATGCTCGGTATCCCGATGCAGCGGCAGTACACGCTGGCCTTCCTCATCGCCGGGCTGCTCGGCGGGGCCGCCGCGGTGGCCTACGCGCCGACCTACCAGGTCTCCCCTTACATGGCCGACGAGATCCTGCTCAGCGCGTTCGTGGTCGTCGTGCTCGGCGGCCTGGGCAGCGTGTGGGGAGCGGTCGCCGGCGGGCTGGTCCTGGGTGTCGTTGAGAGCCTCGGCTCGGCCTACATCAGCTCGTCCTACCAGAGCGCGTTCGGCTTCCTCGCCCTGGTCGTCATCCTCGTCGCGCGGCCCACCGGGCTGCTTACCACGACCGCGCGCAGGGTCGCGTGAGGGCGGCCCGGCACGGCGCGTCGCTCGCTGGCATCGCGTTGCTCGGGCTGGTGGGCTACTACCTGCTCACGAGCCTGCAGGGTGACAAGGGACAGGTGGCGCTGCTCGTCGCGCTGTGGACGGTCTCGGTGACCGGTCTGAACATCGTGCAGGGCCTCGGTGGCTACCCCAGCCTGGCGCAGGCGTCGTTCTACGGCGGCGGCGCCTACCTGTCGACCATCTTCCTGCACCACGGCATGCCGATGCCGCTGGCGGCCGTGCTGGCCGTTGCGGCGGTCACCGGGGTGGGCCTGTTCGTCTCGCTGGTGTTCGCCCGCACCCGCGGGCAATACTTCGCCATCGGCACGCTGTTCTTCGGTGCCGTCGTGACGCTGGTGCTCAACAACGCCACGTCGCTCACCGGTGGACCGAACGGTCGACCGGTCGACCTGGGGTTCGCGCCTACCACCACGCTGCGGCTGCTTGCTGCCTCGGTGTCGGTCGGTTTCGCGTTGTTCTACCTGATCACCCGCACCCGCTTCGGCACCCGGCTGCTGGCCATCCGGCAGGACGAGGACCTCGCCGACCACGTCGGCGTGCCGACCGCCCGCACCAAGCTGCTCGCTCTGGTGGTGTCCGCCGTATTCGCCGCCTGGGCCGGCGTGCTGCTGGCCCAATACAACGGCGTCATCGCCCCGACCCAGTTCACCTTCGGCCAGAGCTTCCTGATGTTCGTCGCCGTCGGACTCGGCGGCTACGGCCGGCTGCTCACCCCGTTGGTCGGCAGCCTGGTGGTCGTCGGCCTGCCGCAGCTGCTCGACCTCGGCCCGGGGGTCAGCCAGATCGGCGTGGGCGTCATCTTCATCGTCGTCACCCTGCTCGTGCCTGGCGGGATCCTTGGCGGCGTCGATCTGCTCTGGGGCCGCCTCCGCGGCGGGTTACGCCGGCCCGCGCCCGCCCCGCACGAGGGAGTCGCCCTGTGACCGCGCTGCTGGAGGCCCGTGAGGTCGTCAAGAGGTACGGCGGGGTGCGCGCCGTCGACGGGGTGTCCTTCACCCTGGGCAGCGACCAGGTGCTGGGGCTGATCGGGCCGAACGGCTCGGGCAAAACCACCCTGCTCGGGGTGCTGGCCGGAACCCACAACCCGACGGAGGGCAGCGTGCTGCTCGACGGCCGGCCGGTGTCGGGCAAGAGCGCGCACCGCACCGTCCGCGGAGGGATCGCCCGGACCTTCCAGACGACCCGGCTGTTCCCCACCTGGACGCTGCGGGACGCGCTGCGGCTGGCTGGCGGCGAGCGACCCCGCGACCGGGTGGGCCACGGTGAGGATGTGGTCCCCGAGCTGCTCGGTCTGGCCGGCCTGCTCGACCGGCCGTGCGCGAGCCTGACCAGCGCCGCCCAGCGGCTGGCGATGATCGCGGTCGCGCTCACCACCGGACCCCGGGTGCTGCTGCTCGACGAGCCGGCGGTGGGGATGGACACCTCCGAGGCGGCGGCGCTGGCCAGCGCCGTCCGAAGGATCCGCAGCGAGCTGGGCGTCGGAGTGGTGGTGGTGGACCACAACATGCACTTCCTCATGCCGCTGGCCGACGAGGTCATCGTGATGGCCTCCGGCAAGGTCCTGGCCACCGGAACCCCCGCGCAGGTGCGCGCCGATGAGGCCGTTATCGCCTCCTACCTAGGATCGTGACCCGATGACGGCACTGACGGTCGAGGACCTCACCGTCCGGTTCGGCTCCACTACCGCGGTCCGGGGAGTCAGCCTGGAGGTGCCCGCCGGCACGGTCACCGGCGTGCTCGGTGCAAACGGCGCCGGCAAGACCACCACGCTGCTGGGGATCTGCGCTCGTGTTCCGCGCGTCTGCGGCCGGATCGTGCTCGACGGCAGGGACGTCAGCGCGGCCAGCACCGTCGAGCTGGTCAAGGCCGGGCTCGCGCTGTGCCCGGAGAACCGCCGGCTGTTCCCGAACATGACCATCCAGGACAACCTGCTGCTCGGTGCCTTCGGGCGGGGACGGTCGGTCGAGCAGGCCCGGCTAGCCGAGGCCTACGAGCGGTTCCCGTGGGTCGGCAAGCGCCGCGGCGAGCTGGCCGGCGGGCTGAGCGGGGGCCAGCAGCAGACCGTCGCGATCGCCCGGGCCCTGATGTCGCACCCCACGGTGCTGCTGCTCGACGAGCCGTCCAGCGGGCTGTCCCCGGTGGCCATCGAGGAGGTGCGGGTGCTGCTCCAGCAGGTCGCTGACGATGGTACGGCGGTGCTGCTCGTCGAGCAGAACGTCAAGCTCGTCCAGTCGTTGTGCGCCACCGCCTGGGTGCTGGCGCACGGCCAGGTTCGCGACTCGGGCCCGGTCAGCGAGTTGCTGAGCGGGGTCCGGGTGGCCGATGCTTATCTCGGCGGCATCGACGTCATCGACGAGGACCGTGCTTCGGGCTGACCGGGAGCAGTCGGCGGGACCGGCACTCAGCTCGGTTCTGCAGCGCGACGCCCCGGACCCGCTGCACGTGCAGATCTCCGGTCGGCTGCGCGAGCTCGTCACCAGCCGGACCTGGCCGCCCCATCACCGGATGCTGCCGGAGCTGCAGCTGGCCAAGGAGCTGGGCGTCGCGCGCGGGACGCTGCGCAAGGCCGTCAAGGCACTGGTCGACGAGGGCCTGCTGGTCCAGGTGCAGGGCCGCGGCACCTTCGTCACCTCGCGCGGGTTCCGAGGTCCGGTGGAGCACGAGCTGCTGTCACTGGCCGACGCGATGACCAGCCACGGCATCCGAGCCGACACTGAGGTGCTGTCCAGGGAGGTGGTGCAGCCGACTGCGCGGATGCTCACGCTGCTGGAGCTAGCCGCGCCCGGTCCTGCGCTCATCCGGCTGGAGCGGGTGCGACGCGCAGAGGACAGCCCGGTCGCGGCCTTCGTCAACCACGTCCGGCGCGACCTGGTACCCGAGCTGGACGACCGGCAGCTGGCCGCTCAGTCGCTCTACACCCTGATCGAGACGGCGGTCGGGCAGCGCATCGCCGCGGGCCGTCGCACCTTCGAAGCACGCGCCGCTGAACCGGAGATGGCCGAGCGGCTCGAGGTCGTGGTGGGCACGCCGCTGCAGTACTTCGAGCAGGTCACCTACCTCGAGGACGGCCTGGCGGTGGAGCTGTCCGAGGTGTGGGTGCGCAGCGACCGGGTGCGGCTGACCTCGATGGTCAGCCGCGGGCCGGAGCCGTCGCCAGAGTCCGGTTGAGGAAGTCGGTCACGTCGGCCAGGACGTCGGCGTTGTTGGTCTCGTTGAAGACCTCGTGCCGCGCTCCTTCATAGAGCCGCTGCTCGAAGACCTCGCCCTTGAGGTGCTCGATGCCGCCGCGGCTGTTCTCGAGCGGCACGAGGGTGTCCTCCACGCCGTGGATCCACAGCAGCGGGAGGCCACCGAGGGACGGGCCGCTCTGCACAGCCTCGGCCCCTCGCGCCATCGCCTCGACGGTCGGCCGCTTGAACGGGCCGTGCCAGACCAGCGGGTCGTCGGCGTAGGCCTGGCCGACGGCGTCGTCGCGTGACAGCACCGCGACGTTCAGCGGCTCGTTCGGCATCTCGTCCAGGGTGAGCAGCGCGTGGGCGACGGTAGAATCGCCGATGACCGGACCTGACAGGACCGCGGTGGCAACGGCCGTGCCGTACCGCTGCAGGTAGCGGGCGCCGATCAGGCCGCCCATGCTGTGCCCGATCAGCGCGACCGGGAGGTCGGGGTGCTCGGCGCGCGCACTCTCGTCGAGCTGGTGGAAGTCCGTGACGACGTCCTCGATGTCCCCCAGCAGCACCCGCTCGCCCTCACTTCGGCCGTGCCCGACGTGGTCGACGCCGTAAACCGCGGCGCCGTTGGCGACGAGGGCCTCCGCAACGTGCTGGTAGCGCCCAACGTGCTCCCCGTAGCCGTGCACGAGCAAGACGATGTGCGACGGGTCGACCTGCGGGTCGGACCAGCTCCGGGCGGCGCGCCGGCCACTCACGCCGTCGTAGCTGAACTCTCGCGACACGACCACAGGGCCTCCTCGACCGTTGCGGCCGCGGTGCGGCCGACTCAATGCATCCTGCCCTTTCCGATGACCGGCGTCACAGCCCCCGTGCAGAACCCACCGACGAGCGTCAGCCGCAGCACGTAGCGGTGCTCGGCTCCATGACTGCCCGGCACCCGCTCGGGGCAGCCCTCAGGCAACACCGGGCCGGTCACCAACCCAACCCCGGACCGACGCAAGAACTCTCTCGCCTTCGCCGCCACCGGACAGGCGGTCAGCGCCGCGGCGCGACCATCAGGTCCTCCAGCAGGTCGTTGGGCGCGGCCGCCCACGAGTGCAGGGTCTCGTGAGCCGCCCCGCTGTCCTGACAGACAGGGCCGCCGCGCGCTGTGCACCACCTCAGGAGCGGGCTGGTACGGCTGCCAGGCAGCTCGAGCACTCCACTTCCCGGTCCTCGATCAGCTCACGGGCCTCGTGTGGCCTGTCCACCGCCAACGCTCCGCAAACGGCGTTACGGGCGTCGGGCAACCCGAACAGGTGTACCCGGCCCTCAGCACCACGTCGGGGAACGGGAGCTGTCAGCCTCGGTAGGTCCGACGGTGCCGACAAGGCGCGTTCACTGCCGACCGGCCGGAGCCGGTGGGAGGTCACCCACTCGCCGGCACTGTGGCTCACCTACCTGCACCTCCTACCGTCCCAACCACGCCCGGCCTCCTCCTCGTCGTCGTTGTCGTCGGGGATGCCAACGGCGTCTGAAAGTGGACCCCCTGGCGGCTTAGAACCCAAGCGTCGGCAGGGGGTCAGTTTTGACCCGCCGTCGACAGTTCAGGAACTACAAGGAGCAGCGCCGTGGGCCGCTGTCTGGATGTCGGCTCAGGTAGTCGGCGTAGGCCTTGAGCTGCGAGGTCTCGATGAGGTGCTCGAACTTCGCTTCGATCACCAGTCTTGGGTGCTCAGCAGGAACACGTGCCGTCAGGTCCGGCCGCCCCTCGGTCTCTACGGACTCTGCTTGCCAATCCATCCCCGTCGGGACCTCGCGGGCAGTCGTGCACGCTTCTAAGCGCGGATGAGAGAGGCCCCAGGTGGAGCATCACGGTAGTGCTGGCACGGCCATGCTTGAGCTCAGCGGGTTCGTCCTGCTGGGTGTGTCAACGGCGTTCGGGGAGCTGGAGCAGGTCATCCAGACCACCGAGACGTCGGTGTGGTGCCACGGGTGCGGGGTGGCGGCCAAGCCGCACGGGCGCTGGCGGACGCTGGTCCGGGACTTGCCCTCGGCCGGCCGCCCCGGTGACGTTGCTGTGGCTCAAGCGGCTGTGGCGCTGCCCCGAGCCGGCGTGCGAGGTGAAGACGTGGAGCGAGACAAGCGAGCACATCCGCGCCCGTAGCCGCCTGAGCGAACGAGCCCGACGGGAAGCCTGCCGGCTGGTCGGTGAGGACCAGCAGGACGTCGCGTCGGTCGCGGTCCTGCTCGGGGTCGGCTGGGCCACCGTCATGCGGGCCGTCGTCGAGTACGGCACCCCGCTGGTCGAGGACCCGCGTCGGCTCGAGGGCGTCGCGTCGATCGGGGTCGATGAGACCGCCTACCTGGCCGCGAACCGGAGCCACCACACCGAGTTCATTACCGGCATCGTCGCCCTGCCCGGCTCTGGCCGGGCGTCGGCGCAGCTGCTCGACGTCATGCCAGGCCGCACTAGAGCTGTTGTCCAGCAGTGGATCTCAGCCCGACCACCGCAGTGGCGGGAGCAGGTCACGACGTGCTCGCTGGACCCGTTCCGCGGCTATGCGACCGCCCTGAGCGCCAGCCTGCCGGACGCGACCCGGGTCCTGGACGCCTTCCACGTCGTATGCCTCGGGCTGGCTGCGGTCGACGACGCCCGACGCCGCGTCCAGCAGCAGACCCTCGGTCGGCGCGGGCACTGTGATGACCCGCTCTACCGCGGCCGCAGGTTGCTGCGCCGATCGTTCACGACGCTGAACCAGCGGCAGTGGACCAAGTTCGTGGCCACCCTGGTGTTGGGCGACCCAACGGGGCAGCTGACCCAGGCGTGGATCGTCGCCCAGGAACTGATGCTGCTCTACCGGCGCGGCCGCGACCTGCGGGACGGCCCAGCACCGGCTCTGGAAGATCTTGGACCACTGCACCCACGCCGAGGTCCCTGAACTCCTGCGCCTCGCCCGGACCCTGGACGCCTGGCGGGCCGAGCTGCTCGCGGCGTTCACCCCGACCGGACGGTGCCCGGCCAGCAACGGCCCGACCGAGGCGGTGAACATGCTCATCAAGAGGATCGGGCACGGCTTCCGCAACCTGGCCAACTACCGCCGGCGGCTGCTGCTCGCGGTCGGTCTGGACTGGCGCACCGTGCGCTGGCAGGCTGCGCCAGCCACCCCGATCAGAGGCCGCTCACCACGCTCGGTGGAGTAGAGCCGTCTCGGGATACGTCACCGTTGTGGGCTCGCGCGCACGAGGAAACCGGTAGTGCCAAGGGTGATGCGCAAGCAGCCAGAGAACCGAGCCCGCGCGGGCGGTGATGTCCTCTCAATGGCGAGTTAGCTGCGCTCACGAATGAAGTCGTACACCTCGACCATCACCCGCTCGCGGTCGACGTCGAGCGTCACCTCGTGCGAGGAGTCGGGCAAGGCCAGCAGACGCTTGTCAATGGCCTTGATCCCCTCCAGGACAAACGGGCCGTTTGCCTTGTCGACCACTTGGTCGGCGTCGCCGTAAATGAGCAGCGTGGGGACAGTGACGTCCCCCAGACCTTCACGCACCTGGCTCATGAGCCCCATGCCGCGTTCGAGGGCTCCAAGGGGCATCTCCAGGTAGGCGATACCGCCGACGCCGACGTCCTCGGTGAGCACGCCTACGGTCGCCCACGGCGCCGGCACTGTAAGGGGACGGTCCGGGTCGTCGACCAGGGGCTGGAGCGCCTCCATGGCCTGGACCGGCGCGGCCATCACCACTACACCGGCAAGTTCTGGATGCCGACGAGCCAGCTCGAGGGTGAGGGTGCCGCCCATGGAGATGCCGGCCACGAACACCGTCGAGCAACGCTCCTTCAACTCGGTGAGCGCCTGCTCGGCGGCCCCGAGCCAGTCCTGCGGCCCGGTCTTGTCCAGGTCGGCGACCGTCGTGCCATGCCCGGGCATGCGTGGCGCCGACACTGCCAGCCCGCGGCGCGCAAGGTAGTCAGCCAGCGGCCGGACGTTCTGCGGAGTACCGGTAAAGCCGTGCAACAGCAGACAACCCACCTCGTTGCCCTCGAACCAGTACGCGCCGCCACCCGGCAAGATCGTCATCATCTCTCCCTGTATCCCGCAGTTCAGCCCGCCCGCAACGTATGAGCCTGCGGCGCCCGTGTCGATCCTGGTGCACCCAGCACGGCGGTCGACCGCCGGCGCCGACGGTCCTTGACGCCCTCGGTGACCGGGCCGAGGTCCATCTCGACGGCGGCTCATGAACGGCGGGATCGTCACCGGGGCGGCGTTCGGCGCGCGCGCCTGTCCGGTTGGCCGCGCCTGCCGTACGGGCTCACGGCCGGTGGTGAGCGGGGGGTAACAGCCCGCCGTCGACCTTTCGCGCCAGCAGGTGCAGCGCACCCGCCAACGACTCGGCGTCACTTGGCTCGTTGAGCTCGCCTTGAATCGGGTGCGGCTGGGCTGGGTCCGCCTCTGGTGCCAGGGCAAGATCGCGCTCTAGGGTGCGCCATGGACGTCGTGGAGTTCCGGCCCGCCTTCGAGCAGTACGCGTTCACCTTCGGCGGGGTCGCCCCCGTCAGGCGCGTCACGCCCGGGACCGCGCTGCGGCTGTGGTCCGACGATGCGTTCTGCGGGGCGCTACGGTCCGCGACCGACTTGTCCAGCGACAAGGTCGACCTGCGCTACGTCAACCCGCAGTCCGGCCCGTTCTACGTCGAGGGCGCCGAGCCGGGTGACACCCTCGCCTTGCACCTGGTGAGCCTGGAGCCGGCCCGCGACTGGGGCGCCTCGGCGCACATCCCGTTCTTCGGCGGCATGACCAGCACCGACCGGGTCGTGACCCTGCAGGACGCCCTGCCGGACCTGACCTACATCTACGAGCTGGACCGGGCCCG
>JAABUI010000811.1_pt1 | contig 20399 bp, 17 predicted proteins | sample 5559111 | NCBI WGS metagenome assembly JAABUI01 (sample SAMN10711870, study PRJNA513365) | rock metagenome | isolation source: Antarctica rocks | place: Antarctica: Victoria Land, Buttleship Promontory
ACAGCCTTAAATTCGGTTAATCTAGCCTAGTAAACCCACACATCAGACTTCCTTCTGACACTCATCGCCATCGCCATCGCCATCGCCATTGTCATGATCATCCTCACCGGCGCCCCACCTGTCAGCATCGCCTTCGTCGACCTCATGTCTTTGGCCTCACCTCCCGTTTCGGGGGAGATCTATGACGATGTGAAACTCTGTCAGATTCACTTTTACATGTTCAAAATCTCGCTGTTGTTCGATCAAAGAATAGACTCGTAGAAGCAAGAGAACGACGAGACGTTAGACGTCAGCAAGAGTTCAAGGATTCTACACAAAGAGAGTTCTCACAATATGAACAGATACTGATGGAGGCGGAACAACAAGGGCTACAGCAGAGGATGAAGCAGGGGCGAAATCGGGGTCGGAATCGGGATCGAGGTCTCACACGGGCAAGAGGTGAAGGACAGCAAGGTGGAGGGCAGCGAGGTGGAGGGCAGCGAGGTGGAGGGCAGCGAGGTGGACGTGCTGCCACACCCCCTTCCATCCAAACGGATGCAGGCCTGTTTGCAGCGTTTCATATGTAGCGAAGGAGGTGCTGAAACAGCGATATTGAAGCTCTTTGAACACGAAATTGAAGCTCTTTAGGTTGCTCAGAATCATATGTAAACCCTTGAATTGCCTACTAAATTTGGTGTGTAACTGAGTGATGCGCAATGGAAATTTCAGGTTTCCCCGAGGGGGTGTACGTGTAAGCAAAGGGGGGTGTACATGTAAGCCAGGGGGGTGTACGGGTATTGGCTCCCAAGATTAAATAGACTTCTCGTTTTCTCCGGAAGAAAGCAATCATTAGCACGACTGTATGAGTTTAATCATGATTCTTGTGAAATAGAAAGAGTTAGATAAGACTTCTAAATATTCTTAACCCACTACTTGATCTAGGTATCTAGTTAACCTGAAGACTTAACTTTCAGTAAATACATTTTCCGAGATATCAAGTTCCCAAAATTCCTAAGCGTCCCGACTTATCCCCGATAATTAAGGACCTTCGCTCTTTGTAAAAGAATCTACAGCACATATTCAATTATCTCCCGTATCTAACTTAGAGTTTACGCCTACTGTTGTAGATCGAACGATCCCAACAAACAAATCCCTTATCGCAAGCTCAAAACCACCTACAAGTGCGATCCTCCGTCACCGAAAAGCTCTGGCAAGGGGAAACCGACAACCACCCTTATCGATCCTCTCATCGCAACCAGATAAGCTGCCACGATATCGTCGTGCGCGTCAACCCCTCCCCAAAAGATCCGAAGACGCCCGTTTCGGGTACCTTCATGCCAGCACGCTGCGCGCCCTGCATGCGGCGTCGACCGAGGTTCTTGACGTAGAGAATTAGGCTGAAGCTGCTCAAGCCATTTGTAGCACTGATACCGCGCGTCAAAAAAACACTGCAGAATGGACGAGTCGTTCCGATATGTCGCCAGCTTACAAAGAACAGCACCTATTACCCCCCCCCTGCCATGCACATAGAGGCGCTTCTCTTGCTGGTGGGCTCCACCTTTTTCCGTTTGGCTAGGGAGGACTTTTGATGCTGGGGGTGGCACATCAGGGCTGGTTGTTGGGTGAGTGCTTTGGGACTTGCGTGGGCGATGGGCTGCAGGTACTGGATAGCGATTTTCTTTTCTTCTCTCCTGCTGATTATGCAGAGGGTGCCTGATCTTGCACGTCTTTTTGTGCTTGTTGATAAGGCTTGTGCTTGAAGGCTGTTCGTGTCTGTGGGTAAGCAGCGCGAGAATGGGCCGAGAGAGAGGTGGGTTTCGATGGCGTTTCTCGTATGTGCTATCTACTGCGGTGCCTTCAAGCTTTGTCTACATAGGACGCTGTGGTCCCGTGGTTCCTGGCTGTCATCCATTCTCTCTCTCCACGTTCGTTCCCAATACCCAGCATTACATTCTCTCAACCCCATCAACCACCAAAACCCAAAACCAACCCATACAATGCACCTCCCCCTCCCCACCCTCGCCTTCCTCCTCACCCTCCTCCTCCCCACCCTCGCCTCTCACGACGGCCCCTACCCAACCTTCTCTCCCACCCACCACAAACCCCCGTTCCCCACCGGCACCGGCACCGCCCCCGCGACCTGTCCCACCAAGACAATCACCAAGACCACCACAGTCACAGTCACAACTACAGCCACAGGAACAGGAGGCTTCTATCCCACCGCTACAGGCACGGGCGCGAGCAGTGGTACTGGCGTGTACTATCCGACCGTGGGACTGCGGTATGTGAGGCCGAGGAAGCAGAGGAGGGAGGGATTCAAGTGGTTTTAGGCGGGCCGGAAGGGGGCTCGGGGGGGTAATTAGGTGGTTTTAGGGGGGGAGTAGTGGGATTGGGGACGGTTTCCCACAGACTTATTTGCCATTGATGATTCGTGGGGAACGGAGGGGAACTGAGCCGTCAGCAGCTGGGCTTGTGGAGTGAGGTTTTTAGTAAATTTCTTGGGTGGTGGTTGTATAGACATGTTTTTTCCCCATGTAATACGAAGCTTGCCGGAAGGGCTCGATTGCTATGGTGATTTATAGATGGGTTTTCTTCTTGGAACATGGATAATCTGGATTATATATATATTATATACACCCCCACACCCCGAACTGAAGATTGGAGATTGCCTTGCCTCAGGACCTCAGACGTGTGGGGCTTAGCCACGCACGTCTGAGGTCCTATCATCGTCTGCAACCCCAGAAAATCCCTCCCAAGATCAACCTCGTCAATCCGGTAGACAAGACAAGCATAACGGTTTCGTAGAGGCTCGGCCGCCGGATGCTGGAGTCGTCCTAGACATGACGGGTCCGAACGGGTTGAAAGGGTTTGTTATCTTTGCCGTGCAAGGAGCGAAGCGACTGCAAACCACAAGAACTCGTTTGGCTCAGATTGATATAGGATTACATCATGATGATGACAATTTCTTCAATGGAATGAAAGTTCAATACCAGATTCTTCGAGGATCCCTTCGACGGGTCCTCTCCATTTGGACCTTCATGACATGCGAATTCGTCGAGGTATGTATAGAAATCGCATTTCATCGACTCTTCTTAAAACAGAAATCTTGACAACTAAAAAATAATGACAGTTTCGTAAAGAGAATCCAGGCGAAATTTTCATTGGGCCCAAAGGAATGCCACCTTCTAATGACGGAGACTATCGATTTGAGTCTGATGAAGACCCCCCTGTGCTGCCTATGGTCTTCAATCAGCACTTCTATGGATGTAGAACAGATTGTATTCGATCGCAATTAGATGTCCTCCGCCTCTTTCATGATTGTCGTGGTCACAACCACTGTGGCAGATTCAAAATTCTTAATCAGCTGCCCAAACGATTGAGGAAGTGGGATTTAGATCAAGATCAGGAGAAAGACCAAGCTTGGGGCCTCAATGCAGTCTTCGGAGTTTCCTTTCTAAGAGTCATCCTGTACCACGCTTTAATTAGCAACGCAGTTGCTTCTACTGACTGATTTTGACGCCACATCACTAGCTTGAGTTAACCTTAATTATTTGATCTGTAAAACGGTTGGCTCTTTTACCGAAGTCGCGGAAGCCAAACCTATTACAGTTAACCGTTCGATTTTCAATGAAGTTCGGCTCACCTACTCGCTCACCTACTCGCTCATCTACTCGATCACCTACTCGCTCATCTACTCGCTCACCTACTCGTTCATCTACTCGCTCACCTACTCGCCCATCTACTCGCTCACCTACTCGTTCACCTACTCGCCCATCTACTCGCTCACCTACTCGCTCATCTACTCGCTCACCTACTCGCTCACCTACTCGTTCACCTACTCGCCCACCTACTCGCTCACCTACTCGCTCATCTACTCGCTCACCTACTCGCTCACCTACTCGCTCATCTACTCGCTCACCTACTCGCTCACCTACTCGTTCATCTACTCGCTCATCTACTCGCCCTACCAATCTCTCTACCAAACGCCCTACCGAATTCCCTGCCAAATTCCCTACCAAACGCTCTGCCAAATTCCCTACCAAACGCTCTACCAAACTCCCTACCAAACGCTCTATCAAACGCGTCGATCGAACGCATAAAACACGTCAAACAGTGCTTCAAACAATGCTTTCTACATGGCTTGAGAACAGTACTGTTATTCCTGTGATTAGTAATCTTCGCTCTCAGTCGAAGACCGACGCTAGAAAATTCAGGAGATTCAGAGTATTTACTTCTTCCCACTTCTTTCTTCCTTCGTAGAACAGTTTCTACTTTCTATTTCGTACGAAATAATGCTAACTGACTCAATAGAACGCACTCTTCATGGCTCGATATCGAACTTCCTACTGATCTTTCTGCTGAGCTTTCTACTGACCTTTCGATCAAGCTTTCTACTGACCTTTCTACTGATCTTTTGATCGAGCTTTCTACTGACCTTTCTACTGACCTTTCTACTGATCTTCCTACTGATCTTTCTACTGATCTTTCGATCGAGCTTTCTACTGACCTTTCGACCGAGCTTTCTACTGACCTTCCGACCGACCTTCCGACTGACCATTCTACTGACCACCCTACTCGCCATCCTACTCGCCATTCTACTCGTCATCCTACTCGCCATTCTACTCGCCATCCTACTCGTCATTCTACTCGCCACCCTACTCACCATCCTACTCGCCACCCTACATGCTCACCATTCTACATGCTCACCATCCTACTCATCATTCTACTCACCATTCTACATGCTCACCATCTACTCGCTCACCTACTCGCTACCTACTCGCCCACTCAAATTCCCTACCAAACGCCCTATCAAACTCTCTATCAAACGCTCTATCAAACTTCCTACCAAACGCTCTACCAAACGCCCTATCAAACTCCCTACCAAATTCCCTACCAAACGCTCTACCAAACTCCCTACCAAATTCCCTATCAGACTCTCAACCAAACGCTCTATCGAACTTTCTACCAAATTTTCTATCGAACTCTCTATCGAACTGTCTATCAAACGCTCTATCAAACTGAGCTTTCTACTTGAGCTATCGACTGAGCTATCGACTGAGCTTTCTACTGAGCTTTCTACTGAGCTATCTACTGATCTTTCTACTGTTCTTTCTACTGATCTTTCTACTGACCTTTCTGCTGATCTTTCTACTGACCTTCCGATCGAGCTTTCTACTGAGCTATCTACTGACCTTTCTACTCATCATTCAAGAATCAAATTTGTTCTCTATTGAGCATCAAATATGACTCTATCGAACAGTCTTTATGATTTCTACATGACTCTCTACATGGCTCCCTACATGACTCTCTACATGACTCTCTACATGACTTCCTACCAAGCTTCGAATTGCTTCGCAATCAAGGATCAAATTTGATTTCTATCGAGCATCAAATATGAGTTCTACCGTACATTCTACGTGACTTTCTATCGAACATTCTACATGACTCTCTATCGAACATTCTACATGGCTCCCTACCGAACATTCTACATGACTCTCTACCGAACATCCTACATGGCTCCCTATCGAACAGCCTTCATGGTTCCTTTCATGACTCCCTTCATGACTCCCTACCTCATTAGTTTATCCATTAACTTCCCCATTGACTTTCCCAGCGCATATATTAAATTGTGTAAATAGCTATTATTTAGTTAGTCAAATTAATTAGTAATTAACCTATTATACGATCGCAATAACAAATAAGTTCTGAGTCAGCAATAGCTGAAAACTGCGTTGCTTTCCATTGGTAACAGACTTGCTCGGGCAGCCAACGAACCTAGTACTAGCAGGGCCCATAGTTTTCTGGGGACTATGGTTAAGAAGATGGCCTAGGGACTGGCAGAACGCATCGGTGCCCCTCTTTGGTGTGGTGATGCTGTTGTCTTTGTTCTGGTCGCCATTTAAGCACACGTGGAGCATGGAATCTACAGTAAAGAGAAGTAAGACTGATTAAACGTGTGAGGCATTGATTGGTCATGCATCGATATTGTCTCGTGATCCACTATCTCGTGATGTTGCATGTGTCATCCTGTGACCCGCATTATTAACGTTCGAACTTCGCTGAGCGTGTCATGAATTGAGGATGAACGGCAATCAAGAAAGAGTCACAAGAAATTGTTGCAACCCGATGTAGCTAATACTAATAGGGTAAGCTAGGTTGGTTCTCGTGGAGAGGAGTGTCAAGGATCAATGCAGTATAATTCTGATTGCAACTATGTATTCTAAGTCTTGGTAGAGATAGAAGATTGTATAATACATATATAGTTTCCCCGAACAGGCTAACACGTGACCGACGGCTGACTAAGGCGCCGCTACTTTGCTCCCGCGCCAAGGCTTCCCTCGTTACTCCCCTGTGCTCCCTCTATACTCTCTCGTGCTCTTCTTTGCTCTCTCGGTGCTCTTATATGCCCCTTTTCTACTTCCTCGCTGCTCTGTTATGCTCTCTCTCTGCTCCCTGGTGCTTATTCCTGCTCTCCCATGCTCCTTTACTACTCCTTCGCGACTGATTGTCTTCTCCACATCAACTTCCTTTTTCCTGGCAGTTCGCTCTCGATATTGTGCCCTTGCAAGCTGAATCTAACAAACGTCTCCATTGAGTTCTTATTTGGATCTTGATCGTATAGCCTTGGTCGGTATTCCTTAGGCTCAACCAAATCCCCTACAAGGTATTCTAGACTCAGTCCTTGTTTCTTTTTAGGATTGAAGTCGTAAATTCTAGATACGTTCGTTATAGTCGTCAATTTTGAAGCCTCTTTCGCGTGTTCAATCCGGCAAGATAGTCGTAAAGATCTCTATCTTCGCATATTCCACAATATGATTCGCTGGTATTGAAAAGGGATACCAATCTATCCCGGGTTCCTTTTCATGTTCATCATCTAAACGATTACTGAAAGAGATCCTTGCGGCGCTCCAGTAGGCGCCATTCTATTCCCCTTCCAAGGTGGCCATATACGAGTGCAGTGTTATTCTTGCCCTTCGCACCGGTCGTTTTCTTCGGCCTATTAGAGGAGGACTTCGGATGTAGTCCCATTCAGCGGCGACGTCGTCTCGTTCAGAAGGATCCTTGCCTGAGACACGAACGCGAAGCGAATACCGTTGTCGTGTTTCAAGCGTTCGCTTGAGAGTCTGATTCGATATCATGGACCGGACGAATCTGAGTAGAAATCCCATTCTTCATAAGGCTTGCGGACCACCGCAAAGGCGATCTCCTCCATGTGTCTGCCGATATGTTTATCACGGCTGTTGTTTTTGCCCCCTGTCTGCTCCCCACAGAAAACACACACACCAGTCGCGTTTTCCTTGCGTTTCCACTCTTGGAGGTCAGAGTCAAATTCCCCAGGTTCCAGTTCATGCCATCTGATCTCATGCAGTAGATATGATCGTCTCGAATTGAACTGCGTCGTAGGCTCGTCACAGTCTTCCACGGTGCACACGTAAGGCCGAAGGTCTTGGAGAACGTGGATTCTATATTTGATATTAGCCACGCAGATGTTTAGCATGAGGAGGAATTACTGCCAGTCGCGCCGTCGCAGAACTTCAATTTTCTGTTCACAGATGTCACAAAAGAAGCGGAGTGGTTTAGGGGCCTGATCCATGATTTCTTTGTCGGCATCAGCCGGAGGGTATCTCTCTCTCTCGATGTAGACCGGAGGCGGTGGAAAAGCCGCGCTCGATTCACTGAAGCTAGCAGAAGACCGCCTTGATCGGTCATCTGGAAAGGAAAGGTCTTGGTCTTCAACATCGAGGCGGTCGGATCCATGCAGGGAATTATTCCTCTCCGAAGACTGGGATTGTACAGAAGCAGCACGAGATTTCGAGCCCTTGACTGTCCAGAAGCCCGCATTGGCGTGCGAACTTGAGAATTCACGTTTCCGGTATGGGCAATCCTCAAGCTGGTGGTCGGATTTGCTGCAGATCATGCAAGCTGTTCGAGATGAGCGTTGCTGTCCGAATCTTGACTCCCCAGGAAATAATACTGGGAAATCATCAGGATCATCTCGCTCGCCTCCCTTCACGTTAAGCACGCTGGTGGGGCGAATTGACAAAAACATGTGCCGCAACTTAGCGAGTTTCGTATGAAGGTCGTCCTCTGCGGCAGATCGTCCATTGGAGCCTTGAGAAGAAACAGACCCGGTCCGTTTATACTCTGGGACCTTGCGGGGTCGGTGATTAGCACCTTTGCTAGCTGAGCCAATATCTTTGTCATCATTTTCCATTAGAGCAATCTGCTGCTGCTCCAGTTTATCGATGGTCTTTCTAATATGCGAAATATCGTTTGAGAGCTTGCGTTCAGCGCCTTGATCTCTGAAGAGCTTGATCTTGCAGAAGCAGATCTCGGCGGTTGGGCTTAATAGTGAGTTCGGCGTATTGTAGGATATAATCTCTGTTTTAGCATAAAGGCGGACAGGAATGCCTTTTACGCCTTTGGAGTGGCAAAAATCCGTGGAGAGAAAATTAAACCGGATTAAGATAGAGCAAGATACTGTAGATATGTCAGGGGCGGGGCTCCAAGTGACGGAGAAGTAGTCCAAAGAGGCAGCCTCCAATTCGATGCGGGGCTTCCCTATCTCTGTATATCCTCCTTGATTTAGGCCAAGGTATTCTACCGCTTGTAGCTTCCCACTACGTTGATAGGTTTCGGCCAGTCTACGATCCTTGTTCCAAAGTTGCCAGCATGCTGATGGGTTCTGTCTCTCCTGCTCGTTATCAAAAGAAATACGAACGACAGTCCGGTAATGGGAGAATCCTATACTTTGGAGCCCCCTCTTACTGTCACAGATTGTTACTGCGTAGGCCTGCCCTTTGTTAAGATAGGTGACTGGGGTTTCGTCCGCTTGTCCGATCATGGCAGTCGGAGCGTTCAGAGTCACATGGTATCTGAACTCGTAGGACGGCGGACTTGTCATGTGAAGCTTCTGCTGATGTGTGAGAAGTAAGTCCCTTCTACTAAAGCATCGAGTACACTGCTCGCATGTAAATGGATTCTCTTTTGTGTGTGATCGCTCATATCTTTTGAGATAAGTATGAGGCCTTGGTTTGTCCGTCTTTGGGGGTGGGAAATTAGGTTTCATGCCATCTTGTGTACTGCCTAACGGCTTTGGGCTTTGAGCAACGTCATCTATTGAACTCCGCCTTTTACTAGGAGGCGGGCGACCGTGTCCGCTAATTTGGACAAGCTTTGAGGTAAGCTGGTCGCCACGGTTGTGCCGTGCGAGATCGAGACGGTCAGCTCGAGCGCAGTTGGCTTTCGCAAGGCGAAGGGCCAAGTATGAGGGCAGTGAAGGGTATCTATCCAAGATATTGCGCAAATATATTTGTGCCCTTGGCTCGAGGATTGTAAGATCTATGACTGAATTTCGAGGGCTTCCAATGCTTTTGGGCTCTTCAATCCCCTCAATGTGTATGGTTCGAAAGACTTTCAGGCCTTCCAGCTCCTTGGCCGCAAGATCATCGCTTGAAGAACCAGACTGATTCCTTTGCGTCGGAGGCAGAGGCACAATGGAAGGCACAGCGCTTTGATTGAGCCAAGCATCAAGGGGAGTGGCACCGCTGTTCCAGTCCATAGCAGTAACTCTCTGAAAATTGAATTCTTTTGACTCCCTTTTTCCGCGGACTTTTGCGGGACGATTGACAGCCGCATCAAATTCTGCGGCACCGCGTTTCGGTGGCAAATTGGACAGTTGGGCATGCTCATTAACCTCAACGGCATCCGGTGGATTGGGCCTGCTACCGTACAGGGACATATCTTCGGCAATCTGCTTTTTGGCTACTTCCTCTTCCTCTGATAGTACGGTTATGCGCCTAAAGGAGTCCTCTAAGTTGTTTTCCAATTGAAAGGACTCAAGACAACAGGTCTTACTGTGAAAGGTCAGACAAATCTGTTACAAAATACTCGCGATGATATTTTACCAGTATAGTGTGTTGGAATTCCCCTCAGCACGTGAGCCAGCGCCTGAACAGCCGGGGCGTGGACAAATCCCGGACTGCATTTTTACATAGGACATGATCATTGACATTGAAACTGTTGCACCTTCGCGGATATATCTTGTCCAATGATCTCTCTTGATTATGGCTTTTTTGTTGGCGCTGTCGATGATGTGATACTGGGAATTCACAATCTTGCTTTCCCCGGGTTTGTGTCTGAAGTGCGCGCGGAGAAACCCTTCAAATGGCTGTGGCTTGCGAATCAGTGTCTCATCTCAAATTGTAGCATGGATTGAGGTTCTACCTCCCAGTGTCGGAAATATTCGTAAGGAAGCTCTTTGATTTCGCCAAGTGCGTCTTCAAATCTAATGTTCGATTCCAGCAGATTTGTCGGCCTCGGAGAAATGTTTTGTTGCATTTGCAGCATCAGTTGGTACGTCTGAAGATTTGATTGGAGGATAGCTCGAAGAGATCCTTGGATCTTCTCGGAAAATGCGTTGAGATAGTCCATAATTTGCTGTCCCAAGTGGCGTACTTGGACGACCGAATGGTCCATCCTGTCGACTCTGGCGCACACTGATTCCAATATCTCATGATCGGCCACTTGCGCCAGCTTTGTCCGATCATCCATACTCTGAGTGCGTTCTTGTACGGAATACAATGTGGCATGGTGCTCTGCGATCTTTCCCTCCAAGCCTTGAACGCTGCTTCGCATTTCCGCATTAATCCTGGATAAGGTTTTACTAGCCAGCAACAAATTAGCTGATCTGCTTCCATCCTCAGTCCCTGGTGATAGAACCACTCACGAGGTTTGCATTCCAAGAAGAAGATTGATGCTAACGTGCTTGGCCGCAACAAGAGCTCGTAGCTTTTCTACCTCCTCGGCAAATATAACAGACCACTTCGTCTTTTGACCAATGGTATGCAGCGAATTCTGCCTTGCCAACGGTCCCAACGATGATTCGTAACGCGTCATCTTCCTGGTAAAATCCTCCAACGCAAATTTGCATGCCATAGCCATGGCTCGAATCGCATTGACATGTTGAATATTATCCTCATTAGGCTGAAGCGCTTCCAAATGGGAAAGCGTAGTTGCCAGATTTTCGAGCTCGATGGCGGCGCTCTGATAGTCACTCGCTGCTCCTCCAGCATCCTTCAGCGACTTACGTACTTTGTTAACAAGATCTGTAGTTTCGTCAATACAGGCCCACAGAACTTTCCAAGGATTACTTACTAATGGCGCTAATAAAGTCACCGACTGAGAATCCAAATACCGGCGTGGCCATTTTAAACGCTGTGCTGGGACTTCCTCATCCGGTGGAGATCGCGATAGAATATCTCTCGCACAGGCGACCGCAGTAGAAGCCAGTATGCCTTGGGCAGCAGAATGAAGAGATCGAGAATGTTAAGCCGCCTAGGGGCTGAATTATATGGAATGATGGTAGATTGATTACTATGCTAGGTTTTCTACTACGAGCGTATGAGAGCCTAACAGAAAAGGCTGCAAGATCATAAGGCTGAGCTTCGTCAAGAAGGGCCGAGGGCCCGAGGGTCGGAAGAAAAAGTCGTTGCCCACCAAAAAGAACCATCACCAAAAGATACACCAGCCTTTGAATTTAAAACTCAAGGCATCTACCAAGAGCTTCGAGTCATGAAAAGGGATATGAGTTGATAAATCAAGGCTTCCTTTCTCACATTGTACATATAGCCGAATGATAACGCAGGTCTCATTGGCGGCACAAGGGGAAGCTATAGGCTTTCAGCCCTACATAGCGACGTTAAGCGACGACGTGCAGTTCATGAGCGAGCTGAGCTCCAGACTCGCCAGAATAGCCCCCATCAGACATGCCTTCATCTCTTCTTTTCCTTAGCCTCGCATTTGCGAGGCCACGAGGTCCCGAGGCCGCAATTGATGATAAAGAGCACCCAATCGTCCCTGTATTTATACGCTGGGAAACCGAAGTTGAAGCACCCACCGTCCATGATGTACCAGTCCTTCCGTGCTGTGCTGCTCGGCATTCTTGTAAGTAGAACTGTCACCGGTCAAGGATGCGATCCGTCAAACCCTTTCGGTGCGAACTGCGACAGCAGCCCTCCAGCGATCGCCATCGATGGCCAACTACACCTCTGCAACATGATCCTCAATCAATGTCCTGGGGCTTCCCAGCCTCTCAAGGTAAAGTCCATCTTCTCATTCTCAAAATATGCCTATCCCTTTCTGCTTGATATCTGGCCCCTCTGGTTTTGCCCTTACTAATATCAGGCAGGTTGGGTGGATGACTATTGCAAACAAGGATGTGCTGACCAGAAAAACTGCTGCTCCTCCTCTAACCCCCACGATTGCTTTCAACCCTCCTCCGGCACCGGCACCTCGCCCAATTCTGATTCCAACTCTGGCGCTAGCAGCGCCAGCCAACAAGCCGTTCCCACCGGCGCCTCCCAATGCACTTTCATCGCAAACCAAGTCAGCGCCTGCGAATCCTCCACATCCGGCTTCAGCAACCTCCCCAACTCGGTGCAGGCGAGCTGTTATTGCTTCAACCAGGACGGTAGCTATAACGGCACCGTGTGGGATAACGCCGCTACAACTTGTTATCAGGCTCTGATGAGCGAGACGGCGAGTCCGAGTCTGTTGACTGCGTATCAGCAAGGCGTTGTGGGGGCTTGTACCAAGTTTGTGGATCCGGGGGTTTTGAGCAAGGCGGGCGTGAAAACCGGTGCTACGGTAGGTTCTATCATTAGAGAAATCAAGCTTGGGAAAGCACGCCGCTGAAGCACCAAAGGCCACTACTGGATCGTCCACACCAGCCACACCCACGGCGGCACAAACCTCATCTGATGCGTCTGCTACTGCGAAGACCACCTCAGCGACTAGGAGTGGGGTTGAAAGAGTGATCCGAGGAGATTTCATGGTGAGCCACAATCTGAACAGGTTCGTTCAAGCCTTGCTGGCAGCCAATAGCTTGTTTCAGCATTCGTGATTGGCTTCTATCTTGCAGTCTCTTGAACGCTTTAATCTGGCTCAACTCGCCAATCTCATGTCAGAAGCACTACGACTGGGTGTTACAAGGCGGCGGAGGGTAAAGTGAAATTCCAGACATCAAGCATGAAATACATTTCGGAGTGGCTGCAGGGGAGCGGGAACTGGAGCCAGAGAGCTGGGGCTCGCGGTGGTGCTGGTAATGGCGCAGCTCTAATTAGCTGCAAAGAGGTTGGTTGGAGATGCGAAAGGGAGGTTTTACTTGGAGCAGAGCAATTGGCGCTGTGGATATTGCGAGCAAGCAAAAAATCTAACTTAGGCTAAGTTAAGAATGCTGGGCTACGCCCCCGTTTCCCTCGAGCAGCCCACGAAAGCAGAAGCTGTTGTACGCCCTGTGTGATAACGTCCTTGCGGGGAGAGGACTGCAGCGTCCAGAATGCCTAATCACGGCTTCCATCAGGCGGAAGATTCGAAGACGCAAAGCCCAGTATCCTCTCAAAAGCGTTTCTCCCTCCCACTCCTCTACCTTCCCTTGCCGTCTGTTATCTTTCGGCCATCCTCGGTGTCTGGTATGCTATACAAAAACATAGTCTCTCCACGCGTGCGTGTCCTCTGCCAAAGTCCAGCCCCGCCAGTCACTTTCCGCGCATGTCTTCCATTCTAACATGCGTATGGCTCCTTGGGTCAGAACACAGCGCAGTCGTGTGGAATGAGATGACTCCTGGTTAGGGACGACATTAACTCCTGGCTCCTCATCCTTTTATGACTTCTCAAATCTGGATCCTCTGTACTCACTCCTAGCTTCTTCGTTCACTATTGGCACCCTATTTACTTCTGGCTCCCCAATCCACTATTGGCTCCCACTTCTGGTTCCTACGTTGAGAATTTACTTTTCACCTCCCCAAATGGCAACTAGCTCCGATGAGAGCATACCATACAAGAATGTTTCATCACTCAGGCGGCACCCAGCACTTAAGACAGGAAGATTCCCCGACAAAAAAAAGAATGTGATATCAACGTCAACGCAGATGTATCGTCAAGAGCTATGCGAACTTTGGCAGGAATGTATAAGAAAGCGAATAAGATGACAGGGTGTAGAAGCTCAGTGAATGTGCGGAGTCCAGAGGTGTGCAAATGTAACGAATGTGTATTGAGCTCACTGCTGAGCCTGCTATCGCGCTACTGCTGCGCAAAAGCTGTTATCACTGCTATCAGAGAAGTATCACCTAGTTTAGGTTATCTCACATGCTAAAGAGACATCGTTCTCCGTATTTCACTACTCTCTTCCTCGCCTTCTTCGAATTTTTTTTCTTCGTTCGCAAGCCTCATCGTCGCTCGCTTTATCTCTCGATCGTCTTCTTCGACTTACAAGAAATAACGCCTTCATAGGGCTGATAGGGCTGGGGCCCGCTAGTAGAGTTCTACCTGCTCGCTCCTACATAGATAGACTCCTAACAGCAACAACCAAAATATCAATATGCCCCCATATAACCTCGTATTCCAACAAAAGAAGAAGTAGATCTTCTACTAGAGTCTCACCTTGTCATGAAACTTGGGATGCGCTGCACCCTGAATTGGATCAAAAACGACCCCCCACTCCCCATATAGGACGAACACATCTCGACGTTGAGTCATATATCGCACAAGGGTCGAGCAACAAGATCTGGGTAACATAAAAATATTCAGTGAATATTATGACAGCCTCGTACCGGACAATCTTCGGAGCTTGCATTGTTGGCAGAATTAGCGCCCGGCTAAAGCGTTCCAGATTCTGGTCACGTGATATTCAGTCGCTTGGAAAAAAGAAAATTCTTAAACGTCCTTTAACAGCTACGAAGACTTCTTTCTAACTTTAAGGACTGTTTCCTAGTATCGAGCATGTCTAACCAATGAATATACAAGTTATTTTGACCACATCGATGCTTCGAATCAACACGCTAGTTTTCAGCCCCATCGAGTCGCAATATCCATGTCCTGCCATCGGCTCAAAAAAACTATCTGCCAAACATATTGCCGATGTAGTTTAAAATATCAATATAAAGTCTGAAGTCTACGATGAATATCGCCCAGTACATGATAGAATTTGAGTAAATCTTTGGGACGATCTAAGGTAATTGACGAACACTAATCAAACCCTCATGTCCTCTGTATCTACAGCCCCCCCCCCCCCAATCCCATCCTCCATCTCCCCAATCCCGCCCTCCATTTTCCTCTTCGCACGCTATCCCGAGAAGTACTCCCGCCTCCTCCCAAGATCTTCGTCTGTGCGCAATTTACATTGAAAACATTCTAGGGAATACATGGGACCGCTGCATCTTGAACACAGGTAGAGAATGTAGATCACAGAAATAAAGTAGTCAGGGCGTACACTAAGCCTGCAGTGTCAGAACTAGGCTTGCGTTGAATGTAGAGAAGGAGTACACAGGGAGTTGTAACGCTAGAAGAGACGAGGTATGCAAGTATTTGTGGACTGACTTCGAAATTAAGGGCTATGGGGAAGAGAAGAGAAAGATCGACCTTAAACCTGGCACAACACCTCCCTTTAGCCCCTTATATAATATATCAATCGAAGAGCTTCGGGTCTTACACAAGTTCCTCGTCGACAACCCAGACCATGTTCCCTGGATTAACCGCGAAGTGTCCTTGCACCAACTAAAGATAAAACCCAACCGACCTTTCAATTCTTTACAGCTTTGACATTGAAAGGATTGGGAGTAAAGGTTCCTTGAGGATCGGCCAGGGCCCTTTGCCTCCCGATCTTCTCGTACTTGGCTCGCTCTTCGTAGTAGAATGGCCAGCTCTTGTCCATATCCCAATCACCGTACGAGGCCCAGAGCACACGCTTATCCTGCTTGCTATACGGGCTATCCTCGCCGCTCATGAGCTTGTCGTTGACATCTTGCCAACCTTTCGCGAGCTCTTTACCCCTCGCACCCTCTTTGTGGAAGCAGTCCAGCACCTGGGAAACCGTCGAGTCTCTCCAGCTGTAGGCCGTGCCGTTGTTCCGATTGGCATAGTACTGAGAGAATTTCCCACCGAAGCATTGGATCTGGACGGAGAGAAAGCAATTCTCCCACAAAGCGAGATGGTTGAACGACGGAGCCAAGACCTGATGAATTCGGTCGGCGACTTGGTCGACCCATTTGTCTTGCACCAGCGTCGTCGAGTTGGTCATGTAGGTGCGCTTCTCGTAAGGGTGGTCGAACTCGCGCTGACGAGTAAAGAGCCACTCGCCTGTCATCTGGGACATGGGTTCGATGGGCTCCGCGGCGTGGATACACCAGTACTTCAAGAAACTGTCGAGGTTCCGGAACTTTTGAAACCATGCGTCGACCTTGTCGGTATACTTGTCCTCCGCGTTCATGGGGACCCACTGTGCGTATAGGACGACGGATGCGGGCCATTTGGTGTCTCCGTTCACACCCACGGCTTCGGCAATGCGCTTGAGGATTTCCGCTAGGTTCTCTTCTAACTCGGGCATCAATTTGAACATGGGGAAGGAGGAGCTAAGCACGCTGACGCACAGATCGAAGTTTCGTGGAAACTCCGGGTCGTCGGCCATCGATGCTACTTCGTTGAGAAGCAGTTTCAGCACCGTTTCGTTGTATAGCCAGAGTCCTTTGAAACCGTGCGGCCTGGGCCCCGTTTCAGGGAAGTCGTGATCCGCGTCGCGATGAACTTCAATGGTGTAGTGCGTGATGACGCCGAAGTTACCTGGACTGCCTCCCAAAATGGCGTAGAATAGGTCTGCATTAGATGCTTTGGTGACCTCTTGGATTTCGCCGTCGTGGTTGATCATTCGGATGCCCCAGATGTGATCTCCTAGCAGGCCAAAGCTGCGTCCGAGTTGGCCGTATCCGCCAGTCTGACCGTGTCCCCCAAGTCGTACGTCGGCGCACTGTCCATGAGGCACGAAGAGTTGGTGGTCTCGAAGAAACTGGTTAAACTCGCCGAGACTGTGGCTGACACTGGCGTAAACCAGAGGTCTGTTGCTATCCGGAGATGGCAACCGTGGCAAAATCACCAGATCTTGCGGGCCTTTGTACGTCAATTTGAGATTGAGCTGAACACCCTTTCCGTGTGTAGAGCAGGCACCACTGTACTGGTGACCGCCGCTCATAATAGAGACTGCGTATCCCTGACCCTTTGCGTACTTGACTGCTTTCTGGATGTCATCGTCACTTTGAGGAAAGGCAATCAGGCCTGGGAACATGTCGTGGTCAATCTGGTGGCTCGACGTCGCATATACCACATTGTTGGCATCGTATGCCTTTCTTGAGATAGGATCAGTAGTGAAGGGGTATTGGAGCCCTTTGAAGTCTTGGATTGTCTCCATTCTCTGGAGAGGTGAAGGTAGGAGAAGATCTGGCTTGCTTGTCAGTGGCAGTCATGGCACCGGACATCGTCTGAGTTATATATTCCTTGATCTGGCTCGATGTTCCGGTATTTAAAAAGACTGTGTATGTTCAGCTCACCCCTTATAAGCCCTCTCTTGTCATCTAAACAAATCCTCAATATTTCAGGCAGCCACGTCAGGGCCAGTACAGCCAATTCTCTGATCAGCATTGCCCCAATGCATTTTGGCAGCAGTATTCCAGCCAGCCATCGCCTCGCGAGGCTACGCCCAGCTGAAAACTACCCCGCGAAATCTGATCAACTTGGACGGCAGAGGAAGCCCCACTGGGCTGAATTCAGCTGAGTTCTGCGAGAGAAGGATGCACCCTTCCTCGTTTACTGGTTCGCGAAGTCAGACGCGAAAGTATTTCTCCGTGCCAGTTAGAACTGGGCGCTCACACGTTGCCGTCTAAAGTTGACCAAGACGACTCCAGAGGCTAGCCACCGTAGATGCTGCGTGATTGGTGCATCAGAGCACGACAAGGAGGCGCCTAAGCAGAGGGTGAACAGCATAAGCGGTGGATGAGCGGGCGGCCGGAAATGGCCCGCCTCCTTGCGCAGGCAGGCTCACCCTTAGTTCAGGCTTCCTCGCCCTCAGTTCAGGGTAAAGTAGCAGCAGCTCAGGTTGGCGACCGTAACTGGAACTGGAGAAAAACTCTTTCGTGTCCGACTATGCAGGTACGAAATCTGATCCTTTGAAGCACTTTGGTACTGCGCCCCATTTCGTACAGGGAGCCAATCACCGTGTGTCCCTTAGGTAAACATGATTATATCCAAAAAGTTTATGCTTTAGGTTTTAAAACTGTTATGGCTGCCCACGTGCTGCCATACCAGGTATACGGCCACCTTACCTGTTAGGGTACTAGGGAGCCACGGGAGATGACTAACCAGGCCAATGGGGACCTGGAGATGAATATTTAGATTTCCTAGTGCGGGGTAGAGGAAAATAGGGGTTTCTCCGCAATCATCCTCAATTGCTTCAAAAATCAATGAAACTCTGTGTATGCCCCCTCCGCTTCCCCCCTTCCTATGCATGTAGAGCCTCCCAGCAGGCCTCAGTTTTGCAGGCTGCTAGCCTCGTACACTGTTCAGAAGTGCACCCATACCAGGTTTGAACAGTACGTTTTCGTTGTTTCTTTGGCTGACCATTACCAGTCACCTCGCTCAATGCCTTGCGTTTAACCCCTTCACCAGCTCCTGAAGTGAATCTTTTGACTGCTTTGCACGGGGTGCAATAGGTCTTTTTTAGGAAGGTCGATATGTAGAAGAAGGAGATTCAATCGAATCTAGTATTTCTTGAACCGACGGCTTGTTTTTAGCCTTTTGAAGCTTTTGAACAGCCTTCGGTGCAGTGTCTGGTACGGAAGGAATTTCTTCCTCACTGGCTCGCATATTGAGCTGAGGTGAGTAGGTAGGTGAGTATGTAGGTGAGTATGTAGGGTGGGGGGTGGATGTGCTTAAACAGTGCAGTAAACAACTATTTTGGTGGGGTGCCTAAATAGGCTTACCTTCGTTAATCCTGGTGTGGCACGACGCATCTCGACGAATTTGTATCATCAAGCTCAAAATTGCAGCGACTTTGACAGTTGATTGATAACATGTCATCCTACCTCAGAGAAGGAGAGCACAAGTTTCTCATCGTGTCTAAGTTTCCTGCTGTGTGTATGATTGTCGCTAACGTATGTTGTTTCTTTTTTTTCATGTTCGAGTCAATGTGCTGTCATACAATTGTTTCTCTATAGTCGCGGTGAGTTACCATTGAATGCTAATACATGCGTTAAGCAAGTGGGTATGACTAAAAGACGACTGTGGTTTAGAGAACTAGCACGATATTCTTTACGCTATTAATGGGCAAAAAGATTCGTACTGGAAACAATACACATTCTGCTCGCACGATTCCTCTCTCCCCCAGCACTCGTATAACGACAGGCTCGAAGTGATAATTTCAACATCTTTCAAGATCGGACTAAGAACCTATGACATTCCTGCATCTTCATCGCTGTCGTTCAAAGAACTAACACGGTACCTTTTACATCATTACGACGGATGCAAAAAGATTCGAACTAGAAACAATACGCATTCTGCTCACATCATTTATCTCGAAAATAACTAAAGAGCTTTAATCAGTTACGCAACAACAAAAGGGTTGAGTTTTATGACAAGCGTACTGACGATTTCTTCAGCGAACTGAAAAGTACTAATTGTCGTCAGTGATGATACAGTTAAGAATATACATAGGGCGAGATTACTTAATTAAAAAGGGTTCGCTTTGATGCTAATACGAACGTGTGTGCAAGCTGGGCACGGTATGGTCGGAAAACCAGAGAACTGATTGGATGGGATCACCGTTTGAGGATAACAAAGAGAACGTGGTCTGCGAGCTTGTGCGTTGACACACATTCCAGTGCGCGTGTAGAAGTGTTTTTGCGAGGCCCTACAATCCGAATGAGAAGCATTGATAGTCCAACACATGATGAAAATGACGAAGCGGTAACGAAACAACTGCTTTCGATAGCTTGAGAATTCTTGCGCGTAGATGATTCAACTCGTCAGAATAATCGATATGTTTTTGACTAGTAATTGCTTAATTGCAATGAAAAGATTAACACTCATCTACCTACGAAACAGGATAGGAGCGAGTCTATTATGTAGACTGAGGTACTAGTAAAAGGCAGCAAACTGTATGCAGGGTCATCGAAATCCCGCAACAAGTGAAGGCGGTGAGCGTTGAAAGACCGACGAGTGCTTAATCAAGTGTCTTTATACAGTACCCCGCATTAAGTCACGGTCGCGCGCTCCCCAACCAATACACCCCCCACCTGCATCAACCATTGAACCATCAAATTCAGCTGGAGAACTTCAATATTTGGGCTATTTGTTTAGTAGTATATGAGTTATGATTCCCCAATCAATATTTGGTATGCCAGCCGTTCGCTATGATTACAGCTGCACACCTCTCGGGCATACTGGATATTAGCCCCTCCATTACCTCCTTTCGTAGATTCGCCCAGGCCCTCTGTAAAATCTGGAATAACTGGGTTTCAGCTTCATTCCCTTTACCCTTCAGCGAATCCAGATCCGGATAAACTTTGTAGGCCTCCTTCTTTAGTAGGGCCCAGAGA
>JAABUI010000812.1_pt1 | contig 20396 bp, 3 predicted proteins | sample 5559111 | NCBI WGS metagenome assembly JAABUI01 (sample SAMN10711870, study PRJNA513365) | rock metagenome | isolation source: Antarctica rocks | place: Antarctica: Victoria Land, Buttleship Promontory
TCCTACGCTTATTCCCGCTAGTAATGCTATCCCGGAGGGCGGTACGGCGGATTAGCGCCCGCGCCCTATCCCGGAACGGAGGAGGAATCTATAAGAAGTTAGTATAGTACGATATCGTAGCGATAGTGTTAACTTAGCTCTACGTATCGATCGATACCGTAGCGGTAAACGCGATAGGAGTCGTATAGCGGGTCGGGACCCCGAGGGTAGATATCGTCCCTATATAAAAAGTAAGTGCGGCAGGGGAGGTTAGTGGGGTCGGTTACTATTAATAAATTAGTATACGCTATCTTACAGCTAGCGGTAACACCCTAATCGGGATGCCAAACTTACTAGTAGTAATAGTAGTAATAGTAGTAAGGGTGAGGTTACTATATCGAGTTAGACTTAAATTATTAACACACGAATCACACTATAGTGTTAGTGTTATAATACTAAATAATACTATAGCGCTAGCGGAGAGCTTACGTACGTGATAAAGATAATAATAATAATAATAAGTCTACTACTTATGCATTAGCGGTGCGATTGCGTAAGGCCGTTATTTACACTTACGAGTAGGGTATAGTCTTAGTAAAGAAGAAAGAAGGAGAAGGATTCTAGAATATAAAAGTTATTAATATTCTAGCGCCGGCTGCGCGCTACGTGACTTAGTACTATTCTTCTCTAATAGTAACGCAATATAATAATTAACACGGCTTAGACTAATGGCCTCGCGGCCATTGCGCGGTGTTGCGTAACGTGTTTATCCTACTCGTAATTAGATCACTCTACTACGTGTTAGGGCCTCCGCACTATTGCTCCGCTATAGTAATTGGAGTTAGATGGCACTATATAAAGTATTCTTATAGGGGCTTCGCTACTAGCACAACGCTGTAGAAGCGCCACCGCTAATATTTAATATATATATAGCTCTAGGGCATTGCATTGCAACACACTTATAGCTGTTACTATAATTAGTTTAATTAGTAGTACCCCTATTTTAATGCACGCGCTTCGCGTTGGCCTTTAGCGCCATTAGAGCGCTATTATAACTAATGACTCTTTTCCCTTATATCACCTATTAGGTTTAAAGGGTTTTTAATAAGTATTTAGACGTTAGTAGCTCTTAGGGATAATAGCTTAGAAGGGGAGGTAGTTATAACCTACGTTATGCGTATGCGCTATCTTAGCGCTAGCGCACGACCTTCCTTATAGGGGATAGCGCTAATAACGTGCGGGGCAGGCCTAGGGCCTTGGCGCCCGTATATCTACTAGGGTCTCCCCCTAGTTTCTAAAGTTCCTTAGAGATTAGTTCTACTACTAAGCAATATATGTTATTGCGCCTACTTAACGCTAACGCCGTAACATCACGTCTTTTATTATTAGGCTAGCTGTCTGCTAGCAATCCCCCTTACACCGCTAACCCGGTCGAGAAAACTTTTTTAAAGCGAACTAAACACCCTTACTAATATTATAAACTTCGTAGACCGTCCTAAAACTACTACGGCCTAGCTCCTTCTCTTTAAAGTACTATACCTACCGTCTAGGAGAAGTTGCTCGACTAGAGCGAGGGGTAGTATATTAGCTAAAGAGGTATATATCGCTTTAAGACGGCCCTACGCGTTGTCTATCCTCTAGATATAAGGCAAGAGATACTCTTTTATAGGGATAGTTCGGAACTTATATAATAAAGCGAATTAGGTCCTTCTCCCCTATATTAACTTTAATCTTATCCTTTAGTAATAGTATCTAGATAAAAAAATAACGAGGGTGGAGACTACGCTAGCTATTATAGGAGACCTAAGACCTATAACTAGAGGTATCTATTAAATAGAGCCTTCTATTATCGTCGAAAGTAATCGAGAAGTGCTTATTACTAATAGATAATTTTAGAAGGTAAACGTCGTAGATCTTTAGATTTTTGCCGAATATAAAACCGTCGACGATTATTCGAGGTCTCTTATTAAACGTTAATTAGATTCGGGAACTAGTGTTATTATTATCGTCTAACTCTACGGATAAGGACGTTTCTCGGCTAACGCTATCGCCTAGAAGGGGTAACGGAGATAGTGCGATATAGAAAGGTGTATTATAGGGTTGCCTAAATAAATTTCCTACGCACTCGTTAGCCGCTAGTAAGGTTATAATAATATTTTAATCTATAGCCTAAATAAAGAGTATACACCTTAGAAGGGAACGACCGAGCGAGGAAGAAGTAGCTACTATACGCGCCGAGGCTTATTAGCTAAGGGGTCGAGACTCGAATAGAATAGGAGCTAAGCGAGTTCTATAGCGCTAATATCGGCTTAATTCCGCATCCTACTAAACTTACCGTTATACGTTTCGAGTGAAAGATACCGCCTTTATTTTAATCTACGATGCCGGAATTACTAGCTAAGTAGATTAACGGATTAATACTAGAGATACTGCGTAATTAGACGTAAGTCCGAGGCCCTATATATAACGTCTCGATCGCTAATTTAGCTAGGGAGCTATAGATTAAGATAAAAGATATTAATAATATAACTAAAGCACGTATATAGAAGCTCTAGTAAGGCTCTCGTTTACTCGCCGCTTAGGTGTCGGACTTAGGCTTATCGACGAAGTAAGTTAACTCGTTAAGCTAGTAGTACGATCTAGATTTAAAAGATTACGGTAGAGGAACTCTAGTAGAAGCTAAGGTAAAGATAGCCCTAACTAAAGGTCGCTTAAATACTAATAGTTAGTACCTTACCTTCACCGGATCATTAGCCCTTATCGATATAAAATTTAGCGATAGCCGAGTATACCTATAATACCCTTATCTCTTTAGGGGGGAGACTAACACGGGAAATTAAACACGACTACGGTAGCTTAAGCTACGATATAGAAAATTAGCTAGATTATTATTACTCGGGGGAAGCAGCCTACTTTAATAGCGAGCTAGAGAAATAGGTCTTATTCCGTAACTACTAGCGGCTTAGTCGGAAGGACCTACCCACATTCGCGTAGGTTTAGAAGTATATCGATGCGTTTTAGAAGAAGTATAGTATCGATAATAACTTAAAGCCTTCGTTATAAATCGATCTTAAGATGCAGATAAAGGTTAATAAGTAGAAAGAATTCTACTTCTACTAGTACCGGAATAGGGAACGGAAAAAGTAGGAGGTTTATAAAGCACGCTAGCAGGCCGAATCGCTTCTAACTAGAGACTTTACGAGAGTAGGAAAAAGATAGATTAAAATAGTAAATATAGATTTAAAGAGATAGGACGACTAGTTATCCTAGGTGGTATACTAATTACCTACGGTTACCTTAGAGTATACGCCGCTATTTTCTTCTAGCCGTAAGGTAATGTCTCGTCCGAATCGTCCTTATCGAAGCGAACGGCTAATTTCGAGACGAAACACCGCCTATATAGTTAATAACTCGAAGATATCGAAGGCATAAGCCGACTCGAGGTTTAGTCGGACTTTAATAAGACTCCGCAGCAGTATAGCGCGAAAGTAACCTAGTAAGATAAGTACGAGGAGGAAGCTTATAAGATAGTCGTTATTAACTATAACGGATGCCAATTCCCTTAAGGTAAGAAATCGCGCCTAGAATCTCTTCCTTAATACCCTAACACCTTTAAAGTATTTAGTCTATTATAAAGAGTGTAATAGAGGTATTATAGGACTCACCTTCCCTATAATCCTCTCTTCGGCTCTCGCGGCTCGTATGGCTAGTTATATAGCTTTATAATAAAGAATTATACCCAAAATAATAGTAACGGTAACTATAGGGATAATTAAAAGGCCTTTAGCGAATAAGTATAAAACAGGGTAGGCAAATTTATAGGTAACGAACCTCCGTCGATAGGGTATATCCTATATTTTATAGAACTACTAAAAGCGGCGGAGATTATACTACCTATTCTATTAGAGTATATTATAAATCTTCTTATAAATTAAGGCGCTAGATAATAATGGGAGGATAGAATAGGGAACGATGGGCTATCCTAACACCTTATATAGATTAAGCCTTAACCATAATGCTATTTACTCGCTAATTAGCTTCCTATTTAAATCTTAATCCTATCTTAATCTACGAAATATACGCGCTTAAGACATTTCGAACTTATTAGTATCTTATCCGAGATTTTCCTAAATAATCCCTTAATATTTCACCTCCGGCTGCTTTAACGACTATAAACCCTAATACTCTCGGGGTTAAAAGGCTAGATATACTAGATCTAAGTCTTAGTCGATATACGGCTAGGCGAGCTTCTAGATTTAGTCTTATATACTAGACTTAGTCGACGCTGGCAAAATTAGAACCTAGGACCCTATTATAGAAAAGATAACGCTTACTTATAATTAATAACCGGCCTCGCCTATACTTAACCTTATACTCGATTAGTTTCTCTAAGTAAGGCTTGCCGTAGAGCTTTTTAATCCGTTCGTGTTTACTATAATCCTCCTTATCCCCGTATAAAGTGTTTTAATCTTTAAAGTTCCGGAGGACGTATAACCGGATTCGTAGGATCTAAACCATTTAGCTAAGATCGACTCTAGTAAAGACCGACTCACGTAGGCACCCTTATCTTCCGAAAGTAGCTTAGTCATCTAGTCTTAAACCTATTCTTAGTCACCTATAAATATTAGCTACTACCGGCCGTAGAGAAATGGGACTATTACTTTCTTTATCGAGTTACTAAATTAGTAAGATACTCTTTATTCGCACCCTATACTCCTAGAAGCCTTTTAGAAGCTACTTAATATACGGCACTTACGCAGCGATGCTAATACTAGTCGCGAATATTAGTACGCTTCTATAGTCGCCGATATCTTTTAACTATCTGTAAGGGCTATCGACCTATACCTTTAACGCGTCTAAGCTAGAATGCCTTAAGAGCTTCTATATAAAACTAGAAATCGGTTTAACTAGAAGATATATATAGGCACCCTTTCTACTAATGTCTTAATCCTACTAGCTAATTATAAACGGATAACTTTAGAAATAAGACTAGAAGCTTACTCTAGGTATCCAGATATATATAAAATCACCTACTCGTATTTTCTAAGGCCGAGATACCGTAATCCGAACTCGGACGGTATCTTTAACTTACGTTACTCTCGTAGTAGCGTAAGGTTAACGCTACTTCACGTTATATATAAGTAACTTCGTATACCGTAAGATAGTTATAACTGCGAAGAGAGACCTAGTAACGATTAAGTAAATCCTTAATAACGAGGCCTTAATAGATAGATGCCGCTAAACCGCATACGCGATAAGTACTACTATAGCGTAATGCGTCTTCTAGAAGAATTCGAAGAGCGGTATTCGAAAGATAGTTAAGAGTATTAGCGAGGCTATCGCTATAGTTACCTACGACCTAATTAGTTAAGCTCTTAGAATAGAATAGGCGAGTTAAACTAAAAGCCTATAGAATTATAAGGTCTCTTTAGCGTTAAAGGTATTATGCGTAATAAAAATAACGGTATAGATAAGAGCCTATAATATAGCTATAAGACCGAATAAAGTGTGTAATCTTAGATAGGTCTAGATAGAGAGCCCTAGAACGTCGGCGGTAAAAGCTAGTCGGTTAGTATATATAAGGGGAATTAAGTGCGCCGTAGTAAGAGCACCTACTCTCTTTCCTACTTAGGTAATATCGCTAACCCCGACGAGGTTATAAGCTGCGGTTCTAGACTAATATAAGATCATCAAAACCGCGTGCTAGCGTAAGAATAGGTTTAAAAGGGTCGTTCGCCGGATAACGATAGGATAGACGAGGTACTTAAAAATATAGAATAGGGTACGGTCTTAAATCTAACGAGAGATATAAGAGGATGCGCAATATAGAAAGAGAATAAGAAACACGCCGCTAGCGGCTAGACTATAGATAGGGATAGGTTCTATAACTCGCGCTAGTAGAAAGGTATAAGAGAGGTCGTTTAACTTATAGGAAGATTAATACCGCGCGGGTACTTACTACTAATATAGATTAATATCTATAGTAGTCGCGCCTTAATTAGATAGGGTCCTACTAAGCAATACTACTGCGCCTACTTACGAAGCCCTTAGTACGGTCCTTAAGGACTTAGCGGCTACACACCTAGAATATTAAAAGTAATCCGAGGACTAAGATTAAAATCTATAAAAGTATTAGCTATAGTGCCGTACTTACTACTACGATAGTAGGAGTTATTTATCCGTATACTTATCTACTCCACCTCTCTAATCCTAGGCGTATCTATAGCTCTCCCTCCGCTATACCGCCGAGATCCTTACGACGTCTAATTCCCTTCGTTCCCTACCCCTAACTATCTCCCGATATTTAAGTAGAGGCTTAGTGTCTCCGCCGCTGTTCCCGTAATAGAAAGTTTCTATATAATTTAGACTAGCGAAGTCTTAGCTAAGGCTTAGCGGCCAATCTCCTAAAGCTTCTTTACTAATAGCGCTAGCGATATCCGAGCTATACTATCCTAGGATAACGCAGGCAGCTGCCCTCGTAGCTATATAATTATTTCGCCGGACCGAGGTGCTAGGAGAGACTATAAAACGATACTCTATAAGATCGTCTCGGAATATAAGTATTATTATCCTAATAGATCCTTTAAGCTAAGCTGTTATCAGGTCTATTAGCTAGAGGGTAGATTAATTAGAATTATAGCCACTAGTATTTAGGGTTTAAGTAATATATTAATTAAATAGTAATAGCAGCGTTATATACTTAGGTTATTAGGTAGAAGTAAAGTCCTAATTATACTTTTTAATAGCGCCAAATACTATCTTACTCTATATACTTTTTATTGCGCTTACATATTTAACCTAGGGTCCGCGTAGCCTATAATATCGAACTCTATATAGTATAGGGTATTAAAAAATATAGGGAGACTTAGGGTCGTCCTAGTATAGGGAGTTAAAAAGTATAGGGAAACTTAGGGTCGTCCTAGTATAGGGTCTTAAAAAGTATAGGGAAACTTAGGACCGTCGTAGTATAGGGTATTAAAAAGTATAGGGAAAATTAGGATCCTTATAGCGTAGGGTAAAGAAAATTATAGGGACCTTAGATCTAGGTACCGTAGGAATATAGAGAGTATAGGGGCTTCAGCTACGGAGATCGTATAGACTAAGAGGGTATAGGGTTATAGAAAACGTAAGGCTTACTCGAACGTAAGGAGATAAAAAGTATAGGGCTTTTCTATTTTTATAGATAGTAAGGGAACGAAACGTGTAAGGCTTCTCCGTTTAAGAAAGTAATAGGGAATAGAAGAGTATAAGGGTTTTCTATTTATATAGGTAATAGGGTTTTAAGAAGTGTAAGGGTTTTCTATATATAAATTAGTCGGGATGGAATAGAGGGAAGTAGGTATAACCTCGGTAGATTTTGGCGCCCGAATATAGCCGCTCGGCTCGCCCGGAAGCTTAAAATATATTACGTAAGGCAGAAACGTTAATATACTATCCTTCTATTTATTTACTATAAACTAAGGTATAAGTAATAGTCCATCTATTTATTAATCTACTAATATTATCGCTATTCCTCCTAAACTCTATAATTCTCCTGCTAGTTAATCTTCTTATACCGGTATTACTTATGCGCGTAATTAAATATTCTCGCTACTAGCCTACGTAGTAAGCTGTCTTTCTCTATTATCTTCTTCGTATAGCGGTAGATACCTATAGCTATCTTCTTCGCTATAGCGTATAGGCGAGGAGACTAAGGCTCGCGACCGGCGCGAGAGCTATTTATATAACTAAGATCGCGCTCCTACTAGATATATTGCGCTTAGGGCGTTATTATACTTAATTCGATTCCTAATAATAATCACGAAGTATATTATACCTATTGCTAGTTAGTCTCTCGTGTACGTTAAAAGGGCTAAGTATAAGTACCTTATAGCTATATTTAGAAAGAGGTGAAGAGTAAATATAGAGAAGTTGCCCCCTTCTTATATTCCTATTCCTACTTAGTATATACCGTGGGCGCCGGCTATTCTTATCGGACCCCTATTTAATTACTTCTATCTTTAGTATTAGTAGTCCCCAAAAAAGCATTATTACTATCTATTATTAAATTAGGCATATTCGATCGGCTACTAGTAAAAGTTAATCGACTATCTATTAACTAATAGCTAATGGCTATTAATTACCACCTTATATAAGAGACTACCGTTTTCTAATAGTAGATAAAGGATAGGCGTAAGACTAGAATAGGCTATGGAATATTTTATACTACCTAGAACTATCTAAAACTACGCTAATATCGCTAGACGGCCCTTACTTCCTCGTCGCTATTAAATTTAATAAATATATAGGTTAAGTAGTGCCTTATAAACAATAACGACGAAGAGTAAAGAGTAAGATAACTTAGAAGACTTATAGGCTCCCCTAGTAAAATATAGAGGACCCGAAGATTTAATAGATAAGCTCGGCGAGGAATTTGAAGCTAGCGTAGATTACTGCGTATCTTTAGAATTCTAATTAGATATAGTGGCCGAAGATGCCGTAATACTTTCGGTTACGCTAGCGTATTTAGTTACTCTTTATATCTGCCTCTAGATAGTATTCTTAGTTTCTATGTGCTCCTAAGATAGGATTAAAGTTAGTGCTAACGTTATACCTTTTTTTGAGAAAGTCTATAAGCCATTCACGGGGCTACTACTTATAGTAATTAAACTAGATATCCTACTTACACCTATAGCCTACCTACGTAAGGCAGTACCGGTGCTAGAACCCTTTGCGTATCTTATACTAGGGGACCTTATTCCGCCTAGAGTAGGACCGAACGACGATCTAGAGGCTAACGGTCGGCTACCACCCGAGAGAGGCTGCATTATAGCCTAATTCTTAGAGGATACTCCTAGTACTAGAAACGGTCTTATAGTTACGGTGCCTTAGAAGATTGGCGGTGCAGTTATAGTAACTAGTATATCGATCGGAGTCGCTACTAGAGTCGAGAGTTAACTACTTCCTAAATCTTATAATAGAGAGCTTCCCCCTATAAGTCCTAGAGGAAGCCCAGAAGGTGCTATAGTACTAGGACCGGTACCGCTACCTAGTATTAAATTTAGGCCGAGGACTCTACTACCGGTAGCGGTATCCCCGTTAGATAACTTAGCGCTAGCAATAAGTTAGCTTAAGCAAGAGGGAGTTAGTATTATCCTACCTCCCGAATCCCTCCGTAGCAAAGTCACACATAGTATACTATATAAGTAGGAAGATCGCTAAGAATAGCTAACATCCTATCGATAGTATCTTATATACTTATAGAATATTGCTAGAGAAGCTTATAGAAATAGACTTTACTATCTAAATATTAAGGAGTAGGTATAACGAGCTTTTCGGAGGCTTAGTTTTAAGAAGGGAACCGGACCTTTATATCCTTAAATAGACGCCGTAATAGATAAGTGCCTCGGAAGGGCGAAGTAAGCTTCTATATTCGTTCTTATACTAAGAATAGGATTCATTAAATATAGAAATAAACGAAATTTAATGGTAAGATTAACCCTAACATCCTAATAAGATATACGATTTATTAAGATAAGTAGTAAGATTAACCCTAATATTAAGATATATAATTTATTGAGATAAGTAGAAAGAACCCGGCATAACTTAGTTTATATAAACTATTAATACGCGTAGGCTATATAATAATTTAGGGGTAATAACTATTAGGGCCTCTTAAGCCTAAGCTTTTCGGATACCTATCCGCGTCCCTAGAATCCTACTCGCCGTTTTCTTAAGTAGGATAAATAGATAGCTACTAATAGTTTACTATAGATAATTAATTATTTTGCGGCGCTAGTTAATTCGACGTTATTTAAGACGATAGCTACTAATTAGAATTCGGATAGCCGTTTTGAAATTCGGGAGGCGCTGTTACCTAATGTGTTAGCTATTGGCTTACTAGCTACTAGTTAGAAGCTACTTCATTTAATTAAAGCGCCAAATGCTAATTTGCCGGGGGAAGAAGCGACTGCTGCTAGTTGAAAGCTAGTTAAGACGCTAGCTACTATATTATAAGAGGTAACTACTACTAGTTAAAAACTAGTTAAGACGCTAGCTACTGCATTATAAGAGGCAACTACTACTAGTTAAAAGCTAGTTAAGACGTTAGCTACTATATTAGTTAAGACGCTAGCTACTAGTTAAAAGCTAGTTAAGACGTTAGCTACTATATTAGCTAAGACGCTAGCTACTAGATTATAAGAGGCGATTACTAATCAGCGGGTGGTTAAGGGGTCGACTATTAAAAAACCGGACTTTGGCTTAACGGCTAGTGGCTTACTTAGTATATTATCTAGACTATTATTAGCAACATCTATTATATTATTCTTTATATCATTTATTCTAAAACGGGTACGATCTGAGGAGCTATTAGTATAGGGCTTTATTAATTAAATAGACTAAGACCCTAGCTATATTAGGCCGGATCTTACGGCCTATACTAGGGTGGAGATTAGTCGCTATACTATATTAGAGCTTAGGTCCTAAGGTGCGGTAGGGATTACTAACCCGGCACTCTAAATGCGTTTAAAGTTTAAGTCTAGGGGGGAGTAGGGAGCTAAAGTATAGCTAGTAGAGGTAGAATCTAATTTAAGCCTACTAGTGTAGGGAGACCTAAGCGTGTCCTTACGATATTTACTTATTAGTTAGCGATATACCGCGTTACCTTTATCTTACCTTAGATAAGCCCCGACTCCGTAGGGGATATTATATAAATGTCTCGCCCCTCGATTAATACGTATATCTTAAATAGGAAGTATTTGATATCTTTATCGACTCGGATCTAGCTCGCTACTTTAAGAATATCGCTTCGCTATAATAGCGTATCCGGTTTATTATCGATCTAAACTACGTAGACGTAGACGGGTAGCTAAGTACCTACTCCTAAAGTAATAGCCCCGTCTATAGTTAACGCTATCTAGCGAATCCCCTAATATTTACCCTTACGTGACTTAATCCACGCTTTATCCGGCCTATATATAGTGTTAATAGTTTTAGCGTTTCTAACGCTAACGACCGAATCTAGTAGCTATATATATTGCGGGCCGTGTAGCCTACCCCGCTAGAAGACTAGATATTAGTACGTTTTTATAACTTAACGCTTTGCCAAAACGGGGTCACCTTATATAGTAAGGGCGGACATGCGATCGTTAATATCTATAATATCGCTATTGCTTTAGGCTACTATCGGTTAAGCCCCTAGAGGTTAGGTCCCTAAAGGCTAGGTCCTAGGAAATTAAGCCCCTAGAGGTTAAGCCCCTAAAGGCTAGGTCCTAGGAAATTAAGCCCCTAGAGGTTAAGCCCCTAAAGGCTGGGTTCTAGGAAATTAAGCCCCTAGAGGTTAAGCCCCTAGAGGTTAAGCCCCTAGAGGCTAGGTCCTAGGAAATTAAGCCCCTAGAGGTTGAGCCCCTAAAGGCTAGGTCCTAGGAAATTGAGCCCCTAGAGGTTAAGCCCCTAGAGGTTAGGTCCTAGGAAATTAAGCCCCTAGAGGTTAAGCCCCTAGAGGCTAGGTCCTAGGAAATTAAGCCCCTAGAGGTTAAGCCCCTAGAGGTTAAGCCCCTAAAGGCTAGGTCCTAGAAAATTAAGCCCCTTAGGTCCCTCTAGAGTAAGCTCCGTTTCCCTTAACTAGAGGACTAAGACTAAGAGCTATACTATAATTATCTTTAAATATTAAGTCAGCCTTCTTTACATCGTCGTCCACCGGAGGATCGACGCCTAGATTATCTAACTTAATAGCCTAAGTTTTAGGATAATACTATTCACTATAGTACGCGGCTATATCTAAGAGATAAAGGGTATAAAATTTCTTAATAATCTCTCTGCGATTCGGGTCGTTATTATTTTTATAGTCGAGTCTTAAGGCGGCGGCAGTAGTGTATAGCTCCTTAAAACGTACGAGGGGAAATTAGCCTCTCTAAGAAGCCTAACCTTTTACCCTATTCTTTTCTTCTAATTTATTATTAGTTATAATAATACCTTATTCAGCTACCGAACTATTAGGGAATATTTATAGACGACGAATCGATCCTTTAAAGGGCGCTATTCTATGCATTTTCGAATAAAAAGCTTTCGGTCTTTACTCTTCTCCGGGCGGATCTAGTCGAGGGTCCTTAGGGAGCTGCAATCGATCTATAGCATTATTAAGTTCTAATATATTTAGTCTATCTTATCTTAATCATTTCTAAAGATATCTTACTCTTTATTACTCTATTAGCAATCTCCGCTCGCCCTTTAGCTTCCTATTTATCGGGATATATAAGGCGACTTATTTCTTTAAAAGCTACCTTATATTATGCTAGAGTAGCTATATAAGTATATTTTTATCTAAATATATTATCCTTAGGAGCGGCATTTACACGCCTAATTTTATAATCTCGTTCGGCTTAAGTAATACTCTCTTCCTCTCTATCGTAAGTTAACTATCCTAGTTAGTTCGATATACCCTAGGAGCCCTCTATAGTAGATAGCTACTAGTAAAGGAAGTTAGTAATTTAGAGAGTAACTTTTCGATTAATAAGAAGCCTAGGTTTTATAAGCGAGGACGAAATATTTCTTACTTTTTATATCTTTTCGGCCTACGCTTACTCCTAAAATAGGCCTACCGATACTTAGACTTAACCTAAAATTAGACTCTATATACCGAGACTATTTTTAGCTTAATAATAATGCCTAATATAGGACGGATTTAGATAATATTAAAGGGTAATTAACACGAGGTAAATCTAGAGCTATATATTAAATATTTTATTATAATTTAATCGACTTATAAGTAGAGAAAGACTAGGTAAAATAAATACCTATATTTAATTAAACCATATTAACTCTAAATAAGACTTGAATTCGCTTATCTACTCTTATAATATCTAAGATTATCTTTAATAAACCTTAAGTCCTTCCTAAGCCTCTACCTTAAATAATTTAATATAATAATCCATTATTTCGAGCGCTCCTTGAATTTTAGACTTATAAAGCTTAAATTCTATCTACTGGTAATCGATATAGCTCTCTAACTCGCTCTATCTTAAAAGAAGGTTAACCCTAGTATATTAGGCGTACTTAGGGGACTTATTTTAAGGTCTTTTCGAACGTCGGGCTCGTCTAATTAGGGAGTTAGGACTACCTATGTTATTTTAGTAGGTTTAATCGGTCTAAAGAGTTTCTTATCTTACCTATTATCCGTTTTTCTTTCTACTTCTACCGCCTTAGAATCTGCGCTATTAGAGGTTCGTTCGATACTACTAAGTCCGTATCTAGAGCCGGCGTATCTTAAGAGGAAGGTACTCTTCGGAGTACCTTATAGAAGGCCTTTAAAACGTTAGAGTCTAGGCCATTTTCTTCATTTATAGTAGATCGGTTTAGGCTACTATTACTGCCGATTTCGAACGTAGTATCGCTATCGAGATCTTCTTTAAGCGAGTGTCTTAGTACTACTCTATTATTTAGGCTATTATATTTGCCGTTAGCGTTAGAGGTCTTTCTATAGCTAGGGCTGTTAAAGCTATTATCGAAATTAAAATTAATTAAGCGACTCCTCTTCTTAGTATTAATAGAATATTCCGATATTACCTAGACTTAATGTTAGGAGCTATAGGCGGGCTCTATAGGGAGAGCCTCGATAGCAGCTCCTATAAGCGAGATATTAACCTATAAGATTTATACCTAGTCGGTAGTCGAGAACGTTCCCCTTAAATCTAGATCCTAAAAGAAAGCCCCTAAATTAGTCTCGGTATAATAGATATCCCTTAGGCCGTCTTCGAATAGATTCTTCGCCGTAACCCTTATACATCGGTTATCGCCTAAGTTCGCGGAGGTTATTAGAGGGGATAAATTCCCCTACTACGCTAGCTCATAGATAACTTTAAGTGCGCTCGTAGGGTGAGAAGTACTATTAGATAAGGCTCTCCGAGCCTTAGGGCCGGTAGGAACTACGGCCGTAAGCGTAGTGCCTCCCTAGAACCCAGAATTATCTCTAGTAATATTAGCGGTAGAGGTCTACTTCTCTATTTTAAATAATGCTAGCTAGAGCGAAAGCTTACCGCCACTACCTCCACATATTAGTAGCTCTATAATAGATGAATCTCGAACGCCCGTTTTCTCGTTATCTAAGCTGTGCGAGGCTAGGGGCTAGATAAAGCTACTCGACGGACTAGCGTTATAGGTATCGTTATTAAATTAAGGTATTATAAGTTAAGGGCCTTAAATCTAGCTAAGATATAAGGGAGACCGGGAAAATGGGGTATATTAGGTTAGCGGCCGAAGGTGTTAAGGTTAGTTATAGAAAGGAGAGAGAAAACGGAGGGTATAAGGTATCTTATACCCTCGCAGAATTCTCGCTCGGCCTAGGCCGAGGCTCTAACGTTATCGTCTCGTTTTAGGACGAGCGCACGCGTTCGTAGGTAGAGATACGCTCCTAGGACTATAGGGCTGCGAGCTTTTATCTAATAGGAGTTATATACTACTTCCGGAAACCCTATATACCGCCTTAGCTACGGACTAGAAGCTTAATATAGATTGACGTGACGTAATTTTATATAAGAATCGAGACGCGAGAGGACCCTTTTACCTCCTAGTCTATATTATTCGTCGGCTAGACCGAAGGTTTCCTAGTAGGCTGCGTTTAGGGTTCTTAGGTTCGATTCCTAATGGCGCTAGTCTAATAGTAAAGTTATCTTTTTCTAGTAGCGCTATTACTTCTAGTAGCCGTAGCATCTTCCCCGGAGATCGTAGGTTCGAATCCTAGTTATAGTTATTCTCATCGCGTAGGGGCACGCTTTAGTATATTAGCGTCGTATATATAGGGTTAAATATAATAATGGGTTCGATTCCTAGAGGCGCTAGTCTAAGGTGGAGTTATCATTTTTTAAGGCTCGATAAAAACTAAAGTTAGAGATTTATCGGAATTCATTTAGATAGACGTACTCCTAACAGGAGTTAGCTCGAGAAATTCGGAGTATTAAATAACTAGTATAGATAACTCGCAAACACGGAATAATAAGATTAAAGAGCGGAACATTAGAAATAAAGGATAGGTAATATTCTAGAAAATAGAGTATACTTAGATCTAAAGTAGGCTAAAGCTTATCGTTATTAGTTTCCCTATAATACGCTATAGTCTATAGGACGTAGAGAGTTATAAAAGGTATAGGCTAGTATCTATAGGAGGTACTTCGTTATTAAGCCGGTGGAACTTATCTAGGTACGTGTATATATTAAAGAACTAGTGTGGTAATAACTAAGCGTTTACTACCTACTGCAGGCGCGCGCGTAAGCAGGACTACCGGTTAACGGTATAATAAGCTTTTATAATTTACTTTACTTAGGATAAGACTATATTACGAAAATAGATCGAGTGCTTTAGGATTATACCTTTACTATATCTTCGTTTCGATACTTTTATTAGCGAGTATATAATTCGACTCCTAGAAATCTCGATATAGATTTAGATATAAACGGCGGACTAAGATTAAGATAAAGTAAGCATCGAGCAAGGTAACGAACGCGATATCGGGAAATAGTATTAGATTATATTCGTAAGGCTTTCGAATAACCATATTTCTTATTACTAAGCATAATAATAGGTTCTAAGCTCGGACTCGAGGTGCCCCTAGAAGATATTCGTATACTCCCGCGGAAGGAAGATACGTATAGGTGGAGCGTCCTTCTATAAAAGGAGTATCTCTTCGAGAAAAACTTAAGTAAACTATTAACTAGCGTATACACGTAACTTATATAAGGCATCGGTATATTTTTTAAAGCTTTGCCGAAGGAACCTTTATATATAACTTATTAAGGGCCGATAGATACGGTAGAGAAAGATTATCGACTATCGGATACGAGTATACTTAAGGATCGGGGATTAGTCGAAGACGAAATGCCGGAAGCTAATTTTATAGCGTATATTACCTAACTATAGAGTAAAGTTACTCTACTCTAAGCCGAAGCCCGTTAATAGTAAAAATCTACTAAAATAGAGGGTGGGTAGCGAGCTAAGCTAGAGGGCGAGTTAGAAAGGGCTAAAACGGCGTTTCTAATATTACGGAAGGAGAGTATTAGACTAAGGAGAGATTGCTAGAAAGCTAGAAGATAGTCTAATTAACTAAAGGTTAAAGCGGACGCGTAGGATAGAGACGTGCGCCAATTAATAGGCATTACCTATAGACTTGCTATAGTCTCCGGAACTCCTCTACTTACTTTACCCGGAGATAACGCTACTTCGGATTAGTAGATTACGCGAAGTGTAACTATATATTATATAAAATTAAGATAGTACTATATAGGGATTAGCCCTAAGGTAGTAAAGTAGATTATCTAATAAATACTAATCTTCCTCCTAATTTAGTTAATTATACTAGCGCTTATAAAGGTAATCTAACGACTACTAATTACCGAGATCACCGAGTATTTTTCCGAGACGGCCGCCGCTTCGGCTAGCTTTACCGGCGAAGAGTCTTTAGAGCTAGCCGCTTTTTCGGTTAACTTAGTCGTAACTATAGCTTAGGCTTAGGTTTATCCTAGTATTAGTATATATAAAGGGTAACCCGAGGTTTTCTATTTTATCGAACATAATCTTAGTTAGCGATCGGTATACTCTCTACAGGGAGAATAGTATCTCTAGGGGAAACGGTAAGTGGATCGCTATCCTAAGCACTAACGATAGGATAATTAGCTCCGTAGCCTAGGACGGCATCGCTATTAAAAGTATCTAAATTAGGTTAAGGATCCGTAAAGAGGATAATATCGCTAGGCGCCTCTAGCGGGTCGATAGTAGTAATATTAATCCTTTAGCTAAAGTCTACGGGTGGCGAGCTAAAAGCTAGATATAGATCTAGGTTAGACGAGAATAGCGCTTCTATATTATTTATTAGGGAAAGCCTATCTAAGTCCGAGAGTAATAGAGCCTTATTATTAGCTAAATTAGGTAGATCGTAAGCCTCATCTATATTAGAAGTAAGGGCAATCTCTAGTAATATAGTGGCAGTATAGTCCTAAGGATAGGTAATTTCCGGAGTAAGCTTTCCCCGTTTAGAACTCTCTAATGGGTATTCGGCTACTTCCTATATCTTTCTCTTCTCTTACGGGCCTTCCGAGCCGAGACTTTTAGCGATAAGGTCCTTCTGCTTAGCCGTTATCTTTAAGCTATAAACATTTTAGAGATAGCATAAAAATGATATTTTATTAGCGAGATCTAAGGCGTATAATAGATATAGATATCTAAGTAGCTAACTAGTCTCGGTTAAATACCGTTAGAGATAATCTTATAGCTAGGCCTCTCGGACCTAGGATTTCCACCTCATCGGTACGGATATAATAGACCGATCATCCCCCAGATAGAACGGATAGAAGGAAGGTCGGAAGAGAGTCTAATAATAGGTAATAGTCGTATAGTTTTTAGAGGTAATTAATTCTAGGTGCATCTAATAATGTTTATCCTAGTCTTCTTCGACGAACTAATAGAAATATATAAAGTAGTATACGAGTTCACGCTAGAGCCTACCGAGGTTCGAGGCCAGCTCCTTATAACGACATTTATAGATATATATACCCCGCCGGGGTCCTATAAGACTAAGATATTTAGATTAATTAAGATATAGAGATAGTCTAAGGGTCTTACTCTTTCATCGGCTTTATACAGCTTTTCACTAGGTAATTACCTTTAAAGGGCTCCTCTCTAGGCCGATATAACGTTATACAATCCCGAGATATAAGAGTGTAAAGGTCTTTAACCGCTTACATTCTATCTTTATCGGATACTACTACAGTTAATATTATAGTCTTCGTAAGTCGACCGTGTTCTAGTATAATAATAGCAAAAATTTTAGATAAGTCGGTCTTTACGAGATTATCTAGTCTCTCTTTACCCCGAGTAATAACTTTCTAGTCTCTTCGCTTCTAGACCTAGTCGAGTTAGTAAGATCCTAGACGTGCTTTCGCGAGTTTTCTATATAAGGTGTTAACCCTAGTTCTCGCAGCCTTAACTTCTTTAATACTAGAGCTATTATCTAGTAGCCTCTTAACGTCGCTCTAAAGCACTAGAAGCTGCGGATCCTACTTTATAGTAGCCTCTTCCTCAGCCGGGAGCTTAGTAGGAAGGCCTTATTTACGAAACTTTGCGAAAGATTAGAAAAATTCGACGTAGTTATATTAAGGTAGTTCGTTAAGAAAGGCAGATCTACTATCTACTAACGAGGTGTTTATAATATAGCTCTAGCCGTATACGCTTTTATCCTTCTGCGTTAGATACTAGGACTGTTAGGCCGCGGTGTATCTCTCTATTTACTAAATAGTTAGCTAGTTTATAGTTTCGGGGGGCTGCGAGGTCCCTTACTGTCGACTAGTTTTCTAAGGCCACGGCGTATAGCATATATCGTAGGAGTACCGAAGTAGCCCGAAAGTTTTAATATCTATTTAAGAATATTCTGGAATATCTCTCTCGGTAGCGGCTCCTTAACTACACCTCGATATTAGATAGTATTCCGGATAATCGGTAGCTCCCTAACCTCTTTATACTATCGAAGAAGAAGTTCATTTTCGTTTATAGGTATCTATAGCTCCTAGAGATCCTCGACCGAGTTAATCCTATAGATAGTATAGTTAGCGATCGCTAAGGCGAGAAGATACTATATATTATCGTATAGTAGCTTTCCGTGCTAGCTAGTAGAGGCGCTAAACCTAAAAGATAAGATATCGTTAGTTAACGTCTAATAAAGGCATTAAAGTGTAACGCACATAATGACCTCTTTATTATAGTTATTTTTAACCTAGCGTTAGTCGACTCTATATATTAACTTTAAGCTACTTAAAGTTCGAAGAAGAACTATTTCTACGTCCTTTATATAATTAATAAAAGCTACTTCGTAGTGCCTAGGGCTTACCTTATATCGGAGACCGTCTTTTTTATTATTTTCTAGGCTAGGTAAGAGAGCCCCAATTCTAGCGCTAGTCTAATAGAAGATAGTAATAAGGAAGGGTATTTAAGCTTTATTACGTAGATAAACGAAATAGGTCTTATTAACGGTCTAGAAAGTAGTATTAAAGTGGACTAGCTCGGTTTCGCCGAATAGGTATTTTAGTTTCTTTAAATTAATAATAAGCCCCTTACGAGCCAATTCCTATTTAATCTACTATCGGGGTTAGCTTAGTAAATAGATATAAGTAGGTAACGATAGTACCTAGAATATCTCTAATATAAACTCCTTACGAAACCTATTCCCGGTCGCCCGAGTAAACGCTACGTAGAACCATTCTACGAAGGCTATAAGCGAATCGACCGTAATTCTTCCTCTCTCTATATTAAGCCGCCCCTAGGCCGAGCTAGTATAAAAGCGAAGGAAATCTTTAGTCGTAGCTAGGTTAAGTATAGGAAGCCCTTCTTAAAGGCGGATATCTTATTTAGGAGGGTATTCTTCTATCTATCTAATTAAATTAGTGGCCGGATAAATACTATTAAGTTCGATCCCTACTTCTTATATACCCGTAATATAGTTTAGTAATCCTTTAAAGTCTTAGGCCTATAATGTCTCTTATCGCTAATACTATCCTCTACTCGATAAGCTCTATATCTATAGCCGTTAGCTATAGCTCTCTTTACTAATTCCTAAAATAAAAGGTTATTTAGTATAATAGTTATATATTAAAGAGATAGCTAAAGTAGACTAGTAGAGACTAAGTTTAGGGAGGATATAACGGCGCTGAAAAATTTGGCCGGATAGCCATCGCACCCGCTCTTATATTAATAACGCTCCGGCCTATCTCTAATAATAAAAGGAGCTAAAGCGCTTAGGGGTAGGTATAAGGTGTTCCATCTCTAGGGATAGGTACTACATTAACCTCTATCACCCTAAGAGCGGTAACCCCGATCTCGCTTAGGGTGGCCTAGGTGCAGAATGTTACTAGGCTAACCTACTAAGCCGGTTCAGTATACCTTCCTTTTCAATAGGAGTAGATAAGTGCATATTAGCATAAGGTCTAACTAATCGGTCCTGTAGCTTACTAATTAATTTACCTTAGTACCTCAGACGTGCATACCAAGCCCGCTAATATTTAGCGCCCGCCGCTAAGCCTATGTCGGTTTAGCGTGTAATAACTACTAGCTTCGCGTTTATACGTCTAAGTATAAAAGCCTAGATTATAGTTAGATCCTCGTTAAAGTTAGAAAATTGCGCCGCGTCGGTACCGCTTTACCGAATAGGGTAATTATACGAATAGCACTTAATATAATTATTAGTATATATATAACGAATAGTTTATATAGCCGAAATATAGGATTAGGCCTATAGTAAGTATAGAGGGATAGATATATAGTAGGCTATAGCCGGGCGCGGTTTATATTATAAGTAGCTATTTAAGATAAATAGGGGGGCTACTAGCGATATTATATTTAAGTTTTATACCGTAATAAAGTTATAGAAGCCTTTAGAGATATTATTCTATTAAGCCTA
>JAABUI010000813.1_pt1 | contig 20387 bp, 17 predicted proteins | sample 5559111 | NCBI WGS metagenome assembly JAABUI01 (sample SAMN10711870, study PRJNA513365) | rock metagenome | isolation source: Antarctica rocks | place: Antarctica: Victoria Land, Buttleship Promontory
CCATGGGCAAGCTGAAGCGTTTCAAGCGCGTCGCGTTCAGATGCGAGAAGACCGCAGAAAGCTACGCAGCACTCGTCGCCTTCGCTTGCTCAATGATCTTGGTCAAATCCGTCCACACGGCCTAGGCAGAAAGCGTCCGAAGCGACGTTAGTCTGCGACGGCTGCTGTCACCCGTTACTTGCTCCAAAGCCGCCATTCCGCTTCCGGCCGTTGTCGCCTGCCGGGAAATCCGACCATCGAGAAAGCGGACAATTGGCAGCCATCGAGTGGTCGGCGAAGTCACGTGATCCAGCCCTCGTCGTTCGGATCAGGCATCGCCCCCTGTCAGCAAGGTGGCCAACTCGCGCATGCAAAGATCGAGGCGCTCGGCGAGGCAAGGCCTGGGATCGGCAAGCCAGGCTACCGTAGCGTAAACGAAGGCCGCCATACCGGCCTGGGCGGCCAGCACGGCCTGCAGGTCGTCCACACCGCGTGCCTTCAACGCGCCGGCAAGTGCGTCAGCCAACGCGGCCGTCTTCGCCAGCTCTCGCTCCCGCAGCGCAGGCGTGCCGGCAACGACCTGATGCCACGGTTCGGAGAAGGGCCGGTTGGCCTCAAGCATTGGCACGATCGACCGGAATGCCCGAAACAGCGTCGCGAGTGGTCCGAGCCCTTCGGGCGCGCTGGCGACCGAAGCCGTCAGCGCAGTTCGCAAGATGGCTTCGCCATCGAACAGGACCTCCCGCTTGTCCGCGAAATGGCGGAAGAAGGTCCGCTCCGTCACGCCGACGCGCGCGGCGATCTCGGCTGCGGTGGTCCGGTCGTAGCCCCGCTCGCGGAACAGGTCCAAGGCCGCCCGTTGCAGGCGACCGCGAACACCGTCTCCTCCCTTCGTGGTCAAACCTGCTTCCTGTTGTCAGTGACTGACAGAGCGCCTACGTCAGTGACTGACGCAGCGGCTGGCCGCTGCACGATAAGGTCAAGGAGACGAGCATGCGAGTGTTCCTGACAGGCGCGAATGGCTGGATCGGATCGGTCATTGCCCGCAACCTGCTCGAGGCCGGTCATTCGGTCGTCGGCCTGGTACGCTCCAGCGAGAAGGGCAAGGCGCTGGCTGCCGCCGGCGGCACCCCGCTGCTGGGCTCGTTGGGCAGCCTGGACGCGATCCGGGACGGGGCGACGAACGCTGACGGCATCATCCACACTGCGTTCGGTCTCGATCTGTCGAGGATCGCGGAGCTTGCCGAGGAGGAGCGCGTGGCGATCGAGACTTTCGGCGAAGTCTTCGCCGGGTCGAGCCGGCCCATCATCGTCACGGGCGGCTTCGGCCTACTGAACGCCGGCGAAAGGTTCGACGAAGGGTCGAGGCCGCCCGTCATCCCCGGCTTTCCCCGCGCATCGGAACAGGCGGCGTTCGCGCTCGCCGAACGCGGCTTGCACGCCAGCGTGGTCCGCAACCCCCGCTCGGTGCATGGGCAGGGAGAACGCCACGGCTTCGTCCCCATGCTGGCCGCCGTGGCGCGCGAGAAGGGCGTTTCCGCCTATGTCGGCGACGGGCAGAACCTATGGCCGTCCGTGCACCGGTTCGATGCCGCGCGGCTCTATCGCCTGGCGCTCGAGCACGGGGGCCGGGCCGAGGCCTTCCACGCCGTTGCCGAAGCAGGCGTGCCGTTCAGGCGGATCGCCGAAGCGATCGGCCGGCAAGTCGGCGTGCCCGCGGCGTCGCTGTTGCCCGAAGAGGCCGAAGCACACTTCGGCGGTCTGGCGATGTGGGTGGCGGGCAACGGCCCGGCTTCCAGCGAAAGGACCAGGGCAGCTCTCGGATGGAAGCCGGAGCAGATGGACCTGGTCGCGGATATCGAGCGACCACGCTATTCCGAATGAACGTCCCGGTCGGATCGCCGTCTCCCGGCAAACCGATCAGCCAGTTGGAAAGCGGGCTTGGCGGCCACGCTCGGAATGTCCGCTTCGCCCCACAAGCTGCTCTAAACCGGCCGGTCTGCTATCGGCTAGGTTTGGACCAAGCGACTGATGCTTGACAACCAACTTATCCGTCGCGATTTGGATCGTTTTCCGACGGCTCCTGGTACGATCGCTTTCACTCCTATCCGCCACCGAAACCCAACCGGAAATTATGTCGGAAACTCATCCCTCGGAAATCCTGGGTCCTGGATGAGTTTCCGAGAGGGTCGTGCCCAACCTCGTCCTACACTACCGAGTACAGAACCATCTCAGCATTTGACGGTCTGTGAAATCGGCGGAGCACTTTCGCGCTCCTCGTTGGCGATCAAGCTGTTCACCGACGACGGTGAGATCATCACCTGCTACGGCTGGAACCTCGACATCGAAGTCCAGTAAGTGTCAGCGCCGGCGACGAGCCCGACAAGAGCGATCGAGGAGCACCCAGGTGAGGCTTGGATAGACCTGCCGAGTGGCCAGCGGATGCCGGTGAGCTGGCGGCTCGACAAGGACCGATTTCGGGCGTTCCAGGCAAGGCTGGAGGCCGCTCATGGACTTCGTCCCCGACCGCGGTGTGGCTGCCAGTACTTGGGCCAGTTCTTGGAGCTGCAGGTCGTGCACCGTGCTGGCGGTGAGTGGGACCGAGCGGTTTCATCTGGCGCGGCCGCCCATGTCGCCGGCGTGCTGGATGAGACGCGAGAAGGCACGATCCACCTGCGGCTGGCCCGAAGCCTCGTGAGCCCCCGCAAGCCCGAGCCCGATGCGTTTGTTCCCGTCGCTTCTCCGCGGGACGGACGGGAAAGGTGACCCGGCGCGCGATGACGGGTTCGAGCCCCTGCACCTCTCCTGGGAGAAGGGTGGGCTGACCCTCTGGCATCCGGGCTCCGCCGGCAAGCAAGAGCCGTGGAAGGTCGCCTTCCGTCTGGACAAGGCGGCCCAGGTCATCAGGTGCGGCCGGGTGTCGTTGCACGGGCCGCTGGCCGTTTCGATGCCGCTGCTACCTGAACCCCCTTGTGGACATTCTCCGCCTGCTCGAAGGTGAACCATACGCTGAACTCCAGCAGCTTTTCGTCCACAAACTCGCGTCGAAAGTAGCCTCCGATGCATGCACGCTTTGCCGCCGTTCTCGGCCTCGTCGTTCTCCCCACGGTGGCGCTCGCCCAGCAGGTCACGCCTGCGGCGTCCGCCGTCACGGTGCGCCCGGCCGGGGTAATCGCGCTGCCCGGCATCACCGATGCAACGCCGCTTCGGTCCTTCAATCAGATCTCCGTCAACCCCTTCCTGCAGCTCGGGGCCATTTCCAACCGCACGACCCGGCAGGTCGATGTCTTCGACACGCTGACGAACCAGGTCTTCGGGCAGACCGCGGCGGTGTTCGCGGGGCCAGGCACCAACGGCCTCCCGACCTCGGGACCCGATGGCGCGCTCATCATCGGCCGCGAACTTTGGGCGGGCGACTACCCCAGTACCGTCCGCGTCTTCGATCTGGGCGAAAGCCTCACGAACCCGCCTGAGATTGCGGATATTAACACCGGAGGGACGCTTCGTGCCGGCTCGCTCGACTATGACCCGTTCGACCATATCTTCGCGGTGGCCAACAACAACGTCGGCAAAGCGTTCGTCAGCCTAATCGACACTCACACGAAAGAAATTCGCCAGCGGCTCGTGTTCGATGGGACGAACGGCACCCCTGACGCCCATGTCGGCGGCACCGGCGGCATCCTCTACGACTACCGCTTGAACCGGTTCGTGATCAGCATCACCAGCCTCGGCACGGACGCGACAAAGGGCGCCGTGGTGCTGGTGGACCCACGCACGGGCGCGATCACCAAGACCATCCTGGGCCTGGACGGCTGCATGCCGTCCACCATGGCAGAAGGCCCTGGCGCCGAGATCCTGGTCGGCTGCGACCCTGGCTTTCCGGCCCCCGACCCGGTCGTGTTCGCCCCCCGGACATACATCATCGACGCCCGAGCCGGCAGAATCACGGCGAACATTCGCCAAGTCGGCGGCGAGGACTTCGTGGCTTACAATATCCGCGATGGCCGCTACTACACGGCTTCTCGCGACTACTTTACCTCGCCCACAGCGACCACGACCACGCCGGTCCTGGGGGTGATCGACGCGAGAACCCACCGCTGGCTCGAGAACGTCGCGACCGGCTTCAACTCCCATAGCGTCGCCGTCGATCCCCTCACCAACCGGATCTACGTCCCGCTGCTCAGCCCCAACTCCTTGTGCAACGGCTTGCCAGGCTGCGTGGCGGTGTTTCAATCGCAGGGCGGGTACAACCAGTAGGCTTGGTTGACCCACAGGTGGACGTGGCCTCATGAGCGTCGCTTGATGTCCACGTTGTTCGAGCACGACGTGATCCGCGTCGGCGTCCCGCCTTCCACCCTCTATGGCTACTTCCCCAGCGGCCGCTATGGCGGGCTGCCTTGGTCTGGCCGCTCGCAAGCACTTACGGTCCGCGCTTTCGGACGTGGTTGCCCTACGAGGCGAACGGATAAGCACCGCTTGGCGTATGCGGCCTCGCCCGCCTGGCACCCCCGACCAAGATGCGGCGCCGTAACTCGACCGCCTCGCCGTAAATACACATGTCTCTCTCGGGACCGCCTACATCCGTAGCCCTCGGCGTTGTCCTTGGCGCTCGCTCTCCACGTCGCGCTGGGCCGCTGCCGCACCGGCCCGCTCGCCCGCTTTCAAGGCCACAATCAGCCCAGCCACCTGGTCCAGCTCCGGCCTCTGCCCCGGGGCGACAGAGGGCGTCGTGACTGCGCCTGGACTTCCGCCAGCCCGCAGCATGGCTCGTACGCTTTCCTCTCCGCACCGCCGCGTCACTGCCGCTCCAAATGCGCCCAGCTCGGCGACCGCCCTCTCGTCCTTCTGCATGGCCCCCCACGCCTCACCACGCGCCTTCTCGTCCGGCGCAGCGCGCAAGGTACCGATCGCCGCCTCGGCCGCAGAAGATAGGCTCGGGATGCCGGTCGCATCCGCCGCACGCTGCGCCTTCACACCGGTGCGGTAGTTCCGCTCGGCATGGGCCTCCGCCGCGCCGATCCGCTCCAGGCTCGGCCCGATGGCGCCAGCCACGCGCTGTGCCGTCTCCCGCTCCGCCCAGGCCTTTGCGCCTGCGAAGAACCCCTCCTTGCCCCGCAGCTCGCCGAACTGCTCCGGCTCGCGCGCAACCCGGGCCGCGGCACTCGTCCACCCCTGCCGCTTGACCAGCTCGTCCAGTGCCGCTCGGGCCGCATGCGGGTCGCGGTAGGTCCCCTGCAGATAGCTCCACCGTGCGTCCCGCTCGCGCTGCACCGCCTTGTCGGCCGCCACCACGGCCGCGACCTCACCAGGGCTGGCACTGCGCCCCAGGCTGTCCCGTCCCTGCCCTGACGGGTCCACGTAGGGCGGGATGAGCCAGCCCTGGGTCGTGGCGGACAACGTCGCAGCGGCAACCTGGTCCTGATCGGCACGCGGCGAGTCACGCTCGCCCGCCTGGGTCCTGCCAGCCTGAGCGGTCGTGCTCGGCATCGGGCGTGCAGTGCCTGCGCGCGCCGCCCGCACTGCCCCTGCCGCGTCCTGCCTGACCCCGGCCCGTTGCCACAGCTCCGGCGCCAGCTCGTCCGCCGTGGCCCATGCGACGGAGGCGGCGCGCACCTCACCGCGGCCCATCTGTCGCGCGAGCTGCCGGGCATCCTTGGCCGTGTCCTCGGCCACGAACACCTGCGCGCTTTCCCGCTGCCGGGTCAGCGCCACGTAGCTCGCCGCCGCCCGCCAGTGGTGCGTGTGCAGCAGATACGTGTGGTCCAGCGTCTTGCCCTGGCCCTTGTAGATCGTCCCCGCGTAGCCGTGCCGGAACCCCTCGAACTCCGCCGCAGCCCAGGTGACCTCACGACCCGGCGCACCGGCCGCAGCGTCCAGCCGCGCCGTGAGCTGCCCCGTGCGCGTATCGATGCCGGTGATCACCCCGGCGTTGCCGTTGTAGATGTGGCGCTTCTTGTCCGTGTCGGTGAACTGCACCCGGTCGCCGACCGCGAAGTCCGCTGCCCCGTGCTTCGTCTCGAAGCGCACGTCCGGGCTGCCCAGCTCGCCGCGGTCGCGCCGCATCTGGCGCAGCTCCGCGTTGACTTGCGACACGTCGGCATTGGTGTAGGCGAACACGAACCGGCTCGCCTTCGGGTCGGCCAGCGTGTCCGCCTTCCACCGCGCCACCAGGGCCGCCCGTGCCTCGTCCTGGTCCGCCGTCCAGGTGATCGCGCCGTGCCGGTCGTAGGAGTCCACGGCGGTGTCGAACCGGCCCTCTGCCAGGTCACGCGCCGCCTGCCGCTGCCAGTCCACCCGCTGCCGCGTCACCTCGGTGATCTCGGCCGCGCCATGACGCTGCCGCAGCTCGGTGAACAGCCCGCCCCGCTCGATGCTGGCAAGCTGCCGGTCGTCGCCGGCCAGGATCACCTTGGCCCCGGCCCGCCTGGCCTCGGTCAGCAGCTCGCCGGTCACCCGGCTATCCAGCATCGCCGCCTCGTCCACCACCACCACGGTGCGCCGGTTCCAGCTCGTGCGCCCGTTCTTGATCCCGAACAGGGCGGAATGGACCGTCGCCGCCTCGGTGAACCCGTCCGCCTTCAGGTCCTGCGCCACGGCGTTGGTGGGGGCCAGACCGACCACGCGATGCCCGGCCCGCTCGTGCGCCTCGCGCACCGCCGCAAGCGTGTAGCTCTTCCCCGTGCCGGCCCGGCCCTCAACCAGCTTCAGCCCGCCGCCTGCCACCGCGTGCTCGAACGCCACGTGCTGGTCATCCCGCAGCGTGCGTGATGCCAGCGCCGCTTCCTGGTGCCGAGTGTGCACCCCTCGATGGTGCCCAGCCCCGGCCACGGCTGCCCCGTCCGCCAGCGACACACGCTCCTGCTCGCGCACCGTGCCGGTAGTGAACCGCCCGGCCGCCTCGCCCGTCTCCCGGTCGTGAAGCGCCAGTAGATCCTTGTGGCCCATCACCCCTGCCTTCGCGGCAGAGATGTCCTGGAGCTGCGCCGCATCAGGCGTCCCGTCCGGACCGGCTCCAAGGTGCTTGGCCAGGTAGCGGTCCAGCTCCCGCTCGGTGAAGGTCGCGTTGTTCCGCGTCAGGGCTGCCAGCACCTGCTCCGGGTCCCGCGCTGCCACTTCGTTGGTCACGCGCAGTTCCTCCGCGCGTGCCACGGCAGGGCTGTCCACCTTGCGCATCCGCACCGGGCCGATGTGCTCGCCCGGGTGCGCGGCCGTCGCGTCCACCCTCAGCTCGATGCCGTGCTCCTGGAAGTAGCGGTCCTGGTGCGCCCGCCACGTCTCGCCCCACGCCTCGGCGTCCGTCACCACGCTGCGGGTGCCCGCCTTGCGCACCTCGGGGTCCAGGTCGCGCGCCTTCTTGGCGGCGAGCTGGTTCCCCTCGATGCGGCGCGTGGTGATCAGCAGGTGGGCGTGCCAGTTAGTATGATCGCCGCCGGTGCCCTCGCTCCAGGCACCCTCGCCTTCCCCGCGCTCCTTGTGCGGCGCGTGCACGTCGAGCTGCACGGCAAGGCCTTTGGACACGAAATGCTCGGCAGCAAACGACCGGGCCAGCTCAATCCGGTCCTCCGTCGAGAGAACCCGATCGGCCGGCAGCGCCAGCACGATCTCGCGGGCGACCTGCGCGTCCTTGCGGCGCTCTGCCGCTTCGGCCGCGTTCCACAGAGTCGCGGAATCGCCGAGGCGCGCGTCCGCACCCTCGGGCAGCATTACCTCGTGGTGCACGGGTGCGTCGCGGTGCCGGAAGTGGAACAGCTCGCCCGTGCGCTCGGCCGTGATCGCGTCGCGTGCGTTATAGGCCGCCGAGCGCACGGCGTTACCGCCGGACGAGCGGGACAGGTAGCGGGCGCGGGCAAAGGCGATGGCCACACGGGCACTCTGGCGGCCCTTCCTGCCCTGCGCAAGCCGCGTTGCTCTTGCAACGCATATTGCGTCTGCACCACTTCGCTGCGCTTGGGTCCAGAACCCGCTGTCGCGGTGATTCCAATGTTGGAGGTGGCTCCCTATCTTCGGACAATGAAGATATTCGTCAGCTCACTCATCACCGGCATGGAGCCAATTCGAGCCGCCGCAAGGTCAGCAGTCACCACGCTCGGCCACGATCCGGTAATGGCGGAGGATTTCGGCGCCCTGCCTCATACACCCCAAATTGCGTGCCTAGATGGCGTTCGGCAGGCCGGGGCAGTCGTTCTGATCCTCGGGTCGCGTTACGGGGCAATCCAGTCAGCCGGCCTCTCCGCCACCCATGAGGAATACCGCGAAGCACGCGACCACTGCCCGGTCCTCGCCTTTGTTGAAGAGGGTATGACGCCCGAGCCGAAGCAGGCTGAGTTCATCAGCGAGGTTCAGGCCCGGGATAGCGGTCTAATCCGGGTCGGCTTTGCCGATGCCGTCCAGCTGGAGCGTAAGGTCATCCAGGCGCTCCATCGTTTGGACATCGCCAGCGCTGCCGCTCCGTTCGATGCAAAGGAACTGCTGTCCAGGACTCTGGCCATGTTCCCAAACCAACGTGGGTCCTATGGAGCCATGTTGTCGGTCGCGGTCGCTGGCGGTCCGGCTCAAGCCATCCTGCGGCCGAGCCGTATCGAGGATGCCTCCCTGGCTGAGATGCTGGAAAAGGAAGCGCTCTACGGGTCGGCTCGCCTCTTCGTTCGCGGTGAAGGCACACAATCCACAGTGGCCCAAGGAGCACTTGTCCTCGAACAGAGCGGCCGGCGCGGCAATGACGGACGGTCGCTTCAACTTGACCCTCAAGGCGGCCTTCTGCTCCGTTCGACAATCGAGACCGAGGGCGGCGGTCTACCTGCAATCCTGGTCGAGACCGTCCAGGAGCGATTGGCGGCCTGCCTCCGTTATGCCGTTTGGGTGCTCGACCAAGTGGACCGAACCCAGCGATTGTCGCATCTTGCCGTTGCTGCGCAGCTCACCGGCAGCTTCGGCATGCGCACCCGGCGGGAGCACGAAGGCAGCCCAAATTCCATGTCGATGGGGAACAACTACGGGCGGGATGATTACTCGCCGGTCCACCTCTCCCTGGCGCACCTGCTTCGGCCGACACTGGCCCAACAAGCAGACCAGATCGTCGACGATCTGATGACGCTAATTGGCCGGCAACGAAGGTGATCTTACAACTTGCGTCCGCACGAACATTGCCAGCGTGCCCTGGCGAAGCCCGTCGATTCCGTTGCGGAAAGTTCTCCCATTCTGGTTGCCCTCGTACGCCTGCCTGTGATTTTCATACCCCACGTCGGACGTGTGACGCCCGACGCCTATAACAGGGGCAACCGGGGAGGAACACGCCATGGCTCGCACTCTCAGCGAACGTCTGCGCGCGCATGAACAGCAGAAGGCCAAGCTCGCCGAAGCCGAAGCCAAGCTGAAGCTCGACGAGCGCAAGCAGCGCACCCGCCGCCTGGTCGAGGCCGGCGCCCTGGTCGAAAAGGTCGGCCTGCTCGAACTCGACAGCAATGCCCTCTACGGCGCCCTGCTCTCCATGCGTGATGGTGCCGATGATGCCGCGCAGGTCGACAAGTGGTCGGCCCTGGGTGGCCGCACCTTCCTGCGCGAAGCCCGCGCCCGTGACGAAGGCAAGGAAGCCGTCCTGCTGACCTTCGCCACGCCGCTGGCCAAGGACGCCACCACGGCGCTGCGGAAGGCCGGGTTCCGCTACAGCCGCGTCATGCAACACTGGGAGGGTTTGGCCCGCTACGACGAGGCCAGCGCCCTCGCCAAGGCGCACGGCGGCACCGCCCGCCAGGTCGGCGGCACGGCCGGGCAGTCGGGAGGATCAAAGACGGCAGAGGCCGCAGAATGATCCAGCGTGCCGGCTACGACGTGCTTCGGGTGGTCTTGCGGATCGCCCTCCAGCTCTGGCCAATCTGGCTGTTCTGGTGGGCCTGGGATTTCGCCCAGGACTTCTACCGCGACACCGTGCTGATTGGGTATGTCCATGTCGGCGGCCTCGCGCCGGGGCAGATGACCTGGAACCAGTACCTCCTCTGGCGCGCCTGGCCCGTCGCGTCCCTGTGCGGTCCTGCCCTGCTGATGTTCTCCGGCGTCGTCGTCTATCGCGCCCGGCTGCTCGGCCGCCTGATGGGCATTGCCGGCGTCGCTGGCATGGCCGCCGCCACGGTCATCACCGTCCAGCCCGAGATTGTCCGCCTGGTCGGCCTGCTCAACCAAGGCTACCAAGCCAACACCGTACTCGGGAATGCCAACGCTTCTCTCGTGGTGGCCGGCCTGTTCGGCATCATTATGGTGGTCGCCGGGATCGCCGCGCTGACCCGCCCCTTCCCGGTCGGCACCCGCAACACGCCGCTCCTACTGCGCGGCCGCTCCGACAATTTCGGCCATGCCGCCTGGCTGTCCATGCGCGACGCGCAAAGGCTGTTCCCCGGCCCGGACCCGGCCTACGGCGGCATCGTCGTCGGCGAGGCCTACCGGGTGGACGAGGACCGCAGCGCCGGCAAGCACGGCTTCAAGCCGGAGGACCGGCGTACCTGGGGGCGCGGCGGCACCGCCCCGCTGCTGATCGACCCCTGCCGCGCCGGACCCACCCACGCCCTCGTGCTGGCCGGCTCCGGCGGCCTGAAGACCACCTCGGTCGGCGTGCCCACCATGCTGACCTGGACCGGCTCCGCCATCGTGCTCGATCCCTCGCAGGAGATCGGCCCCATGGTGGCCGAGTATCGGCGGCAGGTCATGAGCCACAACGTCGTCACGCTGGACCCGGCCACGGCCAAGACCGTCGGCGTCAACGTGCTGGACTGGATCGACACCGCTTCCCCACTCGCCGAAAGCCACGTCGCCGCCGTCGTCGGCTGGATCACCGGCGAGGTTCGCCCGGGCACGTCCGGCAGTGGGGAGTTCTTCAAGGGCAGTGGCCAGGACCTGATCGCCTGCCTGCTGGCCGACATGCTGTGGAACCCGACCCTGCCGCCCGAGCGCAAGACCCTGCGCACCCTGCAACGCCGGCTGGTCACCCCGGAAAAGGAGATGAAAGAGCTGCTTGGCACCATCCACGAACAGTCCGCCTCCAGCATGGCGCGCGATCTCGCCGGCACCCTGAAAGACGTGGTCGCGGAGACCTTCTCCGGCATCTATACCAACGCCCAGCGCGACGCGCGCTGGCTGTCCACCGCCGCCTATGCCGACCTAGTCTCCGGCGGCGCCGAAGGCGTCCTGCCGGCCATGCGCACCGGCGACCTGGCGCTCGGCAAGACGACCGCCTTTCTGCAAATCCCGCTCACCGTGCTGCAGACCACCCCGGCCGTGGGCCGGGTGCTGGTCGGCGCCCTGCTCAACGCCGCCTACCAGGCCGACGGCAAGGTCAAGGGGCGTGTGCTGTTCCTGCTCGATGAGGTAGCCCGGCTTGGCTACATGCAGGTCCTCGAGCAGGCGCGCGATGCCGGCCGCAAATACGGCATCACCCTGCTGCTGCTCTACCAGTCGCTCGGCCAGCTCGTGTCGCAATGGGGCAAGGAGGGCAAGCAGGCCTGGTACGACAGCACCTCCTGGCGGCTGTTCGCCGCCGTGCAGGACCCGGACACCGCGCGCGAGTTGTCGAGCATGTGCGGCGAGTACGGCGTCGTCGCCACCAGCCAGGGCGACAACGAGGGCAGCCAGGCCCGCTCCGGGATTGCCTCCTCCAGCTCGGGACGTTCGGAGAACCGCTCCGAGGTCAAGCGCGCCCTGATCAAGCCGGACGAGCTGACCCAGGACACCCGCACCGACGAGGCGTTCGTGCTGGTGCGCGGCAGCAAGCCGCTGCGTTGCGGCCGGGCCGCCTGGTTCCGCCGGCCCGAATGGCTGGGCCTGGTCGGCGCCAACCGCTTCCATCGCGACAACCAGGATCGGAACGCGGCGGACTGACGATGCAGTGGTCCTTCTTACGCATCCTGGGCGTGCTGGTGGCGGCGTATGTCGCCTGGGCGCTGCTGACCGACTTTGCCGGCACGCTGTTCCTGGCCTGCGCCAGCGTGGCCGGCTGGCGTCTCTGGCGCACCGCCATGCCGGGACAGCGCGGGCCGGTCTTCAACCGCCCGCTGTCCAAGCCACGTCAGCAGGACAGGGAAGAAGACTCCCCTGCCTCGGTCGTGGCGCCGGTGGTGCGCAACTCGCGCTCGCTGGATCGCGCGCTGGCCGAGCTGGACGGTATGGTCGGCCTGGCCTCGGTCAAGGCGGAGATACGGAAACTGATCGACGTGCTGGCGGCCGAGCGCGAGCGCGCCCGCCTCGGCCATCGGGCTGAGCCGCCAGCATTGCACTGCGTGTTCCTGGGCAATCCCGGCACCGGCAAGACCACGGTCGCCCGGCTGATGGGTGAGATCCTGCACGGCCTTGGCTATCTCAAGCGTGGTCACCTGGTCGAAGCCGACCGCTCTACCCTAGTGGCCGGCTACATCGGCCATACCGCCATCCGGGTGCGCGAGACCGTCCAGGCGGCGCTGGACGGCGTGCTGTTCATTGACGAGGCATACAGCCTGGCCAGCACCGGCCCCGGCGGCAGCAACAACGATTTCGGCCGCGAGGCGATCGACACCCTGCTCAAGCTGATGGAGGACCATCGCGGCCGGCTCTGCGTGGTGGTGGCAGGCTACACCGGCGAGATGCGCCGCTTCCTGGACAGCAACCCCGGTCTGCGCTCCCGCTTCACCCGCACCATCGACTTCGCCGACTACGCTGCCCCCGAGCTGGCGGCGATCTATCGCGGCCTGGTCGCCGCTTCCGGGTTCCACCTGGCGCCGGAGGCTGAGGAGGCGCTGATGGAGGCGTGCGACACCATGCTGCGTGCCCGGGCGGAGACGTTCGGCAACGGCCGCGATATGCGGACCGTGTGGGAGCGCACCCGCGAAGCGCAGGCTGGCCGGGTGATGCGCCGGGCCGATCGCACCGCCGATGACTTGGTGACGGTCGCGGCCGCCGACATCGACGCTGCGGCGGCGGTCGGAGCGGCAGCGTGACCGCGCTTGCGACTGCGCAAGGCGTGCTTCGGCGCTTGCTCGATGCCGTTCCCGTTGCTTGGCGTGAGGACCGGGTGTTCCGCTACGCCGCGATCGGTGCCGGTATCACCCTGGCGGTCCTTGTGATCCGGCCGGGGGCGTCGCGCCAGGACGTGCAGCTCCCACCGCTGGACAGCCGCCCGGCCGGAATGCCGGCCCTTATGCCTCCTGCTGGGCTGGGCATGGGGCCTGTGGCTTCGATGCCGCCCGTCACCGTGCAGAAGATCGCGCCTGGCCGTCCCCTGGGCGACGCCCCCAGTACCTCTGCGTCGTCCGGCGACCGCTTCGGCACGTTCACCCCTGGAAGACATCCATGAGCCGTCCTGCCCTTCTCCTGTCGGCCTCTTTGTTTGCTGCCTCGGTCGCGCATGCGCAAACGCCGGCGCCAACCCCAGCTTCGCCGGCAAGCCAACTTGATCGAATCGAACAGAAGCTCGATGAGGTGCTGCGCAAGTTGGATCAGCCTCGCCCGCACCCTCTTGAGGCCGCTCAGGGCCAGCCAGCGCCGTCCGGGGGAGCAATTCCCTCTTCTGCCCCCAGTACTGCTCCAGGCACGTCTGCTGAGGCGTATAAGCCGGGGGTGCTAGCCATAAGCCCACGCCGCGCCCAAGGACGTCAACAGCGTCTCTGAGATTCCCGCCGACAGTGTGGGCGGTTTTCTCTACCAGGGCGGCCCGATAGCATTGACTGACATCCAGACGCGGGGCGTGCGGTTTGCGGGGCCGGTCGGGGTGGAACTCCAAGGTTGGTTGAAGGCTAAGGAAGCCGGACGTTACCAAATTGGGACCGATCTCACGGCGCATTTCGGCGTCGGCACCACGTTCGCGCCGACCTGCTTTTTGCAAGCCTGGCTGGAAGGCCACAGCCGATCAGCGTAGCGTCCTTGTCAGCCATCCTGGTAGCAACAACGCGGAGGCCTCGCTCGTGCTGGGTGCGGAGCTACAGCCCGGCATCTACCGGTTGCGCGTCTGGACCGCCTGCACCTCTCCAGCCAGCGTGACCACCATGTCAGAGCTGCTCCTGAAGACTCCTTCCGAGCTGAATCTTCGGCCTGTCACTGGAAACGATCTGCTGCATCGGGAGGGGTAAATGAATTCTGCGAAGCCTTGCATGGCTAAGTCTTGAAAGTTGTCCACAGCCGAAGTTATCCACACCGGAAGATTCTCTTTGTTCTCTTTGTTCTATGTTCGCAAGCTGTAAGTAGCTGAATCTAAGAGGCAATCGGCTCCATCTATTAGGAATCGGGCGAGTCCCGATTAGGGATTGGGTGGCCTAGAATTAGGAATCGGGTGGCCTACGATTAGGGATTGGGTGGCCACTGCAGCGCAGTCACCGCCGAACTCTTAGGTTTGGGGTGGGTATCCGGGAAGTCCGCGGATCGCAACGCTTTTTTGCCGGCCAACTCTTAGGTTTGGGGTGCGGCAACTCTTAGGCTAACCTGCTCGGGACCTAATCGAACGATTTGCAATGTCCGCTGCCGTTGTCCGCACGATCGATCAACGCCCTGCGCCTGGCTCAATGATCAAGCCGGGTGAACTCATTGACGTGCTCGATATGGCGCTCACTCTCAGCGACCGACGGATTTACAACCTCCTCATCGCCAATGCCTGGGACAAAATCGGCGAGGACACGACTCATTGTATCGCTAAGGCCGACCTGCGCGGGACCCACGAAGGTGGGGAACGCTTAGCCGACAGCATCGACCGACTTATGCGTACGATTGTGCGCGTGCGCGTGATGCAGGACCAGCGTACGGCGGTTATGAAGGTCACGCTGCTGTCCCAGACCACGGAGCACGACGACGCGGCCGGACTGCTCTACTACCGCTTCGACGCCGACTTGCGGCAAATCATCCTCGATAGCCGGGTCTTCGGGCGGCTTCGCAAGGAGGTTATGTTTGCCTTCACCAGCAAGTACGCCCTCGCGCTATATGAGATTGGCGAGAAACGCCGTAATTTACAGTTCCGTTGGACGGAATTTTTCGATCTTGGTGAGCTAAGGGAACTTCTCGGCGTCAAGCCCGACGAACTGATGACCTTCGGTAACTTCAATGCTTGGTGCCTCAAGCCTGCGGCCAAGGAAGTTAACGGTTTGGCTGATTTCTCCGTCGCCTTCCGCCCGGTCAAAACCGGGCGGAAAGTCACGGGTGTTCAACTGGCGTGGTGGCGAAAGAGCGAAGACGAGCTGCGGGCGGTCTTCGCCGAAGTGAGACGCCATCGTGCTGGCCGCCGTGCGCGCCTAAACGGGACCGTCGAGGCTCCCGGCTGAATGGGATGCTGGTCAACTATTAGTTTTGGGGCGGCCTCTAAGCATCGCTATCTAGCTGTCACCTAGCGGCTAGGTGTTGGCTTTTGCTGGCCAGTTTCGTAGGCATCGAGGGCACGCTCAAGCACCTCCACCAGAAGCATTCCATCCCGCATGGCGATCTGCCGTATGCGCTCATCAAACTCCGGGCTGACGCGCGTCGCGAACTGTACCGTGCGCCCGGATCGGCGCATTGTCCGGCCGTCCATTCGGCTAGCTTGAATCGGTGCCGCATCGGTGCGCCGCGACTGCTGCGTAGCAGCCGCGGACTCGCTGGCAGAGTGTACCGTTCGCGGCGGCTCCGGCGAGAGGTCTGTGCGTGCCTCGTCCTGTGACGGCGGCGCGCCCAGCCCGGAACGCCGCAGCCCCTTGAGTTTCGATGCGTCAGCCATGACCCACCTCGCCTCCGGCGACTTTGTCGATCAGCGCCTGGATCAGCGCGTCGGCGCGTTCCTTGAGGCCATGGAAACGGGTTTCCGTGACGGCACATCCTTCGTTCTGCGCCAGCCGATAGGCCGGGCGCTCGGGCAGATAACCCGGCAGCACCGAGTAGCCCGCTTCCGTGATGAAAGCGCGGGCTGCCTCTGCCTCGCTCTCCGTCCCGATATGATTCAGCGCGAAGATGAGCCGGTCGTGCGGCACCCCAAGCCGGACAAGGCCATGGAAGACCCGGACGGCCGGGTTCAGGTCATCGCGTGCCGCGCCCGTCGGCTGCACGATTAGGTCTGCCTTCTTAGCGATCTCAGTCGTGCCGCCGCTTGCCTTCGCGGGACCGTCGATGACCAGCAAATCGTGCCCGTCCGCGCTGGCAAGGGCCTGGGCAACGGTCCGGAACAACTCGACGGACAACGAAGGCTCCAGGGCGCGTTGTATTCGGATTTTGTGCCAGTCGACAATGGTGGCTTGGTCGGGATCAAGGTCAGCGACCTTCACCTTGAGTCCGCTGGCTGCCGCTTCACGTGCGAGAGCGCGAGCGAGCGTCGACTTTCCGACACCTCCCTTTTGACTAACGAAGGCGATTACTGCTGTCATAGATTGCTTATAGCAGGCCGCTAGGTAGCCGCTAGACAAATTCTAATAGATAGCTGCTAGATAGAGATCGGCCGCGAAGCGGCCTCGCCATATTTTCACGAGGGTCATTCCTGCTCCGACCTGTCCGGAGGTAGGCGGGGCAGCAACTGCCACCCCGCTTACTCTCAAGCGGCCCGGGTCTGTGCCTCGGGCTGACCGGCTTCGTCCTGCCGCGCGTGCATCCAGTCCGCCGCTGCCTGTGCCTTGGCTGCTGCGGTAAAGATCGCCCGCTTGTCACCCCGCAATACCTTCAGCCAGGAGGCAACGTAAGCGGCGTGATCCGGGCGCGGCTCCGGCGTCAGCGCCAAGTCGGCGCACAGGAAGGCGGCCCCAAGCTCGGCAACCAGTTCCTCGGCCGCATACGCCTCCTCGCCGAACCGGCCCTTGAGGTCGCGCGCGCACCGGCTCGGGTGTCCCGTGGCGTGGGTCGCCTCGTGCGCCAGGGTGGCATAGTAGGCAACGGCGTCCCGGAACGCCTCGAACGGCGGCATCTGCACACGGTCCTCGCTCGGGCGGTAATAGGGGTAGGTTCGGCTCGACTTTCCGCATTTTGGGGCTGGGTTGACGTCGGCCGGCCATGTCGTTCTTCCGACGCACATGGAAGCTGCGTTGATGCGGGATGCTGTCCCATCGCATCCATCCCGGCGTCGCCGCCGGGCGTTCAAACCTGACGCCGCCCGTGCTTGCGGGCTGGTTAGCTGCCTTCCGCGGCTGCTTCTCGGCGCCGGTCTGGTCCCGTGTTCTCGTGCTGGTCGCAGGGGCCGTGCTCGCGCCGGGCCAGCGGACGGTGAGCCAGGCGCTGCGGGTTATGGGCCTGGCAGCGCGCCCGGGCTTCTCGCGCTACCACGAGGTGCTGAACCGGGCGCGCTGGGATGGTCGCGCCGTGGCGCGCACGCTCCTGGTGCAGGTGCTCGGCGCCTTTCTGCCTGCGGGCGAGGTGGTGCTCGGTGTTGACGACACAATCGAGCGCCGTTGGGGCATCAGGATCAAGGCGCGCGGGCTTTACCGAGATCCAGTGCGCTCCTCGCGCGGCCACTTCGTTCGGGCCAGCGGCCTGCGCTGGCTGTCGCTCATGGTCATGGTGCCGATCCCTTGGGCCGGCCGGCGCTGGGCATTGCCGTTCCTAACCGTTCTCGCCCCTTCCGAACGTTGGAGCAGCGAGCGGGGCCGGCGGCACAAAACGGTGGTCGACTGGGCGCGCCAGGCTGTCCTGCAAGCCAAGCGCTGGCTGCCGAACCGCCGCTTGATCGTCGTCGCCGATGCCGGCTTTTCCGGCGTCGGCCTGATCGCGGCCTTGCGCCGCCACGCCTGCCTGGTCACCCGGTTGCGGATCGACGCCAGCCTGTTCGCGCCGGCTCCGCCACGCCAGCCGGGGCAGATGGGCCGCCCGCGGCTGAAGGGGAAACGCTTGCCAGCGCTCAAGACGGTGCTGGCCGACCCGAACACCGTGTGGTCGCGGGTTACCGTGGCGGAGTGGTATGGCGGCCGGTCGCGCGAACTCGAGGTCGCCTCCGACACCGCGGTCTGGTACTACTCCGGCTTGCCGCCGGCGCCGATCCGTTGGCTGTTGGTGCGCGATCCCTCCGGGAGGAGCGAACCGCAGGCGTTCCTCAGCACCGACCTCGCTGCCACGCCGGAGCGGATCCTCGGCTGGTTTGTCTCGCGCTGGCGCATGGAAACCACGTTCCAGGAGGTGCGCACCCACCTCGGCGTGGAAACGCAGCGGCAGTGGTCCGACCTCGCCATCCTGCGCACGACGCCGGCGCTGCTTGGGCTGTTCTCCCTGGTCGCGGTTTGGGCCGATGAACTGGCTCGCGCCCCGACCGGTGCCGTCCGTCCCCGAACCGCCGCCTGGTATGACAAGCGCGAGCCGACCTTCAGCGACGCCATCGCCGCGGTCCGTCGCGCTCTGTGGCGCCCGCCGGGTTTATCCATGTCCCACCTGGGCACGGGGACCGTCGAAATCTCTGCCGCCCTGCTGCAAAGACTTACGGATACCCTCTGCCACGCTGCCTGAAACGCGGAAAGTCGAGCCGAACCTACCCCTAATAGGCCCGGTTGCCGCCATGCTTTACGTCGATGCCGGTCGCGGCAAAGAACGCCTCTGCATGGCCGATCCGCTCGGCCTCGGGCAGCACGGGCAGGGCAGGGGCCGCATACCCGTCCACCTGGGCAGCGTTGAACACCGCGTAGCCCCGCGCGAACACCCGGGACCGGCGACCGTCCTCCGCTCCGTCCTCGGCATCGTCCTGCTCCTCCTTGTTGCTGATCTTCCAGAACACCACGGGGCTGGACCGCTCGCCTTTGCGGACCTGCGCGCCAAGCTCGGCCCATTGCCGGTAGGTCGCCCAAACCGCGCTCGGGTAGCCCTCCCCCTGCGCCGTCGCCCAAAGGACAATCGTGTTCACGCCCCGGTATGGCTTGCCCGTCGCCGCGTTGACCGGCAGCACGGGAACTACCCCATCCGCGCCGGGATGCCAGGGCATCCGCCACTCGCCCGCGCCTGCCTCGATGGCGGCGGCGATCCGGTCGGTAATGCGCTGATAGATGTCGGCCCGCTCGATCGTCTCGGCCTGCCGGGTGGTGGTATCTCCCATCTCGCTGTCCCTCTCGCTGCGAAGCAGCGCCCCCTGTGGGCGCGCTGCTTCCCGGGGCCGCGCGAGCGGTGGGGCTGGAGGGGGAAAAGAGGCTTCGCAGGGACCCGGCTGGCAGCCCGCCCCTTTCTTTGGCGGGCGAAGCTGGGTGGAAGCCTCTTTGGGGGAGAGAAGGGGCAAAGCCCCTCGGCCCCCTCTACGCCGCGTCGGCGGCGATGACCCGCGTCAGCGATGAAAGCCCGGCAGGGCCGAGACGCCGCTCTACAGGCGGCTCGGGGCGAAGCCCGCCAGCGCGGCCCCGAAGGGGAGACGCTATCTAGCAGCTAGATGAACCGCTCCTCGATCTCGAAGGCGTGGGCGAAGTGCTGGGGGCCGGTCGCCATGTTTTCGGCGATGAACAGCGTTTCCAGCAGCAGCGGACGGTTTCGCTCAGCTCCGATCTCCTCCAGGATCTCGATCGAGCGTGCGGCTGCGCCGTGCGTGGCGGCGTCGACGCGCACAGCCGCGAGCGCCTGGTCGGGTTGCTCGTACAGGCGCCGGAGCTGCGGCGCGGCCATGCCGGACAGTTCCTGCGGGCTGACCACCTTTTCGACGCCACTGTTCCAAGAGCCGGTAAACAGGGCGTGGAAAAACAGGTCGCGCTCGCGCGCGATGCCCGGCGCCAGCATGAAGAGCTGGCGCACTGCGGCGGCCTGCCGGGAGAGACTATAGTCAGCCATGGTGCGGTCGAGTTGCAATCGCCGAGGCAGGGGACCGAGCTGGTGGCGGTCGATGCGCGAGACGATCGGCAGAAAGAGGTAGGCGCCGCGTTTGGCGGCCAATTCGCCAAAATAGGCTGCCATGCGTCCGGCGACCTCGGCACGAGGCAGGTCGCGGCGAACCTGCTCGATCAACGCCGGGATATCGGCGTAGCCGAGCCAGGCGCGGTCGCGGATCGTGCGCAGCACGTCGAATGGGTCGTATCTGCGGCCCTTCTCGGCCGCGACGCCCCAGGAATAGGCAATCAGCGCGAACAGGTCGCGGCTGATCTCGCGGTCGTCCTCGGGGATCAGCTCGCGGGAGAGATAGAAGATGCCGTCCCAGAACTCCTGGGCACCGAGCATGGCATCGCCGCGCCGGGCGAGGTGTCGTGCGTGGGCGCGCTCACGTATGCGTTTCAGGTCCATCGCAACGCTCCGTTATGCGGCGCTGCTGCGCCGCCGTTCATGATTGCGCCAGCCGGCCGAAGCCGGCCGGCGCGCGATTTAGCCGCCGAATGGGGCATGTCGGACGGTGCGCGCGCAACGAAAAGGGCCGCCCCAGGGAGGGACGGCCCAAGTCGGGCAAGAGGAAGTGAGGACTACTCGGCCGCCATCGGCAGGGCCGGGGTGGTCACGGTGTCAGCGTCGCCAGAGTCCACGGGGTATGTCGCACCCGGAACGTGAAGCACTGCCGGAAGCCAGCC
>JAABUI010000814.1_pt1 | contig 20378 bp, 20 predicted proteins | sample 5559111 | NCBI WGS metagenome assembly JAABUI01 (sample SAMN10711870, study PRJNA513365) | rock metagenome | isolation source: Antarctica rocks | place: Antarctica: Victoria Land, Buttleship Promontory
AGGTAGCGTCAGGCACGTCGAGGTCTTCCCGGTGGGCAGCGTCAGAACTCCCATCATCGGAAGACCTCGACCCCTACCCGGCCACCGACACGCCAACCCCCGGTACACCCTCAAATGCGATGAGCCCGACAACCTCCTCTGGTTGTCGGGCCGCCCTGCGGTTGGAGACCCTTCCCTACATCAACCAGACAAGCGGCACTCATGGCCTGAACCCCGCGAGGCAAGCCTTCGGTGGCCCCAGGGCCAACCCCGTCCCACCACAATGGGGCCCGGTCGTATCGACACGCAGATCCGGCAGGGCTTGTGGTGTCAGGTCGCACAAATACTCCCGGATCACCATGCGCCGCCGGTGTGGGGCCGTCCCCGATGCTCGAAACCGGCCAAATGGGGCTGGCTTTACGACCTGCCACCGGCCCCAAGCACGACCCGGCGCCAAGAGGTCAGTGACTTTCTGGGCCCACGTGGTACTCGAAGACCAGACCGGCAGCCAGGGCCACAATCACGACACCGGCGACGACGACCATCCAGACGTGGAAGAAGGCCAGAGCGATCGCCGCCAGGCCGGCACCCGCGGCGAGGGCGATCGGCCAGTAGCTGCCCGGGCTGAAGAATCCCAGGTCGCCGGCGCCGTCACTGACCTCGGCGTCGCCGTAGTCCTCCGGGCGCAGCGACAGCCGCCGGGCAACGAAGCGGAAGTAGGTGCCGACGATCAGCGCGAGGCCACCACTGAGCGCCAAGGCAGTGGTACCGACCGGTTCATGGGAGAAGATGCCGTAGATCACGGCGACGACGAGAAAGAAGACGGTGAGCAACTCGAAGATACGCGCTTCGATCCGCATGGTCAGGCCACGTCCTTCTGGTCAGTTGCCGCCGGCGACGGTCGCTTGCCGCGAGTCGCGCTTGGTGTTGAACGGGATGGTCGACGTGGACACAGGGCTGCACAGCTCACCACAGCTCGGGTTGGTCTTGCCCAGTTCACTCAGCGCGTCCGCCGTCGAGTAGGGCGCACCACTCGCCGGGTTCACCTTCTGACGCAGCGCGGTATAGGACTGATAGAGCGCCGGGCTCACCGCGCGGATCTCAAAATTCATCGCCGAGTGGTAGGTGCCGCACATCTCCGCGCACCGCCCGACGAAGGCGCCGGAGCGATCGATGCTCGAGATCTGGAACACCTTTTGTGTGTCGTTCTTGTCCGGGTAGGGGAACACGTCCCGCTTGAACAGGAACTCCGGCACCCAGAAGCTATGGATGACGTCCTTGGACGAGAGGCTGAACTGCACGCGCTTACCGGTGGGCAGCACCAGCACAGGCACCTCGGTGCTGGAACCGATCGTCGAGACCGGCTGACCAGCGGGCGCCTTCACATCGGGGTATTGGAACTCCCAGTTCCACTGGAACGCCGTGACATCCACCTTGACGTCCGGATTCGCCTTGATCTCGGTCACCTTGTTCTGGGTGATGACGGTGAAGTAGAACAGGACCGCGATGGCAATGAACGGGACGACGGTGTAGATCACCTCGAGCGGCAGGTTGTACTGCGTCTGGCGGGGAAACTCCGCCGACCCTGCCTTCTTCCGGTGAAAGGTGACGGTCCAGAACATCAGCCCCCACACCCCGAGCCCGACCGCCAGTGCCGCGACGACCGACCAGGTCCAGAGCTGCCGCATGCTCTCCGCCTGCGGGGTGATCCCCTGCGGCCATCCGAATCGCAGCACTTCCTCGGAGGAGCAGCCCGACACGAGAACCGTGGTCAACGCGAGCAGCGCCGCGAGACCACCTCGTCGGGTGGCCCGACGCCGGCTGGTGCGGCCCCGTGTGATCCCACACTGCGTGATCCCACTCTGCGCCACGTTCACGCCCTCCTCGTTACTGCCTCGACAGATCTGCCCAGGTGCGCTGAAGAGTATCGCAGCACCGCACCATGGCGCGCCGTGGGTTGCGATGCTCGCCTGCCGTGTCCGCGCGCCGTTGATTGCCGGTGTTGTCCGGGCCACGCGGCATACTGGGTACGTCGCAGATCGCGCGAGCGATCCCCCGCCGGACTTGATTGAGGTGCTCCCCCAGCGTGTGCGGACTGCTAGGACTTCTCACTGCCGCGGCGGATGCCGCCGACCATGTGGACGCCGTCGAGGCGGCGATGCACTGCCAGCGCCACCGGGGCCCGGACGAGCTGGGTAGTTGGCACGACGATGATCTGGCGCTGGGCTTCAACCGGCTCTCCATCATCGACATCGAGCACTCGCACCAGCCGCTGCGGTGGGGTCCGACCGGGCAGCCCAACCGTTACGCCATCACGTTTAACGGCGAGATCTACAACTACCTGGAGTTGCGTGCGGAGCTCGGACGTGAGCACGGCGTGGAGTTCAGCACCCAGGGCGACACCGAGGTGATCATTGCCGCCTTCCACTGCTGGGGCGCGGCCGCGGTGCGCAGGCTTCGTGGCATGTTCGCCTTCGGCATCTGGGACACCCAGACCAAGGAACTGTTCCTCGCGCGAGATCCCTTCGGCATCAAGCCGTTGTTCCTGGCGACGTCGGCCGTAGGCACCGCGTTCAGCACGGAGAAGAAAAGCCTGCTGGAGCTGGCGCCGTCGTTGCATCTGGGTACCGAGCTGGACGCCCGTGCTTTGCAGCACTATCTGGTGTTGCAGTACGTCCCCGAGCCGGAGACCCTGCACGCGGCCATCACACGTCTGGAGTCGGGTTGCTCCGCGGTGGTGCGTCCCGGCAAGGCACCGGTGATCAGCCGGTACTTCCATGCGCAGTTCACGGTGCAGCCGTTCACCGAGGCGAGTGCCCAGAGCCGCTACGACGAGATCTCCGATGTCGTGGCGGACTCGGTGGCCAAGCACATGCGGGCCGACGTCACGGTGGGGGCGTTCCTGTCCGGCGGCATCGACTCCACCGCCATCGCGGCGCTGGCCAAGCGGCACAATCCTGACCTGATCACCTTCACCACCGGTTTCGAGCGCGAGGGCTACTCCGAGGTCGACGTCGCGGCCGAGTCCGCAGCAGCCATCGGGGTGCGCCACGTCGTCCGCACGGTGGGTCCCGAGGAGTTCGCTGCCGCGCTACCGGAGATCGTCTGGTACCTCGACGACCCGGTGGCCGACCCCGCGCTGGTGCCGCTGTGGTTCGTGGCCAAGGAGGCCCGCAAACACGTCAAGGTCGTACTGTCCGGCGAGGGCGCCGACGAGCTGTTCGGTGGCTACACCATTTACCGCGAACCCCTGTCCCTGAAACCGTTCGAGCGGATACCCGTCGGCATGCGGCGGGGCCTGGGGCAGCTGTCCAAGCGCATCCCGGACGGCCGTCGGGGCAAGGACCTGCTGCGTCGCGGTGCACTGACGTTGGAAGAGCGCTACTACGGCAACGCACGTAACTTCCGCGACGACGAGCTGCAGACCGTACTGCGCGAGCACCACCCCGAGTGGGGCCACACCGACGTCACCGCACCGATCTACGCCCGCACGGCTGGCTGGGACCCGGTGAGCCGAATGCAGTACCTGGACATGTTCACCTGGTTGCGCGGCGACATCCTGGTCAAGGCGGACAAGGTGACCATGGCCAACTCGCTGGAACTGCGGGTGCCGTTTCTGGACAACGAGGTGTTCCGGGTCGCCGCCAAGCTGCCCTACGAGCAGAAGGTGTCCCCCAACACCACCAAGTACGCGCTGCGCCGGGCGCTGCGCGACATCGTGCCCGCCCATGTCTTGGAGCGGCGCAAGCTGGGCTTCCCGGTACCACTGAAGCACTGGCTGCGGGGCATCGAGTTGAACGCCTGGGCGCGCGACATCATCACCGCCTCGCAAACCGATCACCTGCTCGACAAGGCGGCGGCGCTGCGGATGCTCGATGAGCACAAGGCGGGCGTCACCGACCACAGCCGCCGGATCTGGACCATCCTGGTGTTCATGCTCTGGCACGGGATCTTCGTCGAGCAGCGCATCAACCCAAAGATCTCCGAGGAGCACTACCCGGTGTTGATCTAGGCCGCCAGGCTGCCGGCCTTCCCCAGAACCCCGTTGAGGTGTGTACTGGCGAGCGGGCGGACCAGAGGTGGGTGCCAATGCTGGCGTGGCGCTTCCGTGACTTCCACGATGACGACCTGGACCAGGCGGTCCAGATCTGGGATCAGAGCCGGGCACCGGAGTACGCCGAACCGGTGTTCTCCGTTGCGGAAGTGATGGCGGCGGCCCGGGCGGGACAGCCCGCGGTGGTAGCCGCGGTCGGTGACGAGTTGGTCGGGATGGCGGTGGCCCAGACGCAGGGCGACCGCGCCTGGGTGCTGCTGGTCGCTCTGGGTTCCCGCTGGCGCGGCCGCGGAATCGGCAGCGCGTTGCTCGCGAACCTGGAGCGGCGGTTGCGGTCGGCGGGGATTCGCCGGATCTGCGCGGCGCTACCCGAAGGGGCTACCGGTTCGGCGGCGTTCGAGAACTCCGGCTACACCCGTCGTGACGGGTTGGTCTATTACGAGTTGCTCGACTCCCTGGGGCCGGACCAAACGAGCCGGCTCGCCGAGCTCGGTGGCCGATTGCTGTCCGGCGGCCTCTGGGAGGCCATGGCGGGCATGGAACGCGAGAAGCAAGCCATCGAACGCCGGATCGTGCTGCCGTTGGCACACCCTGAGGTAGCCGGGAGGTACGGGGTCCAGCCGCCCAAAGCGGTGATTCTCTTCGGGCCGCCTGGCACCGGCAAGACCACCTTCGCCAAGGCCGTCGCCTCTCGGTTGGCGTGGCCGTTCGTGGAGCTGTTCCCGTCCCGTCTGGCCGCCGCCGCGACCGGCGGCCTGGCTGCCTCCCTGCGGGAGGTCTTCGCCGAGCTGGCCGGCCTCGACGAGGTGGTGTTGTTCATCGACGAGGTCGAGGAGATCGCCGGGGCGCGCACCGGATCGGCGACCAGCACAGCGCACGGGGTGACCAACGAGTTGCTCAAGCTGATCCCGTCCTTCCGGGAGGAAGACCGCCGGCTGCTGGTGTGTGCGACCAACTCCGTGCGATCGTTGGACTCAGCCTTCCTGCGCCCCGGACGTTTCGACTACGTCATACCGATCGGGCCACCGGATGCACCGGCGCGACGGGTCATTTGGGAGCGTTACCTCGGAGCCGCCGGCAGCGAGGTCGACGCGGATCGGCTCGTGCGATCGAGCGAGTTGTTTACCCCAGCCGATATCGAGTTCGCCGCCCGCAAAGGCGCTCAAGCCGCATTCGAACGTGAGGTTCTCCATCACCAGGGGAGGCCGGCGGGCACCGAGGACTACCTTGCGGCCATCGCCGACACCCGTCCCACCCTGACTCGCGACATCTTGGCCGAGTTCCAGCAGGACAACGAGCACCACACGCGGCTTTGACCATGGGGGTGGCGCCGTTCGAGGGCGGGCAGCTACCGCACGCCGGCCCTGCGGTCAGCCCGGTAGCAGCGTGGCCAGCTCGTCGGCGGCAGCGTCGCCGTAGGCATCCCGTAGGCGGTGTAGCGCGCTCTCGCGGTCTAACGTCCACTCTTGCGTACCCGTCGTTTCGAGCACCAGCACGGCGACGAACGAGCCCAGCTGGGCGGCACGCTCGAGGCTGAAGCCGCCGCTCAGCGCGGTGAGGAAGCCCCCCCGGAAGGCGTCGCCGACCCCGGTCGGGTCGGTCTTGGCGACCTCGGGCACCACCGGAACGTGCAGCGCGGTGCCGTCGGAACCCACGATCTCCACGCCCTTGTGGCCGAGCGTGGTGACCCGCAAGCCGACCTGGGCCAGCACCTCTGCCTCGGACAGGCCGGTCTTGCGCAGTAGCAGGTCCCACTCGTAGTCGTTGGTGAACAGGTACTTCGCCCCGGCGATCAGCTCCGTTGTCTGTTCGCCGTCCAGTCGGGCCAGTTGCTGGGAGGGGTCGGCCGCAAAGGGGATTCCCAGCGCCCGGCAGCCCTCGCTGTGTCGCAGCATGGCGTCGGGGTCATCGGCGCCGATGAGTACCAACTCCAACTCGCCGTGCTCGGCCACCAACGGCCCCAGTTCGATCTCCCGCGCTTCCGCCATCGCACCGGAGTAGAACGACGCGATCTGCGCCATGTCGACGTCGGTGGTGCAAACGAAGCGTGCCGTGTGGGCCGTCTCGGACACGTGCACCGCCGAGCAGTTCACCCCGTGCCGCTCCAGCCACGCACGGTAGTCCGCGAAATCGGCCCCGACGGCACCGACCAGCAGCGGCGAGCCACCGAGCACCCCCATGGCGAAGCAGATGTTCCCGGCCACGCCACCGCGACGGACCACCAAGTCGTCCACCAGGAAGCTCAGCGAGATCTGGTCCAGCCGATCAGCGACTAGCTGCTCGGAGAAGCGGCCGGGAAAGTGCATCAGATGATCGGTAGCGATGGAGCCGGCGACTGCAATCGTCACGGTGAGAAAGACCTTTCGATGAGTGGACGGCGAACCCGCCTACCGTACGGGGCGCTCAGCCCACTCACGCACGAAGACCGCCATCCGGTACGGATGACGGTCTTCGGTCGGGTCGGTGATTACCTCAGTTGAACGAGTCCCCGCACGCGCAGGATCCGCCTGCGTTGGGGTTGTCGATGGTGAATCCCTGCTTTTCGATGGTGTCCACGAAGTCGATGGAGGCGCCCTCGACGTAGGGAGCGCTCATCCGATCCACCGCGAGGTTGATGCCGGCGAAGCTCTTGATGAGGTCACCGTCGAGGGAGCGGTCATCGAAGAACAACTGATAGCGCAGACCGGCACAGCCACCGGGCTGCACGGCGATGCGTAGCGCGAGGTCGTCCCGACCTTCTTGCTCCAGCAGTGCTTTGGCCTTGGCCGCGGCAGCTTCGGTCATGATCACGCCATGGGTGGTCGCGGTCTCGTGGGTGGTCGCGGTCTCGTCCTGGACGGTCATGGGTCTCCCTCACCTTGTGCTGATGGCCTTGCCTCCCGTAACGGTACTCCGCCCGCCGACATTCCCGGACGTAGCGACGGGTAACGCAGGCGCTTCTGCACTCCCCTACCCTGGAGACGTGAAACTCCTTCGCCGCCGCACGTCCGAGACCGCTCCGAGCGCCGAGGAGTCGGCCCTGGTGAAGGCGACCGGTAAAGGCCGGCCGACACCCAAGCGTCGCGACGCCGAGGCCCGCCGCCGCGGCCCGGTAGCGCCGCCTCCCACCACCCAGCGCCAGGCCTACAAGCGCTCCAAGGCAACCCCGGCGCCTAAGATCGACCGACGCAAGTCCAACTCGGAGCGCCGCGAACGCATGATGGCCGGCGACGACCGCTACGTGCTGCCGCGCGACAAGGGCCCGGCGCGCGCGCTGGCCCGAGACGTCGTCGACGGTCGGCGCAACATCACCGGACTGTTCATGCCGCTGGCGTTGATTGTCGTGCTGTCGTTCCTGGTGCCGGCCCTGCAGAGCACCGTGGCGTTGGCGATGTTTGCGATGATGTTGGTGATGGCCGTGGAGGGGATTTTCCTTGCCCGGCTGGTCAGCGGCCGGGTACACGAGCGCTTCCCGGACGATCCCTCGAGCACTCTCAAGCTGGGCTGGTACGCCTTCATCCGCGCCTCACAAATCCGCAAGCTGCGCGCGCCGCGACCGCGCGTGAAGCCCGGCGACCCGGTCTGAGCCTCAAGCCGGTCCCCGACTCAAGCCGATCCAAGCCCCATCGGCCCGTAAACCACGTCCTCGCCATCGAGCAGCACGACTTGAGCGACACCTTCGGCGGCGAGTTCCTCCCAGTGGTCACCGAACCAGCCTTCGGCCTCGGCGGCATCGGCAAACACCGTGTCGGGACCCGAAAGCACGGTTCCGTCGAAATCCTCGTAACGCCAGTGGTGGGTCATGATGCTCCCTCTCTACTCGGGGCTCCTCTGCGAGCACGGTAGCGTCTGCCGCCGTGCGCACATTGGTGCTAGGCGGAGCCCGCTCGGGCAAATCAGCGCACGGCGAAGCACTGCTGGCCACTGGCCCGGTGCGGTACGTGGCCACCGCCACGCGCAATCCCACCGAGGCCGACTGGACCGCTCGCATCGACGCCCACCGTGCCCGTCGCCCTCGGGACTGGCAGACCTTGGAGAGCCCGGACCTCGTGGGCCTGCTCGGTGCCCCGTCCGACGGTGTTCCGCTGCTGGTCGACGATCTCGGCACCTGGCTCACCGCTGAGCTCGACGCCGCCCACGCTTGGGAGCAACCCAGGGGGTCCATTGCTCCACGCTGCTCCGCGCTGGTGCGGGCGGTCGCGGCGAGCACCGCCCGGCTGGTCCTGGTGTCGCCAGAAGTCGGCATGGGAATCGTTCCCGCCTCGCCGTCCGGACGATTGTTCCGCGACGAAATCGGCGCACTCAACGCCGCCATCGCCACCGAGTGCGACGAGGTGTACCTCGTCGTGGCCGGCATTCCCCTGACACTGAAAGGCCCACAGTGAGTATCGAGTTCGACGCCGTCACCCAGCCGGACACCGAGGCGCACCGCGAGGCCGTGGCCCGCCACCTGCAGCTGACCAAACCGGCCGGGTCCCTGGGCCGCCTGGAGGAACTCGGCGTCTGGGTCGCCGCGTGTCAAGGCGTCTGCCCGCCCCGGCCCATCGTCAGGGCCCGCGTTGTGGTTTTCGCCGGCGACCATGGGGTGGCCGCCCAAGGCGTTTCGGCGTACCCCAGCGAGGTCACCCGCCAGATGGTGGACAACATCCTCGCCGGCGGTGCCGCGGTCAACGTGCTCGCCGGAGTCGCTGGCGCCACGGTCCGCGTCGTGGACGTGTCCGTGGATGGAGACACCCCCGACCTGGTTTCCGCCCATAAGATCCGGCGTAGCTCCGGACGCATCGATGTCGAGGACGCGGTGACCGAGCAGGAGTGTCTCGACGCGATCGCCGCAGGTCGCGCCATCGCCGACGAGGAGGTGGACGCCGGGGCCGACCTGCTCATCGCCGGGGACATGGGCATCGGCAACACCACCCCGTCCGCAGTCGTCATCTCCGCGATCACCGGGGTCGAGCCCATCGCCGTGATCGGCCGGGGCACCGGCATCGACGACGACGGCTGGATGTGCAAGGCGGCGGTGGTCCGCGACGCCCGGCGGCGGGCGATGGCGGTGCTCAGCCAGCCGGGTGCCCTGCTGTGGACCGTCGGTGGCGCCGACCTGGCCGCGATGGTCGGCTTCCTCGCGCAGGCGGCATTGCGTCGCACGCCGGTGATCCTGGACGGTGTGGTCATCTCCGCCGCCGCCCTCATTGCCGACGACCTGGCGCCTGGCGCGCGGCAGTGGTGGGTAGCGGGGCATCGCTCGGTGGAGCCCGCCCACGACCTTGCGCTGACGCGGCTGGGACTCGCGCCGCTGATCGACCTGCAGATGCGGTTGGGTGAGGGCTCTGGCGCGGTGATGGCCCTGCCGCTGGTGCACGCCGCGGTGCGGATCCTCGCCGAGATGGCGACGTTCGAGGCCGCCGGGGTGACCGGAGCGGAGTGAACGCGCTGCGCCTCGCCATCTCCTGGCTGACCATTGCTCCCGTGCCCGGCCCAGCTGTGGTCGACCGCCCGGTGGCGGGCCGCGCCATCGCGCTGGCCCCCATCGTCGGCGCCGGGTTGGGTGCGCTTGCTGCGGGCGCGCTGTGGGCGCTCCTGCAGCTGCAGGCACCACCGCTGCTCGCTGGGATACTGGTGGTCGCTTTACTCGCGCTGGCCACCCGGGGTATGCACCTGGACGGCCTCGCCGACACGGTGGACGGGCTTGGTTGCTACGGCGGCCCGACGAGGGCGCTGGCGGTGATGCGTGATGGCGGTACTGGACCGTTCGCGGTGGTTGCGCTGGTGCTGGTGGTCGGACTGCAAGCTGTCGGATTGGCTCAGCTCGGGGCCAGCGGCCGGTGGTTGGCGGTGGTCCTGGCGGTGACCGCGGGACGCGTGGCGGTGGGTTGGGCGTGTCGACGAGGGATTGGCGCAGCGCGTCCGGAAGGGCTTGGTGCGCTGGTGGCAGGCTCTCAGCCGGCGCTGCTACCCGCGGTCTGGGGTCTGGTGCTGCTCGCTGGCGCGGCGGTGGCGGTGGACGGACGCTGGTGGCAGGGGCCGGTCGCCGTGCTGGTTGCGGCGGCGGTCACCGGGGCCTCGTCCTGGCACACGGCGCGCCGCTTCGGGGGGGTCACCGGCGATGTGCTCGGTGCGTGCTCCGAGCTCGCCGTGACCGGGGCCGTGGTGGTCCTCGCACTCGGCTGAGGCGCTACTGGTGAGCACTCAGCCGTGCAGGGTCTGCATCCACCCGTGGGTGTCCGCGACGTCGCCGCGCTGAATACCGGTCAGGGTTGCGCGCAGCTGCATGGTCACCGGTCCGGGCTCACCACCGGCGATGAGGAAGTCGCCATCGGCGTGTTTCACCTTGCCCACCGGAGTGATCACCGCGGCGGTGCCGCAGGCGAACACCTCAGCGATCTCCCCCGAGCCGGCCTTCTTCTCCCACTCGTCGGTAGAGATCCGCCGCTCAGTCACCTCCAGTCCTCGCTCGCGCGCCAGCTGCAGCAACGAGTCCCTGGTGATGCCCGGCAGCAGCGAGCCGGACAGCTCGGGCGTCACCACCTGGGCGTTGTCCCCCGAGCCGAAGACGAAGAACAGGTTCATCCCGCCCATCTCCTCCACCCAGCGACGCTCCACGGCGTCCAACCACACCACCTGGTCGCAGCCTTGCTCGGCGGCCTGGGCCTGGGCAACCAGGGAAGCGGCATAGTTACCCGCGAACTTCGCCGCTCCCGTACCCCCGGGCGCCGCCCGCACATACTCCGTGGACAGCCACACACTCACCGGCTGCACTCCGCCGGTGAAGTAGGCCCCGGCCGGCGAAGCAATCAGCAGGTAGCGGTACTCCTTAGCGGGCCGCACTCCGAGGCCGTCTTCGGTGGCGAACAGAAACGGTCGCAGGTACAGCGAGTCCTCACCGCCCGCCGCAGGCACCCACGCCTCATCGACGTCGAGCAGCGCACGGATCGAGCCGAGGAACAGCTCGTCGGGCAGTTCCGGCATCGCCAGGCGGCGGGCCGAGGTCCGGAAGCGTTCGGCGTTGGCAGTGGCGCGGAAGGAGTTGATCGAGCCATCCGCGTGCCGGTATGCCTTGAGTCCTTCGAAGATCGCCTGGCCGTAGTGCAGCACCATGGCCGAGGGGTCGAGCTGGATCGGCGAGTACGGCAGCACCTGCGCGTCGTGCCACCCGCTGTCCGCTGTGTAGCTGATGCTCACCATGTGGTCGGTGAAGTACTTGCCGAACCCAGGGTTGGCCAGCACCTGCTCGCGTGCCGTGTCTGGCGCGGGTGCCGGGTGCGGAACGCGGGTGAAGACGACCTGCTCACTCATACCTGCACGGTAGTACGCGCACGCTCAGCGCGTGTGGGCCGGCACGAACGGAGGCGCCACCACCACACAGCGCAGGCCGCGCCCACGGACGTCGACCGAGAGTTCCGCACCAGCAACCACCTCGACCGAAGTGTCCAGCATGGCCAACGCAATCCCGGTCTTCAGCGTCGGCGAGAAGGTGCCCGACGTCGTCATTCCGATCACCGCACCGTCGCGCACCACCGGCATGCCCGCCCTCGGCACCCCACGATCGAGTGCGCGCAGGCCCCAGAGCCGCCGCGCCGATCCGGCGGCCTTCTCGGCGGCCAACGGATCCTTGCCCCAGAACTCGGGTTTGCGCCAGCCCACCGCCCAGCCGGCGCGGGCCTGCACCGGGGTGATCTCGGCCGACAACTCATGGCCATGCAGCGGGTAACCCATCTCGGTACGCAGCGTGTCCCGCGCCCCCAGTCCGCACGCCTGCCCCCCCAAGGTCTCCGCCGCCGCGAGTAGCGCACCGAACAACGCGTCGGCGTCGTCCCAATGCGGCAACAGCTCGTAACCGTGCTCGCCGGTGTAGCCGGTGCGGCACACCCGGACCGATCGACCCTGCCAGGTGGCGTCGGCAAACGCCATGTAGTCCATCTCATGCGGCAGACCCAGGTCGGCCATCAGCTCGGCCGAGCGCGGGCCCTGCACCGCGAGCACCCCGAAGTCGGTGTGGCGCTCGTGCACGCACACCCCGGTCGGCGCGGCTGCCGCCAGCGCGGCGCACACCGCAGCGGTGTTGGCCGCGTTGGGCACCAGGAACACCTCGCCCGGGGACACCAGGTAGGCGATGAGGTCGTCGATCACGCCCCCGTCGGGCGCACAGCACAGGGTGTACTGGGCCTGGCCAGGGGCGATGCGCTCAAGGTCGTTGCTCAGACACCGATTGACGAACTCCGCGGCGCCGGGCCCGGTCACGGTGGCCTTGCCCAGGTGGCTGACGTCGAAGATCCCGACGCTCTCGCGGACGCTGGTGTGCTCGGCGATGACCCCGGCGTAGGACACCGGCATCTCCCAGCCGCCGAAAGAGGCGAAGGTGGCGCCGAGGGCGTCATGTCGGTTGCGCGATGGACTTTGACGTAACTCGTTCGACGGTGCGGTCACCTGCCGACGGTATCGCGGAAGTCCCTGCCACCGAGCCGATAGCATCGAGAAGCAGATCGAGCCGACAACCGTGGGAGTCAACGTCGTGAGTGCGCAGCCAGCCAGGATCACCCCCGACCACCCCGAGCTGAGCCTCGCCGACGCGGTATCCGGTACCGTCGAGGCACTCGTGGTTGGCGTCGTGAAGGGACCCGATGGGCCGGTACTGATCGGTGACGACGTCCTTGCCGGCACGGACCTGTTTGCCGGGCTGAGCTCCCTCGGGGCGACCGGGGCGGCGGGCGAGGTGACCAAGGTGCTCACCCATGGTGCGCTGGGTGCAGGCGCGGTGCTGGGCGTCGGGGTCGGCGCTACGGAAGGTAGTGCTCCCACCGGCGAGCAGGTACGACGGGCCGCAGGCACGGCCGCCCGCGCGCTGGCCGGAACCGGGCACGCCGCCACCACCTTGTCCACTGTGGACCTGGCGGCCACCGTGGAGGGCACCATGCTCGGCAGCTACGCCTTCACCACCTACAAGTCGTCAGCAGGTAAGGCGCCGCTTACCCGGATGGACCTGCTCGTACCCGATGCCAGGTCCTCCGCTGCCCGAGGCGCGTTGAACCGATCAGTCGCCATCGGCACGGCGGTGGCTACGGCGCGGGAACTGGTGAATACGCCGCCCAACGACCTGTTCCCTGCCTCCTTCGCCGAGCGGGCCACCGCGCTGGGCAAAGCGGCAGGCGTCAAAGTCGAGGTGTTCGACGAGAAGGCGCTGGCCAAGGGCGGCTACGGCGGCATACTCGGCGTTGGCCTGGGGTCCACGCGCCCACCACGGCTGGTCCGGATGACCTATGTCGCCGATAAAGCGAAGAACTCGGTGGCGCTGGTCGGGAAGGGCGTCACCTTCGACACCGGCGGCATCTCGATCAAGCCAGCGGCGGGCATGGAGGCGATGACCTCCGACATGGCCGGCGCCGCCGCCGTGGTGGCCACCGTGGTGCTCGCGGCCACGCTGAAGCTACCGGTCAGCGTCACCGCAACCGTCCCGATGGCGGAGAACATGCCGTCGGGAACTGCCCAGCGCCCCGGCGACGTGCTCACTCAGTACGGCGGCACCACCGTCGAGGTGCTGAACACCGACGCCGAGGGCCGGCTGATTCTGGCCGACGCCATCGTGCGCGCGTGCGAGGACGCACCGGACTACCTGATCGACACAGCCACCCTCACCGGCGCGCAAATTGTGGCGCTGGGCAACCGCACGCCAGGGGTGATGGGTACCGACGCCTTCCGCGACCGAGTGGCCGCCCTGTCCCAGTCCGTCGGCGAGGGCGGCTGGCCCATGCCGCTGCCGGAGGAGCTGCGGGCCGATCTCGACTCCCCCATCGCGGACCTGGCGAACATCACCGGCAACCGGTGGGCGGGGATGCTCGCGGCAGCGGTGTTCCTGCAGGAGTTCGTCGCCGAGGGTGTGCAGTGGGCGCACATCGACGTGGCTGGGCCTGCGTACAACACCGGCTCGCCGCACGGCTATACCGGCAAAGGCGGGACCGGGGTACCCGTGCGCACGATGCTCGCCGCGCTCGAGGACATCGCAGCCCACGGCTGATTCCGTTCGGCCCACCGGCGTTGGGGTCACCAAGCGCCCTTTTTCACGCCCGCCGACGGCGTTAAGATCACCAAACGCCCTGGCTGGGTTACAAGCCCGAGCGCCGTTCCCGATCGCGCAGTATCCGGGCACGAGCGTCGTGGTCGCGCATCCGCTGTGGGTATCCGACCTTGTGGACGTCATACACCGGGATCTCCACGTCCTTACCCAGCCGACGGGCGCCACGCTCGCCGTCGATCCGGCGCCGGGTCCACTCCCCGTCGTGCGCGACCAGCACCACCGTCAGCCCGGTGACCGCGGTCGGCGGCTCCACGTAGGCCTCTACGCCGCGACGCGCCGACGTCCATTCCCGGAGGTGGCGCGCATCGTCGGAGCTCGCAATGCGTACGGTGCCCGCCTTAGGACGTCGCGTGAACCGGTTGACAAGCCCCACGGTGGTCGCTCCCTGCACGTCGTGACATGACGCCGTCGATGGTGCCACTGCGTCGGAGTAGCTCGCGTCGCTACCGACTCGGGTGACCCTCAGCACCCGATGGTCACCGAGAAGTGGAAGGATGACCGAAGACCTGCTGAGTGACACGTCTCGTCGGCGGCAAGCCGCACCCATCCAGTGCGCGAGCAGCCCGATCAATAGCGACGATGAAGAGGAGATGACGTTGAGCGAAACCACCGACCTGGTGATCCTCGGCGGCGGTTCCGGTGGATATGCGTGCGCACTGCGTGCCGCGCAGCTGGGCCTGACCGTCACGATGATCGAGAACGACAAGGTGGGCGGTACCTGCCTGCACTATGGCTGCATTCCCACCAAGGCACTGCTGCATGCCGCCGAGGTTGCCGACTCGGCGCGCGACGGCGAGAGCATCGGCGTCAACAGCACGCTGGCAGGCATCGACATGAACGGCGTCAACAAGTACAAGGACGGCGTCGTCGCCAAGCTCTACAAGGGACTGCAGGGTCTGGTCAAGTCCCGCAAGATCACCGTTGTCGAGGGCACCGGCCGTCTTGTCGGCGACAAGACGGTGGAGGTCGACGGCGAGCGCTACACGGCGAGCAAAGCGGTCGTGCTGGCCACCGGCTCCTACGCCCGCTCGCTGCCGGACCTGAAGATCGGCGGCCGGGTCATCACCAGCGACCAAGCGCTGACCTTGGATTATGTCCCCGAGCGGGTCGTCGTCCTCGGCGGCGGGGTGATCGGAGTCGAGTTCGCCAGCGTATGGCGCTCCTTCGGGGCCGAGGTCACCATCGTGGAGGCACTACCTCGGTTGGCCCCGCTGGAAGACGAGTGGTCTTCCAAGCAGCTCGAACGGGCCTTCCGCAAGCGCGGCATCACCTTCAAGACCGGGGTGAAGTTCTCCGGGGTCGAGCAGACCGACTCGGGGGTGAAGGTCATCCTGGAGCAGGGCGACCCGATCGAGGCGGATCTGTTGCTCGTCGCAGTCGGACGCGGCCCGCGCACCACCGACGTCGGCTTCGAGGAAGCCGGTATCGAGATGGACCGCGGGTTCGTGCTCACCAACGAGCAGCTGCAGACCAATGTGGACGGTGTCTACGCCCTCGGTGACATCGTTCCCGGGCTGCAGCTCGCACACCGCGGCTTCGGCCAGGGCATCTTCCTGGCCGAGCAGCTGGCCGGGCTCAACCCCCCGCCGATCGACGAAACGGGCATCCCGAAGGTCACCTACTGCAACCCCGAGATCGCTTCGGTCGGGCTCACCGAGGCACAGGCAAAGGAAAAGCACGGCGAGGTCAGCACCGTGGTCTACGACCTCGCGGGAAACGGCAAGAGCCAGATCCTCAAGACCGCCGGTGGCATCAAGTTGGTGCGGGTCGGCGGCAAGGACGAACAAGGTCCGGTCGTCGGAGTCCACATGGTCGGTGAGCGCGTCGGCGAGCTGGTCGGGGAGGCGCAGCTGGTCTACAACTGGGAGGCCTACGCCGACGACGTCGCCCAGCTGATCCATGCCCACCCCACGCAGACGGAGGCTTTCGGCGAGGCCACCCTGGCCCTGGCCGGCAAACCTCTGCACGCGCACGGCTAGACCCTTTCGCTCCGATCCGCTACGACTGACGAGGAGTCAGACGACATGGCCTTCTCCGTCCAGATGCCCGAACTTGGTGAGAGCGTCACCGAGGGCACCGTCACCCGATGGCTCAAGCAGGAGGGTGACACCGTCGCCGTCGACGAGCCCTTGCTGGAGGTGTCCACCGACAAGGTGGACACCGAGATCCCCTCCCCGGCCGCCGGTGTGCTGCAGAAGATTGTGGCGGCAGAGGACGAGACCGTCGAAATCGGCGCCGAGCTGGCCGTGATCGGAGACGAAGCGGACGGAGACGGCGGCGACAGCGAGTCCACCGACGCGTCCACCGACGAGTCCGCCGACGCCGACGAGCACGCGGATGAGCCGGAGCCGGAACCCGAGGCCCCCGCAGAGGAGAAGGCGCCGAGCGCTGACGCCAAGCCGAAGAAGAGCAGCGGCGGCACCGAGGTCACCATGCCCGAGCTCGGCGAGAGCGTCACCGAGGGCACCGTCACCCGCTGGCTCAAGCAGGTCGGCGACGAGGTCGAGGTGGACGAGCCCCTGCTGGAGGTCTCCACCGACAAGGTCGACACCGAGATCCCGTCCCCGGTTGCGGGCACGCTGCTCGAACAGTCGGCCGCCGAGGACGACACCGTTGAGGTCGGTGGAGTGCTGGCCAAGATCGGTGCGGCTGAGGATGCGTCCGACGACGAGCCATCCGGTTCAGACTCCGACGAGGGCGAGACCCCGTTGGAGGAGGAAGCCGACAAGGACGAGCAGGCCCGTGAGCAAGCAGCGGAGAAGGAATCCACCGAGCCCGAGGCCGAGGCCAAGGCCAAGGCCAAGGAGAAGGAGAAGCCTGCACCGAAAGCTGCCTCGTCTTCCTCAAGCCCGGCCCAGCAGGGTAAGCACCGCAATCGTGAGGCTGAGTCTGCGGCGAGCGCCGCGCCCTACGTGACACCACTGGTGCGCAAGCTCGCCGGCCAAAAGGGCGTTGATCTGGACGCCATCACCGGTACCGGTGTCGGCGGACGCATCCGCAAGCAAGACGTGTTGGCCGCCGCCGAATCGCAGGCGACCGAGGCCAAGACCGCCGAAACCGAGCATGTCGCACCGCTGTCAGCGCCCGGGACCGGCCCAGCGGCCGGCGTTCGCCCCGAGCTGGCGGCACTGCGTGGAACGACGCAGAAGGCCAGCAGGATCCGCCAGATCACGGCGACCAAGACGCGCGAGTCGCTGCAGAATTCGGCGCAGCTCACGCAGACCTTCGAGGTCGACATGTCCCGCATCGCGGCGCTACGCACCCGGGCCAAGTCGTCCTTCGCCAGTCAAGAGGGTGTGAACCTGACCTTCTTGCCGTTCTTCGCCAAAGCTGTGGTCGAGGCGCTCAAAGCGCACCCCAACGTCAACGCCTCCTACAACGAGGAGTCCAAAGAGATCACTTACCACGGCGCCGCGCACCTAGCCATCGCCGTGGACACCCCGCAGGGGCTGCTCTCGCCGGTCATCCACAATGCCGGCGACCTGTCCTTGGCGGGCCTGGCCCGGGCGATCGCCGATCTCGCCGACCGCACCCGTAACAACAAGCTGAAGCCGGACGAGCTGTCCGGTGGCACGTTCACCCTGACCAACATCGGCAGCCAGGGCGCGTTGTTCGACACCCCGATCCTGGTGCCGCCCCAGGCTGCCATGTTGGGCACCGGGGCCATCGTCAAGCGACCCGTGGTGGTCACCGACGAGCTCGGTAACGACTCGCTGGCCATCCGCTCGATGTGCTACCTGCCGTTGACCTACGATCACCGGCTCATCGACGGTGCCGACGCCGGACGCTTCCTGACCACCGTGAAGCAGCGGCTGCAGGAGGCCGCATTCGCTGCCGACCTCGGGTTGTAGCCCGCAGTGCGGATCGTCGTGGCCGGAGCCTCCGGCCTGATCGGAACGGCGCTGGTGTCGGTGCTGCGCGCGAAAGACCATGAGGTGCTGCGTCTGGTTCGGCGCCCACCTACGGCGCAGGACGAGCGCCAGTGGGACCCGGCGGCTGGGTCGCTCGACGACACCGTGCTGAGCGGGGCCGATGCCGTGGTGAATTTGGGCGGGGTGGGTATCGGCGACCACCGCTGGTCGGGGTCGTACAAGCAACAGGTGCGCGACTCTCGAATAGCCCCCACCGAGGTGCTGGCCGCCGCGGTGGCGCGCCACGGCGTGCCCAGCTTCCTCAGCGCCAGCGCGGTTGGCTACTACGGCGACACCGGTGCGCGTGAAGTCACCGAAGCGTCGGGCCCGGGAACCGGGTTTCTTGCCGAGGTGTGCACCGACTGGGAGGCGGCGACGGGCGCCGCAACAGGTGCGCGGGTGGTGCTGCTGCGCACCGGGCTGGTGCTCTCGCCCACTGGTGGACTGCTGAGCAAGTTGAAGCCCCTATACCGCTTGGGGTTGGGCGGACGGCTGGGTGACGGGCAGCAGTACTACCCGTGGATCTCCCTCGAGGACGAGGTGGGCGCGATCATGTTTATGCTGGAGCACCCCGAGGTCGCCGGACCGGTGAACCTCACCGGGCCCGCGCCGGTGACCAACGGTGAGTTCAATCGCGCTCTGGCTGCTGCGCTGCACCGACCGGCACCGTGGGTGGTGCCCGGCTTCGCGATCACGGCGCTGATCGGCGAGTTCGGGCAAGAGGGTGTCTTGGCGGGGCAGCGCGCCGTGCCTACCGTGCTGCAGGAGGCCGGCTTCACCTTCCGTCATTGCACTGTGGGCGACGCCGTGCGCGCGGCGGTCGCGTGACGACGCGGGCGTAGCGTGCAGAGCATGGATGGTTCAGCGCGTGCAAGTCGCGAGCCGGTACGCGTCGCCGAGCACGGTGTGCTCGACTACGCGCAGGCGTGGGCCATCCAACGGGGCCACGCTCACGCCAGGGCGGAGGGCACCGAGCCGGACGCGCTGATGCTGCTGGAGCACCCGGCCGTCTACACCGCGGGCAGGCGCACCACTGACGCCGAGCGCCCCACCGACGGCACTCCGGTTATCAACGTCGACCGCGGCGGCAAGATCACCTGGCACGGGCCGGGTCAGCTCGTCGGCTACCCGATCGTCGGCCTTGCCCAACCCATGGACGTCGTGGACTACGTCCGTCGGCTGGAGCAGGCGCTCATCACGGTGTGCGACAGCCTCGGAGTCGCGACGGGGCGAGTCGACGGCCGGTCCGGCGTGTGGCTGAGCGCAGGAGACGGTCGACCCGAGCGCAAGATCGCAGCCATCGGGGTTCGGGTGCAGCGGGGCGTGACGCTGCACGGGTTCGCGCTCAACTGCAACCCCGACCTCGCCGGCTTCGACAGCATCATTCCATGCGGGATCACCGACGCCGGGGTTACGTCGCTCAGCGCTGAGCTTGCCCGTGACGTCGCCGTCGACGAGGTGCGCGAGGTGGTCACGGTGTGCGTCCTCGATGCGCTGGACGGACGCCTACCGGTCACCGACCGCACGCTCGTCCGGGAGCCGGTATCGGTGCCCGGATTGCAGCTACATCTGGCGGTACCCAGCGCGAGGTAGCGCGAACCCCCGTCGGCGTAGGCCGGCCTGACCTCACGGGTGACGACAGCTGCTGCAGAAATGGCGGCACCTGGCCTACGCCGAACTGCGCGATCCCGGTTCCTACTTCCGGTTACCGGCCAGGGCCGAGCAGATCTCGCGCGCGGGCGAAAACTCGACCGCCCGGTCATTCGATGCGATGCAAGCGCGCATCCGCCGAGGAAGGCCTAGTTGCCGTTGCGGTTCTGGAACTGGGTGTTGCACTGGTCAATGGCGGTCTGGTTGCCGTTCGCGTTGTTGACGCAGTCCACCAGGTCGCTACCACCACTGCCGAAGAAAATGGCAGCGCCAGCCACGACCAGCACGATGGACAGCACCACGCCGACCGCACCGGTGATGATGCCTGCGAGGGCCACCCCGCCGTTGGTGGCCTGACCCTTCTTGGCGCGTGAACGGCCGATGAAGCCGAGCACGATCGCGATGAGTCCTAGCACAACCCCGCCGACGACCGTGATCGATGCCACGATCGCGAGCACGCCGACCACGAGTGCGGCAATGCCGAGTCCGTTGCGTGGCGCACCCGCGGATTGCCCGGCGGCGCTGCCATAACCGGAGGAAGGCTCGCTCGACGGGTTGGGAGGAGGCATCGGCCCCGATGAGGAAGTCATGATCGCTCCATAACGTAGCACAGGGGTATTCAGTTGACCGGACTAAGATGACTGCACATGAGCGCGCTGCGGCCCCGAGCAGGGGTGCACTATCCGCGTTCAGCGGGTGAGTTCCGGTCATGGTTCGCCACCGACGCGGACTGCCT
>JAABUI010000815.1_pt1 | contig 20354 bp, 21 predicted proteins | sample 5559111 | NCBI WGS metagenome assembly JAABUI01 (sample SAMN10711870, study PRJNA513365) | rock metagenome | isolation source: Antarctica rocks | place: Antarctica: Victoria Land, Buttleship Promontory
CGACGATTGCTACACCAAGTTATCTATCGCCAAGAGCCTCACGATTGCCTAATTAGGATATATGGGTCAACTGTTGATGAGGTGGTGGTGGTGGTGGTTATGGGGTTGATGGTCAAAGGTACCAGGATTTTGGTGGTGGACCCACCAAAATCCTGGTTACGTGTCCCGCAGAAGGTAATGCCAAGGAATCCCGATAAACTTGCATATGCTAATTCGCAAGGACCGTTCCGTCGACGTCATCCTTATCTTTTATTGGTATTCTGTGCAACATAAAGAGAGAATTCAACAGTCCAGTGATGGTACGAGGAAATAAGTTGCACGTAATCGCTACACAACTCGCTAATTTCGGCATTACGCAGGCTTGACCACCAACACCTCCAATACATGTAGGACCGCTCTCCCATTCCTAGGGAGTGAGGGAAGAAAATTCTAATAAATCGAGTGACATGGTATCGAGGGGCCTAATTCCCAAAGATCATCCCTCTCAGCTCCAATACCAACCGCAAGCCAGAACAAATTTCTGACAAAGGGGAATATCCGAGCCAGAAGGAATTCTTAAATGCCCAAGAGTTCTGCAGTCGTCAGCGTGATCTTGTGCTACTACGGCACGAAGATTCGAGTAATCAGAGCGTACCGACAATCAGCAGCACTGGCATCCTGACTATCCCGCTCAATCTTAAGACTTGGGGCATTTGCTACAGCGTATGTGTGGGCAACGTTTACACTTAACGAAGACTGCCTGATTGTTTTTTCCACAATCCGGGCGGCAGCATTTCCAGAAGGTCGTTTCTTTTGTCTTGGTGGTTTTGGCCCATGCCTTGGTTTTACTGAGAGAGAGGTACGCCATGGTGACTTTGACTGGAAGATTAATGCCGGACCACGGGCGTTGGTTGACTGTTCGATACCCAAGAGTAATCTTTGACCAGAATCCTAATATCCGATGGCGTTCAAGTAGCTGTAAGTGGTTTTGAGGGACTAATGGATTCGGACAGTTTGCGAGGATTTTAATATTGCGTTAAGAGAATCAAGTGTAGATTTGAGAGAGCTTTGAATCCAAGAGGTTATCCACATGAGACAAAGAACAAGATCTGTAAATAGTACGTAGTACAAAGCAACCCCACCAAGAAACGCTTACCAAGAACATGTCATGTGAAGAAATTATTGGGTATCACAAAATCCGACAGGCTGGGTACACTAATAGATCATCGCTGAGGCGGTCCCCCTTGGTACCGTCTGCCGCCGACCCCTACGTATGGGTCCACACCTCTTGCTGCCCTGCCCCTACCTCTCTCGTCAACAGTCTCATTCGCATAGCCATAGCCATATGCTGAGTCCCTACTCATTCTTGAAATTTCCCGAGGAAATCTAGGGCTGTTTTTCAAGAAGTTGTCCGTGTCCTGCCATCTCACCTTCCTCTGATTCGAAGCGCCGGGAGGCTGGTACGGGCGTCCCGTATATATTTGAGGATTCGACGCAGGGCGCTGGAGAGGGAAACTCGAGGAGTGTTGACGCCTATGAGTCGGGAGGGTTTGTGGCTGACCACGACGGCGGACCGGAGTTGGAGAGGGTGAACGACTTGAAGAGTCCGAGGTTGACGTGCTGATAGTGGAGGAGTCGCTGATCTCCCTAGAATGGTGCTTAGGACGACTGTCGCGGAGTGGGGCAGGAAATGATGTAGATTTAGGTCTTTCGCGCGGCCAAGGGGAAGGGTAGTCATGAACGTAGTCCGGCAAGCTGCTGCGACGCCGTTCAGGAATACAAGGTCTCACGCGAGCATACTGTGGTGGAGGCTGTTGGGCTCGATTGTTGGAGGGGATCGACGAGCGAGTTTGGGAACGAGGACCGCCGTGGCCTTCAGCTATGTCCGTGCTGGCCGACGAGTCCGAGCTGATGGAAGAGTCCCTCGAGCTTGCAACACTGTCGCTCAATGCCTTCTGAGGCCTTGGTGGCAGCTCTTCCATTGCAGCGGCCCGCGCTTGCTGCATGAACCTTTGCGTCTCTCCATCATACCATTGAGAGACCTCGTGATCTGGTAGCGTCGGCAGCGTCTCCTTAGGCAATATACTTGGAAATGGCGAGCCATCTGCGGGATGCAACAGGTCGAACCTCTTCACCGCTTCTTGTAGAAAGGGAACGTGGTCTTCCGGCTCCAGCAGTAGCTGCATCGTCTGCCATCGTACAAAGCCTTGAGGCGTAAGAGCGGGAATCGTAGGTGGGATATAGGGGTCCTGCCCGGGCTGGAGGGTGTGGTAGCAGCCAAGCTTTCGGTAGACGAAGGAGAGGGAGGATTGAGGAGTCTCGAGGAAAAGACGATCGAAGTTGCCGCCAACGAGGCGGTAGAAGGTAGCGAGCTTCGTCGGCGTCAGGCACCGAACATCCCAAGGTGCTACATTGTGGCTCTGGCGACAGGAGGCTTCATCAGAACAATCCCTAGTTCAGAATGCAGAGAGGCTTACTATGTAGTTCGCAACGCTTAGCAATAGCTGCTCGAACACTGGAGTCGGACTCTTGTCTGGCTTGATCAAATAACCCCAGTACTCATATGCGGCTACCGAGGCGCTGCCCATCGCAGTTGTCCTTTCACAGCTTTAAGGCTTTCGACCAGCAGTGACATAATCATGCAGGCGCCCCTAAACCGTAGCGCGCCTGGGCTTCCTCACAAGAAACATGGACTTCTTTCCCGTTGTTTTAAAGGAGGCAGAAGCGAAACCTTTAAGGGATCCTTCGAACAGCGCATCGGAAATTACTCAAATCTGACAGTGCCGACATGGCTGTGCGCAAAGGTGCCGAGCAACAGACTGGACCTCGGAAGCTGTCATGTATGCACCAGGCTGGAAAGGATTTTGCCTGCGGCTGATGGCAGCTGATGTTTTCTTGTGACGATATCATTGAAGTTTTCTCGTGATTGAATGTTTACTCCTAATGTACAAGATGCACCGAGCCCGTGCTGCCCGCCAACTCCAATCTCCCGGCCCCCAATTACAAAATCACATGAGTCCAGCATTCGAAGCCTTGCGCCGAAACGTGTACACCGGCCTCTTCTTCCACGATTGGCGAGCATCCTTTTCGTCCTCCTGAGGACTGCCCATCGCTGTGCTCATCTTTCTTCCGGACTCCAATTCCTTGAAGTCCTCCTCCTTCGTCTTTTTCGTCCACCTCCAATCATCGATTCCTGCGTCTCTCATGTTGTGACTCGCTTTGAAAACATTCCAGCTACCTCCATTCTCGAAGAACGTGTCCATTTGCTCCAGTGAGCGGCCCGAGGTTTCTGGGTACATAAGTATGACGAACGGCAAGCAGAAGATATTGAGGCCGAAGAGTAAAAGCAGGGTGCCGTAGCTGATAGCTTGAAAAAGGAACGGCGTAATCATCTGAGTTGTTATTAGTTTACTGGTTGGAATAAGATGCGATGAAATTATGAGCGCAATTTACGTACCGTGATTACGCCGTTGCCAATGGACCAGCCAACCACAGACCACGCACCACCTTTCGCTCGAACGTTCAAAGGAAAAATCTCAGTGGGATAAAGCCACGGCGTTGTCAACCAGGTTGCACCAAACGTGGCAGTGTATAAGAAAGTGAAGGTCGCGACTCCAGCACCAAAAGCACGTTGGTTCGGGCCCTTGATCTGTGCATATTTGTCCAGAATGCCGGCGACCAGGAGGATGAAAGCCATTCCAACGCAGCCCCAGACCATTGTTGCTGCATCATATCAGCACGTGTGAATTGAGGAGACTAAGCGAGGGGCTCACATCGACGACCATATCGATCCAGGGTAATGACAGCAAAGATAACGGAGAACATGTAGCTGATATTATTGAATCCAGCCAACAACTTGCTCAATTCCAAGTCAAATCCAGCATCTTGGAATAAATCAACCGCATAGACCGTGACGACCCCAATGCCGACCAGTTCCTGCATGATCTGGAGCCAAACGGCAAGGAAGACTCGCCAGCGAAGCTGTCTTGCGTACTTGTCTTTGGGGAACAGCATGGCCCAATAGTGATTGGCAGTGGAGGTATCGAGCTCAAATTTGACCACCTTCTTGATTCCCTTGAGTTCGTATTCGACATCTCCATCCCGTGTTGCTTGGAGGACATTTCGTGCTTCTTGCTCGCGACCAACTTTCATGAGCCAGCGAGGAGATTCTGGAAAGAAATTGATGCCGATGCCAATGATAATGATGAAAACGATTTGTAAGGCGAGTGGCGTCCTCCAGGCGATCGACATATTGAGGTTGAGGTAGGCGAAGTATTCTATCCAATAAGCTAACGCGAGACCCCCAATGTTCTATCCAACCCAGTTAGGTAATCTTTACTAGAAGCGGGTCTACTTACCATCAAAAACTCGATAGCTAGGAAAGCACCTCTCGCTGAATGACTGCTGACTTCAGCCGACCACACTGGGATGACGCAGTCGATAGCTCCAACACCGACACCAGCAATGACGCGGGCGCAGCACATCCAGGCAATGTTTTGGGCTGAAGCCTGCAGAATAGCACCAAGTAAAGCCCACATAGAACCGAAGACGACAGCTTTGATCCGACCAGCACGATCGGCCAGCGATCCAGCAATCAAGGCTCCAATAAGTGTACCACCATAGTACACAGCGACAATGCCGCCTTCAGCAGCGACGTTTCTGGAACTACTCTTGGGAGAGTTGATGCCCATGTGATTCCAGTAGTCTTCGTTTAGATTCACCTGCGACATGACACCCTGGTCGTACCCATAGAACATGATTGCCACCCCAGCGAACAAGTTGATGGCCGTATACATGGTTTTGGGCTTCTTGAATTTTAGCATACGGCTTTGGTTGTAGCCGCCAGGAAAGAATCTTTCGAATTTCCATGGCGGAGGATACTCGATGTTGTCAGAGCCTTCGTCTTTGGTCAAATTCGCGGTCGAGTCCGGACTTTGTACCTTGTTTGCTGTGTTGTAAGTCTCTTTGGGTATCTCCGAATCTGAAGATGATGGGGAGTCCCCCGTTGATTTCGGTATGTTCGTCATGGCAGATTATAAATTTTGTTGGGTTGAACTCAAATCGTGAAGAGATCAGTATGAATTAGTAGTATGAGAAGGCTTGAGCGAGACAGCAACTTTTGTGACTGCATGAGAGTCATTGACGTCCTTCACAACAGAGTGGCCGGCAAAGAAAAGAAGTCAAACGATGAAAGCAGAGAAGAAGAGAAGGAGCATCCCAAATAAACCTTCTCAGCAATGGTGGGGCCCGCTAAAGAATAAGTGGTAGGATCATGGCCGTTACCAACTCAATTTTGATACTCCACGAGCTCCATACACATCTCCACAAGCACGGGCCGCAATCATATCAAACCCTGCCGCTTGAGAGTAATTGAAATCTGACATCCTAGTTTCATGCCCATCAGACAGTGACGATTCTATCGGATCCTACGGGATCGACATCGTCTATACAAGGTGCCGCTGTCAATGTTGTCAGGCCATACGGGCAAATGCCAGAATTTCGAGCAAATCGCGATAGGCTGCATCATAGCACTGAGCCAAAGGCGACGCGGATTATCACCGAATCAGCGATCGTTGCAACGAACCTGGAGAGGAAAACAGACAAGCGCACCGCTCATCTATGTTTGATATGATTGTTCGTTCTAAATGGGAGCGGGAAGGAAGCCAAACGTTGAGTCGGAATTTTTGGCCGAGGCGTCCACGTGACTGCCAAGGCTAGTTTGTCATCCTCAACAACCTGGCGGCCCTGCACAATTACTGGTCACCGTATGCTTCAAAAAGCCAGTGGACAGCAGTGCTCCCATGCCTTCCTAGCAGTCTTTGGTCCGAGATCTGGACTAGATATTATCGTTGCAGAATTCGCAAGCTACCCTCAGACACAGGCGAAATAGGAATTCTTATATTTCAAATGTCTTCATCGCGAAGTGAGAGCTGGAGTCGCCAAGTCTGATGAAAGAGTAGCGGTTGAATTATGACTAGGTAAGACCAGACCTTGAGCGATGCGACCAAACCCAATCTCCACTTCTGGTTCCCCAACATAGGCAGTGAAGTAACAGCTTCGGTAAAACTCACGATTATTGACGAACCAACCTAGTCCCCGGACAACAGTCGCCACTTGTCCCCAAGTGATTTTTTCTGGTGGGATTCTTGAATTGACTACCTCTAAAACGATAGCTGAGCTGCTATCTTCATTGTGCCATAGGTGTTTTCGCACAATGATCACTTCCTTTGTTACGCCTGTGAGTGCTGAAGGAGCCGGACGCGGACTCGCCGTGATAGACGAACTCTGATGGCATTGCTGTGTTGGTCAGGAACTGCTACGCCCACACTCTGCGCCTTATCTCGGTCCTCAGCGCTGTTCTCGTTCCTTTGGCTCGAATCACTGCGTCTCGATTTTCCTCGCCTCTTCGGACCAAGTACTTGATGCACTCTCCAATTGAACCCCACACTAGGTACTTGTACGCCTTGGGTCCCGCACATTCCTCCTTCTCAAACGGCGTCAATCCTCTGGCCTTTGCAGCCATTACGAGTTCGCAGCTTACTTCGTCAGCCATGCCCATGAGTTGCCCGTAGGCCATGTCGATCTTTTCGTCTCCTTTATCGGTCTGCTCTCTCCGGATTGCCATGGCTTTCCTGACAGTCTCGTGATTATGGCTCGCCAATACGAAAGCTACTTCCGCCATGTTCTCACTTGTCTCTTTCGCCGAGGGTCTGAGGATGGTGTTCCATCTCCTTCTGATCAGGGCTTCGGCAACACCGTCATAAGCTTTGTCCGTGGCTTCTTTCGAGCTCCAGAATAGTTCCCGCCGATCGCTTCCCATGTAGGCGCCTCTTACGAGCTTTACCCCCAGAGTGAAACCTTGTTGATTGGCGACAGCGAGATGTTCAGCCAGGGTGGTCGGGGTTGAGCGTAGATATGCCTGGTAAGTACCGTATACTACAGCCTTGCCAGGAGCAGATTTGTTGTATTTCCGTTGAAAGCGCAGAGTCCATGCATCAATGCCCCGCTGAACTGCGTCCTGCTCCGCGTCAAAAAGAAGTCGAACTCCTCGAGATTTCGCAAGATCACATATTTCCGTCGTTGCTTGTTCGATTGCTTTGCTTGGCGGTGCTTCAATTGCTAGTTGACGCATAGCATCACGACCTGCGCCTGAAAATTTCAAGCCTATGAAGTCACCCATTTCGGCCATTTCCACTGTCTTCAAAGTGCCATCTTTCCATTCTTGGACTTCTTGTCCGATGTCTGAAGCACATCCTGCACCGGGCACTGTCCCAGAGGTCTCGACCTTCTCGCCCTTCTCTAGCACAATTTCCTTACCATATGCTAAGATCACACCCTTGTAACCCATGCTCTTAAGCCCTCGAATGGTTCGCTCCACCTCCTTCGGGGTCTCTCCTGCGCAGTATTGTGCGTAGAATGTTTTCTTCAGGATCCAATGCAAAAACAGGTTCCGATCGGGATTGAGAAGAACCGAGGGTGAGTGTGCAATTAGCGATAAAAGCCGAAGCGATGGGGCCACGAGTAGGGGATATGAAGATAGCGTCGTGAGTGCGTATGAGCGGAGAAGAGCAGGGAATGGAAGGAGCGACAATGGCCGCGAGGGCTGGCTAATGTTCGGTGAAGTAGGAGAGACGGAGGGAGTCGTGAAGGAATCATGGCTTGTCGATGCGGTGGTGCTGACTTTCCTTAGTGACTGTTCATGGAGATGTCGCCTCTGGGTTGGGATGAAAGGGGAGGCTTTGGACCCAGGAAGCAGCCATGGAGGCTGCCGCGGCTTCAACGTTTTCGTTGCAATCACTTGGAATAGAATGTTTTCTCCAATGCTGACAGCCATGATTGAAGAGCTGGTGATGAAAGGGGTCCCACATGGTAGTCAGATCAAGAGCGCCTTCTCTGATATATATGTACTTTATCGTTCGATAACGTCAAATGTTGAAAGTCAATTGGATCCGAAGCGAAGCGCAGCTAGCCGCAACCAGATAATCGATAAGAAAACCCCCACAGCTCAACCCCTCTTCTTTCTCGTCTTGTCAGAGGTCTGCAGAGCGACACCGGAGGCTCAATGACGATCTGATGAAATTGATGTGGCGTAATTGCCAGCAAAATTCTATGGCTAGCACCGGACGAGCTTCAGTGTCGAAATTGCCTGGAGTTGAACCGGATGAACCACTTCGAAATGATCAGCACACTCCGCACGCCTTTGAGAATAACAGTATAATTCTAGACGTTGTGAGTGATGTGTCTAACCCATCAGATTGAGTATGCTTCAATGAAGAATCTGCTAGAAAATTGACTCGGAAACATACATGGGAGACCGGCTTCCGGATGACCACTGCACACTGTTGCATAGTCTACGTTTCTGGAATGACAATCCACCATTTCACGGACCACTTTCTGAATGATCGGCTAGCGCACTAAACAATGAAGTATGTCGGTCATTGACTAAGCTCAAAAGCTCTGGCTATCACCCTGTGGACTGGAACTTCCAGTATTGTATGATGTGCCGGAGACAATTCTGGCACTTGCGATATGAAAGGGCAAATGCGGTTGCTAGTCACTTTGGCGGTACTCTAGGCGAAGCCGTCAAGGTAATTATGTGTGCCGTCTCATTTGTAAGATTGATATGCCTGAGCTTTTCTCAAGATGTACAAATCGAACATATGTGTCAGTGAGTCATCTACGGGGCTCAGTGAGGGTTTAATAAAGATGATGATTGGGATGGAAACCCAGATCTGGCAGTTGAGCCATTCCAAAAGTCTCTTCTTTTCTCTTCCGCCATTCGGACTCCCAGGGTCCGTTTGCAGGGTGTAGGACTGCTGAGATAAAGAGACAATACAAGAAGCGGACACGTCATCATCTCGAATGAGCCTTTGTCTTAAGATCTGGGCTAGATCAAGTTATGGAAAGGTAGGGAATCAGAGTAGCATGTATCTTGCCCAATGGATTTTGTTTTGCACATCTTTTGCTGGTCAAATGATATCGTCTCCTACAAGACAAAGCATAGAATGCATTCATATTCATTCACATCAAGAGACACCGCCTGGGACAAGCAAGGTCCCTCCCAATAAAGCACCCAGCAACTCCAGTCCAACAAAAGAGAACAAAACCCCAGACAAAAGCTTCGAGACAATGCATCCCCCCATATCTGAGCAATGCTCCCAGCGATAAAGTCCCCAAGCACCCTCACAGAACCCCCAGAAACCCAAACATCTCACAAATCAATCACCACACAAACCCACAAATCCACATATCACAAACCAAACACCCACAACAACAACAACAACAACAACCATGCCAATGTCCCTCCGCACCCGCGCCCAGCGCCAATCCCCCAACCGCTACTCCCCCGACCCCACCTCCCTCCGTCAAAGCCGCACCATGCGAACCCGAAAGACCACCAAGAAAGCCCCCGCTCCCAAGAAAACCCCCACCCTCACCAAGCCCTCCGGCGTCCGCAAACCTGCTGGCTCCCGCTCCGCCGCCCCCTCCCCTCCCTCCTCCAGCGCCGTCGCACGTGCCAACGCCGCGGCCGCGCGCCAGGCCCGAGCTGCCGCTCGACAGGTCTCGCGCACGACGGCGTATGTGCCAAGACAGAGGACTAGAAGGAGTGCCATGGTGCTCCCTGCTGCTGCTGCGCCGGCTCCAGTGATTTCAGTTCTCCCAGTGCCAGCGGCCCCTGGACAAGTGGCCCCTGTGGCTCCTATGATTGCAGCAGCTCCAGCGGTGCCGGCGGTTCCAGTAGTTGCATCGACTGCACCGGTGACTGCGCAGGGGAATAATCCTGCGGGGCAGATTGTGCAGAGTGTTGAGCAGTGACTAGACGGGCCGCCATCTGGGTATGTATGGTTGACCTCTCCTGTTGGGTTTTCTGTTTTAATTAAGAAAGATCCTGTTTGAACTCGTCAGTTCCAATCTCTTTTGTTTTTCGTCTAATCTCCTTGGTAGAAAAGATCAAATTTCTTTAGGAAATGGAATGGATGTCATGGGAAATGGTCAGAGATCACTTGCTGTACACACTTCCACTGTGTGAATTTGAATTTGAACCTGGAAATTTAGCATGCATTTGGGTTGGAGTAAGTATCCACGGGAAATAAAAGGGGTAGTTCGAATTTCTGCCTTCATGTATACCTAAGTCACGCTAGCGATAATGAATGGAACCTCTGCCTTTTAGTCAGTCCATTAGACATCCGCCATAGCGATCGAAGACGCCGTATCTTTCCTGTCACAGCCAGTGAAGGCATAGTCTTTTGTATGTGCGACTCCCCTGTAAAGCTCCATACGCGCAACCGAGATTGTATTAATCCACCCCTTGGTATCAAATGAAAAAATTACTTTCGTCGAAGACCGTCTTGCTCTAATTGTAAGAGCACCGTGCCATGAGCCGTAGCATCATCAGTCATAAAAGCCAAACTCCTTGCTCGCTTTTGTCTAAAAACCGAAATCTTTGTGTATGTACTGAAAAACCATGTCCGTATGTCCAAGGTGGACGTGGGGGATGTCCAAGCATCAAGGATGACCGTGAGGATGACCGTGAGGCATGGAAGGACCAGCGTCATCATCGGTGCCGGACCTCACTGGCCCGCGAGCAGTGCGCCCACGTTCGTTTCCGCTATTCCTCTCATCTTCGCTCTGGCTTGCGCTCTCGTCGCCGCGGACTTCCTTTCGAAGACGCTCGGCTTTGTCAGAGAGTTCCTTTGCTTGCTCAGCAGCCTGCTGCGCTCGAATTTGCTTGCGCCACATGCTCGCATAGCGACCTTTCAACGCAAGTAAGTCTTCGTGACTGCCACTCTCTGCGACTTTCCCTGCGTGCAGCACCAAGATCTGATCGGCCGTGGTGATAGTGGAGAGGCGGTGGGCAATGACAAGGGTGGTTCGGCCCTGAGAAAGCTTATCAAGTGCAAGCTGAATGTGCTGTTCGGTCTCGGTGTCAAGGGCGGCAGTGGCTTCATCCAGGAGGATAATCCTTGGATCCTTCAGGATTGTTCTCGCAATAGCCACGCGTTGCTTCTCTCCGCCGGACAATTTGAGTCCACGTTCTCCAACCCTAGTCTTGTAACCGTCAGGGAAATTGAGAATCTTCTCATGTATGCTGGCGGCACGGCAAGCGTCATGAACCTCCTCGTCAGTGGCGGAGGGTCTGGCGTATTTAAGGTTGTACATGAGGGTCTCGTTGAACAGCACAGTATCTTGAGGCACTACGCCAACATGGCGCCGTAGGGAATCGATGGTAATGTCCTTTACGTCGTGCCCGTCAATTTGAATGCTTCCTCCGCCTAAATTGTAAAAGCGGAAGAGTAGTCGAAACACGGTCGATTTACCCCCACCGGACTCTCCTACAAGCGCAGTCGTAGTTCCAGGACGGCATTGAAAATCCAGCCCGTTCAATGCAGGTTTTCGAGGATCGTAGGAAAACTTGACATCATTGAAACGTACTTCCCCTTGGCAGGTGGGCAACTCTTGCGCATTCGGTTCGTCCACGACCGTTGGACGCTCCTTGAACAACTCCAATAGGCGCTCTGAATTGATCATTGCCATTTGAACACTACGGTAGAAAGTGCCAAAAAAGTTGAGTGGAGCTTGGAGTTGGGCCATATAAGTCAAAAGCGCCACAAAATCTCCAACCCGACGCTGACCAACTGTGACCTGGTAAGCTGCGATGAAACATGTGATCATAAGTCCAAGAGTGAACACAAGATTCTGGACGATATTCATGATGTTAAGGGATACAAGCAGTGTATACTCGGACCTCTGCATGTCTCCAACTGCTCCACGGAATCGTTTGAACTCGTACGTCTCGGCATTAAAATATTTGACGCTTTCGTAGGAAACGAGAGAATCAGTCCTGCTCTCTCGTTAGTACGAAAAAAAGCAGAGCTGTAAATGAGTCTTCATACTTTACAGCTTCCTGTTGTCGATCAAAGTTGGTCATCTCCCGCCGAACATTAACCCGCCATTGTGCCAGACGAATCGTGGCGTAAATGTAAACGCAGGTTACAATAGCAATGACGAGTGCGAAGTAGGCATCGAATTCTATAAGAAAGTAAATGAACGCTACTACCAGATCGATGAGCATAGGACCAAGTTGGAAGGTAATCTGTTCAAGAAACGTGTTGATGCTGTTCCCTTTACTTAGAGCAGATATGACCTCCCCAGTCTTCTTGCCAAGATGGAAATCCAAACTGAGCCCATGTACATGCTCGAACGAGGCAGTCGAGAGTTCCCTGAACGAATATTGGCTTATGGGGATCCATAGAGTTGACCGGGCAGCACCGAGTATTCCGCTCGATCCTTGCATGAATCGATACAGGATAAAGAGACAAATTTGGCCCCAGGGTAGTCCTCCGCTAGATCTTTCTTCCGTTGCAAGAGTATTTGTAATCTTCCCTGCCTGTAATGGAACTAAGACATTGACTCCTCTTTGGGCTGCAACAAGGAGAACGCAGATGAAAACCGAAATTTGCAAGCGCAGGGACTTTGCCGGCCAAAGATAGGGAAAAAACAGTGTGTAGCCGCGGAGGTACTCCCACCAGCTCTTCGTAGGTATTTTGTCTTTCCGCACCCAGCCCGGATCGTCATCCTGAGAACCATCTGGTTTAGCCTGGCTTTGAGGGACACCACCATACCCGTGGCCGTTTGAGTTTCCATTCCCTCCGTTGAGTAGTCTTGTCGTCTCCGCTGAGGTCCCATTTTCTCCCGAGATCTTGGCTTGTGCCTTCGACCACCGTAGCAGGGCAAATAAGGCGTAGAGGAAGACCAAGGCGAAAAGGAATAAGATGCGGAGGACATTGATGACGATCTCGAGGATTTCCCAGGTGGTAACGCCTTTTCTGAGTCGACCGTCACCGCCGCCGCCTGCCTTTGGCTCTCGGTGTTTTGACGTGTATATTGCTAGAGAGGCACCCAGAAGCATGAACTCCAAGACAAGCCCCACGATCCAAGTAGAGAACTGCACTGCGGTAGGAGATGGTTTGGTGTCAACGATGGAAATCAGGAGTAGCAGGTAAACGAAGAATGAGCCAGCAATGTAGATCTAGCATGATAATGTCAGCTTAGCCAGGTTCTTACATGAGGAGAAGCCGCGTTCGACGCACCACTGCAGATTGCCCGCACCACCAATGGTTCTCCTTGTCCATTAAGGCATGTACCATGATAATCACCGCATCTCCCAAAAAGGTCAGTATGGCAGCCACGGAGATCCAGCCGAAGAAGAGCTTCCTGGTGGGGCTGAAGTCAATGGTCTGCTGCGTCTTTTTCTTCGCTCCCGGTGAAAGGGTGCGTGGTAGTGGCTTTCCTCCAGGCCCGGTCTGGTCGGGCATGGGCTGGACCAGCTCATCTTTGGAGGCAGTCACGACCGCGTGGGTCGTTGTGGCGGCAAGGAAAAACACAAGGAGAATAACGGGATAAGAATAACGAACATAGATTAGGATGTTCTGGGCGAATTGATTAGAAACCCATGGTCTAGCCATGCCTGACAAGTAAGAGGTCATTCTGATAGCGAGTGACTGTGAACGAGGAGAAGCACCTGAACGCCCCGCCTCGAGATGTACGAGGAGTCGAAGTAGTTCTAGTTAGGATACGGCCATGATATCGATGCCGGCGAATATTTATGATTGGAGGCGCGGGTGATGGTGACGGGATCAGAAAGAGAAGAAGAAAGAACGAAGTGGTCTCGAGTCGCGTGAGGACCTCAGCCAAGGTACTGCACAGCGACCACGACCACTAGCCAGTCGACGGTACTTGAAGATGTGGCACGAGATCCTTCCCGCTCGTTCTGACTTTGAATCGCACAATAGCACCACTGGCCACACTATAAGCTGGCTGCGAACCCGAGTCCCCGGCAGCTGCTCTCCCAATGATCTCCCACTGATCTCCGCCACATGAGAAGTTTGAAGGCGAGAGTCGATGCCCTAACGTGCCTAAGCCGCACCAGATACCACCAACGGTCGCCTAACATCCTCCCCATACTCCAAGCAGCTAAACAGCACCTGCATGCCAGCCCTCCACTACACTACCTCGACTACTACCTCCCACCTGCCTCGAGTCCGTCGCCCGGCGGCTTCGATAATGCTGCCAAGGCCCTGAAGGGCCTCTTAGCGATTCCCGGCTACTGCAAGGTCTCTGTAGTCGCTGCACCTACTGCCCGTGACATCTGCTGCATTAACCTCTTAAAGGCCGCTCCGTTGACGACAGCTGCTCGAGGCGGTCTGCAACTGCGACAATTATCTGGTGCGTATGGACGTCGCATCTGCCCCAGATCTAACCTCGCAGCGAGATCCACTCGGTGGCTGACTTGCTCGTACAGATGGCGGGGCCTTCGGGCTGTCCAAAGCTGCTCCTCTGCGACTCGGCCTGACTGGGCCTGACTCCCAATGTCGAATCATCCGCATGGCGATGCAAAGGCTCCCTCGCCTCCTCCCGCTCCTCCACTCCCTCCCGAACGGCAAGGCTTCGTGGCGAATGCCCTCGCCCGAGTCGCGCAGCCATTTGGCTATGGCCCTCGCCCAACGAGTATTACTGGCCACCGCGCGAGTGAGCCCAGACCATCCCGGTTGAGCGTGCTGAGAAGCTCAAGGTGGGCACCCAAGCCTTCCCTACGTTCGTTATCTATACTCCCAAAGGTCCCCGAGGTCCCCCAAGGAAGCAACGAGACCCAAGCTGACGTTGAACGTAGCCCGATTGCTTCGAGAAGCACGTCGCACAAGACCGGTATTCCGATTGCCGCTCTTGACATCTCTCCAGATCACACCCATGCAGTCTTGGCAGGCCGCAACATCCTCAAAACGATTCAGGTTTCAGACGCCGCATGCGCTGAAGACGTAAACCTCCGAACGAGCATTATCGCCTATGCGGCGACTCACGAGGCCTCTGGAAATACAAGTGCTTCCATACATAAAGACCAATGGGCGGCAAATGATGTCAAGTGGTCACATGGGCAGTGCAGTACGAATATTGCAACGGCCACTACCAACGGACACATTGTGATATACGACATTAATCGACCAGGATTGGAAGTGGCCCGGCTGCATGAACACAGTCGCCAAGTGCATCGACTGGCCTTCAACCCTTATCAAGGGCAATTGATGCTCTCGGGGAGCCAAGATGGGACAGTCCGGCTGTGGGACTTGCGGGACCTTTCTGGCGATCGTAACGTGATGAATTGCCATAGTCGCCGCAAATTCTCTGGCAATAGCGAAGGTATTAGAGACTTGAGATGGTCTCCTGTTGATGGTATGATATTCGCATTAGGAGCTGACAATGGAGTGATCCAACGCTGGGATATTCGAAATGACAAAACTCCACTGCTAAAAGTAAACGCTCACGAATATCAACCATGTCATGCAATTGATTGGCATCCAGATGGAAAACATCTTGTAAGTGCTGGAGCAGACAAGAACATAAAGGTTTGGGATTTTTCTTCTTCAGACCGTAGGAAAAAACACTTGTGGGAAATCCGAGCACCGCAAGCCATCTTCAATGTGCGGTGGCGGCCACCTTGCTGGTCGTCTGGAAAACATAATCAGACAAGGTGGCAGTGCACACAAATCGCAACATCTTATGATCAGCTTGAGCCTAAAATACATATCTGGGATTTTCGTCGGCCGCATGTACCTTTCCGTACTTTAGATCGTTATGAGACTCCCGCCTCAGGGCTCTTATGGCATTCTGAGAATCTTCTTTGGTCTGTAGAGTCAGCTGGCATGTTCACACAGACAGACATTAACTTCCTACCAAAGACAATGAATCACCGAAGTCCTAATGGTTTGGCTATCGCTGCAGATGGCAGGATATTGTTCTGGCTGCAGAAGAGAGAGCGGCGACGAACCTCATTCGAGGACGTGTTGGATGATTTTGATCAACAGAACCAGTATAATGGCATTACTGATGAAAGGGTCAGGGACAGCCTCAGTACGGGGCAAGGGAGTTCTGAAGAACCGGGTCTTCTTAGTTCTTCATTCAAGACTCGTCAACGCAACCAGTCTAGCTCGATGAGGTCGAAGAGATCATCGACCGGGACGCCTCCGTCTGGCAGTTCCACTGGACCTGTCGCAAATCTTGGTGAGAGCCTACGGGCAAATAACATGCATCGGCCATCGCAAGTGGCAGGCATAGGCTACGTCAAGGGCCTTTTCGATGCACCTGCTTTCCGATTCCTAGCACGAAATTATAAAATACCTGAGATACCTCCAAATCCTACAAGGGACACAGAATGTAACCTGCACGTCGTACTTGGCGAGGCTTTACTGCATAACTCGACTCTTGCTGCTCGTACTGGCCAATATCGACTCGCACAGAGCTTGAAGATCCTGGCGCTTGCCATAGACAGAGAATTGAAGGCAAGAGCCGAACTAAACTACCAACGTCGTATGCAAGCTGCTGTATCGGAAACGTTTTCCAAACATGCATCTCCACGATCTACAGAGGCAGCTGATCACACTAAGAACCAAGGGAGTATAGAGTCTACCCTGGACAACGACCTGCTGAGAGCGAGCGATAAAGCTTCAAGCATCATCGAGAACGCGTCTAACATGACAACCCCACTCGCCAGACCTATTCCCGACTCCGCCATAGCGCCATCTGCATCTTCAGTCGTGGAGTCTCTGCAACTACCTGACGCGAAGTGGAACAAGCAGCCTGTGAAACCTGCGGCGGGAGTCTCAGAATTAGCTAAGTTGACAAGTCCAAATTCTGCAAGCAAGGAAAGCAGTCGCTCCCAGAATAGACAAGACGATTCCCGCTCAGCCTCTGAGAACGATGTTTCGCCCGAGCAGAAGACCCACGAGGCACCCAAAGATGAGCGTTTATCTGACGTGAATCGCCAAATGGCTGAGCGTCGAGCAGAAATGCATAACTACCGAGCTGTTCCGCGACCCTTGCTTCGATTGGATGATCCAATCCATTTGAACAGCCCGGGTCTCGACGTTCCTAGGACTGATCGTCACGATTCAAATGAAAGCTTTCAGATGTTCTCTGCTTCTACAGACAGCTCTCACGGTGCACAGTCAGCTATGAGTTCTTTTAAGAGCACTCAAGATTCTCAGCAATCTACATCGTCGCCAGAACACACAGGGGCCGTTCAAGAGCCCGTGGATCATAATGACCAAGGACAGGAAGCTAGCGCGTTAGTGTTCGATGATGAAGCACAGCTACGCTCTTCAGTGCGTAATCTAGCTTCGCCACCAAAAATGATTCAGGCTTTGAAAGAAATGGAGGACAAAATTGTCGAATCGCTGGAGTCTCAGTCAAACTATCGTCCGGTCACCTTTCAGCAACCTATTATTCACCGGGAAGACATTGAAGAATGGGATCGCCAAGCCGAGCCTCTCCTAGAGCCTACAGAAGAGGATGCGTCTGACGAATCCCATAAGTACATCCTCGAGGATTACATACCACCCGAGCAGGAGCCTGACGATCTCCTCCCCTGGGCTGCATCCAAAATGTTCGAGCCAGTCATCGATTTTCACACTTACAAGTTGTACGACGCACAGCTCCCTACCTGGCTCCTCCTCCACCTCGGTCGCTGGCTCCACCATTCTGTCCCCTACGAACGCGTAGTGCGGATCTACCTCCAATATCACCGCCAACTCATTGACCTCGGATGCGTCGTGCAGGCCGCCGAGCTCCGCAAGTCAGCCGGCGAGGAATACCCTGAGGTGGCAGAGTATGGCCTCTACGGTATCACGTCAGGAAAGGCCTGGTGCACTACTTGTCAGAAGCGTAATGAAGGTAACACGCCTGGGCGCTGCGAGCGTTGCAATGAGCGCTGGGGCGACTGTCCCGTCTGTAATGGTGCGGGCCCGATCTCGCGTCCTGACGCTAAGGGTATATCTCGGGAGACAGACAATAGGGGAGCGAATGGCATGTGGATCTGGTGCCAGGACTGCGGCCATGGAGGCCACATGGCCTGTCTCAGCATCTTTTGGGAGACGGAAAAGAGCGAGGGCGCGTGCCCTACTCTTGGGTGCTTGTGTGACTGCGTGCCGGGCAGGCGACGAGATGAGATTATGGCTAAGTTGGAGAAAGAGCGGGAGGCGAAGAAACCGGCTGGTGTGAAGAAGGATCAGTGGAAGGTGCCGGAGAGTGCGGCGGCGCAGAGGGCGAGGGGGTTGATGGGAGAGGGGAGGGGGTTGAATGTTGGAGGGGGAGTGCTGGGATTGGCGGCTGCGGGGAGGAGTGTGAGTGGGGGGAAGAAGGTTAGGATTGTGGTGCCGGAGGATGAGGAGGAGGTGGAGGATGGGGGGAAGGGGAAGGGGAAGGGGAAGGGGAAGGAGGTTGAGAGTAAGAGTGCGCCTGCGCCCTGATGGCGTGGAGAATTAATGGCGGATGCTGTTGGCGGCATTAGCAATCCGAAGGGATGGGCATATCATGGCGTTCGATACCCAAAGGAAGATAGCATAGGATAGGATAGGAAATGGCAAGCTTGCGAATGGAATAAACTACCTAGTCACCATCATGTCTCATGTTTTCGTCGTGACAGCTCGACTAGACCTAAGTCTAGCAAAATCGTCTGTGGCAGACTTTTAGCTCAACGGATTTACCAATCAGATTCTCAAACAAACGATTTTGATATTGACACCTTCTTCCGTCGTGAGCATCATCGGAAAAAGGCCGCTTTCCCAAACACGACAAGTGGCTAGATGTTAGGAAAATGCGATTGAAAAAATGAGTGCTTAATTTTCTCATTCCGTTTTCTACAAGGAGTGTATGTTATTCATCCTTCAACCCCACCATCTCCAACGAATCCCTCCACAATCTCCCCTCTTTCTCCCTATCAAAAGCATGCGGCACCCACCCCTCCATCCCCGTCACCGTCTGCCCCGCCACACTACAATTCTCCAAATACACCCTCCCTACCCCCTCAAACTCCCCCCCAACAGCCGCCAACACCGTCGTCGCAGCCCCTTGCTCCGCACTCTTCATAAACTTATCCACCCCCGGCGTCGCTTTCCACTCCTTCATCTTCTCCTCGGACACGTATTTCTGCAACCCGGTCCAGATGCCGCCGGGCATGAGGGAGATGCCATGGAGACCGTTGGGGGAGTAGCGGGTGTGGATTTCGTTGGCCATGTAGATGTTTGCGGTTTTGGATTGGCCGTAGCCGGCCCAGGGGGTGTAGGTGCTGCCGTTGGAGAAATCGTAGGAGGTGAATTGGACTTCGCCGGCCATGTGGCCGGAGGAGGAGACGTTGATGACGCGGGAGTGAAAGGTGGGGGTTGAGGAGGAGAGGAGGGTGGGTCTTAGGAGGTTGAAGAGGAGGAAGTGCGCGAGGTGGTTGGTGGCGAATTGGCTTTCGAAGCCGTCGGCCGTTTTACTGTACGGCGTGGCCATTATCCCGGCGTTGTTCACCAGCACGTTCAGTGTCTTGCTCTTGCTGAGGAATGTCTCGGCTGCGGCCCGGACGCTGGCGAGGGAGGTATTGTCCATTTGGATGAGCTCGACGCGGTTGGGTTCGAGGAAGGAGTGGCATGCTGCTTCGCCTTTTTTGAGGTCGCGGACTGTGAGGAAGACTTTTCCGCCGGTGGAGGCGAGGGCTCGTGCGGTTTCGACGCCAATGCCGGCGCTGGCGCCGGTGACGAGGAAGACTTTGTCGGTCATTTTGCCGGTGAGACCTTCGTCTTGGATGATTTGGAGGGCGGTGGGGCGAGAGTCACCCGGGCCAGCGAGATTATCGCCCTTGTGGGCTTCGGCGTAGCGGTTGGGCATCGCTGTAGAATGAGTGCTATGGTGTGTTTGGGGGTTTTGAGATGGCTGTGGTGGGGAGGACGTAGGGTATTATATATCTAGCCAGGCTCTTGGAGATCGAGATTTGACGTTCCGCGTAACGAAGTTCTGCGGTGATTCGCAGTTAAGAAACGGAGTTTGGGACGGAGAGCCGGGCCTAGCATAGTCCGGATTGGTCAGCATTAAGGTACCTTACTGTTAACCATTGCCTCAGGACCTCAGACGTGCTAAGCCACAAGTGGCTTTCTGCTTACCTAACGGTTAGTGCGCAGCACGTCTGAGTGCAAAACCGCGTATTTTTACTAGAAATACCTTAACTACCGACGTAGTTTTTCGACTTTTTTTTCTACGATAGCCTTGCTCCTAAAGATTATTCTCGGCGCGAGATCTCTCGATTTTACCGGGGGTTTCTATTAGTAATTTTAGAGAATTCGTGGTTATAAAAAAGTTCACATAGGGGTTTCTAATTTTTTTACTATAGAAATCGCGAAACCCGTTAACGAAAATAACGTTTCGGTCGTAAATTTACTTTGCGCGTTATAAACCCACTGCGCGCACGAAATTTCGGGCGGAAAAGTCTTAATTAAGTAGGAGTATCGATTCCCTAGCCCCGAGCGTCGAAAAATCGAAGAATTTCGATCGTTAAGTGGTGGTTT
>JAABUI010000818.1_pt1 | contig 20327 bp, 25 predicted proteins | sample 5559111 | NCBI WGS metagenome assembly JAABUI01 (sample SAMN10711870, study PRJNA513365) | rock metagenome | isolation source: Antarctica rocks | place: Antarctica: Victoria Land, Buttleship Promontory
GACTATGGATACAATGTTACCACACTGCCTATAATCATAGGACAATCTGGGTCACAATATCACACTACCTCTGACGCTCTAGCAAAGATTGGTATAGAGCATGGACCTGCAAGCAAAGTTATGTCCAGATTGCATGAACACTCTGTTTTGACATTTCACAAGATTCTGACATCTAGGAGAGTACTAGAGAGGGAGAAGACAGACAAAAACAGACAGAACAGGCCTGATCCACCTTAGGTTTAGGATTTTTCCTTTCCCTTTGGGCTATGACCTATGGTCATAGCTCCGGGCTGCCGCCTTAGGAGGCTCCCGTTATGATCGCTGAAAAGCGTAAACTTTTCATTTCTTTTTCTTTAGCGATGATTGCAGTGACAGTCTGGTTCAGTAATGGTCCTGGTTCAGTAACGGTCCCTAATTATACTACTACCACCACTACTACTACTTGTAATTACCTTTGTGTTCTGGGGACCAATGGAAGGCCAACAGACAACATCTGAGCATGTTTTGGGTGTTTTGGGACTCATGAAGGGGCTTGGACCCTACGGTGGAGAGGGGTTTTGTGCAGAAGGGAGTGTCAGACACGCGGAGCAAGATGAGGCCAGGCATGATGATAGTGGAAATGACAATGACAGAACAACAGCAGTACTTGCGCCACAATGACAATTTTGCTGTCTGCCTGATACACAGTGCCTCTGCATGCTGTTCAAGCAAGTCTGAAATCCCAGCAGAGTTGGCAGTTGTGTTTGTGACATTGAAGCCAGCATTTGCCAATGTGTAGGTCAACAAACTGGAAACTCTGCAATTACCTGTTTCCCTGCAGAGGGGAAGGTTTTAGCCACACTGGCGGGGCAGCCAGCTTGGCTGCCAGGCTGTTTTTGCCCTGCGTTGCTGCTTCTTTGCCTGCACACCAACATCTCATCAACTTACACACCAACCGCACATTTGCGAGTTGGTACTTACTGCGTATGCACTGCTCAGTCTGCACAGTGTGTCATGCATAGGCTGCAGGCATGTCACACCAGAATTCTGGGAGCTGACATGACTTCCTGTTGCAGATTTGGAACAAAAGAGCAGGCAAGGCAAGGAAGCAACAAGACTCAACAGCCTGGCCTTGCTTGCGACCAGTAGCGGCAAGGCAGACCAGGTCTCACCCTTGGACTCAGCCTCATCGGTGGGCAGTGAAGCCACAAGGCGGGTGAGGCCCTCGTCCATGGCATCCAGGCGGATGTTGTGGTCCCCATCGCTCACCCCCAGGCTCCACCCAAGTGTGTCCAGCCTCTCTGTATTCAGCACCGGCTGCACAGCCAGATGTTTGCCTGCAACACAGTGCATTGTGGGTCAGCATTGTGACTCAAGGATGCTCACATGCAACCTTTTGAGTTCACCAGCTGTGTATTGTTTCATGTGGGTCACAGAGAACATGACCTGTTCTCTGGGGTCGCTGGGCATTACTGCAAAGTTGTCTGAGCAATGAATACCAGCTGGGACAAGTAGAGCACACCTGCTTTCCGCCAGCTATATGGCACTGGAATGGAGTCTCCAGGCTGCACAATGCCCAGCAGTGTGCGCTGGACCTCTTCTTGCTGTTCTCGGCTGCAACAGCCCTGCAGCACAGCAGCCCCACAGTCAAAGATGTCACAGCAACCTGTATCAGTCCTGCCACCTGGCCTGGCAGTGCTGCAAATAGCCCTGCTCAGCAAGACGGAAGCTTGCATCTTGAACTCACTATACAGCAGACACTCGGCAGCAATACAGGGTGCATTTGCGCAAAATGCTTCTCAAAGACAAGCCCTGCACGTAAGGAGTGGCAAGCAGTGCCTTGCACTTCAGGTCAATAGCAGAACAAGTCCACTTGCAAACTGAAAGCATAGCATCAGACTGGCAGGCAGCATTAAGACTTGCCTGATTGAAGTTGTGCGGCGAGCAGCTGGTGATTGTCTGGGGGAGGGGGCAGGGGGTTCCTGGGGAGGGGGTGAGGGCCTGGTGAGGTCTTGCCTGCGGCACCTCAGCCACCTGCGGCGCCGTGTGAAGTCAACCACTCCGCATTTCTGCAGCCGCAACACAAGGGGCTGTGGCCACGTGCTGGCCACATGTTGCATGAGGTATGAGATTGTAACATACATTGCTCCAGGCCGAAAATCCAGGGTATGGAACAGAATGATGTTTTCAGACAAGTGCCAGCTGTGCGCAAGATGGGCAAGCTGTCAGCTGTGCACTCATGTAGGTACCAGCATGATGGGACATTGATCAACTCAGCTGCAAACTCAGCTAGGCACAGACATGTCAAAGGATGCAGGGTGAGACCTGTGCGCCATTCTGGGGAGGCCAGTCCATGGCAGCCCAGTCTGGGGCATAGGCCCAGCCCTCCTTGTCCACATAGGGGGACAGCTCCACCTCCCAGGGACTGTCCCACTCCGACCCTGCATCAGCCTTTGCTCTTTTGGTTGCATTCACAGGCTGAGTAGAGAGCTCCCAGGTAACCAGGTCTTTGCCCTTGCATGACTTGTCAACAAAGACAAATTTTTCCAGCAAGGAGGCTGGTGAGCAACTGCAAGATGTGGCATGTTGAGTTGCACTACAAACAAAGCTGTGTACATCACACATTTTTAGCAACAGCACTCTCAACAGGAACCAATTCACCTTCTGGTAAGCGGATTTGGGGAAAGTTGTTGGTGCTGTGCATGCCATCCTCCTGGCGGCTGTAGCGGTTGCGTTCAGTGGGCAGAAGATGGCGGCTGCTCCAGCCAGCCAGAGGCATGAACCTTTCGTACTCAAACAGCTGCTCCTCTGTCACACTCACACCGCTGCCGCCTTGCTCTGCAGCAGGACAGAATCTGTTGACCACTGTGCCACCTTGCAAACAGGCTAAACATGGACATGGATTGTCAGAAAAGAAAAGAAAAGAAAAGACTACACCTTTCGGCGTCAATTTAATGAGAAGCCAAGTATTATACCGGGCTGCCCGGGGACATGGATTGTCGCATTCATTCCTACAATAACATTACCGCTGAAGCAGAACAGTCAGTACACAAATCTGACGACGCAGCCTCTCTTGCATGGAACGGTCACACTTGACACCCTGTTTGCACAGCACCATGACATCACGTCTGTATGGCATGCACTGCAGGTGAAGGCTGCACCAATCTTACCAGGGACTGCTGGCGCTGCATCTGGACATGATCTGAAGAGATGGATCTAGTCTGCCGAGGCAGCATCTGCCAATCACTCTCCGCCAAGTCCACCACACACAACTGCAGATCAATGCGCATTACGTGTCAACATCTCGTCACCAACAAGGCGAGAGGTATGTCTTAGGACAGCAGCTGCAACTGGCTGCAGTCTGGTAGATCAATATTGAGTACATGAGCATAGCGACATTCAAAATCTTATCTTGTAGACATGCAGCGGCCCTCCTGTTTGCAAGACATGCCACTGCAGATCATTCAGCTGAAAACTCAATATGCCACATATAAGGGCACACTCACTATTAAAGCCAGCTCACTGGTGTTGACCAGCTGACATAGACTGCGCAGCACTTCATTCTTGACCCCATCCGTGAAGCTGCTCTCCAGGGCCACTCCTTCATCTCCCATGCGCACCGGCAGCACCACTGCTGCACTCCTGCGCTTGTGCTTGTCCTACATAGTCCAACATGCATCAGTCAGGACAATGTCTGCATGCTGACTTCTTCGACCAGGACAATATGGGACAGTTTTTAAACTCTGCACAGCAAGTGCTCAGCTGTTGGTGATGAGTCACATAAGCTGATCACAACACGGCTGCAGCTTGCTTTATTGCTTTGACCTGTCAAAACACTGCCATGGTCGCCAGAGATTCAGCCAAAGCTGTGCACCATCTTTTCTGTGGTGAAGACAGAAGGAAGCGGCAAGCAAGACAGCATATAGCACAGAAGATACTGACCGGCAGGTTCTTCTTGAGCATGCCACCAGCTCCAACATTGGCCGCAGCCCTCTGCAGGCCACTGGAGGCGATGACCACCCACTTGGAGTCATCCCCGACCTGCAGGGCCCTCTGGCCGGCACTGCTGGTGTGCTCCAGCCAGGCATCAGTGTGCAGGGACTTGACGTCCTGGTGGAACTGCTGCTGCAGGGTGTACCTCAACAACAGCTTGCCACCCTCCTTGCCCTGTGCCAGCAAGCCAGATCTATGACGTGTGGATTCAAGAGTGAGACAGGCTTGGCAGGCCTCTTCTGTTCTGACGTTCACGCACAAACAGGGTCCATGAGCTGATTTGGCCTGGCATGCGCAGGTAGTTCTGTTGCAGGCGATGCCCACATGTTCTCAAGCTGACAAGGGAATGCAGCTCAATTCTTGCTTGAAATTTTCGCAAGCAGCACCCACTGCCTTTGACCATGGTGCTTGCTGAGTGAAACTTTACCTGGTCGTTGGCCAAGGGCACTGCTGCCTGGTAGGTCTGGGAGTCTTTCCACTGCCGCATGTCCAGGTCCACTGAGGCATGGCCAATTGGCTGGCCAGCAGCTGTGTTGGCGGCTGTGTCCACCAGCTGCAGCTTCAGCTTGCCAGCAGTGCCTGTATCACCAACAACTTTTCAGTTTACAAACGCATAATTTTCATGCTGCTCGTCCAAAGACCATGTGCACTGTTGGGCAGCTTCTTCAGCTGCTATGATTGCCAGTGCTTGTCAGTCACAGCAAAGCACCTGTATGTCTGTACTACATGCAGTCTACAACACCATAGGACAATTCAGCATGACATGTGTCCAAGCCACAGGTGTCAACAAGTGGCAGTACAGTTTGCCTGACTGACTAGAGCACACAAAGCACATACAGCATGATGTCAGCTGTTGAGTTGTGGGGTACCTATGGGGCCCTTGAGCTCTAAGACGAGGCGCTCTACCCACTCCAGCTTGCCCGCACTGTTGGCCATGATGGCCCTTGTTCTCACACCCCATGTGCCTGCACATGCAATAGCGTAGTCAGCCTAGGTGATCCTCCAATGCAGCAGCAGTTTACATGATGAGCTTTGCTCTTCACATGCAGATCATGCTCAAGCATTGTATGAATGAGCCCTCTGCTAGCTACTGCTGTATGTCTCTGACTAAAGTTGGCAAATGGTCATGGCATGTGTCCCCAGCACATGCAGTTGCTTGTAGGATAAATGCTTACATGGATGCTAGTCTCTGATCCAATTTCTTACCTGTGTGAGCACTAATCAATGTGTCCTCGAAGGTCAAGGCACAAACAATCTGCTGCATCTGCTGGATGTCATTTGTCCCCTCTTCTTCTGGTTGGTCATGAGGTGCATTTATGGCGGCCACATTGGTGGCAGTGAGCACATCCACCAGAAGGAGGGCTGCTGGCTGGGCTTCAGGCGCAACCTGCAGGCTCTTGGAGTGGCGCAGGGGGGGTTGGGGCAAGGGCTGCGGCACTGGGGTGGACCCCTTGGCTGGCAGCTCAGCAGTTTGCCTGTACACCACAAGTCATGCTACAGTCACAAGATGGAGGCTCAGCACCTCCATGCGCCTTTTGAGGTTTGGCTGAAGTCTCAACATGGCATGAACCTCTCTGTACACCATGAAGAAGATGGCGCAGCACAGCATCTGCGTCCAAGACTAATAGGATTATGCACACAAAATGAAACATGATACCTGCTTTTGCAGCGGCAGAGTTGTGCCTATTGTTTTGTTGTATGGGTATTGTTGTATTGCTTGGCACACATCAATACCTTGGCAAGGTGTGGATTGAATTCGCAAGCATGCACAAATAGACAGGCGCAAGGGTATACAGCAGGCAGGCAGCAGAGTGAGGGTCCTCACATGTTGTCGCCAAAGTCCAGCTCCATACGGGCTGCCACCCCAAGCCTGTTGTCCACGACGGTGTGCAGGCGTGAGGCATCAGCAGCCGCCAGCTGCCGCTTGAAGGTTTCGTCACCCTGCAATACATTGTAGGCTTTGACTGATGTTTCAGGTAGCTTGAGCTTCAGCTGGAGTGCTGTAGCAGCTTCTCGCAATCCTGTTTGAGTTCTTCTGCAAGCATCAATTCATCAAACTGCAGGCAAGAACTGAAGAAATTTTCTGCCATAAGAACGCTTAGCAATTGGCAAGATCGGCTGCTCACTCTGCACATGCTGTCACACGCCTGCTTAGACCAACTTGCAGGCGTGTTTTTTGAGGAGTATGGCTGACCTGAGCGCCACGCAGGTCCCTCCACTCCTGGATATATCGATGGCTGCGACCACAGAGCTGACAGCCGCATAGGCCAGGGTCAGGTGCAGGGCCTCGCTCATGCTCTTCACCGTCAGGTGGGTGCCAGGCTGTACACCAAAAGCAGCCTGCATGCAAACAAATTTGCACATATAAGCAGGACCAGCCATTTGACCATCCCAGCATCTCGTAACTTTGTGGACTGTCTTGCCGTGAGCTGAAGTTATAATTGCGATCGATATGTGCAACAGCCAGCTCATGCATTGTATTCTCATACGGCTATTGTCAGTTCAAGAATGTGTGAGAGCACCCACCAGGGGCTGGGATTGGCATTCATTTTGGGGATATTGTCTCAGGGCTCCATGACAGCCTCCCATGCCGCCACCACCTGGTTGAAGGACCGTATGCTGCTGCGCAATCCTATGTACGCCTGCCCCAACAGCAGAAAATCAGGCATCAGCAGTGGCTTGGCTGAGGAGACAACGTCCAGGCGCCCTTGCAGGCTACATGCAGCAAGTCTACCTTTACAACCCAGATTGGTGCAGCAGCAAAGGCATGTACTGAACATAGCCAGGGGAAGCATTCAAGCTCCTCTTGACTCAATACACAGCTCAATGATGGTCTCTATGCACTGCTGCCACATTGTATATGTGTGTGTGTACATAGCCAGTGCACAGTACCTGGATGACACCTTTGGGGAGGCTGCGCAAGCCGGCCTTGACACCGCCCAGCTCCAGCTCTGCCAGGGGCCGCCTGAGGGATCCCTGAGAAGCAGGCCGATGGCGCCCGCCTTGACCACCATGATCATGCCAGACGCCTGCAGCCAAACGCGCACTGACCAGACTGGTGCAGGAGGCAGCGCAACGCACACAGGGTGTAGAATTGAAGAGACGCTATTCAAAGAATGCAAATCACATGTGTCTCTGGCATGCATGTGTCATACAGCGGGCATAGTCAGCATCACAGCTGGACAGACTTGAGATCATCACCAACAGCAACAAAACAGTAGAAGCATTGCTCACAGTGATTCTACCATGTCGTTCTGATCCTTCACTGCAGACAACAATGCGGTGGGGGACGTAGACACTCCTTGTAACGCTGGTTCTGCATTGACTGACCCGTCCGCCAGACTGCTGTTGGTCCTTCACAGACTGCTCATCTTCCTGGTCCAGCAGGCGCAGCTTGTAGATGATTTGTTGGTGTGCCCAGCTACAGTTGCCACTGCATCAGCCCTGCAAGTCCAGGCCATTCAAGATCGAGCCAGCATGTCAGAGGTGGTTTGAGTATAGGGCATCTGGGCTGCGTGCAACTGAAAGTGGCGCAGCACAGTCATCAAAGAGGGTTTTTTCGTCAACACCTATACATGCTCAGCATGCTCACTTTGCGCACAGGCAGTCACAGAACAAACCAAGGCCCCAGTGCGCCCACCAAACGCAACGCACGACTTGGCGGGAGGGCGCTCGTGTGCCCAGGTTAGCAACATAGCCCACTGCCACATACCTGCAGCCAACATATCACACATCAGCCTGCAGATGTGATGATCTGCACGTTCAGGGCATTGGCTGGGCTGCACGCTAACATCAACAATGCACAAGGTTATGCACACATGTCCAATGAGCACACAGCAACCCCAGATGTCCCTGGCAGGTTATGCTGTTTTGCATGTTGCAGACAGCCAGCAGAAAGTTTCAAGCAAAAGCAGACACAAACATGCACACAAAGATCATATGGCACAGATGTACAAAAGAGGGCCTCACCCTGGCATGGGGACCGGCTTCCAGATGGACAGCTGCTTCTCGTCGCGGCTCTGCTCATCCTGGAAGACCCGTTCATACCCTCTTGGGGGTCCGAGCAGGGGCAAATTGTCCTTCTGGTCTGTGTTGTCCCCAGAGGCACTCTCTGGAGGATTGTAGCCTTGCACCAGGCAATCACCTGCAAAAAAGGACACTGGTGAGGCCTCTTTCTACAAAGGGGATAGTGGCCGCTACAACACAGATCAACATTGGCTCAAGTTGCATGCAAACTAAGCAGTGCCTTCGCTCTTACTCTGCAGTTTGACAATCATGAAGCACATGCTTGAGCAACAAGGTTTATTATACAGTCGTAAAACAATGCTGCCAGCACACAAGTGACAGTCCAGTTATGTTACGTACAGGTCACAGTGCTGAGTAAGCAAAAGCCATGTCCTGATGCAAGCATGCAAACCACAACACCGCATGATCAGTAGCAAAGCTGACCCAGTGAGACATGGCCTGGAGGGGGCACAGGGTTCCAAACCCCCCTCCCGGGAGTTACCCCACACACGTCTGAAGTCCATGGCCACAGCCTTGAGCCGCTTCTTGTTCTGGGTCTTCAGCAGGTTAGCCCTTGTCTTCCTGTAGGACGGGTAAGCGCTGAAGCCCTGCCCCTTGGGGGGGGCGCATCCCACTTGGGGTGTATGTGGGATTGGCCTTCAGTGCTCTGAGGGCTGCAGGGGACACCCCCAAAGGCGAGCAGAGGACCTGCATAGAAGGGCGTTGTGACTGTTAATGCAGTTTAAGGCCACATGCCAGCAGGTTACTGTCATGCTTTGGTGAACAAATTTGAAGCATGTCCAAAATGCAGCTTGGTATACAAAGCCAAATATCAGGCAGGGCAAATGGTTGTCATAATGAAACATATGCTGTGATACATATATACGTCCAGCCAGGCATGCAGATGCTTAGCTAAAATCTGACAGGGCTGACCTGACTTAGATGTCGTCATTGCAGTGAAGCTGCCGGCCCAAGACACCATCATGTTACAAATTCTGGTAAATATGCGTGATCCATCTGGTGCACAGTGCCCTTACCTGATGCAACATTGAGCTACGACAAGTATGTAGGTACTTGTGCTCTGCTACTGACAAGTGACTGTGCACAACAGGCTTAACCAGTCTTGGCCAGGCGCCACCAATGCCTGTGTTTACGTTTGCACCGTTTATGCCTTGAAACATGTTGTGCATTCACTCAATCAGAGCCACATATATAGCTGACATGCTAGTAGGATCATGTGGGTAACATAAATCAGTGTCTTTGAACGTTGGTCAGTACACACCCAGTTTAGCCCAATTCAGCAGCACACAAACAACAAAAACAGGTGTCCCCGACACATTGCTCAAAACTCAAGGTGGCTGGGTTTACTAATAGTATAATATTGCAACAGGAAAAGTTGCTTATAGCAAACTCAGATCCTTAACAAGTCTCTCAACAGAACTGACATGACATTGCACACGTGTTGCATCCCAAATACTCTGATCACATTGTCACATCCTGAATATATATGGTCAACCTTGCTATTTGACCTGTAAATTTCTTGTTTGCATACACAGCTGGACACTCAACCCACACCACCTAGGATTGCAATAGGTGGTATGGGTTGAGCAATCTAATGCCAACCCTAGCTGACCCTACTTCTGATCATCATGTTTGCTGGGGCGAATAACACACAACTGCAGGCATCTGATTCCCCCAAAGTGAAAAATGTACAGCAAACAGCACCTCTGCCCAGCCCTTGACCTAAACAATACATGCAAGATACCTCATACAACAAGAATGCTGTACACCACAACATTGAAACCTGTGCCCAAACAAAGAAAAAATCTGCTTGATCTGGCACGGGGTTTGGTCTGGTTTGTTCACCAAAACTGCGCTGCTTCAGCTGTCAGTATTTCAGCCCATGAAAGCAACGCAGAACATAAGTAACAGGACAAAAGCAGTACAAGCTTCAAGCCCCTCCCAGTTATGGCCTGGCTCATGTATTCTGTTGATCAACAAGCCATTTGGACCACGGTCTTACTCAGCACAGATCCACCACAGGCCAGCGACGGGATTGGCCCAGATCTGTAGAGCTGCTCTCATGTATCACACAAGCAGTACAACATGTTGCATGGCATGGTGTGTTGCCAGTGTGCATATGCTTTCCATAGCTTGTTGCCTATAAAGCAGAACGCTGGATCAGCTACACCATACTCAAATTGTTCCATTGCAGCAATCAGAATATGGTCAGATATTGAAAAGGGGCATAAAGCCAAGTCATAGTGAATGGCAGTTCCCTGGGGTACAGCATGACATTGTTGATCATGCTGCTTGAATGCAATTTTGCAGCTGAAGTCTCGTTTGCCACATATATGTGCAATTGCAGAGGAGGCATATTTACCTCATATAGCAGCAGATGGTGGACATATGTTTGCATAAAACTGTTGGCAATGCTGCAAAGCCTGCCTTTCAACCACTGAATTGGTTGGCAGAGCAGCTGCTTGGGCAGCTGCACTGTCCCTGGCATGTATACTTAGCTGCAGCTGGCACACCCTGCTGCGCAGCCATGCAGCCTCTTCCCTGCTGGCCTGCAACTGCTTGGCAAGCGTGTCAGCTTTGTCTTGCTCAGCCTTGATTTGAGAGGCTTGCACCTCCACATCAGCTGTCTGCCATGTGTCCTCTGCCTGCTGTACATGTGCAATTGTGAGCATCAGGCACAATGGTCACCATTGCAGGTAAGAATCCATGTTTTACATAACTCCAAAGACACTGATGTTCAACAGAGAATGTGCAACATTCCCAGGAGCAAGAATTGTACCTCAAACTATGAACGGCATTACCTGCGAGCCAGCTGGGTGCCCACCTCCGGTCACACAATGGGTGAAATGCGCCACCCCGCCACCTTGGGCTGCCAGAGGGGACAAAAAGCCGCGCCTGAGAGACTTTCTGAAGTTGGCCTGAGCACTGTGCAGTCCACAAGTCTGCACACTGCTGCTGCACCTTTCAGTAGCCCCTTTGCATTTGCGCTGCTTGACGAGCAGTGGTGCACTCTGGGACCTGTTCACAGACACTGTTGCACTACTGCTGGACTTAGGACTTTGTTGACAGGGAGGCCGAGGAACTGTAAAATGTGGCATCTGGCTGCCATGACAGGTGCTTCCAGCAGTATAGTTCACGCTGCCAGGGGCTGCAGAGGACACTACAGGGACAAATACATCCACACCATCACCACCACCATATGTTGTCTGCAGATACCACAAGTATCTGTCTGTATTGACAGCAAGACAGCAGCATATATACTCCTCAACTTGATCGCTTGTTCAACCTGAACAAGCTATCTCTGTGTTTGCAATTGACGTGTGGCAAGGCAGCGCCTCTGTGAGCACATGGCAGGCACTCATGCAACCCTGGAAAGCAAAATGCTCATTGAGAAATTAGCCCCAAGTACCTAGCTTCCAAGCGTTGCATGCACAGCACCCGACCTGTGACACAAGTCAAAATGGCAAAGACAAGTATATGCATGCTTGCAGGTGTAAGTCACGCACATGCACACTCACTACTTGTTGACATTCTTGTTGCAATGTACAGCAACATATGCGACTTTGTGGCTCACTCGCCTCCACAAAGACAGGTGGAGGGGGATTCATCAGCAAAAAACGACCGCTTGACTCATGGGATCCTTCAGGGACACCCAATCCTCCTGCCACATCATCTGCAACATTGCAATATGTGCAATCTTTGCCAGCAAGATTGACACAGCGTCTCCAGTGCATATGCACCCGCAAGCACAGCTGCCCTGACAATGCGCTATGCCAGCACGCGCATGACGTGCACAACGCTGGAGCAAGAATAAATAGCAATGTAGTGTTAACTCTGTGCGTAGCAGGGCAATGCTTTGGCAGCCAGAACTTTACGGTGACAGTGCTTGTGTAACACAGCAAGCAGACATTCTTTACATGCAGTACATAGTTCTTCACTGGTGGCCACCTGAGCACTGAAACTCGTCAAGCAATTGCACATAGCTGGTCTTCTCACTAATGCCATCTGCTAACACAGGTGAAGCATACGCCATCTCCTCAGAGCAGTCGCGACGTTCCTGAAACAGCAGCCAGTGCAAAAAGTGCTTGTCAAATAGTCATGCAGTTGGACCTCATTGTGCATATACTTCTGACATAAGTAGCCAATCTACAACAGCTGCACATTTGTTGTATACAAATCGCAGGTGCTCACAATCAGGTTCACTTGAGCATGCATTGCTTCTGCAAATATGGGAGCAAACACAGCTTGCACACAGTGCAGTGTGGCACTGTGTGCATGCTGATCTATTGGGGTTCATGTAAGACATACCGCGCTCAGGAGTAAAGGCTGGTACAACTCGGTAAGGCTGGTGACAAAACCAGTTGACAGCTCAACCTCTTGCTGGCCATGCAAGCCTGTGAGTTCTGTGCCCTCCCCAACGGCAACACCTGCACAGCCGCACCATGATCAGGGCTCACATGCTGTGACCAGTCCTTTGTGCTGTTTGCGACCACTTGACAATCACAAGCAGTCTGCTCATGGCCAAGTGCCTTGTTCTTGACTCCTCAGCAAAAGAGCAGGTGCTGCGATTTGAAGAACAATGCTATCTTTTCAAGCACAAGCAAACAGCGCCCTGAGCAACAGCAAGATGGCACAAGCAGCATATGCTCATTGACATACCTCTACATTTGCAGCTTGCTGCCCGGTCCACCGCCAATCCATTGTGGCCATAATCCTGGTGTGCCTGCAGCAAATCAAGCAGGTATTTTGTCATGTCAGGCAACATGCAAGACAATAGTAGGTTGCTTGCACAAGCAATACAGTGGGATATGTCGCCCAAGCAAGGTGTGGTTGTGGTGATCTGATAGTGATGGCACTCAACAGGTAATGGCAAGGTTGGCCCAACTCTGTATGTCAAGACAACACCGACATGTTTGCTAGCACTTCTGCTAATTCAAGCATTTGCCATCAAGGGGCGTGATGATTGTGCAGATTCTCTGCGCACTGGCAGCGTCCTGAGCATACAGACTGTATACATCTCAGGCAAATGCGCACGACATGCCAGGCCAAAAAAATTAAAGCAAAATCAGTCAGCATTAGCTTATCTTGTACCTGCTCAGGGGCCGGGGCTCCAAGGCTTTCTTGGCTGGGAAGCAGAAAGCTTGGCTGTCCAGCGCTTGAGTCTTTCATGTGGTTGGCCTTGCTTTGCAGCAAAATTTCTGAGCTGGGCACACAATGTGTCCTCCTGCTCCCTGGCTGTAAAACCTGTTTGTGCTCAGCCAAGGCAGGTTGGGCATGGCTAGATGACCAGAAGCACTTTGGGGGCAATCCACTCTTGTTTGTCTGCCACCCAATCCAATCCTCCCTGCAGTGACATCCCTTGCATTTGCATGACCTCAATCGAGCTATGATCAGATGGCCGGCTGACATATCTGCCCCTACCAATGCAAATGTCAATAAAAAAAATTGTGAATTGAGAGCACAGCAGAAAATGCGCAGGCTGGGCGGGCTGAGTTCAACTAACTTGGCAATTTGTGGGCGTCATTGGCACAAAGGTGCTGGCAGAGCATGTTGCAGCCCCCTTGCCACCAGCTGCCATCGAGCATGGAAGCCAACCATCTGCAGCAATGCAAAACGTCCTAAAGTATTGTACACACAATCCAGAGATTTAGGTATGCTAGAGTGCAGCATACCCAGCATACCTACCACAGCAACTTTGGGTACTGTAGTGATTGGCTTGATGCCAGAAATCCGGAGGTAGCAGACCTGACGTTTACAATAAGCGGTATGTGGGCTGCTCCATGGGGAATGTCATTGTTGGCCATAACTCGGACAGGCTGAGAGCAGGCTGACCCCAACAAGTCCTTCCCTGTCTGGCTGTACACCCCAACAACCAGACGGAAACTCTTCGATCCCACATGGCTCCCTGCCTCATCTATCGCGCAGTACATGTACCTGTGTACAACTCAGCCATGTTCAGCATAATGACAAATAGAGCGACGCTTGTTGCACCTCAAACGCAACTGAAAAGGCTTTGCATGCTCTCATAAGCCCACTGCAACCGTCACCTGTTCTGCTTCTTCTTGACAACACAGCTTTCACGCTGTATTCCTATGGAGGGCCCTGTGAAGCGGCAACTCAGAGATCCATAGCGCTGCACAGTGTGCAGTAGAGGGCCCTGGCACCCTTTGGTGCATGCATCTGCAATCATGCTGTTCATGGTAGCCACTTGCCTTTGTTTGCACAAAACCGTTGAGGACTTGCATAGTAAGGGACACCACTTGATACACGATGGCTTTCATGTTCTTGGATTTAAATTTGGGTCATTATTGCCCTGATGCATGTTCAGATCTTCTAGCTTTGGGCAGATGCATAAGAAAATGCATATGCAGCAGCATCATGCAGTCGTCGTGGCACATGTCATATCACGTAAAGCGGGACCCACTTCTTGCAACCAGGTGCCACTGGTATCCATCATGCATGTCTGCCTGGCTTCTTTGATGAGGTAGAACATCTGTCTGGCAGCATGAATTGCTGGGCTCTGGATACACTAAGTACAGCACAACCATCACAAAAACTCCATTCTCCAATTGCACTTGATAAACAACCTGCATGCAATGCAAAGCTTTGATAATCATGTCTTTTAGTTAATCGACGTTGCCAAATGCAGAAACATGCCATACAGTCAAACCCATCAGGAGATTGCACTGTGCTTGGAATGCTGCAAAAGCTCAAGCTCTTATATACACTCAAGCTCATATATGTAGGTTTTGTTATGTGTACTGACTGCAACCTTATGCAATGAGCTCGTGTATGTCTATTAGTAGCATGTCCAGCGTCAGCAGTGTGGTGGCCAATGCCGCATTTTCTAGTTCACGGACCTGTCCCTCTGGTTTTGTGCAAAGCTCCTCTAAACCACTCTCTTTTTGATAGACGGCTTCTACAGCAGCTAGTTCGTTTCCAGAACCACATGGATCATCCTGGTGCAGTACAAGCTCACACTAGTTGTAGGACCATCGCCGCTTGCCCAGCTTGTATGCTCTGCAAGTATGCACGGCTTGGGCCTTACAAAGAAGCCTGATGCAGAGCCGTATATGGAGAATTGGTACTAAGATCAACAGCGGAGCACATGCGTTGTGCACCTGAGTTCCGGAAGGCCATCTGTCGCCATCTCTTGCGCGCTGGCGCAGTATGCTGTTCTGATTGGACACTGAATGCATGCATGGTCGCTGACAGCAGCCGGGGGGCTATAACGTGATTTGACCATAATCAACGCTGTTAACGGCTGCTAGCACACCGTGCAGAGAGCGTGTGTCTCCGGGCAGATGCACCCCAACCTTGGACCGATTGCACGAGTATAAGGTGAGTCAGTGACCCGGCTTTTGAGACGCTACCTATAGGCCTATAGGTAAGTAGCTAGTAGCAGCTGCAGCCTATGCACAGGGCTTGTCGCTGCCGGCCTATGCACAGGGCTTGTCGCTGCCGGCCTATGCACAGGGCTTGTCGCTGCCGGCACAGCAACGAATGATCAAACAGCTGCGCGGCCACTACGCAAAGAGCTGCAATTGTGAGTACGTCAAACTGAGGAGATTGAATGTAAGCGTACTTGCTTGAGTGTTGGGCTTGAGCAAAAGTCCGAAGGCACTGGCTCCGGCAATATCATTTTGGCTAGAGACCCAATCGTCACCGCATGACAAAGGGCATGTTTACGGGCGATTTCAGTGGGTCAAATTGGGAATACAAATGCGACATGTCGAACTGCAATACAACCTGGTGCTTTTCAAACCTCAACGACAGGCCTTGATCCAAAGACTTCCTGCCCATCTCAGCTCTTGCAGGGGTCATTGTAGGCTCTGCTGACACAGCGTAGTCATTCCGGGCTGACTTTGCAGCCTCCCGCAGACTGCCATTTTGGAACTTTTGGTGAGTGGTCACCTTACATCGGCCTTGGCACACCCGCAGGGTGCCACAAACGCGTCCTAGAGTCGCAGATTTGGTTTGTGAAGTTGCTTTGTTGGACTGGAGAGCCAGGCAAGCCCCGATCCTTAGTGCTTAGGTCTGCACCATGCAGCGTTGTACTGTACCGAGCGTCCACAGTGCACCGTGCACGCTTACATGCAACAGCAACACAAAGCATGCCAAAGGTGCAGTGATGTCTGCAATTGCACACAGCAGCAGCTTTGAACATTATTGCCATGGAGACATGTAATTGCAAGACTTTAGAGGGATCTGCAAGAGCACTGACATGTAGCCCCATGGGGCCAGCAGCTGCAAAGCAGTTCAAGAGCATCAAACTAAATCCAGCGTCTTGTTGAACACAGCAACAAATTGAAAACAGCACCTCATTTCAGACAGCAACACCGCCTGCTGGCACATGCGCACCAGTAGCCACAAACACATGCCTATATGTAGCAGCATCTATATGTAGCAGCACCACAGAACAATGTGATCACAGCAGCAGAACCAGGCAGTGATAGCGAACTGCATAGCAGTAGTAACATATAATATCAAACAGACCACAATATGCAGCTGCTGCAGTACAAGTAACCAAAAGCCAGCAGAAGCGCTATAGGGCTGCATGGAGGGCAGCATGAAGGAGCAGCAGCTTCAGGATGTGCAAACCATTTGAGCCCATGCATGGCGCATTCAGAAGCAGCAGCACTGCATAGCAGCAACATAATAGGATGTACCGGCACCCACATGCATCAGTTGTATTGCACAGAGTCTTGAACCACAGCTGCAGAAGTGCTGCACCTGTGACATGCAACTACCAGCAAGGCAGCATTCAATGTATTCAGTACCAGCACCGACTGGAAATAGTATCAGCCATTGCAACATGCAGAATCACCTTGGTGAGGCAATGTCAACAAGGAGCAGCAGCCATACAGTACAACAGCAGCAGCTGAAACCCAACAGCAGCAGATACAGCATAGACCCTCAAACTGGAAGCAGCATGCAACAGGAGCATTGCCCGGCAAAAACAGTGTGCAAAAGCCATAGCAGTACGTAGCAGCAGTTCCAAGGGACCATTATTGCATGCAAGCACACCAAAGGACGTGCAGCAGCTGCAATGTAAATAACAGTAACATGCAGCAACAGAGCATACAGCATGAATGGTATCTGATGGGAGCATTGTGCATTGACAGCCACATTGTCATCACTCAATGTAGCAACATGAATGGGTGATGCCATTTAGCAACAACAATTGTCCTCTGTGGCAACATCACTTTCCAGCTGCATATAGCAGCAACAGCATTCAGCTACTAGCATAGATGATGTCATCCAGCTGCAACAACCTGCAGCTGCAACATTGTTCGTCTGCAGCAATGTGCCATGGCAACCATGAGCAGAAGGTGTAACACAATGTACCTGAAACAGAGCGCTGTGGCAAAATATGCAGCAGCTGCAGCAACATGGATCAGTATCAAGGACAGCAGCAGCATCATGCATAATGCCACAATGCACAACAGAAACAAGTGGCAGCAGCAGCATGCAGCAAGTACATGCAACAAATGTTAGCTGATGGGCCATGCAGCAAGAACAACCTGCCTTAGTGACAATTGATGTGCAACAACCACAATAATATATGACAGCAGCCGCATGCAAAAACTTCAGCAATACCTGATAGCAGCAGCATGCAGCAATTCCATGTTGTAATTACATTGACAAGCAGCATTGCCACCATGCAGCAGCAACAACAGCAATAGCAGCACCATTAACAGCAGCAGCAGTGACAGCAGCAGCAATAACAGCAGCAGCAGTAACAGCAGCACCAAATTCAAGCCGCAGTATGAGATATAACAGAAGCATCTACACTGCAGCCAACAGCAGTATGAATGCGGCAACTTTCTGATGGTGTGCGCATGATAGCATGGGGCTTACCCAGATGCCTGGGGCTTACCCAGCATGCATTCGAGTCAAACAGTTGCCAACATGGCGCATGCAGCTGAGGCTTACCCAGAACCCTGGGGCTTACCCAGCATGCATTCAAGCACCTATCAGCATAGCGCAGCTGAAGCTTTAACGATTCGTTGTAAGGACTAACGATGCATTAACAATTTGGCCATTACGATGCTTGCATTGCACTGCGAACGAACGAATGAAGACCAATCATTACAAGAATAACGATGCTGATCAAGATGTCCCCAGCAACACAAGCAGTACAAACTCAGTGTTTCAGACAACACTGCACTGCAAAACTTGAATACAGAAAGCAGATGCAGCAGGCATGCCAGCTGCAAGACACGCAGCAACACATAGACAGCCAGTGCTATACAGCCAGCTGAGTGGTGCCTTAAAATGCAAGTGCCCGGGCAAGATGTTGTGGTGGGCAGACAGGCAGAACCTGCATCCTGCACGAGCTCCTACATAAGGCTGTAGACTGCTGGTCTCTTTTGCACCATGCTAGTCCTGATCAGGCTGCTACTGTGCTCGGCGTGTCTGCCTGACCTCCAAGGTGCAGGTGCATTGACACTAGTCTTCCTGGCTCTACCTTGTCTACCTTGTGCCTGCTGCATGTCTGCATTGTTCTTCAAGTTGTCGAACACATCCTGCATAAGTTAGCAAAAAGATGTATTAGACCTTTGACACAAGCTGTCATGGCAATTGGAATTTCAAGCGTTTTAGCAACACAGAGTCATGGGACTGCTATATGTCTGCTGATGATGCTTACACGCATGGTTACATGCACATGTTCAGGGTGCTGAGTGCTTGCAATCCCAGATGCTCAGATGAGCTCTGCAGATTTCTGTGGTGCCTAATAGAGCAAGCACATTTGCAGAACCAATCTTCTTGACGGCTGGCTTCCTAGCATTGTTTGGTGGCTTGGCTGGCGCCTTGGCTGTGGTGGGGGGCTGGCTGTCACCGTCACCAACACTTGTCTGCCATGACCTGCATGCAAAGCAGGACCGTTTGGACTTGTTTGGGCTCATGCAAGCTCAATGATCGCTTGTAAGCCAATCGTAAGCTTATAACCAAACATGATGCACATGAGCTCATGCGATTCTGGGTTCAATGGCAGTCTTTTGCAAAACCCTGACCAAGTCACATCATCTGAAAATCTCAAGATGATGCCTTGACATGCAAGTTGGCATACAAATGCGTGAATGCAGTCAAGCACATGCATGCACAAGGAGTCACTGCACAACTGCATTGTCATACAAGTTCAGCTGGTGGTGACTGTGAACGTGCCTTGCCACAATGAGTGCCTTCTGGCTCAGGATCAGCTGCTGTGCAGTCTTCTGCTTCTTCATCTACAGGCAACAAGGTGCACTCAGAGGCCCAGCAAAGAGACACATCAACAGTGACATGAGAGCAGCAGTTCCACAGGTAGACCAGCAAAGCAAGAGCAGCAGAAATAAGATACAAGGTGTAGATTCCTGACCAGGCCGTATCATGTAAGATGCCTTGTTGACATGCAAGTTGGCATTCAAGGTGTGAATGCAATTAAGCACATGCATGCACAAGGAGTCACAGCACAACTGCATTGTCAACTCAATTCTCACATGTTTAGCTGGTGGTGACTATGAACATGCCTTCTTGGCGCCTTCTGGCTCACCATGAAGACTGCACAGAAGTCTTCTGCTTCTTTATCTACAGGCAACAATGTGCATTTAGAGGCGCAGCAAAGAGGCATCTCAATGAAGATATGAAAGCAGCAGTTTTACAGGTAGAGCAGCAAAGCAAGAGCAGCGATGACAATGTACAAGGTGTAGATTCCTGACCAGGCTGTGTCATCTAGAATGATGCCTTAACATGCAAGCTGGCATTCAACTGTGTGAGTGCAGTTCAGCACATGCATGTACAAGAAGTCACTGCACAACTGCATTGTTCACTCAGTTCTCACCTGTTTAGCTGGTGGTGACTGCGAACATACCTTGGCGCCTTCTGGCTCAGCATCAGAAGACTGCACAGCAAACTTCTGCTTCTTCATCTACAGGCAACAATGTGCGTTCAGAGGCGCAGCAAAGAGAAATCTTGATAGTGACATGAGAGCAGCAGTTCCACAGGTAAAGCATAAAACAGGAGCAGCAGTAACAAATGTAGGATTTGACAACAGTATAGTCACCTGTGTGACTTGAGAGTAGATTCCACTTGACAGCATTGGGGTCTAGAGGGTCAAAACCTGCTTGGCTGATGTCATAGGTTTGTCTGCATAATAATAATAATAGTAATAATTAAAACGCTTTCCAGCTCATGATGAGCTAGGTACGTGCAGGACAAGTCTTGTCTCTCCAGAGCAGCCTGTCTTGTGCATCCCTATAAGGCCTACTAATACGACAGTTTTGACAATCACATAATGCAACATCATTGAAACTAGACCTAGGGCGGCCAGGTGGGCGAAGCCCCTT
>JAABUI010000819.1_pt1 | contig 20324 bp, 16 predicted proteins | sample 5559111 | NCBI WGS metagenome assembly JAABUI01 (sample SAMN10711870, study PRJNA513365) | rock metagenome | isolation source: Antarctica rocks | place: Antarctica: Victoria Land, Buttleship Promontory
GCCACATGGCAGCTATGTAACCTATTTGCCTAGTAGCCACATAGCCTATTTACCATAGAGCCTATCAGCTATATAGCTACATCGCTACCATCTGGCCACATCGCTATATCGCTGATATTTAGCCATATGGCTGACGTTTGGCTACATGGCTGACGTTTGGCTACATAGCTGTTGCTTGGCTACATGGCTGATGTTTAGCTACATAGCTGATGTTTGGCCACATGGCTAATATTTGGCCGCATGGCTGATGTTTGGCTACATGGCTGACGTTTGGCTACATGGCTAATGTTTAGCTACATGGCTGACGTTTGGCTATATGGCTGACGTTTGGCTACATAGCTACATCGCTGATATTTAGGCTAACTATCTAGCAAATAGCGAGGTCTAATAATTATCTATTGGTTCTATCTATTTAATAGCTATTTGAAGGGTCTATAGTGGCTATATACTCGATTACACTTATTAGCCTATTTCTCGTAGTCGCGCAATTTTTTTTTTTCCACTAGCGCCGTGGCCAGTGTTTTTGCAAAAAGCTGTATCTAATTTAAACTCGATCTATCTATATAGGGAGCTAAACGACCCTTACTTATCAAATTGCTATAGGCTCTTAGGCCCCGTTAGATTATACTTCTTTTATCCGAGACTGGAGATCTTAACCGTTTCTAACACTTGAAAGAGAACAATCAGGGGCTGTTGCAAATATCTGCTTAGTGTTTGTCTTTTCGATTATCGTGGCATGTTTTTGGATTCCCCATGCAGATCCAGTCACCAGCACAGTCGGTATATGTATCACATGTCCCACCTAACAAGATATCAGCTATCGTATCACTGCTCGTCTAACGTTGGCTCTATAATAATACCTAGACCTTGAACTGATGACATAGCATTGGGGGTATTTTTTGAGCCGCCAGCAGAGATATTGTCCAGCTCGCCGCTGTTGGGCTTAATAAAATTGCTTGAGGTGGTGTATGTGATAGCAGTTTTAGCAATAGCCTGCGTCTCAGTTTTGAAAACACTTGGAATTCTTGATGTTGCCGAGGCTGTCAATCTAGATGTCATGCTTTCCCTGTATCTTTCCGAGGACGGGGAGGCGCTGGGACAAGGGACATTAGAGGGAGGGTCTGGGAAGACGAATGGGTCAGATGAGTCAGCATCATGACATGTATGCCCATCCCACAGTGCTCTTGGTTCGACAGGTAAGCCAGATGGTGGATCTTTGACAATTGTTTGATCGATGATAGATCCAAATGTCTCTTCGCAAAGAATCTGAGCATTGCTCTCGTTAGTGCCCATCCAAAGGTCAAGATGTACAAGTTTAGTGGCTTTGAAATCATCGTCTGCAGATCTCAGTCTTTATGCGTTCATAATCCTTGTGTCAAGAGCTTACCACATGTCGTACAGTGATCAGAGTACTGGAAATACTTTCTAAAGTAGGGGACATAGATGATAGTACAGTTTTGAAAATCGGCATTGCTACTGGCGGTTGCAAAAGTCTCAGGATCGGTGTAAGTACCGATCCCTTGGATAATTAGCACAGTGGAAGTAGTCTTTTTCGAAGCCTAGGCAACAGACCTCCAGCTCTGGCCCCACGAGTGCCACACGAAAAGGATGTAGGACTGCCCCCGTAAAAAGTGAGGTGTACTTGAGACACCGCTTTGCAACTTGCTCGAGACAAGACATATATGTACGTCTGCACAAGAATTATTAGACTGAGCGACATCTAGAAACTCGTCCTGCTCAGACTTCTCTTCAATGTAGATCGAGCCTTTTCAAGCCTATGAACCTAGTGTCATACAAGTAATCTGCAATGATGATATTGTACTTGGCTCAATACTTACCCATGTTGGTAGGTCATGAAACATGTTTGACTAAATCTCTACAGGCCATCTATATCACGAGTCGAATCACAAGAAATCAGTGCTGTTGCCCTCTTCAAGGCATATTGGTCCTCAGAGCCCCAGCCACATCATCATATCCAATGAATTTTCGATGCTGCAAGCTTGAGAAACGCCGGAAACATGATATAGGTCAGACCATACTTGATGAGTCGCGATGGAGAGGTAAAATTGTCCCCCAACCTAATGACTTAGAAGACTTGTTTGTCAGGACTAACAGTCCAAACCCAAGGTTTGTTGTAAAAGTTTGAGATTAATCTCCTTCTGACCACACCGGGATAGAGTTAAAATAGTGAATACGATGAGCGCGACAGTCACTAGAGAGCGAACCCAGTTCAAAATGACAACTAGAATGCTAGACAGAACTAACGCAGCTGCTAAGTACAAAACCAATCTATGTGGCCTTGAAGTCATCGAGAATTAGGATGCGGCTTTGCTTGAACTCACGACCTATTATATAAACGAGCCGAGAATTCAAGATAGGATTGATGATAGTGCGAGTGCCTTACCATGTAATGGATAATGTAACAGGAAGTAAGGACGTTAGAAATTGTATAAATGAAAGCTCAGTGCACCGAATAATTCTCTGCGATACCGATGTTTGACGAATGGATTCATGTTCTTCCCCCTCGTGATTTCCGGACGGATCGTAGAGCTCGTGCGCTTGTCAGAAGACCAAGTAGCGAATTGACATCAAAACTAGACCCAACTGAATCTAGTTCTTCGAGCTGTCCTTCTTTGATTACATTTTCTCGTAGTGTGCCACCTTGGCTTAGTCTCGGCCAAGACTATTACGTTTCGTCACATCACGTACATAGTGCAACGATAAAGGATATTCAGAGTGCTGGAGACTTGACAGTATGGATTAACGTTTTGGATCCATTAGACGGACGACAAATTATAGCTCACGATAAGTCCTCCGATATAGACGTTGTATACCTAGAGGACCAGAATCCATTACATCTAGTTCCACGAGTCTCCTACCAGCTGAGTGATGTAATTGTTATGATAGGTGAGAATCTTGAGGATGCTGCAGATCAGCACCTCTTGTGGCTACAGAGCTGTAAGGCCGTCTCCGGTAATCCAGCCATCAAACCGTATGCTTTTATAGTAGTGCGAGATATCCAAGATGAGAGAACCCTGCAAGAAGACTTCATACAAGCGTGCTTGATGAGTAGGAAAGCACAAGATTTCGATCGTAGAGGCTTGGAAGAACTCAGTGGATCCCTTTTCGAGCATTGCAGGTGCCTGAGCTCGGAGGACAATCTAGAAAAAGAAATCATAACAGCTGTTAGGATCGGTCGTCGCCTCAGAGAAGCTAGGAAATGCTTGTGGTCTCAGAAAACCTTTTTTGAGCTACGGACTTACCTTACATGGGCGCTAGCAAGTAAGCCTCTTGAGCCGTTGAATATCGTCAAGGCTTTAAGCATGGTAAATCCGGTTGGAGAAGCAAGCGGAACATTATGGCCGGAGCTGGCTAGCATTCTCGAAGTCCCAGGGAGAGACAATGATGAGCTACTTGAGAAATTCTTTATCCCAGTGATGGGCAGTTGCTTTGCGAGGAATGTTCTGAAATGCGATCACGGTAACCTCTGCATTATGTTGTATTCAACGACTTCTAACTCTACTAGTCTTTCGTGCCGCCGAAGTCTTTAATGTGATCTACAAACAGCCATTAGAGATGTTTGTATCGCAGAATGAGGTCCATCTTGGACAGATTCAAGCCAACATGGAAATATGCATTTCTGATTACGAAAAGAGGCCTAATTACTACCATTTCCAAAAGATGAGGAAATTCAAACGGTATTGGGCTGGAATTTTCTCACGGGGATTATGTCTTGGCTGTCTACTTTGCTGCTGTCAAATCTTTCTCCCTTGCGGCCATGCCTTGTGCGAGACTTGCTACCGGAACTCTACTAGTACTGAAACAGTCCACGGAAATTTGCTAACTACCAATGGCTCCCTGCGCTGTCACGCATGCCCACTTTGTTGGAAGGAATTCCCTAATTTCAAAGTCACCTTGTCTCCCCCTACGGCTAGTGGACGAATATTGTCGCTTGATGGGGGAGGTGTACTAGGCTTGGTTACGATGAAGCTGCTAGAACGCCTCTTTAAAGAGATTGAACTGGATTTATCGTTTCATGAGCTTTTTGACGGTATCTGGGGCTCTAGTGTTGGTAATGAAAGAGGTGTTCATTTGAGAAGCACGACGCTGACTTTTGCTAGGAGGTATAATTGCCATACTTCTGGGGAAGAAGAAGTGGACATTGGAAGAATGTATGAAAAAGTTCCCAGTGTTTGCAGCGGCATTGTTCAACACACCAAACAGTTGGCTGGAGTCATTTGGAAATTGGACAGCCACGTGGCGCAAAGTCTTCAACTATGCTCGAAAGGATTGCTTCTATGATGAGCGCCAAGCGGAAGAGGGTTTCCGTCAGGCCATTGGAGTGGACACATTGATGTTAGGCATGGTTGATAATGAGTTTACACCTAAAGTTGGGGTTACCACTACAAGATCATTGATTGGTTCAGAAATCATAACAAGCTATAACCATTTCCACAAATCCCTGATTCCATGGACCCAGCGTGACAACCAATGCCCTGACCTCCAGGCTTGGGAGGCGTAAGTCAATTCATACATGAAAGAACTTGCAGATAGCTGACTTCCATAGCGCTCGTTGTACATCAGCAGCACCGTGGTAAGTCCCGGTCTAAGCTACCTCAAAGATAAAGCTAAGTGTGATTACAGTTATCTTTCAAAGAAACAAGTTGCCTCCATGCCTGGCGAGTCCTTTGAGGATGGGGGCTTGAAGCATAATTACCCGGGACGTGTTGCCCTGGCTGAAGCGAAATCTTTATTTCCAAGGCATGCTGCGCCGATATTTCTGGCAGCTGGCTGTGGCAAGTATGCCAATGATGATCGCAAAAAGAAGGAATCCTGGTTCGTGGGCTCAGGTTTGGACAGGTTACACAGGTATCACATGGAAAGCCTAGACGCCAATCATCAGTTCGAGCAGCACCATGGGGAGTCTACAAATCTCAATCGACTTAATCTGTCTATGGCAATGGAGAGGCCGGCCTTGGACCAGGTTGAGGCTTTGCCGCAAATATGTCGGCAGGTAGATGTTATAATAGCTTCAGACTCTCAGCTCCACGAGACACAGATTAGGCCTACAGCTTTCCTCTGGACGGCCTCGATGCTCTGCTTCGAGTTCGTAAAGCGACCTACGTGGTGTGGAAATGGCTTGCACTGCGTTGGCTACATTTTCTGTCGTTATCCTAATAGACAAAAGCTGACTGAGCAGCTGAGGGAAAGATTCGGAGAGGACGGTGGCTTCGTCATCGGTGATGAGGGGTTTGATTTTGAAATACCCAGGGAGATTGTGTTCACATTGCCGAGTTTGAACGAAGAATTTAGCATCAGACTTCATTGCCATGACCAGGAGGCACCTATCTCCGGCTTCCCCAGTACTGCGGGTGAGATATTGGCGTTACAGACCGACTGGCATCGCGGTCAGGCAAAGTCTAACAAGAAGCGGAATCTCGAAGAAAATGCAGACTGCCGACCCTTGAAGAAAATGCGATACTGACAATGCAGGGTCAGGAATAGGAAATGGCCCCCTCGGAGTAGCATTCTGATGGCCTTGGCCTTGGTTCAACTCCAGCGTAAGAGCCGTTCGCTCCCAAGATCACACTGGCAGCTGATCCCAATGAATTACCGGCACAAAACTGCTACATAAGATCTAGACGCGATGATACTCGGTAAATGGATCATTCTTTTCGGAAGTATGAAGGCTCACAACGAGCTCGAAAGTATCATTTCGGGTGTTTCGAGCCCACACTTCGATTTAGGGTCAGAAGAGGAAACCATGGTGCTACTTCTGCGCTTTCAGACTTTCATACTCCAAGTCACAGAATTCAGCAAAGACTGATCAGTTGCAATTCTTGGCGGTCGAGATCACAAGTCCCGTCGGTGGAAACGAGAAAACGTCTTCAGTTTGTTAGCAGATACAAGAAACAGGGAGTAGACGATTCTGGTCAGAAATTCATCGGTGATTGAGTTCAGAGTCGTATCGCTACTTTCGAATTTTGAAAGAGGCCATGAGACTACAGTTTAGGGCGAACGTAGTTTCGGGATCTTTGAAGAGCATGGTAGAGACTTCTTCCAATGTTTGAACAATTTGGCTACAGTGAATTCTGTTGAACGGGGCTCTCAGATCTTCCATCTTTGGTTTCCCTTCCAAAGTGCTTGGTGACTTGAGATCCATGGATACATTCCCGGCTTGCCTAGGCATTCCCCGTCACAGGAATTGTCAGGGCAGTGACCGCTGTAGCATGCCATGTTCTTGCAGGAGCGCCCGAATCTACAAGGGGTGCTTCGCGCTCCCTCCAGAAGTCGGCACCACTGTTCCTCGTCAAGACGGCTTCCGTGCTTGTATCTGCATTTCTCGCCAAAATCGCAATGCCCTTGGAGATGATATTTATTACAAAACTTTTCTCTCGAAAGCTTCAATGGTTCGATTGCTCTGAATTGTGATATCTGGTGCTTTGACGTGACGTATGTTTTGTTCATCGTGGTCACCCAGCAACCATTGGGAATCAAGCCCTTTTCGATGATGGAAGCATTTTGGCTGGTTTTAGACTCTGCAAATGCCGAACCTGTGCGTGATCAGTGGTGCTGGCGGCGTAGTAGAACTTGAGCACATTAGCGCCTTACCCTCAGCTACGCTTAAGAAAGATTCACTGAGTGGCAGTGGAAAGTTCATTAAGGGTGAGATCGCTGCCTTGCCAGGGTTGGGATCAAAAAGGTCCTTCGTAGCCTCAGCTCAAGGATCGCAAAAGGACAGAATGATCCTACCTTGGAGTCGGCATCGTTGACAAAGGCGAATTCGTTACGGAAAGTCTGGTCCAGTATAAGAATCATCAAAGCTATTATGGGACATGTAGACGAACCATGATGTTGAAGGCATGTACAACTAGAACCGATCGAGATCGACAAGTATCCGAGCCCGCGGCGTTCGAGCGATTAGAGCTGAGCATTATGGGGGTAGAAATTCGAGCAAACTTATCTTAGTTTGAGATTCATGCATTGAGCTCAATGGGATGGTCAGACTTCATACGTGACAAAGCTAAGTTGAATTGATAACATGACTAATGATGCTTCTACGTCATCCTCACTCCTTGCTTCCTCGTAGCCACTCCTCGCTCGCGGGCGCGGGAGCTCGGGGGCGAAACTTTGTGTGATGTTTCAGGCAATGGTAGCAGTCAAAAACAACGCAATGCCTACGTAGCTTGATACAGTTACATAAAGAGCTTTCGAAGACATGTTTCCAATTATCGCCGAGATCATGTACTAATCAATTTCCACCCGCACGTTTTCTCGCCCTCTGGGACTTGGCGACACGTAGTGCATTTTGAGACCTTTCGGCCAATCTCTTCCTCATAGTCCTCCAGATTCTGTCGTATGAATGTGGCTTGAAAACCGGAACCTAACGGATGTTCAAGCTGTAGTCCGCAGATACATATGACCTGATCCATTGAGAGTACCGGGCCCCCACTCCCGACAACATTCTTTGACCCAAGCTCTTTCAAGTCGTGTTTCGCATCATTCCAAAACACATAGTATGACTGGAAGTGATCGCCATTGACTGAAAACAGCCTGGCTGGATCTGGACTAATTTGGTGCCATTCAGGTCGAAGAAAGACTTCTTTTATGTCGAGAACGCCCCCATTCGCAAATATGGCTTCTTTGGTGTGCGGATTGTACTCATGCTGCTCGAGGCACATGAAGAATAGCGACGGGTCTAGGATCTCATAATGCTGCCGATTCCTGAAGTGGAAGACCATGAAATTCGGGGTCACTTGCTCATCCGAGATCTTATTGTACTCGATGTGCAGATTCGACCCAATCAAGATTATATCAATTCCTTGTCCGGTGATCTTAGAAGCCCAGCTATCCTCTTTGAATATGGACTTCCAGATTCTCCCATGGCCTTCTTGTTCAGCAAACCGTAATGGGCGACCGAAAACGGTGGCAGCGTTTATTGCCGAGAGCGAAGACAGGCTACTCATGATCTGGTCCCATATCTCCTGACTCAGTTGAGCGGGTGACTTGAGGGCGGGCGAAGACATGAATGGCGAATCTCACGTAATTTGGATCAATTTGAAGCAATAGCGAGGTTTCAAATGAGTGGGAAGGGTTGCACGGCTGCCTTCCTGTGGAATCTGGGGAGCCAGTATTGTACTGCCGTCACGGGTCTTAGCACTCAAGCTACGTGGGTCACTGCTGTGCCGTGAGGGTGGCAAGCCCACGAACTTCCGGAGTCGACGATCTTCCGGAATCTAGATTTGATGACCTTCGACAGGGAGTCCGAGCGCTCAGCTAGCCATCAATACGTTCTCGAAAACAGAGTTCGGGCGTTCGGCTTAGATCAAAGACGGTCAGTGACTGATTCCGCTCATCCCCCGTTGATGACAGTCCCTGAAGCACTGGGGCGGGGAAATAGAATGCCGCTAGCCACTTCATCCGGAAGCCAAATTCGTCCGATTGCCATGACGAGGACACCAATGGTCAAGTCACTCGCATTCGAGACCCTTGACGGTCTGCTTCGACTTGGCAACCCAACGTGTCATCTATGTACAGTAGAGGCTCGACAAGATGATTGGAAATGCTTCAAGGGAGACTGGGGAGAGAATAGAGGCATGGTCGGAGTGAAGTACGATGCTTGGCTTCAGGATTGATCCCTCCCTTAATCCGACGCTTTATTGAATACGCGGTGATAAGTACAAGTGCGAAGGAACAGACAGCCAGCCAATTTGCCCAGCTAATTTAGGATTCAATCAGCTTGTATTCATCATTCTCAGGACCTCTTGACTACCCCAGCAAATCCATTTAATCCAGCGATGGTTTCGACTTCAAAATCATGTACAATGAATGCAGATTACCATCTACAAGACAAAGCACTCAGTCGCGAGCTGTGGGTTGGCTCTCAGCGAGCAGTCTGAATCTCTTACGATGCTTTGGCTCATAGAGCCTACCTTTCATCCATTGCGTTTGTTCCTTAATGGCCCAACTCCCATTCTTGTACATGATAATAGCCTTGGCGTCGAGTCTTCCCATTTTTTCCAAATCCACACTCACTTGCGCATAGAAGCCGTCGATCACCAAGAAACGGGGCCGCGCATCCAAGCTACAGATGGGACATCTGAAGCTGTCAGGATCAGTGCCGTCTCGTGTCTGAAGGAATGTGTCGCGGTCAAAGCATTGATCGTGACGGCAGAAGCGACCACGTACTGGGACCCGGCACGCCAGGGCTGTGAACGGATCCGTAAGGTCAAGGACTGTCCTCGAGTCGTCGATTGATACGTCAGGATCAGAGTAGATGGTACGATCTAGTATGCGCTTGCGACCCTCATGACAGGGAAGATAGGTTATTGATTGCTCGGCCAGGCGCTTGTCAATCAGTACGATTGTCTCAATACCAACTCTGTATCTCGCCGTGTCACGCCTCAGAGGCCCTTGTATTGTCGCCACTACCGTATTGTTCCCCTCTTTAATGTAACTCGTGCTATCGACAGGCAGAGCCTTTTCACCATCGAGATCCCTTAAAGTCCTGAGAGTACTACCGTTCAAGATAACAATGAAATGATCCGGCCATTCATTCTTCATGGCCACCCACTCGCTTGGCGAGGCTGGACCCGTTATTGGGTTCATTTCGATGCAGCGAATACGAGAGAGTCGGGAACCGAGATGCAAAGTTTCTGCAGCAGTAGATCCATCAGCGCCAGGAGGCCTTTTAACAAAGCTATCCAGGAGCGGTCTGGAGAATTGAAAATCCCCTGTGACAGACCTCCTGGCGCCAGTGAGCTCAGGTAGCACGATGACGCTCTCAATGACTCTAAGAAGGTAGTTTCCAGTACTGTTGGGCTTCTTCGCGACTGATGTCGGATAAGGACATGACGAGGGTCCGGGTAGGGTGGGTTGGACGTAGCTCGAAATGTATGTTGGCAGATTACCGACGGGTTTATCGAGATCGCGGTTCTTGTGGTAAATGTATCCTGGGGTATTGTAGGAGAGCATGGGGGGACGATGGTGGCCTGGGAAGCACTTCAGCGCAGGTGGCGATTGAACAATGGTGGGCAAATGTTGAGGCGCAGTTTGGGCCACGATCATTTGATACGGTGAGCAGACTGAGGTCTTCACAACCTGTTCACGAGCTTGCCGTTCCTCGGTAGCAGTAGAGAGATTTTGAGAACCGTTTTTGTTGCGCTTTTGGGGCTTCAGAACCTCTTGCGAGGACCTTTTCTTGGAGATCGAGACTGGCTGCAAGACAAACGGTGGGCCAGAGTCTGAATTACTCCGGGGAAGCACATGTTTGGTGGGTGATCCGCTTGTGTCCGGCGTCAAGCTAGAGCCTCTCTTAGTCTTACTGCTGCAGTGTCCCTCGATTTTCCGTACGGGTCTTTGAACGTTGTCCACATGCGATGGATGCCCTTGGAGCCCTTCTAAGGTAGGGCTAGTCGTCTGGGCAGTGGCATCTGGCATTATTGTAAGAACGGCAGATAGATGGCGGCAGCAGCAGCAATGAAGGTAAAGGGGAGCAGATGTGGTTCGGACGATTAAATGGAAGAATTGATCGACTGCGTTCTGGAACGCGGGGCCACTTTGTGTGAAAACATGTTAAGGTCACTATCATAGTCCTGTCTCAAAAATGTACCGCCCTTGTTCTCGCGTAGGATGAGGTGACTGCTGATCTGCTGACTCGCTAACTTTGGACTGACTTGAAAGCCGAATTCCCATCGGCACAGACGAAATGAAACCCCAACCCACACATCCATTGCGGCAGTACAATCCCGCGGAGCCGGGTGATAGTTTTGGCATTAGTTGGCAGGGGCTCTATGGCATACGATTTCCGACGTCTTCGCGTCGATCTGCGTCGATTTTCTACCGAGGCGAGCGCGCTCCAATCGTGGCATAAGCGTCAACCATTTCCAAGCCTTCGCGGTCAGCATTTTGGCAAATAGGGACAGTCCAACCGATCGCTTCAGACTACAGGACTAGCCTCGCCACACTAGTTGCTCACACCTCATCATGGAAGGAAGGTGCCGTTTTGCTAGAATCGATAAAAGCCACAAAGTGACAAAAAGAGGAGCGCGCATGATTACGGGCGGGATCTGACCACAACCGGGGGCGGGACGCCGCCCTTATCGCTAAATTATAAAAATATTGATTGGCTGTAGCTTGTGGGGTAAGCACTTGCAGGGAAGATAGTACGCCACCAACACGTTGGCTGGGGGCGCTTCCTTCCGCGCAAACCGCTTCTTCGGAAGCTTATCTCCACCGACTTGAGACGACTGACTCGGAGCATTCCAAAATTGCCAACCCTGCGCCGGAATCCACCCAGTCAGCTCGTGTAGTGACTTCTGCTGTGACCTGATGTTGGGGGGATTCTGAGATCGTGGACAGGGGCTCTGTCAAGGGCCTAGTGGTGGCAGCTCAAAATCCGTCGGAATGCCCTCCACCCTTCGCACTAAAGTGCGCCATGAGCTAGTCAGGCTTCCTGTGGGATGCCAATTGCACGCTTGGACGTGCTCGCGGAATTGTTACGCACTTCCCTTAAAACCAGAGCATAGTCCGTGCTACTTTTCTCTCAGTACCGAGACATCTCCGCAATGTCAGGCCAGCAACAAACCTCCGGGAACAACAACAACAATCAGAACCGCGGCCAAGGTGAGGCTACGCATCATGAAGCTCGGGCTACTGGAGTATCGCCCCAAAGTGATTATGATATTCCGGAATCACCCATTGAAATGCTGATTATCGATAGGTGACAGAAGATTGATAACTCATGTCTCCTCGTCCGAAAATCAAGCTCATCGGAGGAACAATGGAGAGTCGTCTACTTCTGAGCAATCGGCGAAGAACTCCAAAGCCATAGAGGACGGGTTGTTTAAGATTATGCATTCTGCTATGGCAAATTACGAGAGTGAATGTGACCAACAGCATGAATTAGACAAGGACAAGCTTGCGCTTTTGGAATGTGAAGACGAGCTGGAAGCCCGTAGAGGATCAAAGTAGTTGGGACCCTCGGGCGTAAGGTAGATTTGATAGCAAAATTTGAATTCATGCTACAAGTCAAAGAGTGATCCAACCATTAGGTTTTCCGTGGACTGTAGTTCTGCCTTCACTTTCGGGATATTTGCTCCTGGGATGGCGTCAGTGGTGATCGGTGACCTGGACCGGGTACCAGTTGGGGCCCCGCATGAGCTTTCGGTCATGTGAGCTTGTGGTGGATGGTTTCGTGCATTAGCGCCTTGGCGGAAGGTGACATCTTTAGACCTCTCTCATCGTGAACCTTATGATACGGCACTGACGGGACTTCCACCGTGGCAGCTTGACCGCTCTAGCCCTAGGAAAAGGGATGATTTGAAACCTTCATCCGATCTCGATGGATGGTTCTTGCCATTAGCGATAGCTACCTCGTTACAGAATATCAGCAGCCAGCATCACTGCGGTGTCAGTCATGGATCTCAGTGGCGCCGCCGCTGGTAAAGTTTAGGTTCCAGTGATCCTACGGTGCGTTAGCGTGGGCGCGTACATGCAGGAAAGAATCCTGAGCACACTCTGCGCTATACTTAGAGAAGCGAGTCAATTGGCTCAGGACTGTTGCTCTTATCCTCCAGAAATGGGGCCCCTACGTCTTATCTCTTCCTGGGTATGTCTCTTTTTACATTTTGGAGCCTTGAGGTTGAGGGATCAATCAGACTATTACCAATCGTGATGCGGAACCCCCTGCAAGACAAATGACCTTTGCCACATCAAGCACGACCGCAGTCTAGTCGCAATCAGGGGCATGTTGGAAGGGAGTTTCAAGATCTGTATCACGTCTAGGAGGTGGGGCCAGTTCCTCATTTAAGTAAACCATTGTCGCACTCGTACCCGCCGGACGCTTTGTACATATACTTCTCTTGGAGGTACATTGGACCACAGACCTAGCTCAAAGGGATGCCGTACAAACCAATTAGCAAGGATCCAAAGATACAAAGACGCAGAGAGCAAAATAGGAAAGCCAAGCGAAAATCACGGGGTAGAGTGCTTTGTCGGAGCAATAGCCGTCATGTCGAGCTGACCAAACCGCTCCTTTAGCTAAAGTCAAAGACAAAGTTGCACCAACTAGCAAGCCGGTCCCACCAGCTATCAAGCCGACTGCACCCGCACCTGGTGCATCCATTAAATCGCCGTCTACCCCACCCATTGCACCTTCAACGATGGAGGGCGGTCAAACATGCGTCTCGCCATGGGATACATGCACAGTTAAGCCTTTCAAAGGTAAGTCATTAGACTGTTGAGTGGAAGGCAGCCTGTGGGACTGTTCATCTGACCTAGCACGTCTTTCTATGGAACAGAGTCGGACGCCTCAGCTTTTGCCGAACCTCCAACTCCACCAGTCCCGGCCTCGGGAAATTCCCTTCATTCATATCAACCATGGGACCAACCGCAGTATGAGCTCGACCCCTTTCCTGTCTATAGCCCAGAGCATGGCGTGGAGCGTCCACGACGACTCACGTCGAGTTTATTCAATGCTTCTGGTGAGGAAAGATCCTTAGATCCTGTTAGCGGGCTGATTTTCGATTAGGGAATCCACCAGACGTGGAAGAGCTTTTCGACGGTTTTGATATCGAGCCTCCAGAAGCAACACCCCAATCTCAGCCACCCACAACTCCAGACTCATCAGCATCGACGGAAGTCGCAACTCCGTCTGGAAGCAACGCCTCTTCAAATGGGATTTCGAGTGTCATAGAGCGATCCGTGGCACTGTTGGCATTCAAGGTCAAGGTAGAAAGCAAAGTCACAAAGAACAGAACGTTCATTGAGAGTCGGAAGACCAAACTTGAATTGAAGAAAAAGCAGAGGGAGCTTTCAAATTATTGTACACTAGGGAGTTGATATATCAGCGGCGATTCTTCTGACAGTGGTTAAATTTTTGCCTTTCTGTACCTTCCTAGACGGAAGAGACAAAGTAGGGGTGAAATAAGGTATCTCCAGCTGTCAATCTCGTTTCATCTCGAAGAACAAGAAGTCTCTGCGATTGCATTATTAGCCAATTCAGGACGTCTTGCATCTACTGGATGTACCTTAATCAAATCAATTAATTCAAAATCTGCGCCGACAAGTCCAAGCAATTGCTCTTCCGGGTGTCTGTACTCTTTGCATGCTGCTTGTAGCACCATGAGCCCATTTTGACCTTGGTGATTGATCTCGAAGAGGCTGCAAAGTATCAATATGTCAATGATTCGGGAATGTGGCTGACCCACTCTAGAATTCGATCGATCTGTCGGGCACCTGTGATCGAAGGGTCACTATCATGGTCACAGACTGTGAACAATGCCGATCCCCGGGCGAGTTCCGTGATGACGCATCCTACAGCCCACATGTCCACGTCGAAACCGTAACAGAAGGGTTCGCTGGTAAGCAAATTGCGACACAATAGCGTAGGTGATCGATAAGTATATGTACACACCTGACTCGTTAGTAGGAAGAGTACCTAGGGGCTTACAAGAGAATACCAAAGGGGTCGAGGGCGTGAGCTCTGCGTGTACTTTTGAGAGGCCGAGATCTCCAATCTTTACCGTTCCCTTATCGGTCAACAATATGTTTTCTGGCTTAATATCACGGTGGATAATCCTGTTTCGATGCAGATACTCAATACCAAGAACTATCTGGTGTGAATAACTCCACAACGTAGTCGGAGATAAGGGGCGAGCGCTTCTTATGATTTTTCCCAAGGTGCCTCCACTCATGTACTCCATTTCCAGATCAATGTGACCAGGACTTGCATCTACGCCAAGGAAACGTACAATGTGCGCTGGTCCTGATTCTTGACTATTCTGGCTGTGTATTCTTTGGTACGAATATATCTCCCTTATAGCTTCCGTTGGAATGTGTCCATTTCTTAAAGATATCCTCTTACAGGCAATATCGCAGCCGTGCTTATCGCTGTGGAGCTTATATACAACAGCGAAAGCACCTATGAGAGTTAGCGTGAAATGATGGACGATCACATAGCATTACCTCGGCCAATTATTCTCTCCATAGGATGCAAAACAATATTGGAAACTAGAACAGCCATTACACCATATATACTAATACAGAATTACAACATCTTTCTAATTCATAGATGGACTGGCTAACCAAACGATGGTAGTTGTGAAGGCGATGACTGTGACCTGTATTTGTCACTCGTGTTGCGTTTACTAAGCATACGTTATCGATCGCCTCATTATGTCACTGATTTTACCCGCTGTTTCAAACCACTTCTAGTCCTACTTCGCACATCTTTTCATACATGTACACCATCAGAGCATCATTACAACCCGAGTTTAGATTGGCACATCGGGAGAAGGCAAAGAGAATGCCTACAGATACTTCGCAACATAACTCGCCGCCGAAGATTGGACGAAGAGAACGGAGACATAAGAAGCGCAAAGCTCGTGCAGCATTTGCACTCATGCAAATGCACAATAGCGATGCGCGGTCGCGTAAGACCGCGGGCCACCAGGAGAGAGATCACAACGATAAGAGGAGCTGAGAAGGCGCCGATTTGGGCTTGGAGGAATGCGTCTGGGCGATACGTTGGATCGAGCTAAGATACTGTTGCGTTGACCTCCTTCCATCACCGTTCAACCAAAGGACCTGTATGCCGAAGTCGTGCTGACATATATTTGCTGGGCTAGTTATTGGGATGACACCTGGGTCACGATTACCATCACTGCTGAGCGCTCCCACTCTATGAAGATTTGTGCTTTCATCCTCTCATGACTTGCTCGGACGACTGACTAATTCAACCATTATATCTGATATTCGATCGCCTTCCCTCTCAGTCATGTCAAAAGGGATGGGCCATTTCTCAAGTAATGGCACGACATTGTGTGAGCCTGAACCCAAACCTCCCACGACTGTCAAACCAGTGATCACTTCAATACCCCCCCCCCCGGAGCAACTACATCAGGCTTCGAAGAGTCGTTTCACTTTCAGAAAACGATATAAAGCTTTCCGTGAGAAGGGTCTTGCCCCTCTATTACCCGTTGACAATGACCGCCACGAGCATTCCCCTGTATGGGGGAATAAGATAGTCCACAAGCAGTACCAGTATATTGAATTTGGAGATACAGAAGTTCGCTTTGATGAGGACGAGATCAAACGTGTAGACCCCAATGGTATAGACTGGAAAAAGTCCGAAGATCCGTTCGCGATTTTTGAAGGCCGGAAATACCACCTCGACCCCTACAGATGGATTTTCCGAAAGATCGAGAATGAAGAGTTTGAGAGGGTGCAAAAAGACTTAGTTGAATATGTCAAAATTACTTCCAATCATCCCCATCTCTTCGTACCCTATGGTGTACTCATTGGGCAAGTAGGGGAAATGTCGTCTACTACAATTCCTTTCCTAGGCTGCTCGAAAGGCGGAAAGGAGTTGATAGGACATCTAAGCGTTCGCCCTAAGGAAATCAATGCCGACCTCCTGTACTTTGTCTCAAGCCAGGCGTGTGATGCTGTTTTCGTCCTCAATGAGGCGGGATACATGTTGCAGATAAAGAATCTTGAGACCGCATTCCAAGTCTGCAGAGTCGGTCGGCAAGAATTCCAAGTGAGATTAGGTGAACTCTCCGCAGCTTTGATGTATCTCAAGTGGCTGATTACTGAGGAAGGATCATTTGTAGCTTACGATAAACGCATACCTTGCAAATCACGGGAAGCTCGACAAGTCAATTCGCATTTCCTCGACCATTTTTTGAAAACAATCGTCCAAATAGCAAAGGATTGTCATTTGCCGGATTTTACAACAGAGTCTTTGGAATCAAAGGCCACGTCGCAAGCTCAGGAACGTAACTATGATGTAGGAAAGGTCAATGAGAGTTTTTATGAGATACAGAAGGACATAGATGTGTGGTATGGCTGCACCCCATCCAGCCCGGTTCAGTGGGGCTCAGACAAACAAGGCTATCTCACTTCGTCTCACGCAATTGTTGAGACTGCAAATGTAATATAATCAGCAATTTGCCGGCTTTCCAAGCGAACGCAAGCATAGAGACAGGAAGGCACCGGCAGCGGTAGTTCAGAGAGCGCCATTGATGCAAAAATCCTTTGAAACGAAGAAACTCTTGAAGCTACTCATGGCAGGGCAGGTCGACAATCGAAGCTACAACTATATCCAATGTACTCAGAAAGGTGATAAATGAAAATATTAACCCGTAGACAAGAGGTGTCTACATATCCTCACCGCATCAAACCGCAGGAAAGAGAATGAAATCGGTAAAGACTTTGCGTGTACGGCGGACATGAAAGCTTGAGATTGTCGGAGGCAGAGCGTGCTGTGACTTCTTGGGTTGGTACCAATCTGCCAGTGTGGTGACCAGAATCAGGATTCAGACACGTAAGTTTTAGAAGGAGGTGCTCGACTGCTGTAGGATAACTCGAAAAGCGGAGGGTTCCAAAAGTTGAGCTGGTCCTATGAGAATTCAGGCAAATGTTGAACTCTCTCAGTGTAACACATTTGAGGTAACACGCCGTGATGCATGGTCTTCACTGAAGGTATCTCATACCGAGCATCGCCTCCTTTGCCTCCAAGGATAGACCCAATAGACTTTCCTTCCTTCCCAAACGGCCTAGTGCCCCTTCATTAGCCCAAGACGCCACCATGTTTTTCCACCTTTAGGCGCAGTGCACGACAGAGAAAGGGTCAATAGACCTGTGTCCAGCCAACGGGATCTGATCGAACCGCTTACGAGGCTCGACGGAAGAGGAAACCATTGACCGGTGTTATCACCTGACTCAAAAACCGTTCCCGTTGGCCGTAAGAGAACATTGACGTAGTCAGATCGCGTGTAAAGGACACTCCGTGAGTCACCATCTAGCCCTTTCTCCATCTTTCGTTCGCCAGACCTACTCGTCGATCTTTTCCTATCTCATTCATTTATTGCCGGTCAGCATGCCGCTTGCTTCATCGAGCTTTGTTTCTCTCACCCGTTCTTCGGCTCTTTTCTGAGATCAAGGCATGTGAATGGTCAAACCACTTCAGGAGGTGGCGAAGGAAGTTTCAGGTAGACAAGGATGAAGTGGTGCTTTCAGGTCTTGTTGTTGTTGTTGTCGTCATCGCGGAAGATTGCTGGAACAGTCACAGCACGGTAGCATTTGGCACCGAGCGATGATGCCATGAGGTCTTGGCGCCAAGACAAACCTTCCCGCTCGTGATGGACTGTGATCTCATGCCCTTCACTCGACCCTCTCCATGGCTACGTCTCCAAATTACAAGTCCTCAGGCCTGCACAACCCACTCACCGAAGTTTCAATGCATGCATGTGAGCATGCCTCCTCATTTCCTCATGTAGACCGTCATAACCACACCATAAGAAGCGAGAGCTCCGTCTCAGTTCCAAAGTGATCTACATCTACGCCTTTCTCTGAGGTACCATGTGGAGGTTGCTTGGTCGAAATCACCCCCTACGCCCAATGCGGACCTACAGTAGCGACTGAGACCTTTCGACTTGATATTGAGCCCTGAAACAGGCAGGCGTGCACCCACTCATGTAGCACGCAAAATGTTGGCTGGCGGTACTGTCAAGACTCACCGGATCCTCGGACTCAACACCCGCCACAACGACGGGCGGCAGCATCATGGGTCATGGGACTTTGCGACTAGTTGGCTACCGACAGCTTGAGCATCTTACTCACGTCATGAGGACATAGCTGTCCCGGGAGTCTGAAGATTGAAGAGCCATGGTGACGCAAAATCTTTCTCTCCGAAACGTCGTGCGTTTGGGAGGTGTATCACATGAGGTCAGACGGTACATTTAAAGCATCGCCCTGCGCGAAAAGGAAAATGGCTTCATTTGGCATATACTGGTCCCTGCTGGTATCTAGAACTCCTGTAGCCATGTCGAGAAACATTGAGTTGCGAAATTCCAAAGTACCTCCCCGGACACAGTTGCCTATCACTGCTGACAGAAACGAAGGATCAGCCTCATGGAGATCTTCTTGTCACCCCTTTCCGAGGCATAAATCAATGTCCTCCAGGTGCCTCATGCTATGGGAGGCTGAAGGACCTCTTCACCCAACTCCAGGATACTCAAAGCCGTTATGACGAAGAGCGTACCGCGTGCTTTCAGCTTAAAGAAAAGTTTGACAGATTGAATCAGCAACATGCCTGCCTCAACCAACAGCTACGCGTCGCAGTTGGCCAATGCCGAACCGGTACCAAAGCGTTCGATGATCTGCAAACGGCGTATCATCAACAGCAAGACCTACTCAATCGGGTCTATCAAGAACGCCACATATCGCAGTCATGGAATCGCGAGAGGGGACGCTTGGATGTCTTTCCGAATTTAATATGGGAGACCACAAAGACACTCGCTCAGCTACTGAGCTTCTTTCTTGCGGATCAGCCGCTTGAATGCTCGGATGACTTGAGGCAAGATCTGCGAAATGTGTGCGAAGCGCTCAAAAATGCTTGATAAGTCGCGAGGAATGCATGTAGGAATTGTTATCGTACGAATAATAGTCCGAGCAGTCAATACATCGCATTCATGAACACGCAAAGTTCAATCCAAATCAGTCCAAATGCGCCTGACCGGGGGCTGATAAGAGCTTCAGCTCTAGTCGCTGAGTGTGGCCGCTGCGAGATTACCCCTGGCACACGTCTTGTGCTTCTGCAAATGATAATATATCAATTTCTCATCCGTTATCCTTTATATGGTTGACTTGATATGTGATTACTTTACAATTATACTCACGAAGCATGATTTGACGAACGCCCAACGTCGAGCGTACACGGCTCACGATGGACTGGTTTGAGCCGACTATCGTTGGCTGATGCGAAGTCTGAAATGATGGGCCTATGTCTCCGCCATCGTAGCCTGCGCAACTTTTGATGCTCTCGTTACCGGAGAATGAGCTCTCTGCGCAGTATTCAATTTGCCCTGCGTGCGAAAAATGGCCACTGCTGCGGATGACCACTGCTCTTTTAGGATTCTTGCGAATATTTCGAAGAGAATCGTCGGCCTGATGAAAGTTTCGTACTCTCGTGAAAAATTCAGTACCCTCGGACTGCCGAGGGCTATCATTCTCGGGATCGACGGAATCTTCGTACGGCAGATCTCCTCTATTCGTTGACAACAATCCAATATAGGAATTGGCAGACAAAGGACTCGAAATACGATGGGCGCTGTCCGTGTTCCCGGGGGAGATGGATTCCAGGTCATTAAATCGATCCATATCCTCAAACTTTGTTGATGAATGGGGGCTTCCATTCACGGAATACACAGTGTCCTCGCTGTCTAGCGAGATACTGCTCCCACGTGTCAATGCCATGGATGACGAATCAGGAGGTTGCGGTGAAGCGCTGTAAATGCCAACAAAGAAACATCGGAAGA
>JAABUI010000820.1_pt1 | contig 20313 bp, 22 predicted proteins | sample 5559111 | NCBI WGS metagenome assembly JAABUI01 (sample SAMN10711870, study PRJNA513365) | rock metagenome | isolation source: Antarctica rocks | place: Antarctica: Victoria Land, Buttleship Promontory
GGCTTGGTCCAGCACAGCGGTCAGCGGGCGGGCCGCTGGCAGGCGACGGCGGAACACATCCTCGCTCTGCCGTGAGGTCAGCACCACCACAGGGGCGTCACATTCCAACGCGCGCAACGAATCCAGCACATGTTCAGAGTGCGCGTCGGTGTAGGCGAGGACCGGCAACTCCCGCAGCTCGGCCAGGCTCATGTCTTGGGTGGCGCACCCTCGGGCGACCACCCGATAGGTGAGAGGACCGGAGGACACCCGAGGGGAAGCGTCCACCTTGAGGGCAGCCTTGCGGGCAGCCCTGCACTCCGCCAAGGTCATCACCGTGACTCCGGGGTTGGCCAGGGTGAACCACTCGTGGGTGTAGTCGGCTCGGGCACACAGCACGACAGCGCCGAACCCCTCTTGGACGCACAGTGCCCGCAGCCCGAGCCGCACGCTGCGCTCAGTGTCCGGGGTGACCCCGGTGATGGCGAGAATGTTCTTCGCGCCGACGCCAATGATGTTGTCCCCCTCAACGGGTCTCGCGATGCGGCCCTTGTAGGTTTCCAGCCGCAGCACCCGGACGTCGAGCGAGGTGTGCACATCGAGTCGGTGACCCCGCCAGGTGAAGGTGTTCATCTTCTTCCTGACGCACGGCACGATCTGGTGCCGGTGCAAGATGAGGGCCGCGTCATACCAGGTGGAGCAGGCAGCGATGGCCGCTTCGACGTAACGCACCGACTCGGCGTCGAACCGCCGCCGGGCGGCACGCAGAAAAGCCTTCGTGCGGTCGGTGTTCCGCAGCCCCTCCCGGGAGGGAACTATGTCCACATCGCCGATACCGGCGTAGATGTAGGTGTGGGCGTACGCCATGAGGGAATCGCTCCAGCACCCGTCTGCATCGGAAGAAGCGACCGGGTAACTCACGTTGCCCATGACCACGTGGGTCCGATAGTTGGAGCTACCGAACTCCTCGGCTTCCTTCATGTCCAGCAGCCGCACCGCACCGATCAGGACACCCACCGTGCTCAGGCTGCGGAACTCCTCGCCATCCACCTCCACCGTGCCCGGCTCCCAGGCGGCAAAGAACTTGGTGGCCGCCCTACACATGGCGCCGGTGTCGTTGACCGGGACAGCAACCTCGACACCGTTGGCCGCCTCGGTCGGCTGATGGGACATGATCGAGGCGGTGCCGATGCCCTCGGAGTTGCGCGCGAACAAGGCCACCGTGCGGTAACGGTCGCGCACCGCGGTGACCACAAACTGGTCGGCAATGGCGAACGCCGCCTTGCAACCGAACCCGAAAGAGCCGATCTGGGTGTTCACGTCACGCTTGTTGCTGGCCCCGTACTGCGAGAAAAAAGTCAGCACCTCATCCTTGCTCATGCCGATACCGTCGTCGGAGACAACCAAACGCGGGTCCAGATTATCGGGCAGGGAAACACGGACGGGGCTGGTGGACCCCGCGGCGATGATCGCGTCCCAGGCGTTGGTGGAGTACTCCCGCAGCACCGCGAGATGCGGGTTGGAGTACAGGTTGGTCATCGAGTCGGTGACCGCCGCCAACGCCTCCGCGTGGATGCCCATGACCCGGGTCTCCGTGGCGCTCGTGTTGGTCTGGACTGCGATCCGGTCGAGGGTGCTGCTGATCATGTCGATTCTCCCAAATATGATGCTGCGCCACCTGCGCCGCGTACCCCCTATGTGTGCGGCCGGGAGGCCGTTTCCCGCGTTGGAGAACCGTGATCCCGGAGCAGTCGTCGTAACTCCCAGCTGCGCTGGGTTCCGTTGCCGGGCCTAGCATTAGCTGCCCGGGGCGGGATACCAGGAGCCGGGACCAGTGCGACGCCGCACGACGGTCCAGTCGGGGTCGTCACCGGACAGGCGAGCGTATTCCCGAGCGTCGTGCTCGCTGCCGCGTACGACCACGGCAGACCAGCCGGTCGGTCGCACGCCCCACTGCACCTCGGCCGGCTCGGTCAGGTGCCCGGCCTCGCGGAGGGCAGCGACGATGTCTCTGGCCAACGATTGCATCGCGGGGATGGCAGCGGTGGGTAGTGCGCTGACCATTTTCTGCGTCACCAGGACTACTGCCTCGGCGTTCGGGTCGGGCGATAGGTCGGTTTCTCGGATGCTCTTCATAGTTGTCATGTGCCCGGCCATGGCACCGTCAATCGTCGGTGAGCACGCCGGCGCGCAGCGCGGTGATCTGGTTCAACAGCGTGTCGGTAGCCGACGATCGGGTCCCGTCCAACACCTGGTACCAGGCGTCCTCCTGGCCGGCGAACGCCAGGTCGAGGTGGGTGTTCAGGGTGTCGTCGTCGAGCTCCTCCAACGCACTCACCTGCTCCGCGCTCAGGGGTCAGGGTCATCCACCCAGTCATCGCGCAGTTCCTGCACGCTGATCGGCACCGCGAACGAATCTTTAGGGCCCTCCGGCTCCGAGGAGTCGCTGTCCAGGAAGCGGCGAAGCGCTGCCATCACCTGGGGCAACGCCTCCGCGGAGGTATCCACCATCTCCTCCGCCGCCTTCTCCCGCTCGTAGTCGTTGCCGTTTGCGTACCGTCCGTTGATCTCGGCCAGCTCAGCACTCAGATCCGCGTGGTACGCGCGGAGAGCCTCCAGCGCGGTCGGTGCTGGTTCGGCGGCGGGACCGAGCGAGACGTCGGTTTCGGCGTGCGCCCCGGCGGCGAACTGCCCACCTACCGGAGTTCCTGCGGGGGCACGGTTCGGGGCGTTCATCAAGTGGTCTCCTTAGTCGTAGGTAGGAGTGACAGCGAGAGAAAAACCGTCCGGGCTGTCGTGGCAAGCCCGGCGTACATACGGGCGCACAGTGGCCGCCAACTCGACGAAACTTGTCGGCCCGGATGACCCCGGCAAATCCAGCTCAACCCCATCGTCGGAGCCGCACAGGATCTCGCCGTCGGAGTCCCGCACCGACTCGAACCGCACAGTGTCGTCGCCGTCCTCGCCGTCGCCTTCCCACAGGACGAAGTCCACCTGGACCGCATCCGGGTACCGGGCACGGACCTGCTGAGTGACCAGTGCGGCGGCCTGCTCGGCCAGTGCGCGCTGGCGCTGATCCGCCTGTTGACGCAGCTCCGAAATCGCGTCCCCCTCGGCCCAGAACGCATCCACCGCAGCCGTGTCCGGTGGTGCGTGAACAGGGTCGTCCACCGCCACCCCGGTTTCGGCGTGCTGACCGGGGGCGAACTGGCCCCCTACCGGGGTTCCGGCCGGGGCGCGAGACGGCGTGGACATCAGTGATCTCCGAACTGCCGGGCTTCGCACTCCGGGCAGCCCCGGACGTACCGTCCAGCGTGAACACCATCGGCGTGGTGGGTGGCCATCTCCTGCGCTGTGGGCATCGTGCCGCCGGCACGACGCTCGGCCACATACAACGCGGCCATGACCGCCTCGGTCTTGGCCGCGCACCCCGGGCAACCGACCTCGCCGGTGGCATCGTCGTAGCCCATGGTGTCGTCCTCGTGGTAGGACGTCGAACACTCCGGGCAGGTGATCACCGCCGCAGCAGGGAACGACTCGCCCTCGAACGACACCATCGCCTCGCCGCTGCGCACATGCTCGTCGAAGCTGGCACGGACCGCCTCCTCGGCGCGTTCGGTCAGCACGTCCTCCGACCGGACCCCCTCACCGGGGCCGAGCTGGGCGAAGGTCGCCGACCGGCCGTGAGCCACCCAGTGCCGCGTCGTGTACGTCTGCACACAGGCCGCGGCTTCCTCGTCGCTGGTGCCGTACTGCTCGGCCAGCTCGGTGGTCATGGCCCCGACCCGTTGGCGTGGTTGCAATATCAGCGTGACGTCTGTTTCGGTGTGGGCAATCGGGGCGAACTGGCCCCCTGCTGGGGTGCCGGGCTGCACGCGCGCGGTCGTTGAGGTGCTCATGCCCACCATGTGTGCGGCGGACCGTCTTTCGCCCCGCAACGCCTCGCGCGGTGGTTCACGCCACCAACCCGGTCTCCCACCGCACAGTGAGGGTGGGATCGAAAAGGTCCAGGTGCGCTTCACAGTCGAACCACAAACCGGCCGCGTGGTCGTCGTCGAAGACATGCGTCTCCTCCAGCTCACCGTGATGCACGATGATCCGCACCCGCTGATCCCTGACCTTCATACCTGTGATGTGTGCGGCGACCCTCACATCCCCCGCGCCGGCGGTTGGGCTCCCAACCGCCACGGGTCAGCGGTCGGAACCGGGCCCGGAGTCGGCGGCGAGCACGGTGAACTCACCGGCCATCAGGGCATCCACCCGGGGCAGGGTTACCACGTGCACCGACAGGCAACCGCCCAGTCCGCGGGCACCATCAGCGCCACTCATCGTGACGTACCCCGGCACCCGAATGGTGCCCAAGGTAACCCCCTTGGACCGGTCGGCGTCGTAACGCCGCTGCCCCTTGCGGGCACCAGAGGTGGAAAGGAAACGGCGTCCCAACACCGCAGCGGCGGTGTCGTTCAGCACCCAGGAATAGCCGTACTGTCCATGGATCTCGTGGGTGGAAGCCACAGCGCCGTCGAGCAGGAACAACACCTGCGTCTCGATCATGCCGCCCGCCGCCGCGAGCTCGGCCTTGGCCGAGGACTCCTGGGCGCTCAGGCCGCTGGCCCACTGAGAGAGGAAACCGTCGGTGTCGGAGCGTTCGATGCTCTCCGCCTGAGCGCGGGCCGACACTGTGGCGTCGGCGGTGTGCTGAGCTGCTGTCTTACCTTCAATGGTGGTCATGCCGAAGATGTGTGCGGCCGCACAGGTGTCCACCGTGAGGTGCGCTCACAGTCGGCCGTTCCTCGCGACGGCAGAGGTGCGCTCAGCGTGCGGCGGCCAGCAGCAGTGCACCCACCTGCACTGCGCACGCAACGCTGACCGCGGTGAACACCAACACCCAGACGGTGGCCGGTATCCAGGTGAGCCGGGCGACGGCGGCGGCGTCGGACTCGGCACCCTCACCGCGGTGATGCGACGAAGCCAAGGTGACACTTTCCCGCAGTGCGGTCACCACCAGGAACAGGCCCACCGTCACCACGAACGCGGTGACCACGGCCGGGTCGTCGCGCCACAACACCAGGCCCGATGCCCCGAGGGTGCCACCCACGATCAGCAGACCGAACACGTTGCGGACCAACAACAGCGCCACCACCAGCACGGCGTCCAACCCGATCAGCGCCGCACCGCTGTATCCGGACACCACCGCCCACACCAGGGCGAGACCAATCGTCGGGGGCGCCGGGTACCCGGCCAAGGTGGAGGCCAGCACCCCGATCCAACGATGCCCACCCGTGGTGGTGGTGCATCCGGAGCTGTCCCTGTTCACTCGGATTCCCAGCACCCGGCGCCCGAACAGCAAGGCCACCACCACGTGCCCCATCTCGTGGATGATGGTTTCCGCGTACCGCAGCCGCACCCACACCGGTTTTGCCGCACAGCCGGCGCAGACCAGCGCCAACGCGGCCAGCACCACCCACTGCGAGGGCGGTGCGGACAGCTGCCAACGCTGGTGGAGCCACTCGGGAACCACCGGTAGGGCACGCACGGTGAAGGTCGCTGCAGTATTCATGCCGACCATGTGCGCGGTAGGTGCCTCGTCAGCCCGTCACCCCCGCGTCCACCCCGTCGGTGCCCGGCAGCACGGTAATGCCCGAATCGCCTCGTCGCGTCACCGAACGCATCCACCGGGGTCGCACCCGCCGGAGGAAAGCCGCCACCAGGATGGCCAGCGCGAGAACACCGCCCAACGAATACATCCCCACCGACGCCCGGTAAGCATCCAGGCGCGGCGGGGTGAAGCGGGATCCCTGACGGGCAACCATGTCACCGAACGCCGTGGGCCCCACCCCCGCGAGGACCCCCACCAACTGGTTGGTGGGGGTCAGGGTGAACACGGCGTTCGGGTTGTCCGTGAACACCACCCTGGGTGCCATCGCGTAACACCCGATCTGGGCGGTCGGGCCGGAAGCGACCCGGTACGTGCCGTCCGTGACGATTTCGGTGGGTACTGCAGGGGTGGACGCCACCGTGGTCTTCGACCAGTCCAACCCCACACAGCTGCCAGTGGCGTTCACCGGGGAGTAGTGCAGGTCCAGGAACACCTGCGCCTTGTACCCGTACGTCCCGACAACCGTGACGTCCGCCGTGGTCGGCGCCGGTGAGTTGACGCCGGTGACAACCTGTTTCACCGCCAGTCCGGGAGCCAGCACGGCGGCGACCGCGTTGGGCGAGGCCACCGGAACACTGATCGTGCCACCGGGGACGATCAGGTCCAGCACCCCGCTCAGCTGGTAACACCCCCGGGCCGACGTCGCCCCGACCGGGTTCACGTCACCGGCTGCTTTGTACACCCCGTCACCGGAGATCAGGGTGGGTGCAGGGGCGGTGGTGCGGACTGCGGTGGCCCACGCCGCGTCCGCACACGGCTGGGAGGAACGGGTAGGAGTGACCGGCCCGAGTGTGCTCAACGTCAACCGCGCCGGGATCCCGTGGGAGTTGCGCACGGTCACCGCAGCCTCCAGCGGCGCCGGTCCACCGGCAACACCGTTGTTGCTCACCGTGAGGACCGCAGTGGTGTCCACCACCGTCACCGGCGCCGAGGGTGAGCTGAGCGCGGTGGCCATCGGGGTGGCGTTCGTGGTGACCACCGACACCACGGCGGCGTAACACCCCGCGGTGTCCACGCGTTGCACCGGGGCGTTCACGTCTGTGTCGCCGGTGAAGTTCACCTTCGCGGTCGATGCCGCCGGGGCGCCGGCGAACGATTCGGGGGTGACGGAGGAGCAGAAGGTGTTCGGGTTGATCGGCACCGGTCCCACCAGGGTGAAGGTGGCTGTGCCGGAGTGGGAGTTCATGCCGGTGACCACCACACTGGGGTGCACCTGTTGACCCACCGAAGTCGACTTTTCGCCGAGGGTGGTGCGCAGCACCGGGTGCGCCGACTGGTCCACCGGCGCGGTAAGGGTGGCCGATACCTGCTCCGGCGGGCTCAACGACAGCGCCGGGACCCCGCCGGGTGCGGTGGTCACCGACAGGCCGGTGAAGCTGTCCGCCGCCGCCATCAGGTGTACCGAGGGCAGGGACGGATTGGTGGTGGTGAGGGTGGTAGTGGCGGTGCCCGCCGGGTCGGTGATAGCGGTGGGGGAGCCCACCGTGGCGTCCGGGGAGGTGAACGTCACCGTGACCCCTGGTGCTGCTGCACCCGAGGCGTAGGTGACGGTGGCGCTGGCGGTGGCCGGGCGGGACAGGCTCAGCTGGGCGGGGTTGATCGCGGTGCTCACCCGCAGCGGACCGACCCGCTGCGAGGAGGTGCTCAGCAGGGCAGCGGTGTAGGCCCGGTCCAGGGTGGTCCCGTAACACGACGCCGACGTGTTACCCCCACCGGAAACTTCCTGGAACAGCTCGGCGATCGAGGCGGTGGCCGAGGGCCCGGCCGCACCGTAGGTGTGCAACAGAGCCGCGTACACCGCGATCTGGGCGGGGCTGGCGAACCCGTAGGAACCAGGGGCCACCGGGGCGACCAAACCACCCCTGGGCGGTGCTCCGGTGTCGGCGACCCCGTTGGTGAAGATGGGGCGCACCAGGTAGCCCGGTGTGCCGGCCCGGCCCACCGGCCAGGACACCAGCGGCGTGGTCCGGGTGCCCTGGGCACAGATCAGCCCGTCGCCGTAGGAGGCTTGGGCGCCACCCCACACCCCGGTGGCGGCCTGGGCCGGGGCGATGAACACGACCATGAGGACACCGGTGAGCACACTGAGGACAGCACCCAATGCCGTCCACCTGCTCATCGCGGTAGCTACTGCCTGGGCACGGGCACGGTTGTTGGTCATCGGTGTGGGTTGAGGGTGCGGACGGGTCGTGCGCCCACCCTCGTTCCTTCCTGGCGGAATGCTGGGGTCAGTTCTCGTGTGCGTCTGCGTGCCAACCGGGTTCGCGAGGCTGATCTCGGACGCCGCGCCACGGCCCGACCTCCCGGACCACCACCTGCGCCGCCGGATACCCGTCCCAATGCCAGTCACCGACGGCGGAGCGGGCGTCATCGCGCGTGGTGGTCGACGCCGACCACGGACCCTGCCGGGCCGGGTCGGACTGCCACCCGTACTCCCGCTCGCTGCCAGCTCCCGCGCTCGGCGGGCGAAAGGCGGGCGGGACGTACGCCGAGTACAGCACCGCGTCCTTGCCGGTTTCGGTGAGACCGGCACGCACCGTGTTCTCCACGGAACCGTGCATCATCCACACCAGACCGAGCTGTTCCAGCCTGCGCAGCGCCGGAGCAAGGGTCGAGCGGAACGGCCAGAGGTTTTCCCCGAGCCGATGGCGGGCGCCGAGCACCTCCAAGACCAGGAACTGGGTCGGCGGCAGCGCGTCGACGTCGAAGCGACGTTGCGCAGGCATGTCCATCACGCCCCCAACCCTCGGATGGCCAGTTCGCGGGTGGCGCGGGTGTCCGAGGCGGCGTAGGCGGTGCGCTGGGCCTGGGTGAGCAGGTGCATGCGCTCGCGGTCCACCTCGATGACCTCGATGCCCAACGCCCTGGCCACCGGCTTCAAGGCGTGCTTCACACCGAGATCCGCGGCGATCTTCTTGTAGGCGAAGGAGATGTCCAGGTGCTGGTGGGGGACATCCGAGTCGTCGCCGCGCGACCACACCGCGGTGTACCCGCAGGTGTGATCGCCGATGTAGTCGTACTTGGGGATCAACTCGGGCTGAGGGATGAGGTGCAGCCCGAAGCTGCGCAGTGTCGAACTGGGTGGGAGAGACAGAATCCTGCGCCGGGTGTACAGGAACGGGAGGTCGAAAAACGCCCCGTTCCAGGTGACGATCAGCCCGGGTGGTAGGGCGCCAAGGTGCCTGTCGAGATTGAAAAGCATGGTGGCTTCGCCGTAGTCGGCGCTGTGGACGGTGTCACCGGTGGCGGTGCTCACGGCGCACTCGGTGATCGCGGCGACCCGAGGGTCCAGACCGTCGATGGTGGTGTCCGTTTCCAGGTCCAGGGCGTAGATGTGTGCTGCGTCGAACACGGTGCGTGCCGCCTTCCTCGAGGTGCGGTGCTGCTTGCGTCCTCTATGTGGGCGGCCCGGTGTGCGTCGCCCCTGATTGGGTCGGGTCGTCCAAGACGTCCGGTTGCGCCGACACGCATGCGTACATGCTTGCGTGTGTACACGTACACATGTCATCGTGTTCGCATGCTGACCGTCGCCGTCGTCAACCAGAAAGGCGGGGTCGGCAAGACGACCACCACCCTGGGTCTCGCCGCTGCCTCCCGGGCGGCAGGGTTGGCTGTCCTCGTCGTCGACCTGGACCCCCAGGCCACCGCCACCACAGCCCTCGGCATCGACAGTGAGCACCTTGGCGGCGCGGCAGCACCGACCATCAACGACGTGCTCTACTCCGGTGACCTCGGCTGCGCCGCCGACGCCATCCACCCCACCGCCTGGGGTGAGCTGGTCACCGCCATCCCGCCACCCTGGCGTTGGCGGAACGGGCCGACGACGCGAAGCTGGGCAGCGAGTTCCGGCTGCGCCGCGCGCTGGACGGTGTCACCGGCCCCGACCTGGTCCTCATCGACTGCCCACCGAGCGTGGGCCGCCTCGCCGCCAACGGCCTCGTCGCCGCCGACGGTGTCCTCATCGTCACCCAACCCTCCGCCGCGTCCATCGCCGGCGTGCAGAACGTGATCGAAACGATCACCGTCGTCCAACAGTCCTACAACCCGGCACTGCGCCGCGTCGGGATCATCGTCAACGACCTCCCAGCCCGGCGCCGCGAAGCCTCCTACCGCCTCGACGAGCTGCGCGGCGCGTTCGGTGAGGAACTCCTGGTGCCCTACATCCCGGCGCGCGCCGTCATCGAGGAAGCGATGGGCGCCCACGCCCCCGTGCACGACTTCGGCTACCGGGGCGCCGAGGCCGCCGCCATCTACGACACCCTCGCCGCCCACCTACTGCACACCACCGACAACGGAGGTCGATGAGCATGACACCGAAACCGCGCCCCGCGCTGAAGCTGGCTCCCAGGCGTGCGCACCCACTGACCCCCGTACCGAATAGCCCAGAGGAGAGGGGCGCAGAAAAGACGGGCTCAGGGGAGAGGCCCCCAGCCGCCACGCGCACCCCGACCGGTCAGGACACTGTCATGCTCAGCGTCCGGGCCACCCGGGAGCTCCGGGAACAGGCCCGCATCCATGCGGTCCGTGAAGGCATCAGCCTGCAACTGCTCGTGGAGCAGGCCCTGACCTCATACCTCGCCACCCACGCTCGCTGAGCGATGCGATCAAGTACCGGCCGTGTGCTGGGGAACGTGCCGCTGGGCCGCCCGCGACCGCAGCTCCTCACGCGCCAGAACCCACCGCACCTGCAGGACGAACGCCACCCCGGTCACCAGATACGCGGCGCTGCTGTCCTGCGCGATGAACAGGATCGCGACGAAGACGTCGAGAACGACCAGGGCGAGGAACTCATTCTTGCTCATGCCGGTGATGTGTGCGGTCGCCGCCGAGGACCACCCGGCCCGGGCCGGGTGTGCCCGAGCACTGGCTCACCCGCCGGTCTTGACCAGATAGGAGTTCGAGATGGCCTTGAACGTGGAGCGCTGATCCAACTCCATGCAGGCTATCGTCGGGGTCGTCTGATGCCAGACCACACCCTCGGCGCGCCGGCCCGGAGTGATCAGCGAGGTCAGCCCGTCCACCTGCTCCACCGCGCCGGCAGGGGTGTCCGGCAACTCCAGGTCGTGAATCGGGGTGGCGTGGGCAAGAACCTGGCGCGGCCACGTGAACCTGGGTTGTGGGTATCCGTGCACGAGGTAGTCGAACACGGCGACCCGCACCGTCGGCACCCGCAGCGGATTCTTCTGGATGCCGGGGCCGAAGATTTCGAACTGCACCCCGGTGTTGCCCTTGTGCAGCCACGACTCGATCCCGTAGGCGCGGACCGTGTTCCAATACACGTTGTCCCCGTCCTTGAGCTCCCACCCGCGCCCGCACACCCGCAGCTCACCGGAGTAGTCGCTGAACACGGTGCACGACATTCCGTCAACTTTTTCGGTGGCCTGCCACGGGCCGTGGGCCAGGATCGCCGGCCACACCCCGGTGAGGTTCTGCACCCGATCGGAGTCCGTCTTGCGCATCCCCCCGAACGACGGGAACTCGCCGACGACCTGCGCCGCCCAGGACAGCGGGATCGGTGGCTCGTACTTGTGCACACCCAGCAGCCCCGCCCAGTCGTCGGCGGAGTCGGGGTCCAAGGAGTCCTCGAGCAGCTGCCGGTGCGGGTCGGCGACCTCGGGGAAGTCCGTCAACGCCAGCACCAGGCCTTGGGAGTACACCCCGCGCAGGCGCGCCGTCTTGAGCCGGTGCACCACCCGCTCGGTCTCGGTGCCCGGGTCCAGAATCTTGGTGCCGCGGGCGGCGAGGAAAGCGAACCGAGGGTCCGACAATGGCAGGGCAGAGTCGATCTCGAAGTACAGGACCTTCTGACCGGTGGCGAACTCACCTTTGCGGACCACCACGTTCCAGCCGCGCACCGAGGCCGACTCGATCGCATCGGCGTCCGGGATCGGGGTAAGGGCAGTGATGGTTTCGACGGTGACCAGGCGGCGTTCGGTGGTGTCCATGCCGACCATGTGTGCGGTCGGGGCGGCGTGCACCGTGGCGTCACCCGCTCCCGATCTAGGCGCACCCGATTCGGTTTCACCGACTTTCCGGTAAGCGCTGTTACTGTGAGATTCAGCGGCCACAACGCAGGCCTGCTTCCGAGCCCTCGAGCCTCCGTGTGGCGAGTCGGCAACGAGGACAAGTTGCTCAGCATCGCGCTCGCACTCCACCACGTTGTGACCGACCCCGACCCGCAGCGGACACGGAACGCTGCCGGAGACGTGAGTCCGTCATGACCACCAGAGCTGTCAATCAAGCAGCACGCAAACGCATGGCCGATACCGGTGAGCCCTACACCGTGGCGCGTCGGGCCATTCAGGACCGCAGCCCCCACGACATCCCCGCACCACACCACAGGGCCGGGACAGCGGAGAATCCTCTCCGTCTCGGCAGCTACCCGAACGGGCTCGGCAACCCCGTGCACTGGTGCCCGCTCGCCACCGAACGGGCAGAGCACATGGTCATTTACGGTGGATCGGGCAGTGGAAAATCGGTACTCGCCCGCACCATCGCCGCGCAGGCGGCACAGTCGGTGGACACCTTCATCGTCGCCCTCTCCCCCAAGGGTTACCCCATTCCGGCAGCCCATGTGTTCACACCCCGGATGATCACCCCAGAAGGTGAGGTGGGTCCGGCACCTGTCGAGCTAAACTCACTGACCGGCGGTGCACCGAAGGTGCTCATCCTCGACTACTGGCTACCCACTGGTGATGCAGCCGGCAGCCGGGGCTTCGAGATCGAACCCTCCCCGGAACGCATGATGATGGACGCCGAGCAGAAGTGGTTCGACGACCTCTTTCGTCTGGCGCGGAGCAACCGCATCACCCTGGTGATGATCGACCAGAGACCCACGCCACCACGATCATTTATGGGCCGCGCTTTGGGCATGCTCGATGTTGTCGAGGTGGTGATGGGAACCCACGATCAGTTCGCTCCGGAGGACATGGCTTTGTTCCAAGAACAGGACCTCCGCACAGCACAAGGCTATGGGCCACGGATGTACGGCTTGGGGACCGTGAGATCCCGCGGCCGGGCTTCCCTCCCGTTCGTTGTGGACGAGCCGTTCTTGGTCTCTCGTTAGCGGCGAGCCGAACGTGGACTGGACGCTCCGCGGTCTAACAGCTCCAGTCCGGCTCGACCGCGCGTCCCCCGCTCACCGACGGGTACCCGTCCCAGGTGCGCCCGTTCAGCAGCCGCCCCGTCTCGTGCTTGTTCATCCGGCGGCCGTGCTCATCGTGGGAACCCCACTGTTTGAACAAAAACGGTGTCCTGGGGACGGCGCACTGCCGCTGCAGGTCCCGGGCCCAGTCCACGTGCATCGGCCGCGACCCGGGCCCGGACTCACCCCCGACGATCACCCAGTCCAGCGTCTCGGCGTGGATGTCGGTGATCGGACCGATCAGTGGCTCCGCGGACACGAACCGCACCACGGCCGGGGTGTCGACCAGCACCGGAATGCGGATGTCGGCCCGCGCCTGGTTCTCCGCCGAGACACCCAACCAAAGATTGGACAGCGGCCACTGCCCGCGAGTGTCGTGGTCGTAGTCGGACGCGGCTTTCGCGTCGACCTTCTCGCGGAAGTCCGGCGAGGACACCAGGGAACGCATCCGCGCGTGCCGCTTGGTGAGCAGCTGGAAGGTGTGCCGCGGTGCGGCAGCCATGACGGTGAACACCTGGGCCACGAAGTCCTCGGGCACCTCGTCGTGAAACAGGTCGCCCATGGAGTTGACGAAGATCTTCCGCGGCCGGGTCCACCGCAGCGGCTGGTCGAGTCGGGACGGCCACAGAGTGACGTCGAAGCCATCCGGGTACGCCTTGGTGCCGGCGAAGCGTTGGGCGACCTGTTCGGCGTAGCAGTGGTCGCAGCCCGGGGACACCTTGGTGCAGCCGGACACCGGATTCCAGCTGCTGTTGGTCCACTCGATGGCGGTCTTGTCGCCCACGATCTCATTCCTTCTCTGCTGGTTGATGTTTCAGACGATGCCCGTCGGTGAGCTCGGGCGGATCACTTCCCCGGGAAGGAAGGCCACCGTGACGCTCCCCCTGCCCTCCATGAGAATCTCCTCACCGTTCATCACGAAGTCCCACTCGTCGCCCGACCAGGTCTTCTTCCTGGTGCCCAGGTCGCCGGTGTCGACGACGGTGTTCTCCGGCAGCTTTTCGAGAAGGTTGATGTCGGTGATGACGTCGCCGACCGCACAACCTGTTGTGTTGCTCACCATGGTGATCCTTTCTGAGGGCCGGGATCGGTGACCCGGCGTCGCTGCTCCATGTGGGCGGCCGTGGTGGTGTGCACCGTGGCGGCGGTTGCCTAGCTGGAGTGCTCCGCCACCTCGAACGAGTGCAACGGGTATGTCTCGACGGTGACGAGGGACGGGATCAGCGCGGTGAGGTCGCCGCGCTCGGGTGGCAGGTAGGGGGCGAATGGGTGCGGTTCATCCTCTTTGTCGCACACCCCGGGCGTGGTGTCGGCGTCGGCCACCGTGAGCGGGTCCGTTCCCGGAGGGTAGAGCCGGGCGTCGGTGAGGGTGCCCGCATACTCGACCATGCCATCGCTGGCCGCCATGATGACCGGGTTGGCGACGATCATCCTGGCGACCTTGGCGTCGTCGTGCTCGACGTCGGTGGCGGTGGCGTGCAGAACTTCCAGCCACCACACCGCCCAGGCTCCGGCGGTGTTCCGGAGGGTGAAATCAGCGCCGACGAAGGTGGCCAGCAGCAGCCCGCTATACGCGGAGGGGCAATTTGCCTGGTCGGTGCTCACCAGGCTCACCGAGGCGAAGTACATGCCGTGTCCCCGAGCAACCGTGTAGAGCGGGTGGACACGGGTAGTGAGCAGTGCGCCGGACCTGCGGTCGTAGGAGCCCAGTCCATGCGCCTCCAATGCCTCGGCCGCGGCAAGGAAACGCTCCGTTGGCCGGTAGGCCTCCCGTTGTAGTCGAGGACCGACCTTCACCTCCGCGGCGGCGAAGGGATCGTGGTAGAGCCTGCCCCGATCCCCGGTCTCGGCGTAGTACACCGCCTGCGCGTCCGAGTGCAGCGTGGACGGGTGGGTCAGCGGGTAGGTGAGACGGGACATTTTTCGGGTGCTCCTGTGCGCAGGGCCGGGATCGGTACCCGGCATTACTGATCCATGTGCACGGCGGTGGTGGTGTGCACCGTGTGGTTGTCGTAGATGCGGCGTCGGGCGTTGCCGGCCCGTGCTCAGACGGCGATCGGCGCGCGGATCGCCGGATAAGGGGAGTACCCGAGCACCTCCACGTCGGTCGGCTCGTAGTCGAACAACGACACCGCGCGACGCAACCTCAACTCCGGGAACGCCATCGGCGTCCGGGTCAGCTGCTCGGTGACCTGCGCGACGTGGTTGTCGTAGATGTGACAGTCACCGCCCGTCCAGATGAGCTCACCCACCCCCAAACCCACCTGCTGGGCGACCATGTGGGTGAGCAGGGCGTAGCTGGCGATGTTGAACGGGACACCCAGGAACAGGTCGGCGCTGCGCTGGTACACCTGGCACGACAGCCTGCCCGCGGCGACGTAGAACTGGAACAGCAGGTGGCACGGGGGCAGTGCGGCCGCCTCGATGTCGGCGACGTTCCACGCCGACACCACCATCCGCCGCGAATCCGGGTTGCCGGCCAGTGTGTCCAACACCCTGGTGATCTGGTCGATGTGCGCACCGTCCGGGGTCGGCCACGACCGCCACTGCGCGCCGTAGATGGGACCCAGATCGCCGCGCTCGTCGGCCCATTCGTCCCAGATGTGTACGCCACGCTCATTGAGCCACGCCACGTTGGTGCCGCCGCGCAGGAACCACAACAACTCCACGACCACCGAGGACAGGCGCACCGCTTTGGTGGTGATCAGCGGGAAGCCCTCGGCCAGGTCGAAACGCAGCTGGTGTCCGAAGATACTGCGGGTCCCGGTACCGGTCCGGTCCTTCTTGTCGATGCCGTGCACCAGCACATGGGCGAGCAGATCCTCATACGAGGTGTTCACGGGCGTGACCTTCCGATGCCGGCACAGCCGAGCCGCTGTGTCCTACCCCTTTGCGTCTGCCGGCAAACCGGCGATCCAACGGGAGTTACGTTCACCTCGGGTCCGAAGATAGCTCGAATCGACCGCCCGCAACCGGGCCAAAGCCTCATCCGCAGCAGCCGAGTTGCCGTCGCGGAGCTCGCACCACATGAGCAGGAACAGTGGCTCGAACACCAGGTTGTCCGGTGCCAGCTCAGCCAACGCGCGCACCAACACCGTGGGATCGAGAAGCCCGTCGGCCAACCAATCGCACACCGGGTCGCTGATCTCGCTACGCATGAGGGCAACCAGGCATCGAGCGGCATCAGCCGGTGCCAGCGGTGTGTCTGGCCGCTGCCCGTGGGTGCGTACCGCTGCAGCGAGATGGTTGAGTTCCGCGGTGATCCAACGGTTAGTCGGGTGCACCGGAACATCCCCGGACACCAGGTAGATCGCCACGGCCTGGGCCACCTCGGTGCGGCGTTGCGTGAGCGGGCACACCGTTGTCACGGGGGCCGCGTGCAGGGTCACCTTCGGCTCATGAGTCGTCGTCATACCCACCATGTGTGCGGCCACCCGCGAGCACCCGCGTCGGGATTCGTCGCGCCGAAGAGTCGAGCTACCGCGCCCGGGCGGGTCCGGGTGACGGTGCAGTGGGGAAGCCGGCCTGCTCGCGCAGTACGGCGGCCACATCCACACCGGGACCGGTGCGCAGCCAGTGCGGCACCCCCAACAGGTTCGCTGTGGTCCGCAGCACCGCGGTCGAGGCGTCAGGGTCACGCGGATCGAATGTGTGCTCGATCGGGTCCAGCAGGGACACCGGGTTCCAGCGTTCACCGTGAGCTCCGCTGGGCACCTCCGCAGCCAACACGCGGAAACCCCGCGTCGCCGCCAGCGGTGCCGGGAACCAGTCGCACCACCGCGCGACCGCCATCCGCTCCGGCACCCGCCGGCGCATCGAACCGGGAATCGAGTACGCGGCGCCCGCCACCGTGGTCCGTATCGTGTTCCACTCGTTGGTGTGCGAGATCCGGTCCGGGTTCGCTGCCTCCACGAACACCACCGTCAAACCGTTGTCGTCGGGGTCGGTGTCCATCAACAGCTGCGCCCACCTCTCCACCTTGCGGGTGAAATTGGGGCCCGTCGATGCGGTGAGCTCCACGGCGATGCGCATGCCGTCGGTGCGCACACAGGTCAGGTCGGCGTCAGCGTGTCGGCCTCCGCGGAGGCCGACAACCCCGCCCGGGGCCCCGGGGTGGGCGGAGAGCAGGTCGAAGCCGGACAGGGTTTCCCCGAACACCGTGCCCACCTCCGCGAACTCCGCCACCCGCAGACCCAGCTCGGCGGCCAACAGGTTGTGCCGGTCGAGGTCGCTTCCCGACCTCCACGGGCGTCCCGCGGTCACCGACAACCACTCGTTGTAGGGCAACGCCTCGGCGAAGCGGGTGAATGCCGGGGAGTTCACCGGGCGGTACACCGCACCGCGACCTTTTCGGTCGCGTCCGCCCGCCATCGCCGACACAAACCTGCCCTCCTCCACCAACCCCGCCGACCACGCCGTGCGCAGGTCGGCGGGCGATTTCGCCAACGCGGGGGCACCGACGATGGCGGCGATCTGTTCGGCGGTCAGCGTCCGCCACAACCCGATCGCCGCCAGCACCGCGCACCGGCGGGCCCGCAGTTTCGGCACGCTCATCGCGGCCATCGCCTGCTCCGGACTCACCCGGGCATCGGCCCGGCGCATCCGGCCCACCCCGGCGTCGTCGAGGCGGGCCACCAGGGCACGCGAGGTCCACGACACCTGCGTGCCGCCGGTCCACAACCCGAACCAGTAGGGGTCCAGACGGTGGGCGGCATCCACCGATGTGCTGGGGCACGCCGAGCCCATCTCGGCGAACGGAGTGGCCTCGGCGGCGGCGCGGTCCGGGGCCGAAACGGATGCAGAGCTCATCGAAGTTCCTTCATGCTGGGTTGGGAGTGTGCTGGGTTGCTCACGGCCGCAACGCCGCCGCGGGCCAGCCCTGGGCGTCGGAGAACCCGGCCATGTCCGCCTCCCAGTTGGTGACCCGCACCGGGACGGCGGGTTGGCGTTTGCGGCCGACGTGGGTGCGGACCACCGCGGTGTAGGGGTCCAACCCCACAATGTCGGCGACCGTCCACTCACCGCCGTCCGCGGCCATGTCGGCCGCGGCCTGCGCGGCGACACTCGGGTTGGACTGGGCGAAGCAGAGGAAGGTGCCGAAGTCCTGCAACGAGGTGCGCAGCGCATCGGAAAGCTGCTCGGGTCGCTGGGTGGCGAAGAACGGGCGGACCCCGTAGGCGCGACCCTGATCGTGGGTCCAGGCGATCACCTCCGGTGAGGACCCGGCCAGCAAGGAGAGCTCGTCGGAGAAGATGGACACCGACTCACCGGCTTTCTGCCACCCCGAGCAGGTGCGCATGATCGCATCGCGCAGCGAGTACATCAGCAGCGAAGACATGTAGCCGGTGATCCGCTCATCCATCACCGCCCCGGCGGTGACCCCGGTGTTCAAGATTACCGAGTGGTGCCCCTGGAGAATGTCCCGCCAGCTCACCTTGCGCCGCGCCGGTGACCACCACGACTCCGCGGCCAGCAGGTCCCCGATCTTGTTGCGCGCCGCCTCCGTCAAAGTGCGCCGCTGCCCTTCGGTGATCTTCCCGCCGAACAGCACCGACAGCTTCTCCTGCGCCACCATCAGGTCCGACGCCGCGCTCGGGGCACCGGGTGAGTGCTTACCCATGTCCACCGACCCGGCCCGGTGGGCGGCCTCGAAGATCGCCCCCGCCAACGCCACCGCCCGCGCGTCACCGACACCACCCAACAAGACGTGGGTGTAGTAGATCGGGGAACGCCCGGTGGGGGCACCCACCGAGGTGGCGATGGTGTCGGTGACGGTGAGCGCACCGCTGATCGCCGCGTCCAACGACTCGAAGGAACGGCCCTGGATGGCGCCGGGCTCGAAAGCGTAGATCATCATGTTGCCGATGAACCGGGCCCGTTCCGCCACGGTCCCACCGATCGCGAACACGTCGATGGCGTAGGACGTCGGGTCGACCAGGTCGATCCTCAACGACTCGTCCCCGATCACCTGCGCCCACTGCCGGTACACATCAGCACCCTCATCGCCTTTGGACTCGAACACCACCAGCGCGTTGCGCGCTCCCGGGTACCCGGCCCGCCCGGAGGGGCGGACCCGTTCCAGGCAGTGCCAGGCGTACAGCGAACGGGTGATCTGCGAGTTGTGGGTCGGCACGAACCCGTCCGTCAAGTACAGGTGCTCGGGGTGGTCGACGCTGATGCACCGCACCGCCACGGTGCCCACCTCGCTCACCTCGGTGACGAACAGATGGGTGTTCTTCTCGGTGAGCTGTTCGGGCAGCCGGGCAGCGCGCCACGCCACCTCCGACACGGCCGTGTTCGTCACGAACCGAACATGCCAGCGTGGGTTCGGTACTGCGATCACGGTGTACACCACCTTGATGCCCAACGACCGGACCAACTCCACGACCGAGGCGGCGGTGTCCTCGCGGCAGAACACCAACGCGCACCGACCGTTCGTCCCGATGCCACCCTCGGTGTCCATCAACCCCGCCAGCACCGCCAGGCGTTGGCGGGGGGAGGCACGCAGAACTTCCGGGGCCACGGTGGCATCAGCCCCGACTCGGCAGCAATGCACCCCGGCACCGATCTGGGACTCCGGGTACGCCAACACCGTGTCCGGCCCGGCGATCGGTGCGCACAATGCAATCGCGTACCCGGGTCGCCGCCGGCGGCTCATCGCCGCGGCCATCTCCTCGGTGCGCAGGATCACCGGCGGATTCCCGTCCGCCCGCGACGCCGAGGTGGACACCGACCACAGATGCCCGGCATCGCAGATCACCTTCTGCCCGTCATCGAGGGACACCTCATAGCACTGGCCGTCGAACACCTCGGAGAACCCCACCACCTCGGTGGTCTCACCGTCGCGGGCGAACACCCGGTCCCCGGCCTGAAGCTCCTCGTTGCGCGCCCACCCGGAGGGAAACCGCACCGAGGCGGGAACCGGGAACCAGGTGTCCAACGGTTGGGCTTTGCCGCTGCCCTGCTTACCGACGATCGCCACCCCCGCCGGGAAGTCACCCGCCGGCAAATGCACCATCGCCGGGTCGTCACCGGCCTGACCCAACGCCGGGCCGATCCGCGGATCCAACAGCATCTCCGGCGCCGCGCGGCGCTCCGTGGTCGAGGCCCCCGACGCCCCACCGGCATGCGGGGCGACCAGACCCACCACCACCGACGGGCTCAGCAGAAACGTGGTCGAGGCCAACGGGTAGGACCCGTCGGCCGCCGCGGACCCCTTGCGTCCGTTGTCCTTGGCCTCCTTCTTCTCCCGCGGTCGGCGCGGAGGCAACAGACGCTTCGGTGGCGCACCGAACACCCCGGTACCCACCTGCTTGGCCACCTTGCCCGCCCGGGTCGGGACCAGCCCGTAGGCGATGCCGGCAGCCAACGCGGCGGGCACCGACCCCACCAACGACGCCACCATCCACAGGTGCAAACCGATGCCCACCCCCAACCAGGAGCCGATACCCACAGCGGCCAACGCGGCCACATCACGCCAACGGGTGGAGGTGCCCACCTTGGTGTCCACATCGAAACCGGGCAACGCGGC
>JAABUI010000821.1_pt1 | contig 20291 bp, 21 predicted proteins | sample 5559111 | NCBI WGS metagenome assembly JAABUI01 (sample SAMN10711870, study PRJNA513365) | rock metagenome | isolation source: Antarctica rocks | place: Antarctica: Victoria Land, Buttleship Promontory
GTTGCCGAGGGACCAGGTGAAGTGAGACGGTCAAGTTTGTCAACTGTCGTTAACCGCCAGGACAACTCTTGGCTCGAAGTCACCGCTGGGACATGGGAGATGGTGTCGAGAATCGAATCTATTGGCTATGTTCCAGAATTGCGTTCCACTGCCGCTGTTGTTTCTGCGAAATATTGTCGCCGGATGACGGAAACAATAAATCGTCGATTAAAGTTAATAAAATTAAGAAAAACCGACTGCGATTAGATAATAGTATTGGCATCAATCCCAGCTCAGAAGTTTCGTTTGCCGCTCTTCCTAGCACAACTCGAGGCGCTGGCCGGCACCCTTCCTCAGGTCTATCTGCTGATGGCGCCGGTGAGATTGCGATTTTTCTGCAGGTGACAATTTAGTATCAAGCAGGAGGAGTTCGTAGAGATTTGGTGGGGTGTTACCCGTGTACCCGGCCTTAGCGCCCTTGGCTTTTATATCCAATTTCATGCCGAGCGGCTGGAGCTGCATCAGCGTGGCGTGTCATTCGTCTTCAACATTAGTAATTGGAGCCCCCATCCAATCAGGCGCGCGGGCGTTCGCTGATGCGCGAATGTAAAACGTGGCCAAGTAGTAATCACGGCCACCACACCCTCGTTTGCTCAAGCGACGTTTGATGGGGAGAGGCAGGCTTGATTCCGAAGGAGATTACGCCGCTCAATTGAGGCGACACGCAAGCCTCTCAGCTCTCGTGCCGTAGCAGACGTCGAGCAAACGCACTCTTTCGCCGACAATCAGACCTTAACCAACGATTGTAAGTCGCAGCGAGTGAGCACTCAGCATGCCAAAACGTTCGAAGGGAAAGAAGTACTACGCGGTGATTCGTGGTTCCTACCTCACTGTACCGACCATCTTCTCGTCCTGGTAAGTATTCCACAGGCAGTGACACCATCGCATCCTAGGGTCACTGATCAGCTTCAGGGGAGATGTGCACCCTTTAGTGACTGGTTCTCGAGGGTCGAAATTTTGTGGGTTCATGACTTTAGCAAAGGCTGAAGCGTACATGGAAGACGAAGGAGTCGAGAAGTACGACTGCAAGATTACAAAGGGGACAGGGACAACGGCACCAGAAAAAGGGCGAATGGCGTATTATGCAGTCGCGAATGGTCGTCAACCAGGGATTCATGAAAACTACTAGTGAGTCCCAGAATCTGCTCACAGGTAGCCTCTCTAACTCATAGAAAGCGGGAGTGGTGGTGCGGAGCCAGAGGTGGTGGAATCTTCGGGAGCCTGTCACAAGCGTTTCCGAACATTGGCACAGGCGGAAGGCTTCATAGCGGATTGGGAGGAAGGGTATGCTTGCACCGTTAAAGCCAAGATCAAAGAGGAGCTGTCGCATGGGTATCGACCAGCGAAAATGAAAGGGCTGCCAGTCGCACTTACTTTGAAGACTGGGGGCGGCAACGACGAGGACGAGCTTACAGACGGCTTGGGCAATCTCGGACTGGAGTAGTTCCGAGTACCATCTTATATCTACAAACAACGCGTCGTCCGAGGAGCATCTCTTGCTCTACAAAGTTCTACACGGTGGACTTCCGCATGTTTCCATATTACCAACACGATGTTCCAAGACAGCCTAATTACTGCCGCTGTCACTACACTATATACTCTTTAAGATTACGCAAGATTGAAAATCCACCGCAGCATCATAACCCAAACCTTCTAGACTTTCCGTGTCAGCTCCCTCTTATCTACCGCAACGCTCTTGTTTCCATCTACCGCATCCTCCAGCCTCCATCACGTTTGGCCACGAAATTCTGCAAAGTCTCTTGATCATCTTTGTATCCTTCGTAATCTATTCCTGCACAAGTCGCAGTCATCTCCGGGGCTTTCTCTGCCCATTCACAGGCCTTCCTCATATTGCCGGAGCTGGCATTGAAATCTGCGGCTTCTCGGAAACTGCAGCGCTGTCAGCTTCTCTTTATTTCATTATGATTGGGGTACAGGGGCCCAACATACTTTCGAGTCAATTCCATATTTTCTACTCCTTCTTCACGGAGCAGCTTCGCATACTCGAGCACAGCACACAAAGCCTTTCTGTCATTGCTGAAGGGGCTCAACATCGGCAAAGTGCTGTGCATGGCCAAGTCCTGGTCGATACGGAACAAGCGCTTGCGCCTCTTCGCGCTAGCTCTGCCAAAGGCAGTGGAGGTATCGCACGCTGGACAATCACCAGTGAAGCCATATCGCTCCTACTGTTTCTCACGTTCAGCGTGATCAATGCAAATTTTGACGTACGTAGTCAAGATTTCCTCGCCAGCTGCGATATCCTTGACTGCGTGCACTGTTTCTCGCCCAATGGACTTGTTCCAGCAGTGATGGACGTTGGGCAAGCATGAATGATTGATGCGTGATGCTTCGGGGCATATGACAGATCCCTCCCCTGCTTCGAAAGTGTTCGTTTCGTATATGGCCATGATCTTTACGAGCTCTTCAATGGATAGAGCTGCTGCGCTCGGTCGCAAACTTGGCTGAGCGCGGATGTTGCTTGTTCTCGCGGCATCACGAGCGTCAAGTCGCCGGCAATGAAGTGATAGGAACAAGGCTTGCTCGTCCGGTGAAAGCTTTGCGAATTCGGCAGGAACGTCCATTGCGTTTCCTTGGGTGAGGTAAATCAATGGCCGCTCGCACATATTCAGGTTCCGCACTTGAGATCTCGAAAAGCAAAGACACCAAGGCCTTTTCCGGCTGCTGCTTTGACCTCATAGAGCTTGGTTGAGGTTGATGCGTGCATGGGGTCAGCACCGTGTCGTCTATGGAATGGGTACTACTAACAGAGTTCTTGTGCTGCATTTGACCCTTGGCCAGCATCGCCTCTGTCCTCCACTATGGCACCCTTTCCCTTACTCCCGGCGGCAGTGTCTTGATTGCCCGCTTTCGGGCCCTTTCTACCCTTTTTCTTTTGGCCACCGCGATGGTTTTTGCGTTTGTTACCCCTGATCGTTTTGAGTTCTCCCTCGTTCGACAGATTAGAAGGATTCTCGTTAGGGCCAACATTTTCGACCTCCATCGCACTCGCGAGATCTGGTTGAGATGATCTTCCAACAGGAAGGGTGAGACGCCGAGAAGGTGGGAACGAGGCATGCCGCAGCCGCCCTGCGAAGCGAATTTTACCCCGCAGGTATCGCCCGGTGGATGGCAAAGTCCATACCCGACAAACCCGAGCTCGTTCGACGGAGAGAACAATCCCTTCAAGACCGTCCGAGAAACAGGATTTGTACTACATCGGCTTAGCGTACAGCGGGGAGTCGCCAGGGAGACTGCAGGCCATAATAAAGAAGATCAGGTAGCTTACATGCGTGCAAACTGCTGTGATCAGATCGTGCTGACCAGTCTCCGTCAGCAGCTCGAATCCAGCGTCATGAGCAGAGGTACGCCGCCGGAGAAGGGTTATCCTCATATCTATGCAGGGTAGGTCAGCGCCTCTTCGACGATCGTAACAAGGCACTAAGCAAGCCGAGATTGTTCAACAACACCAAATACTCCGACGTCAGCATTTACCTAGGTTCGGCAGAGTTACTGCTGCCAGCTCATCATGCGATACTAGGCGTTCGAAGCCCTTATTTCGATGACGCCCTTGAGAGTGGTTTCAAAGAAGGCAAAGAACGCGAATTTCGGTTCCACGACTACAGCGTACATGCACTTTGGAGGGTGTTTCATTTCATGTATGAGGGATGCTATTATGATGAACCTGCTGAAAGCCTGAGCAAAGAAGGCAAAGCGTCTGTTTTTGGAATGTTGGAAAGCACGTTAATGACTCTATCAGGTGATGATCTTGAACTATTGAAGCATCCTAGAGTGTTCGCCCTTGCGGACATGTTTCGGATGGATGATCTGAAAGCCCTTGCTGTGAGGAATCTTGAGGCCCAACTTCAAAAGCATTGGATAAGCGATACATTTCCTGATTGTGTTCGGGAAGTGTACGGCAATACCGCTCAGGATGACGCAGCGTTGAGAAAAATTGTGGTCGAGGTGGTCAAAGATCATTCGGGGGAGTTATGCTCTAGAAAGGTATTTCTGGATGTTATCCGAGAGAGTGGGGATTTTGCTGTCGACGTGGTGAAGAAGCTTGCAAGGGTTTAGGATTTCAGCGGCATAGAGTCTGATTGGGCATCTCTTAAGATTGTTTGGCACAGCTCAATTGTGGGTTTAGGTCAATCTTGATCTAAACAAAGCTAAAAGTCTCTTTCCGTCTGGGCACTTGCTAGGAGGCTAAACAGAGACTATAGAATTCAAAACCATGTTGAGTCAATCTTTATAAAACATGCCAAGCTATAGATAATGGAGAAGTGATCAATTGAGGGTGGTGAGCGCAATCACGATCTGTAATAGTGACATGATATTCTCTACGGTGCAGCGCTCCTCATCACACCACGAAAAATACTCCGTCCTTCATTCAACTTCTTGATTTTGCTTTCAAGAAGATCCCTCTGTCTTCTCGCCGACGGAGGCTCAGAGGCGATTTCTCCCGTCTCCGCGTCAGACAAGCCGTTCACTGTGACGGGAGAAAAGATTTTCTCCAGGTCACGCACAATGTGTCGCTCCACGACCTGGGTGGTGACGTTGTCGATGAAGGTTTTTTGCGACAGCTAAGCAGAGTGAGTGAGGAGCAATCGACCAGGTGCATGCACGAGCTCACTGACCTTGTAAATCGAATATAGACAGTCAAGAGCTTCTTCACAGCTGTGATTCTCCATATCTGGATCTACCTCGTCAGAATATTCTCGTGCTGCTTTTCCAGCATCGACTTGTGCACTTGTATGATTCGAATTACACCCGGGAAGCGTGAAGTGTTGGGTCGCATTGTCGATACACTTGGCCAGTGACTTTTCTCCTCTTTCACGACGTCTCTTCTTGATCGTGTCCGTGTAATAGTGATTGTACGTTATCGGATAGCTTTTAATGTCTTCCATGATCTTTTCCATCTCTTTGGCCGCGCCGTCTAATCTCAGCTTCAGAGCATCTTCGATTTTGGACGACCAGAGACGGGTGTATACATCCTTGGGACATTTCTCCTTAAGCAAATCATCAAGAAATTGGTTGCAGACGTCCGCAACATCCTCAATGTGAAACTCGGCCATCTGTTGCCATTTGCTAGATTGCTCCCAGAAGAGCTCACCAACCAACAAAGGATTGAAATTACCGGGTAGCTCTTTGCCACGGGTCCGAACAAGAACCCCTCGGACCCAGTCCATCGCTCTGGGTTTGGACCAATGAATGGGCGGCACCTGCTCTGTCATTGAGATAACGGGGGCCGCGTCTGTCTTAGCTACTTCGCCGTCAGCCTTCGCTTCTTCCTGTTTGCCGATGTGGTATTTGTAGCCGCGCGTGCGCAAACGATTGGAGAATTGACCGTTCTTGGACTGGACAACAGCCCGCAGTCTGCGTATGGTCGTGGAAGAGTCTACTGAGAATGAATGATTGGTGTTGTGAGCAAAGTATTCTCCTTCGTAGTGTCCGTTGACTGCGGCTTTGCCAACCTCATAGAAGTCCAGGCTGAGCTGAGTTAAAAAGGATTTACACTCATGCGGCGTAGCTCTTGGGCTACCCATCGCTGCCAGTAGAAGTTGTGTGTCCGTAAAGGCTTCCTCGAGATCCTTTCGTAGTTTCGGGAGCTCCTGCTTCACGTGGTCGAAGAGCAGCTGGCTCAGACGACTCCTTAGGGACATAATCCCCACGCACTCTTTGGGCAGGGTGGAGAAATTCGATTTTCGGAAGTAGGTGATCTCGGAGAAGTTGCGTTGCCCAAATGAGCTCGAACCCTCTTCGAAACTTCGGTTCTTCAGTACGTGCCAGCCTAATTTGAAGAATATGTCCTCGTTACGGGCCAGACCGAGGAAGGCTTGTTCGCTCCCGGAACCGGGAGATAATCGATCGGGCTTGGTGATGATACCAAGCGTGCGATCTCCTTCGGGGTCGACTTTTCTGACCTTCTTCAGGATCCCTTGATTGGCATAGTCATTGGATGCCGAGACCACAGCCAGGCAAATCGTCCGGGGTTGGGAAATGTAATGGTCGGTGATCTCGGTGACCAGCTGGATGTCCTCTTCGGTCACCCCTTTGGTCTCAGTCTGGACGAGGCCTGGTAGATCGACCAGTGTCAGTTGAGGTCGGGAACGGCCTCCGATTTCGATACTCAGGACGTCTTTGGCGAAGGCTCTGGACTTGGAAGTAGATTTGTTATTGATACCCATAAGAGCCGTTGCCTTGTCCATCAATGACGGAAGCTCTTCGAAATCCGAGATGGATTCTTTGAAAGCTTCGATGGAAGCTCTTTCTTCAGGGGGCCTTTGATCGTCCGGTATCACTTTAACCGTGATCACGTCGTTCGTCGCACGGCGTAAGATGATTTCTGTGGCGAATCGCGTGCAGAGATTATCATTCCTGGGGAATGGGATTTCCGTGAGGGCTTCGAGAACGGAGCTTTTGCCGGCTGACTGATCACCGCAAACCACGAGCTGGGGTAGGGACAGCGTGCTCTCGAGACCACATTGGCGGAGCTGATCGACGATGTTGAGTACGTTCCGTTGTTCGGCGCTTTGAAGACCTTCAAGAGACGAAGTCGTCTCCAACGCTTGAGGCGGATGGCCATTCTCAGGTTCCACGAAACTGTCAACGTCGGAGAGGTCATCTGATTTGTCCGGATGTCAGCAGACCACTCGTGATGCAAGCAAATACACAGGCGTGAGCACTTGCCAGGAGACCTGGTCGAGAAATCTCGATGTGGCGAGTCGGACTCCGAGCATGATAGAGACATGATAAAAAACGAGGCTGTGGTAATTCGGAAACAGTTACAACGAGATAAATCCTCGGACCGGTTGGCAATAGAAACAAGCCACGAGAGGAGCAACGATATTTAAACAGGCTGTGCTGTGAATCACGGATGCAAAGAACCCAACCAAGCAATATGTACCCGCCGGCGAGGTATCCAGAAGAAACGCTTTGCCTGAAGCAAGGCAGACTTCTTGTGATTGAGTGCATCATTATGCATGACAAGTCCTGGAGAGACCTTATCAATCCACTGCGATTCCTATCCGCCTCTTGGCAAAGCTAAGAACCTGCAAAACGGCCTAAAGTTTCAACGGCATTTCATGATCGAGTAGGACAATGAAAAGCTGGATCTGCTTGTGTGAACAGCTCCATTTACTTGTGTTGCCAGCGCAGCAGACGACTCGCTGAAATCAGTAAAGGTGCCTAACGTGAAGTCCTGCATGTGATGATACATAAGCCCCGGCTCACGGAATCCTGCATCCGCGGAACACTTGCGGGTAGACTTCACACCCATGTCCTCGGCTCTAGTTTGTATCCAACGAGGCACTGGCGGGTAGATATCTGCTTCCACAAGAATCAATCGAATCTGAGGGACGAGCCATTCAAATGAATGAGACAGACCATGTGTTCTATATCAATTACAATTGATTAGACAGAGGTGCTTTACGAGTTCTAAAACGAGTGGGACTAAATGCTCGTAGCTGGGTGTTCCTGAACAACAGCCTAATTTATAGCAATCGAACCTCTTTACTGGGCGAGTTGCACTAGGGTCATGCAGGCTGGTGTGTAGAGCAAAAGGCTTATCGTCTTATCGCGATCTCAATCTTCGATCTAAAGCAAAGTCATTAGATTTGCAGTCATCCAATAAACATCATGTGGTTGTTTGTGAAGCCCCTGTCTTGGAATGAATATGGCGATGTATGTTCGCCGCCCGAATTGCTCATAGACTGGTCCTCCCAATGTTCCTTCGCCATAGAAGTTGGGACGCTTTATTTCCAATACATAACGACTTCGGCCGCGTCGACCCAGGGTTCCACTGACCTTGTTTCTCTCGGCTCCCCCTCATCGAGGATCCAAGAAGTCTGGATTCGTAGCCACGACAGTCGGACATTTAAATTTCCTGAGAAGTTGCCGCAACTGTTATGGCACTCATACTGGCCTCGACAAGATCGGCGTTCTTCCAACAATACGATTTTCCGTTTGACCCTCACGCCACGCTCCACGCCGAATTTCGTCGTTTAGCGACAAATCGTAATTGGAAACAAGGGTCGAATAGCAAGATATTCGAGAAGGCTTGGGACCACTGTTTTGGTCCAGAGGTTCCTGTCGGCTGCAACATCGACCGGAGGGAAAGTCGTACTGGAGCTCAGCATGGCACGGATGATGACGAATTTTTCTCCATGCTGCGCAGCCTTCAGAGCCTCGACCTTGAAGGAGGAACAACCAAGAGGAAAGGAAGAATTCAAAGGGTTGGGCCGGAATTTGCCTCACATTACGGTAGCGACGCCGGTATCAGGGAGAAATGGCAGGCGCTTTGCCAGGATTGCGGAGTCAACCCGGTACCACCATCTATCAACCAATGCAAAAAGGTGCAGCTCCTGCCCGCCATACACTCGACAGAAATTTTGTCGGTCTACCCGTGCTAACATCTCCTTCCATTTCATTAGGCACTGAAAAGCATATACATCAACATCTTCCATTTTCTCGACGCGAAGAAAGCCAGAAGAATCCCGCACCATTTTCAGTCTAGACGGGAGTTGGCGGTGTTCATGGGAAGACATCCAGACAAAAGGTATCCCTTGAATATGGCGAAGCAGAACAAGTTCTTGAGTGTACTTCTCATCGAATGCTGGTGAATTTTCTGGCCTAGCACCTTAATTGTTATGCTCATGACCCACCACTCAACTGCCACGACTGCGACCGCTCGTTCGGCAGTCAGCAAGTATTGCAACGACACAATGACTCGCCCGTTCGCAATAAATATGTTCCAAGCATGTTCTTATCGCTGTCGTCATAGGCTTGAACGAGACTCCATCCTCAGGGTCTTCGGTGTAATGATCGATTGCATCTGCCGTAAAACGAAGCTTTTCAGCACGATTGCATCATGGTAGTATCCATGATTTAGTACAATATTGAAACTCCATTAAGGAGTTTCGGAAGCTGTCCGAACTCAGTTAAAGGAAGAAATGTTCATACGGAAAGTAAAGACACCACATCGTCGCAGTCCCTTTGAAAAGTAGAGCCAAAGCAACCCTTCAGACCAGACGGAAATGGGTCCTTGTTGATCCAAACAGCTTGCCCTCCCCGGCTCTTAACACTGCGACAGAACTCTTTGACCAATCTTCTCGCCCCAGGGACTTTCAAGCCTGTCCCTACCACAATCACCATGTCTGGACCCGTTCGTAGATCTCGCTCCGCAATCTTTCCAATCGTGTCGCCGTTCGGGTTCTCTTCACCGTAGAGGACCACGTTCGGACGGAGCCTACCGATCCCTCGATGTCGTTTCCCCATCCTTTCTCTTCCGAGAGCTAGCTCCTCGCATCGCTGGCAATCAGGCAAATGTGGCCCGCGGAATGAATCGACCAAGAACGGTACGGTCCATCTGCAGGATTGGCATACGGCTTGATCGATCCGGCCGTGAAGCTGTACGGTCTTCGCCCAAAGTTCAGGCAGATGGCCTTCCAGGCAATCGATGTTTTGCGTGTAATGTCGAAGGAGGTGGCCACTGAGAGCGAGTCTGTCTAGGAATGTGTGAAATTCGGTCGGTTTGGCCAAAGCCGAGAGGCGTGATATGTTTCGAATCAAAGTATGAAAACGGCCTGTGGCTTCCGAAGTGTCGTAGGCAGATATGTGTAACGTATTCAGGCTCGACTTCGGCATCGTTCTGAAGTCAGGAACTACATCGTCAGTCACGCCAGCTTCACAGGGGACTCAAATGGCATGGGTACTCACTGCCTGCATTCACAGAGATTCCAGCCCCGCTGACCACAACCAATCTTTTCGTGGCCTGTATTTTTGACCTCAGTGCTGCCAATTGTGCGAATTCGTCGCTGCTGAAGGGACGATAAGCATCGATGGGAGGTGGGTGAGAGGTTCTCTTCTTCAATCTTGTGATTCGTGGCGACATCGCTGCAGGTGGTCGTCCAGGCGGCAATTTCTTTCGAGTAATCTTGCCTTTGGACATGGCCGGGACGTTTCGAAATTATTGGTCAAGTTTTGCCGAATGCTGAAAGAAAAGGTTGAAGGAACTTGGGGGGAGAGCCCTGCTTCTTATACAAGACAGCTGGGCTAGTGCCGATCAAATGCATGCACTGGGCTGAAGCAAGGTCAGGCTGCATTAGGGTGGGCAAGCACACTGGGCTGAGGGCCCTGCAAAATCTTAAGACCGGCCGAGCTCGAAGTTCTTCAATCAATGAGCATCTTGACACCAGTGGCGCTCTTGAGCCCGATCATCACATACCGCACCGTAGTCCTTGCGGTGACTTGAGGGAGACTGAAGTGCCCTGGAGTGATCGAGATTGGTGACCGAATCAAGACTGATGGATCCAACTTGATCCCAATCATGGCACTGTCATCCCGGGGCTCTCATGCTGAAGGCTTCAGCGGATCCTCCAAATCTTGCTGCTCTCATCAGCCGTGGCCATGGACCAATCTAGCCATGCACGTATCTTTGGCGTACTCTGGCCAAGTGCGACAGCTCGTCACTGCTGACATGATGCTGTATTCCGCAACGACAGGTAGACAACGGCTCGTTTGGCCTCTGTAGAAGTCCAAGATGGAAATCGGATGTAAAGAGTGTCGACGGAGACGTTCGTCCAATTTTGAGCCTCATGTGGTGATGTATTTCCAGAGCCTCTTTCTTGGATTTACGGCATGTATAGAGTGTAGGTGGAATGATTACGCTGCTTACAGTTGATGTAGACGGTGTGCTTATACTACGTGGCTGGATCCGACGTTCGGATTTTCTCTTTTGCGAGCAATCCTAACTCCTTTCTAGTCTAGGCCCGGAGGCCCGGAGGAACATCCAGGCTTTAAACCTCTTGGTCTAGCATAAACGCCGCCCCCAACTGTGAAGCGAATATGACAGCTCGTTCGGTTCCTACCATGCCTGAACGGAGGAGGCTCACCTCGTCTCGGTTTTCCTGCAGGCCATCTCAACCCAGCAGGGAAACACTACAGGCCATCTCGTCCTCAAATCAGAGTCCTCGATCAAGCCCATCAAATCGGACAAACGCACCGTCGAAGAGGGTCAAAAGCCTCCTTGTCTTTCTGATCTCATGTCACAAAGGGCTGGAGGTGGAACTTTTCACGGTGTTCGAATTGACGCCGGAAGAAAACGAGACACTGTGGTCGATGCTGGAGAGAAGGAGATTACTGTATGACTACGTGTTGGGCAAGCTCCGGTAAGCGAACAGGTCCCTCCCATTCTTGCAAAGGTATGAGCACTGATCATGATCATTATGGGCGCAAGGTTCGACTGGTCTCCACATACATCTTCATTCATTGTCAGAATGCCAACATCTACCCACGATATATTTACAGAGCTTATTGTTCGGGAGATCTGGTCGCAGCTGGAAAATGTTGCTCGTGGGGACAAAGAAGTTGCAGCTATTGTTGATCTGGTCAGATCAGAGGCAACCTCAGACGTCTATCTGTATGGACATGGTTCCATCAATAACAGATATCCCAAGCACCCACCAGACGCCTCCCTTGCACACGCCGATTCTCAATATCCCTTCATGGTTATCGAGACCTCATACCCACAGCGACACAAAGACTTGGCCAAGCTGGCTGATGATTACATATGCGGTTCCAATGGAAACATTAGCATGGTACTGGGGCTCGATATTGAATACGGCGTTGGGTCTAAGAGGGCATCGGTTTCCATCTGGCGACCTCGATTAGCGCCGGATCCGGAAAACAAGGAAGGCATGCTTCTGGAGATGGTTGGCGTTCCGGAAGCCGATGTAATGCCTGCCTCCCCATCCTTTAGTAAGGTCTTCGCTATATTGATGCTGATCAATCTCGCATTTGGCAGCCGTTTCGAGCCGACGACGGAACCACGGTTCAAGGTCATGGATTATCGCTCCAGCTCTGTGACTTTGCGCCAAGGACTCGCTTCGCCAATATGCCTCAAGATACACAGAGCGTGACTGTCGTTCAGATCACATGCAAGCAACTTTCTTCTTTCCTGCACGATGCGGAGACCAGAGATAAGATCAAGCGAGCGCAACAAGGTGCACAAATTGGCCTTCCGCTCAACTGCAGGAAGAGGCGTCGGGAAGCCACACCGCCAGAAGCTCTGAGTCCGGGAAAGGAGGCGAAATTTGCCAAACGCGAGGCAGAAGAAGCGGCAAAATCTGAGGCAGAAGACCCGGTATGGAGGTGATTGTCTATGGTCAGGATAACGACGAGTACGGGATCTACGGAGGCTGGAGTCGAGAAGAGCCTCAACCTTATTGCCACCCTTTATTTCGAATATTTAGCGTCAACAAACAGACAAGCAATCCATAGAACCATCGTTGCCGCGTCAGCTTCGTCCTACCTTCAAGCACCCGCTGTTACACCCCTCAGCATCTCGATGAGCCCACATAAAAAGGGGCAGAGAGGACAAAGAGGCGAACAGACCAGGATGCAAGAAGCTGCCAAGAGAGTCCGAGACGTCATGACCCTGCTCGCTCGGACGGTTAGCCGCGACTAACGGTTGATAAGTTCAGATATGTGAATGAGGAGGATGATGATTGCTAAGCATGACCACGCGCATTTCACATCCGCATGTTCTTCTTACTATACACTCCAGACGCCTTCTACATTGACACCTGCATAGATAATTCAAACCCCTGGCAAAGATACCTTGTACAATCGGCAGCGATCCAGGGTGCTTTGGCTTATAGAATATGTCATGCGATCGTGACCCTTACCGTGGACCTTCACTTCACGTATGGACAGAAATAGCTTTGTGGCTGTGGCGAATGTGTAAAATCCTAGGAACTGTGAAGAATCACAACACCGCGTCGGCCCATCGTTCTTCTTTCGAATACTGACCAAATATATGCGGTGTCCAAGTTACTCCTGATGTGAATGATGTTGCGCTTCTTCGGCGGGCAGGATATGCTGGTGGCGTGATAGCCAAGATTTGAGGTGGAGAGCGGCCGAATTTGGAGCAGAGCGTCATATTTAGGAGGACTGAAATCTGCAGGGGTGGGCTGCCATTATTGGAGGGCGTAGATATCTATTAAAGTACAGCTGGATCTCTGAAGCCCAGTCACTCCCCTCAACAACGGACACGATCAGGTGCGCTTACTTGGAAAGCTCGCGTCCGTTTCGGGCCGTTTCTTGACGAAGAGGGTCAATGTCTTCTCCTCCCAAAGACCCTGTTTTATTCTCGGTAGTGGGAATCCCGGTTTGGGCCGATTGATGGATTGGTGCCGGAAGGTGATCAAAATCCTGGTGTTGACCTGAATTCAAGTCATAGTGCGGGCAAAGAGCTAGTGTTTGCTCCATCTCATAATTATATTGGAGCACAAGTGGCTCCTGTGCGCTATGCCTCGAAGGTAAGGTAGGTCAAGTTGCACAACAATAGAAAGGGAGTACGCGAAGCATTTAATTTAAGGCTAATCCCTTGCGCTAATGGTGGGGCGCCGGTGTTATCGAAGGTTGCATGCTGCGCGCAACATTTGCTGTTTGTCACTGCTTTAATCCATCCAACCTGCACTTCAGAACCATCCACTCATGTCTTCTAGATCGGGCAGTGATGCTGGTAGAGATATCCTCATCATTGGAGGAGGAGTAATGGGACTGTCGACGGCCTGGCATCTTCTCAATGATGAACGTAATGACGTCACAGTTTGTGACCACCAAGATGACGTGGCACCAAGTCGAGATGTTTCCAAGATTCTACGGATTGACTACCCTGGTCCCGAGCGGATGAAAGAGGTGATAAGATCGAAGTCCCTTTGGGAGAACGACCCTGTGTTCAATGGCTACTACAAACGCACAGGTCGAGTCGTTACTTATTCAAAAGCCCACATTGAAACCCTCCTTGGCATTGACCTTGCTCGATCTCAACTGGGCTTACCTCCCCGAGTACGTCAGAGGGTTCAGCTTCTGGTAGATTTGTTTCACTCGGCGCAAGCCACCTCGGACTTGGCAGTAGTCTATAACGAAGATGATGGCGTCGTGGATTGGACTGGAGCGATGAAGAGCGTGAAAGAGGATTGCCTTAGAAAAGGAGCAAAATTTCGAGATGATCGGGTGGTTCGCATGGAAGTCAACCCAAGTTGGAAAGGTCCAAACCGTGGTGACTTCGACCAAATCCATAAATACCGAGAACACTGAAACTATCCTCGCTGCTGGGCCCTGGATCATGCAACTACTCGAAGCCTCTTCCATACAACAGCCTCCGCCTTCAAGGGCGCCGATAGCCACCGGGATATTCAGCTTTTCTGTTAAGTTGAATAACGAGCAGTGGAAGAGATATAGCGATCTGCCAGTAAAATCAGATATTGGCGTTGGTACGTATTTAAAATGTACAAGTATCTGGCTAACTCCTCGAAAGGTGAATTCCTTTGTCACCCGAAGATCGTAGGTTCTGCTAAGCTTACATGGATCAAGCCCTTCCGAAATCCGTCTGGAGAAAAGGCAATATCTATGCCATGGGATGCTTCGAATACTGATCTGGCGATAAGATCAATGTTGGAGGCTCGTGATTGGATGCGGTAGGGGAATACCGGACCTCCAGGAAAACGATGCGCGAATCCAGTCAGTGCATTCATGGTGGTAAGAACATGCGCTGTATACCTCTCCCGATATTGTGGCTGATCATTGCAGGGACGGCGTAACTGAGGATCAGAAGCCGATCATCACGCGACATCCACAGCACCCGAACATAGTGCTCGCAGGTGGATGCTCGTACACCCACGCAAAAGATCTCCCTGACATCGGTCAAACCGTCCAAGAAGTACTGGACGGGATGAAGAACCATACCCAATTCGGATGGGCCGAATCATCTTCCTACAAACGTTTCGATAATCAGCCAGCGCTTCGGACGGATCTGAACTTCAGGGAGCTGGAGCTCGAGGCATCCAAAGACGAGCGAGTTCAGCGCTGGAGGGGGACTAGCTCTGACTGGAGTATCTGATCTCTTTTAAGAGAAACATAGTAGAACAAAAGCATTAAGTCCCAGCATAGCGGTTTCATTGGGCTAGTCTCCTTTGTGGGCTAGTAAACGTAGACTTCCCCTGAATCCCAAGGTCCCAGGGCTGACCGTAGCTTCATGCTAAGTAAAATCCCATGGTCGTTAGTAACATGAAACATTGCACTGAAACAGTGGTAGGGAAGTTTCTCCCCCAGGTACAGCTCCGTTTAAGCATCCGAAACTTGATAACATTGCATCCATTTCTGTTTCGCAATCCTGGTGGCTGAGCTTTCCGATCAGGATTGCGGCATTGTTGCAGGGTACTTCAGGCTCGAAAAGTGAACTGCATAAGAGGGAGACGATACCTTCGTCAGAGCAGCTTAGCGTTATACATCGGCCGAGACACTTAGACAACCTCTTATAGAACTCATCTTCGACGTCAGTGAAGCATTCAAGATCTTGGGATGACCGCCAAACTGGAAGCTTTATCGGCTCAGGTCCATGTCCCGGTAACATCAGGACCACCGCAAGCGCCATAGCAGTGCATTCTTTCGAGACTCTCATTGACAGACAGAAATCTTCTAGAGATTGGAATGCGTGAAGTGAGGTTGGTATCGCTTTCGTTCGCTTTGCACTAAGGACGTAAGCATGTAAATTCGTGGAATCGGACGAGCTTACTTGACGGTCGCATAGCCCCGCTCCATGCACCATGGAGCATAGAAAGTTTTGTCACCACGGGTCACGGTGGCGCGCCAATGGCTGTGCATTACCACCTCCCAAAAGTCCTCTCTGTTGATGCTCGCGCTCTGGCTCATCGAAGCCTTTTCGCCTCCCGCCTTGAGAATTTCTACCCATCGAGAGGAGAGTATATATGCCCAAGCTAAGACCAGATGAGAAAAGCTTTTCATCCGTTTCGCCTGATATCCTAAGAATTCAAATCCGTTTTCCGAAGCGTCCGAGTATTCCCACCTTAGTAGTTGAAGTGCTCCCATAGTCTGGTAGTGATACGTGCGCTTGATGGGGCGTTCGCAGTCCACATTGGTTGTCGTCATCCAATCTAGAGCATACCGAAGCTGGGGGTGAGGTTGATCCAGTATAGAGAAGGGTTTTGAGGGGTGGGCAGAGAGCTCTGGAATCCGCTGGAGGAGTTCTAGAAGATTATCAGCAACGCAGAGGTCGCCCCTGCTTTTCGTTGCATCCAACACGAGCTTTGTCCATCTCCCATAGCTGTCAGCTACTGTGTCATTATGTTGGCTGACTGTCGGACAGATTCCATCCCCAGCATGCGGACCAAGGGTCGCTGTATGAGCAGTCATGGTTTGATCTTTGGGAGCAGGCCTAGGCTATTGGCTTTTGTGCCGTCGGTCAGCAATCCTTCATATTCACATCCTTTTTTGAAGGGATTGCGCCTTGAGGCGCAGTCAAGGCCCTATTCCTCCTGCTCAAAGCCCCCCGTCTGACACGTGACAGTAGTTTTTTGAGTACGGACTCAAAAAACTACTGTCATGTGACTTGGCACCCTTTACCTGAGTCCGCTGGTAGATGCCGCCAGACCGAGGAGGCAAAACGTGCGGCCAGCGCTTGGTATATACGGAGGAAGATTTCGTACGTGACTCTAGATGAGCATCATCATCTACGAGACTTGTCGGTGTCACCTTCGAGCTGTGATCGTTTGGCAGCCGTGCGGGGGAGGAGCTTATCATATTTCGCATTGAATCCTATCATGTTGGAGCTGTCCTGAGACCTGCGATGATCGAAAGGAGGAATACCGGTGGAATAGCGGGGCTATGGCGCTAGGACCGGCTGCGCCAACCGTCCGATGCTGGTGGCAAAGATGTAGTCTTAAGACGCGTGCTGTCTTGAGACGAGTATTTGTAGACGTATGATGTCTTGAGACTAGCGTCTTAGGACGATAAGTGTCCCAAGACAAATAATGTCTTCGGACGAGTGTCTTATGATAAATAGTGTCTTCAGACAATTGTTTCCAGACTTGATATGTCTTCAGACGGATGTCTTCAGAGATTATTTATCTTAAGACGCTCGTCCTCCTAAGATACTAGTCTCAAGACATCATACGTCTGGAAACACTCGTCTCAAGACAACATGCGAGACGTTGTCGAAGTCATCCTTTTGTATTTCAGAGTAAGAGCGCAGGTAAGCGGAAAGTATAGCGACTCCTATTCCCAGGAGGATGTAGGAGAACTTCTATTTTTGGGTCCCTAAATGTTAGTCTATGAAGTGGAATGTTGAGATATAGGCCCACGCCAAGTATGCCAAGCATCCTTATCTAATCAGATCAAGGTCATGATATTCATATCCATGACACTAAAAGTCCGCATACTTTTTACTGCCCTACGACCCGGAAGCTAGAATCCCCTACACGCTCTGAATCCCTACAATCTAGGAGGTGGAAGTCCCTATACTCTCTGCATTCCTGCGGTAACCAAACTCAAGGTCCCTACACTTTTCGATCCCCTATACTATGAGGACCTAGGTTCTCCCTACACTTTTCCTTCCCCTACGGTCTTGAGGCCAGAAGGCCCTGTAATCTTTCCTTCCCTGCGGTCTTAAGCCTAGAAGGTCCCCATACATTTTGCTGCCCTACGTGCTAGCAGTAGGAAGTAGGGAGAATCTAAGTATTTTCGGCTGGTCATCTTCATTTGCATACAGCTTGATGAACTTCATATGATAAAACTTCGAGGCTTTGATCTATAGCGATGCCTGCTAGGCCATGCTTTGGTACCCTCCTATCTCTACCCCAGTAAGCGATGATTAATCAAACAATGCTTTTCGGATTACGGATTATAGATAATCGTAAGAGACAGACTGCCGCACGAAACTTGCCAGGAAAAAGGACTTCGCTCAACGACTTTAATGTGTGGCCATTTTCGACACATATGGGAGAAATTCAAGGAAAGACTGGTCTTTTTCAGTTACGCTGTTGATAATATTCATAACCGCCGGTACCTCAGGTGATTGGGGAGAGGGGAGCGCCCATAATAGATTGGGGGGGAGGAACCGGGTGGCGGGGATTTTTTTTTAGAAACAGGGACCTTTATAATGGCAGCATTCTCGATGCTTAACAGGAATACCTCGCTCGGTTGAAGGCAAGCACGTCCTCATTCGATCGCTTGCATTTCTGTGAGCAATCACAACATGCCTTACGCAGCAAAAGCGAAGACCCAGCAGTTCACCAGAAGGAAATCGAATCTACTGAAAAAGGCCGATCAATTGGCGCGATTGTGTTGTGCAGACCTCGCCCTGATCATCCGCAAGAATGGAAGGTACTATACTTATCGATCGACCGATCACGAACGGTGGCCTCCAACTTTATTAGAAATCGTACGTTAGAAGCCGACACACCGATCTTGAGCTGACTGAACATTAGAAGGCATCGTACCCGTTGCCTATCAACCTCCTATCTAAAGACTTTGACCATGTTATTAACGAAACCCCATACAAGTCAGAGGCGGAGGACTCGTTAAAAAGGGTATCTAGTTCGGCTGAGAAAGGATCTTCGGATGTATAAAAGAAGTGATTATACGATTCTTTTGCAGTAAAGTTGAAGTCGGCGGGAATCTGGCAAGCACGTGGAGGCTTTATCAGACCGTTCACTGGAGGTGTATTATATCTGTAAGACATCATCCTTGCGATGACCGATGCCATCGAGAGAATTATGTCTCTACACCCTCTTTTTTGCTTTCCCATCTGTCAGCGAGCTGCGATCCTTCCTGCTACTATATTTATTGGGCGTAATGACTATGACAATCTGCGGTCCCAATCATTCCGAACTCACCTCTTTGATGTTTTTTCTGGGCGCGCTTCAAAGAGTTCAACGTGATCAATGTGCAGTATACCTCGATAACAACGGCGGATTTGACGCTAGCCTCCCAGTGGGGCTGTGTGGTGTTGTGCAGTGGCTTGTCTCCAGTCAGAGACGGCGGTCCTCGGCAGTGCCATAAGCGCTGGCATCGCCGGTCTTTGGTCTCGCCGATCCGAGCATTCCCCCGCGATGGTGTTAAACGAAGCTTCTGAACCATCTCACTCCAACGCCTCTACTCTTGCCAACCTCGCTCCACCCTTTCTCCAAGATCGGTTTTTTTCTTCACTGCACTTTGACCACACAAAGTATAGAATTTTGTGGATGAGATGCTTGACTCCTTACCTGTAGAGCTCTTGCGAGCAGTCTTTGCCCACGTATGTACATCAAAGCGGTAGTACGGGGCTGATTTTCCACAGGTGCAAAATAAGAGTCATCTTATGGCACTGTCCGGAGTTTCCAGAAAATTCCGCTCCCTTGTTTTCCCACAACTGTTTGATGTCTTGAGTATCAAATCGTATGATGAGATTTTTCTGTGGGACCTTGAATCGCACCCTTATTTCGCTCACGACATGATTACAAGAGTGCCGAAAGTACTTACGACAGTCAAGGAGCTCCGCTTTAGCGCGCCATTCGAGCACACGGATCTCGAAGGGTGCGAAGATATGAAGAGATGCCCGCATTCCTTCACTCCAAACTCTAGTGCATCTTCTATTGACTCTCCAAGATCAGAAGACGACTTGCCCATTTCACAGGAGGACGACGGTGCAGTCATGAGGAAGCGGGAAGATGCAAAGTACATGGGAGAGTTGTTCGATAGTGAATATGGAGACGTTGGACTGATGAAGCTGGCGACAAAGATTGCTAGACTTCTATCAGCGTTGCCAGACAACCAACTCACCAGCTTCAGATAACGCATTTGCCATGAAGTGCTGATTGTCGGCTAACGTACGCGCTAGATGGAATATGGGAGCCTGCTTTCCCAACGCATTACTGGGGGAGGAGGGCTATCTCGTCAGTCACCAAAACTGCATACGAAAGTTATCCCTAATAACAGAGGGTGGTTGCATTTCCGAAGCTCCACCGTTGAAGGAATTCGCAAATCTCCGAGAACTGTCTTGGAAAGGCTTTCTATCTGACGATGATTGCGCTGCTTTGAAGACCTTTCTCGACCTCCACCACGAAAGGCTCGCGTCTTTGGAAGTGGATTTTATTGACTGGGCAGAGGTGGAATGTCGTTTCGATCTTCCGGATGATGACGAAGACGAAGACGATTCGACTCCGCTGGCGGACTTGATCCTCCCTAAGCGCAAGGACGATTACGAGGGTTTCTTGCCCAACCTTCAGGTCTTGTCACTCTCCGCGGCTTCTTTCAAAGGCTCGTGGGATCGCCTGATTGACGCATATAATCTCCAAAACGTGAAAGAGCTACGGCTCCTCAATTGCAAACGTGCAGTTGAATTGCTGGACTATATAGCTCGGACGAACGATTATCTTTACGCCACCAAGGCAGAGCTTGTTCTTCGCCAAGCA
>JAABUI010000822.1_pt1 | contig 20287 bp, 16 predicted proteins | sample 5559111 | NCBI WGS metagenome assembly JAABUI01 (sample SAMN10711870, study PRJNA513365) | rock metagenome | isolation source: Antarctica rocks | place: Antarctica: Victoria Land, Buttleship Promontory
CATGGAACATCATCTCAGTCCATGAACCGCATACCGACTGTCCCCTCTCAAAGGCATAGCAACCACCAGTCTACTGATGCGTATGTCAATTACGCGCAACCAACGCAGTTCCTGTATCACGCGCCCCAAGGCCCTCGTTTTCCACCTTCGCACCAGACGGCTCAATTTCAACCTTCAAGTCAGACACCTGAGCTTTCAACTTGGAATCAGATGCCTCAGCTTCCATATCCTCCCACCGCCAGAACTCCTCTCCCTCAGCCTCCATGCCTAGAGGAGAGTTCGCGCCCTTCGGAGGAAACCCCTTTGTATGTCAATGCTAAACAGTTCGAACGGATATTGAAACGGCGCGTTGCGAGACAACGACTTGAAGAACGGTTGAGACGTACACCAGGAAACCGCAGATCATATCTTCACGAGAGTAGGCACAAACATGCAATCAGGAGACCAAGAGGACCTGGAGGCAGATTTCTGAGCAAAGATGAGTTGGAGAGGCAAGAAAAAGAGGTGCAAACCGGCACTACCGTCAGATATCAAATCCCGGAAACGAGGACCGAACCGAACACAAACCATGTGAAGGAGGAAAGTGCTGATTCGGTGGCTGATGTGCCAACTAAAGATAAGAGAGGAAAACGGAGAGAAGAGGCTCGCAACGGCAGTCGAGATAAAGAGCCCCACGAACCTGAAGCCTGGCAAACCTTTAATACCCTGAGCCAATCCCAGGTCCATGCAAAAGGCTCCAATCATATCAGCAGAGCGATGACAACATCGTTCTGTGGAGCTGCGGAGCTGGAAGAGTTGCACAAAAGGTTTCCAACTAGGGCAGCGGCTGATGTTCAACGTACGGAACGCAATTGTTGTCCATAAAAATGTGGTGGTGCAGATGGTTGGCATTTCGAGGCGTAGAGACCTGCAGGGCCTTAGTTTAAGTTGCGGAGGAGAAATTGTTTGGGAAATCGAGCACTGAAGACGGACTATCAAGGTAAATCTGCTACAATGTTCAAGAGCTCGAGAGGAAGATTTGTGGCGTTGACGAAAGAGCCTCGGAATCTAATAGTTGATCGCTACTTTGGTAACAACTTCGGATGCTGGAAAAGCTCGTCCGTCGAGCAATCTTTATGCCGGAAACAGTAATGCTCATCCAGGGAAAGATGGTAATACCAACTTTGATCAGCGAACGCCCAAAGCGTAGGCCAGCAACCTCCAAGACCCTGTCAATCATTGCGGCGCTGCAAGCATGGCAGGAGCCTTCGTGAATCTTTCCCGTTTCCTGACACTCAAATGTAAGACTGTTTGGCCTGCGCCATCTAGATCGGCTTCCTTATAAACCGTTGCCTTCTCCCCTTCGATCTTCCAAAAATCAACATATGCTCTCTTTGACAGGGCATAAGAATGGCAGCGAAGCTGAGATTCCAGCCCCATATCTCCGTCAAAACGGTCTTTGGTGACCCATGTTCGTTTCTTTCTATAACCATATCAGTCTTTCCTTCGTTCCTTTCAGGATGGGACGGTGGATTCACCTCCCTCGACACGCATATTTTCTCTGCCACCGTGGAGGGTAGTCAAAATCTGGCCCGCGTGCCCGACATTCGGCTTTCCCCACCCAAAGTTTCCACGCCAAGATGGGAAGCTTGCCGGACGATTCGCGTCGCCTCTGACCGGATCCCGCCCAAGCTCACCGTAAGCTTTTGGGGTCGCTCGAGTTGGGGAGGTACCGAAATGGTCAAGATTGGCGTGAAGGAGGCGACGTTCTGTGGGATACCAAAAGTTAGTCGGCAGGCCTTCCTTTGCTGCAACTTGAACTGATTGAGAATAGTCCCTATTTCGCGCCCGCGCAGAAGACCTGTCAAGACAGAATAGATGGCCCAAAGGCATTATCAGATCCCAGAGGCAAGAGACGTGTGACAGCGAAGGTGAAAGCGTGACGACGATAGAAGGAGAGGAGGCGGATATGATTGCGGTGTTACCTGCGCGTGTAAACATTGGTGATGCACCTTTCACTAGAATCTGGTTCCATGACGATCATCATGAATGATGTATATATGTGGCTTGCAGGCTACTAGCTGTCGGGCTTCGGGAAGACCTCTTGATGCTTTCGAAGACGGCGAGGCGAGGGCTTTAGTTTGGTGGTGGACGATCATCGAGGCTGCTTTGGGGAAAATCCGTAGCTGCCATAGGGATCTAATTTATTGGTGTACATGCTGCAGGTCCTCATGGAGATCGAAAGGCGGCATAATGATGATCCCCATAGGCTCCTCCAAGAGTGATAATCCCACGGCTTTGGAGATCTCTACTTTTCATGACCGAAAGCTTCACAAAGGTTCTGAGCTGGGTCCACGCGTATCGTGCTACCCTTTATTATGACAGGTCTGGTCTCCGACTAACTCCTCAACGGCTCTTGACTCCAAACGATGTTCAGCAAAAAAGCTGCAATGGAACTTGATCCCCACGCCGTAACCCAATTACCTACAAGCAGTGGATTGGACGTTTCGAGCATGACATCCAGCTCTCCTCGACTGACCACTTCTCCTTACCAGTAAGTGATTAAGACCGGTGCTAATGACGTGGCCCGTCGGAGGATGAAAGCTTACTCTTCCAGAAGGGCTTGGGTTGCAAGGATGATATTACGAGCCCGGGGGCAGGATGGGATTGTAGATCCGCAGATGAGACTCTTCCTCTCGGTAGCGCAACGCTATGGGTTGGCTCGTGGCTTGCGATTAGAATTGAGAGGGACGAGTTTTAGGCAGTCACCATGCGTTGCTGGAAATTGACGTGACAAGGAGTGATTCGACGGAATGAAAGCAGCGCCCCAACCATTACTGCTCCAACCTGAAGGGGGAGGACTTTCAAGGTCCGTACTCGTCCCGTTACGCGCCCATCGATAGTTTGGAACATCGTGTTGTCGGGCTTCGCTGGTGGAGCCTGCGGGCCGGTTAGATGTCTCTCCCTGAAATGTCATTACTGACTGACTGTCGGTGGAATCCATTTTACTGTGGAGGTTTTATTAATCTTTCGTAAGGGAGCCGAATGGAATGACAATAAACTAGGCCTGCCCTTTAAATAGCCTCGCCCCTGAGGATTGTTATCTCTTCCTCTCTTTCCTTTCTTATATCATTGCTTTTCTAGAAGCAAGCAAAAAAAATTCTTTCCACCTTACTGAGTCTGCACGTTAAAACTTCATTTCCACGATCCCCTCTCCATGATCTTGCCCGCTTCACTGGCATTATGGATGTCACTCGAAACGTCACCAAGCAGGGCGCTGGCACTGAGAAGCCCAAGAAAGGAGATGAGGTTATTATTGAGTCCACAGGCAACCTCCAAGATGATAAATTAGGGGACCATAGACGCGTGCAGTACGTAACCGAGCAGCTACGTACAGGACGCAACCTACGACCCAAGGCGTCCGACACCCAAGCCATTTCGCATCTCGATTGGGAGTCTTCATCTCAAGACTTAGCCAATGTACTCCGAAGCCTTCAGAAAAGAACTTCAGCCTATGTTCATCCACGTCCAATATCATTCGAGACCAAAGATAAAAAAAAACATTTGGCCTCACATCTAGAGACTCCTGAAGAGAGGCAGCTCCTAAGTAATGACACTTTCACAGAGTTCTGGAGCCGCACCGGCACTCCACATGCTCGCGGCCTCAATGGGATTGCGTTGTTCTTCACCCATTGTCGATCTCGGACCGCCAAGCCGGACTGGAAGCAAGATTGGTGGCATTGCTGGGCCGTCGCTCTACTCAAGAAGCCTGAGGGCTATGGTAAAGTTCTCATGATCTATGACTGCGACACGGATGATTCCCGCGATTTCGACGCCCTCCAACCAAGACAATTGTTGCTTCAGGCTCAGTATCAGGTCGTCGACATCGCCAGAAAACAGGGCAAGTTGGATTCAGTCTGGGTTGGAAATGCCGGTTTGAAGTCCCAAAAGAAGTGGTGCTGCATCTTCAACACTGCGCAGTGGATCCAGCAGTCGATTTCAAAGCTTGCTGTTCCGTTTGAGGGTCACAATGATGAGCGCCTTCGTGGTTTTCATCAAATCAAGCGTCGGTAATTGGGTGCGTTATGTCACCATCAGCTTGTCATTGAGCGAGGGCAGTAACAATTTTGGAATCTAATGGTTGAACACCGACTTTAGATAATTCACGGTACTGAAAAATGAAGGCCATTGCAAGTATCTTTTAGAGTTCCAGTTCTCGCACCGTAGTCCTGGGACGGTCAGTGTCCAGGGTCGAGAAGGCTCTGTAGATCATTGGTAGAGGGGAAAGCTGGCTCACCAAGCGAGGCATGTTTATGTAAGCAACCATTGTTCCAGTGGGTATCCCTTTCCTTGAGTCGGGATGGTCCGAATTAGCAATTAGCGTACCCGGGGTCATCCTGAAGCTGCAATTTGTCCACTCAATGATCTACAGATGACTGAGTACCACTCCAGGTTTTGTGAATAATCTCTGGAACATCAACTCCACCTAGAAAGCAGAGGATTCTCAGGAGTGTCGCCATGTTATTCGATATGTTCTCTTTCTCCTCGATGTACTTAGGAACTCGATCAGACAAGTCTTGCGAGACGGCTGAGCTGTAAGGACGAGTCGTGGTTGAGGCGTCCAGTTATCAAGTGGGACTGACGAACGGCAAATCTTCGTGGGATTCGTGAGCAACACAAGTCCGGCCCTCTCGTTTTGGAAAGAATGTATGCCATTGCGAGGGTAAGGTATTTGATTCCCTGTTTCGGAGCACTTGTGCCGTACTTTTATAGGTTGCATATCTGCTTCAGAATTCAGTCTTTGTTCTCAAGCCTGGGAACGGGACGGTCACTACCTGATTGCCAAGGCTGATGTATGTTGTTGCAATTGTTGGATCGATTGTCAGCTAGTAGGAATGCTCGCCGTGGGGAGGACCCCAGGTCCGATACTGCCAGATTGCTTTTCACATTTCTTTGCCGTAGCTGTAGCTCTGTGGGTTGGGAAATTGAGGAGCTTGGCGGCGACAGATACGAGGGGTCCAACCCTTCAGTGATCGGCGGTGAGCTCTTGTGTGCTGTCCTCATGTGTCGTTCCCAATCATACAATCTCTTAAAGTGCTCACAACAGAAAAACCCTGGCAAGCGCTCTTGAATGAAGAGCGGTGAAGGCTTGATTGTTTTTTCAATGCCATTAAAACGGGGCGCACTAATGAGACACCAGGCGCTTCGTTTCTCCGTTCGAAGATCTGCACTAGCTCGGATCATGGAGCCTCCTAGACTCCTAGGATCTCCGGCGCTTTCGCTTCTGCGTCTGCTAAACAGTATCTTTCTGCCATCACTTCACGCGGCTGCTTGCACCTAGAGCATCGTGTGTGAAAGCAGTCTACGCATAAGTTGTCGGCGTCAGTCGCAGTAAAGGATCGGCATCGACAACACAAAATTAGACTACGATCCATTGCGTCGCTCAGGGTCTGCTTCTCAAGTGCCTCCATCTTTATCCTCCGCACGATTTTGATTTCACTATTTAACGCGGTGCTGTCACATCGAATGGATTGGCATTAGGATGAAATAGCCCTTGGGGACGCGCTGTTTGTCGTAGCACCTCTATGTGCTCGGATGGTATGGTGGTCATACGCTTCAAAGGAGGCATGGGCGGCGCGGCCTCAACCGTATGCGGAGGTTGCCATTGCGGTGGTACGTACTCACTGGCATGTCTTTGCCTTGGCGATGGGGCACGAGGTGGTATAGGGATGCCGCTTTGCTGTACTATACCCTGCAAGAAGTCTCGCTCTTGTTGATAGTATTCTTTCTTCTCGGTCATTTCCCGTATTTGTGCTTCTAAATTTGAAATGGTGTTTGACGTCTCTTTGTCCTTGGCTTTGCGTCGCCGGCGGAACTTGTGAGAGGCTACAGCATTGCGGCTGCGTTTTTCCTTGGCGGCTTCAGAGCCAGTTTGTACGTCGACAGATACCTGAATGGGACCTTGCTCCGTTTCCATTTTCATCAATTGATATTGGCACTGACCCGGAGCCCCTAATATTGGCGCGTGAGAGCCTTTCTCGCCAAATGCGAATGGTGCAGAAAAGAAGGATCGAGGCTCGTTGGTAGAGGCATCTTGAGGAAGGGCCGAAGGTGGGCTGGCGTGGCGTGGAGGAGGTAGAGATGCGTGCGCAGCAGGAGGTATACTCGGAGCCATCGTGGTTTGCATGGACAGCAGCGGACCCGACCCCACCGATGCAGGCGCCTGATCTCGGGGGAATACGAAGGGTGATTGCCGTGCATCGATGGTTGCGGTTGACAGACCAGTGGTGACAAGACCTGGCCCATAACTTGTACGCGACGCCGGTGTCAGAGATTGTGGTAGCGGATGAGGATATGTCTTCATCAAAGTGGGTGAAGTAGATCCCAGAGTAACACCTCCCAGTGATTCTTTCCTCATGGAGGTCAGAGGTAGAGACGTTGTAGTAGGCCCGGACGTTGCTGCCATCGGTACAGTCCATTGAGAACCCGTCCTCTCACCATCATGTTGACGCCCGCTTGCATTGGTCTTGTCCCCAGATGTGGGATTAAGTAGATCCTTGACCCCAACGGGCCTTGAGGGACGCGGCTCCGGTAGCGTAACCAATGGCGGTGGCGGCACGCTGTGTGGGGAGGAGGCCTGTTGAGGTACATGTTGGGGAACCGCTGATCGGTCGTCTGATTGGATCGGCGGTAGCTCTCTGGATTGGACAGGTGGGGCGTGGGTGTCTGAGGGTTTGTCATCTAGTACGGACGATCGTGGCAATGTTCGTTCCTTAGTAGGCTTAGGCGGAGTAGGTGCTCCATCCTCTGGTTGATGATCGGTCCACCCATGGTAAAATTGATGCTGGAGGTCTAGCTTCGAGCGAAAGGATGATTGATGATTGCAGCGCTGCTGTTGAACATCCATGTGTGTGGGGGACATAACAACCTAGGAAACAAACCCGGCGAATATACCGCCAATGGAGAAGAGGAAGGGCTGCCACAGTAGCAAATGACAGTACTAGCCAGGTCGCGTCGGTGAGCTGTCGGTGAGACTCTTTCCATAATAAGAAAAAAAGGCAATGCACGCATGCAGGTGAGACTGCAGCAGACAAGATTGAGTGTGATAAGCAGGGCAAAGAAGGCAAACACGACAATATGCACGAAATTGTTCAAGACGAGGGTTCTTTATAGGAAACGTGCATAAACAAGATAGTCCCATTCTCTCCTCCACCCCTTAGCCGTGGGTCCAAATCAGGAGAATTCAGATACCATTACAATCAGAGACGAACGGCGCTGATCTTTGGCGTATTTATCTGCAAAACATTGGCTCGAGTTTCTCTACTCTCCTCGGTTGTGATCTTGCGCATGACGGCGTTTTATCCTCATAAAGCAATAGTAAATTGGGAAGATATGGCGCGCTAGAGGCATGAGTCGAGCGGGGAGGCGGCAAGGCTGGTGGGCTTGCAGCTCCTAGTGAGCTTGGGAAAGAAAATCACTAGAGGCGTTGTCCCTACAGTCTTGGCGTTGTTAGTGCGAGATTTGGTCCGTGCCCGCTATTCCTTATCTGTTACTACATTGTAGTAGCAAATCACGAATAGCGCTCACGGAGATTCCAACCTCCGACTTTTGCCTGGACACCTGCCTCGCCCCACCACCTATCAAAGATGGCTGGAGATGATGATTTCGTGATAGTCCAGAAAAGCCAATATGGTAGTCTACGCCAGCACTGTGAACGTTGCCCTTACTCCGGTGAGCAACTGCGAGGCCTTTCGGAAGGGCTTGCGGTTGTCATACCGTTTAGTGAACATTCTAAGAAACGAAAGACTCTACACGAATTGCGACCTCGAGAAGTGTCGCAGCCATTGCAATCATCACAGCAGCTTGGGCCACAACTGCCAACGCGCTCGCCACAGCAGCCCGAACTTCCACTACTATCACAACCACCACAGGAGCCTGATTCACAACCCCCGTCCGGGTCGTCAAACGGTTCCAAGAAGAGACGACAACAGAAACCACGAAAGAATGAGGCTGCGGATTTGTTTCTACGGAATGCCCCTAAGGCCACTGAGTGGCGTAAGAGACAGAGGGAACTTGGATTGGATACTGTAGAGCATTACGAGAAGGCCATCCGAGCTTTCACCCATCGCACCAATATCATAGTCAAGAGAGAACTATACCAGGGAGATGGACATTCAGAGCACGAACTTATCGATTTGGCGGAAAGATTCGCCTTGCTCACTAGAGATTCCCTTGCGAACGCCAAACTCCAGAGATCATTCGCCACTTTTCAAGTTCTTATTTTGCTGTCATATTGTGAAGTTCTTAGGAAAAGGGGTCTTCCTTACGAAACTATTGATCGAATAATCCAACATGTCGCCGGACAGGAGTCTGTCCGTCGAAGACTACTAGGCAGCGCCCTATGGATAAATGGCATTATTGTTGACCTAGTAAGCCATGGTTGGACGGTTTATCGGGCTACAGAACTGTTCTTTATTGGTATGTTCTCCAACCTCCATACTTACGGAGTTGAACTCACACCCTTCTCAGACGCGCTATCCCTTACCTACCTTACACATATCCACAATAACGAAAACTCACAATCAATTCTCGAATATCTCAAAAGAGACGAGTTCGTGAAACATGATTACAGCGACTGTCTAAGACCTGAGTACACCATTCCCGGTCTCATTGCATCACTGCTCGATGGGTGCAACATAACAGCCAACAAACCTTCGTATGGATTTCCGGTACTATCGTAAAGGCCATGCTGACGGGAGAATACTAGGATTGATGAAATATGCACCGCCCTCGGGTACAACTCTGGTTGCATACCAACGTCAGTTGGAGGCATGTACAAAGTCCATGCTGCTTCTAAGAGCACCTCCGTCACCTCGGTGGACCTTGATATCGAGGTCTTAGTACCAAGTTCCTTCCAAAGCAACGATGGGCCATCCCTTCAGGTGAGATCAGCCGAACATCTTTCAGATCATGACTAACACTTGAATACAGCATCCAATTCCTATCCCACGATCAGAGCATCGGATAAGCGCCGCTTGCGTTCTCAGGAGAGCATTTGCCGAAGCACGATTGTGTCGCCGGAAAGGACAATACCACCGCTACTCCACGCCATGGGTGGTCACATCCCAAAATTCATGCTTGAGCGGGCAATTTCTCAACAGCGACGAGATACGCTTGACATCATATACGAAACTACACCGCAAAATGCTGGTCCCCTTGCGCATCTCAGAGATCTTCTCTCGGACGGGAGGACTTTATGGCAAGCTGTAGAGCGACTTGTTGCACTTTCGGTAATTGGTGTGGGAGAGTCGGATGGCATTGAATTTTACGTATGTGGATGGGAGTCAGCCCAATTCTCGTACGCTCAGAATAGGTCATATTGGATTCACCAAGCCTTCGAGTTATTTTGCTACGCTGTCTGCCGCAACCACACAGAATACTCGCTGTAAGTTTTATCAACTGTCCCCTTAGCTAGCTACATCACTCACCTCTTATTGAAGACCTGGACCCGAGGAGAAGAAATTGCTACCCATCCTGGAACATCTTTTACAAGAATACTCCGAAACAGGCCTGGAGATGCCTTATGGCAATGATGTGGTCGAAACTCTGCTAACAGCCTCCAGATTCGGGACGCTAGGAAAGAGACAACATTTACTCTCGATGGCCGCCAAGTCGATGAGAGGTCCAGGAAACATACTTTTGCAGGCTGAAATTGTTCACCGACAAAGTGTTTTGCTGCGCCTTGAAGGGGACATATGTGGCTCGAAACGTCGAATACGAGAATTTCTCGACCGTTCAAGCACTGAGCCAGACATGAGGTCACACTTGGTCTTAGGACTCCTACACCTCTCTCAGGCTACCAATCATGCCTACGGCTTCGACTTCTGCCAAGCACACAAAGAAGCACAGAAATGGAAGCCGCCCTCAAACCATACGCAGAGGCATATGGATGTGGTTTGGGACCAAGTATACTTCGCTGGCAGGACACTCAAAGGCCAAGGCTATTTCAAAGAAGCAAGTCACTTTTTTGAACGCTGTCTTGCGATTGATGGACTCTGTGAGTCTAAGCGAATTCTTATAAAGTCAAGCCTTGCGGATCTTTACAGCGAATTGGACTATTCGCAACGCAAAGGATCTAACTCCAACAACTCAAAGCAATGCGCGGCACGGGAGATTTCATTCCTCGACAATGCCGAAGAGATGGTATTACCGGAAATTGAGCTCCTTAAAACGCGTGGCCAGTACTCGAAGGGTCTCCGACGCTTGCTCCTTGCCTTGATTGAGGTCGAAATCAGACGATATCGATTCGACAACGCAGAAGTTCTGATCACGGAGATCTTGGGCATCTACAGCAGGTTGAGTGAACCCGATATTGTCGACCGACTAGGTCACGTTCGTGCACTCATCGCCCGGGCACGCATCTCTGCGTTGTCTAAAGCTGAAGGACGCTGGAGCGAGGCCTTATATTGGAATAGAAAGTACAACCCTCACGAAGAGGAAGTTTTCACTTGTGCTCTGATCCTCGTACCCGGCTATAACTGCTCACGTTATTTATGATAACATTCGTAAGCACTGTTGCCTGGCTCAGCCTCCTGCTGTCTAGGCTCTTGGTGTCGTCCTGTACCAATGTTCGGAAATGCTTATGACGGGGGCCAACGAGTGCACCACCTCTGGCAGGGATCATTGGGGTGCGTTCCTTAAGCTTCCACTAGCCGTACACAGCCACTTTCTCTGCCAATCTATGATTGCTCCGCGGTTAAGCTCCTTTCAGATAGATTTTCACCTGAAGACCACGCACTCTGGTAACAGTTTTTCAACGACGAATTAGTTCGAGAACGAGATCGATTCCTAGGGTAGGAAAATGGCAAGTTTTACGGACATTTTCCCTCATCCAGCGCTTGTTCAACTGGTCAAGTATACAGTATCTAAATGAATAAAAGAAATAGAAAAGGGGTAACCGCCATATAGCCCAACCATATGTTTCAAGATCGCAGGTGACTCGAATTTCTTTACCCTTAGAATTGTTCCTTGACAAGCAATTCACCATGCAGAATTCTACCAAAGTGAGACTTTTGAAAATTCTGCTTTTTCCTCCTCAACGCCATTAGCATTCTGAGGAACCCAACCGGACTGGTCGTAAAGGGACATTCTTTCTCCATGATTGCGTCGAACTCTGGCCTGCCAGTAGGACTGACGAATCCGTCGCAGCCAACCTGAATTTGCTCGCACGGCGGGCGAAAACACAGTCCCAAGAACCGACACACCGAAAGATACTCCTCATAGCTTCTCAAGTAGAGCTGACCTGCAAATAGGTTGAGCTGCATGACGAAAGGTGGGTGGGGCCGATATTTGGGTACCGCAGGAATAGCGCAAAACGAGAGATCTTCTAATGTACGCACAGACATACTGACACGAGGTGAGTAAACGTGCAGGGTGATTACCTTGTGCTGGCGTATGAATGGCAGTAATGCGTCAGCTTCGTATGGGCTCAGCACCACGCAGTCGACCGTGTTGCCGTTCTTTCCGCTTGCGACCCAGTGGACAGGCCTAAGAAAGGAGTCCAAATGCTGATTTTTTGCAGCGTGTACCGTCCGAGCAAAATCGGCCGTGACCAGTAAATGCTCTGGCCATTTTTCCACCTCAAGACATTCGTTGGCGCTTGTGTCACCGAAAAGCTCGAAGGCAGGTTGAAACGCATCCGAATCACGATCAAGTGTACCCTGGTGAACGAAACGCTTCACATCTCGATGAACGCTGTGTTTGTAAGGTGCAAGTGCCAGCGGACGCTCAACTTGTCGCTCCTGCTCATTCTCTGGTGATAGCTCGCGCTCCTGTTCCTCCCGAAGTGTTGCGTTATTGAATGATGCTAGTTCGAATTCTCGACACTTGGCCCGAATGGCTTCCAACTGCTTCTCACGTTTCGAGAGTGATTCGTCCTCCACGTTATGTAACAAGACTTGTTCTTCAGATCGTCGTGCACCAAATCCGTATCGATCCTGGAGAGTTTGCGCCTCAGTTTCGAGCAACGAGTTTGCGGTCTCCAGAGCAGCGCCTTTGCCTCGACCGTTTGAAGAATCCGACCATGCTGTGTGGCGACGCTGATACCTTGTCCCTTGTGTCGCCCACAACGGAATGCATTTTTTCGTGTTGTTATACGTCTCCGAAATACTCCATTGTAAGACATCGGCTACCTCGATGGCATCGCGGCGGGTTTTGCCGCTGCAGTGGATAATTTTACGTTCAACTTCCATTGGCCCACAAAACATAAGTGATTGACCTTTCCCTAGCTTCCGCATCCGCATGCACGCTGCTTGGGTTAGCAGTGAGAAATATCATGGATGAGACCAGGTCATACCCTGTACGAGTCGATCCTTGGTGAGATCAGGCCCTAGAGTCACAGCGGCACGGTAATTCGTCGGTAGCTTCAAGTCCGTCCCTCGTGTATGAGCCTCATCGAGGTACACCAGACACTGGTCCATCTGTTTCGCAAAAGGGGAAATCATCAGCGATTCCGTGATGCCGTCACGGCTTAAGACCGACAGTTCGTTACAATCGTCGAAGAATATCGCTGCCTGTGATTCCGATGCCGGAACGCGCGAGAGCCATGACCGTGCGACTTCCTCATTCTTCCACTCCAAAACTTGAGCTCCCACATCGAGAATAACGCGCACCGGCGGCTCTGACCCGATGACTATTTGCAGCAATGACTCCGCATCGAGGCTTTCCCTTCCGGACTCCTGCATGGCGTGTTTGAAAGAGTTCTCGGGCCGCAAGAGACAGTCGAGCACTCCAGCATTTGTGTGAAGCTGTGGCGGGAGATTGCACTGACTGATAGACAGTGGTAAAGCATATCTACTGTCATTTGTCCCACTGAAACCCGTTGTCGGGTGAACTTTCGTACGTGCAATATCCCAGCCCGAGGATGACAGCTTCTGTGGAAACTCCCTCATCTCCTTCGGAAACACGATACGTGACATATAAAAATCGATGGCGCCTTTGGCGAGCCGCAACGGAGGGAAGACCATCTGAGAACATTGCGCAGGGTCGCTCGGATTAATGCCAGTCAATTGTCGAAATGCGAATGGTAATTCAGGAGCGTCTTTAACCCAGTCTTCATATTCCTCCTGGGCATGGTCGGACGAAAGCAGCTTTTCGAAGGCCGTGTATAACTGCTCATTCGAAAGGCCACCGTGGTAATAACTCAGACAAGTTAGAACGATCGTGGCATCGGGGTGGCTGAACTCAGCCCGCATTGCTGGATTATCCTTTGCACGATAAGGTACAGCAAGCATAGTCCGCGAAAGGTCAAGTCCGTAATTAACGCGCCATCGCTTCTGCTGCAGACTAAATGCCAGGACCCCACCAGCAATTAGGCCTCTGAGAAGAAGCAGGCTCCTCCACATTGAGTCAACAGCAAAAACGTGATGCTGCAATGGCTCGATGTCGGCTTCGCCCATGTCGAGATCCGTGAGAAACCTGAACAGGACAGCCCGCACGTATTGGGGGAGATTCCACACGGGTACTCCCGGCAGACCCGCTTCACAAACTTCTCTTGCCACCATCTCCAGAAGTTTGTCGGCGGCGGAAGTGTCTAGAATTCGGACACGAGGGAAATTCCCAGGGCACACAGACCGTAGCTCCAAGCCTTGTGGGAAGATTTGAAGAACTGGTTGTGCGAAGCGGCTCACAAGTCCCAAGACATGCTCGATAATGGTCCATCGGTCCGGGCTGAACTCAATTGCGCGTTGGGTGCCCATCGCGTAAATAAGCTCGAACCGGACACTCAGGATCTCATCACTTTCGTCAAGGATATCACGCGAATTGTCGTTCAGCCAACGCTGTGTCTTGATCAGCACGTTGCCCAGCTCCGATTCGCCAGATAGAAGTCGTTCGAGGCCCATCAGCTCAAATGAAAGGAGGTGTTCTGGCTGGACAAGCAGCACCCCACCAGTGCGCATGCATTCTTCGCACAGCTTTCGGATTTGCCTCGCCTTGTGCACGTCCAACCGGACTGATCGTGAGATCGGCATGTGGAATATGCGTCTACCAAGCATGCCACCGAGCTTCCTCAGCAGCACATGGAACATCTGGGTTGACAGTGGTTTGAGGACGACGATCCGCACAAGCTTCTTTCCGTCTGCCAGAGCTGCAGCTACAATAGGGACGATGACGGACGATTTTCCTTCGCCCATGTTCAGCTGCAAGATCGAGTTCGTACCGGATGACGGTGAAATCATTTCCCCAGCGATTTGAGCTTGCACCTGTCGGATCAAGATGTTGTTTTCGATTTCGAGAAGCAGCCAGTCCGGATAATGAACCGGATCCCAATCTCGATGGCCCGGGTCGCTGAGTTCGCTCAGCAGTTCCGAGTCGTTTCCGATACACGCCAGGAGGCGCTCGGCCCGTTGCAGATTCGAGATGGCCACTCCATATTCAATCAAAGAAGCTTTCCAGTCGTCACGCAACGAGACTACCTTGTCACCTGCCAGATGTTGGAGGAGCGACGTGGTCGACAAGCGGGGCCACATTTTTGCCTGCCAAGCCAGCCGACGCGTGGCGGACGTTTCTGCCTGGAGGCAATGACAGATCGTCTGATACACATCATCGACGTGGGTTTTGCACAGCGTCAGACGACTTGCTAGCAGTGGCTTGAGTGCCTTTGTTGATCCGCTGAGTATGCCTTCCGCACTGCCGTGAAGCGAGTCGAAGCTCTCCAACAAGTCAATGGCGTATCGATGCTCATAGCGACCTGAAGCTTTCGATGAGAGACGCACTAAAAGTGACTTGAGTTCGTTGTGGCTCCCTACACCTTTGTCTTGCTGTCTGATCCAGGAATGAAAGTTTTCAAGAGGAGCCGAGGGAAAGCTGGGAGCCGTTTTCCCCATGATGTCAGTGAACTCGACATGACTCCGCTTTCGACAATAATTGTAATGGGGCTCGGAAAAGGAGTATTCCAGCAGGCTTTGGCCTCCGGCATCCAGATCGTCCAGTATATTTTGCGTTTCGCCGATAGATTCTTTAAACTTAGCGTTACGATACCAGCTTCGAAACCAGATCCGTGCATCATTCATAGCCTCCTCCACGCAAACGTAGGTGTCGAAATCAATGCCTACTGGATCGCAAACATTTGCTTCAGGCCACTGGCCAATGAGGGCGTCCGCGAAGTGGCCGACGCATTCCTCCACTGCCGCTTGGTACTCATCCCTTCGACGCTGGTCAGCGTCTGCGAATGTCTCGTAGGAGAATTGAGGCAGGTTGGATTCCGGGCACAAATAGAACGGGCGGCCCCTATTATTAGTCACATCTACCAATTTCTCTTTATCCGGTCTGTAGCCATGCGATAGTTGGAACGAAGCAAAGTCCGGCGGTCTTGTCGCACGAAGTTCGGGGACCGTTGCGAAAGCCAGAAGTGTCTGGACAAGCTCTTGTTTCGCGTGCTGGGAATAAGTCAGAGTGGACAGAAACATCATGATTCTATATTTATCTTTATCGACCACACTGTGAGATAAAGTGTTGTGTAGCGTACACCAGTCTTTGGGGAGGTATTTGGCTGGTGGATCCAGCCATTTCGTATCGTAGCCGAGAGGCAAGAGATCTTTTTTTCTGCAACCTTGGAGCGGCTCCCCCCATGATTCGATCTCATGGAGCAACTGTGGACAGCCTCTCACGTTTGCAGACCAATCATCGACTAGCTTTGCAATTTGGCAAACCTGGGACTCACGTATGCTGTCCGAGACTTGGTCTCGGGCGATATAGACGACATCATGAGCTGTCATGTGATTTTCTGCCCCAAATTCGTGTACACGATATGCAGAATCACGGATGGCTGCCCTTTCGAGCAAGTGTAGGTCTCCGCAGATGTCTACATTTGGCAATTCCGCGGGTTTATCATGAAATAGACTGAATGTTCTCGCTTGCTCGAAAATTGACCGCACAGATGTACAAAATAAAACGTGCTGCGAAAGTGGAGGGAGAGGCTCCCATTCCACCTCCTGCATCACCCGGAGGTGCCGCGGGTAGTACTGACGACGCGGGGTCAGTCGCGCAAGTAGCAATAACAGGTCAACTTCCGTTTGATCAAGACTGAGAAAGGACCGGACGGAGGGCGACCCTAATGTCGAAAGGGCTTCCTCGGTGCCAGTCCGACCAGTGAGCTCGTCGGTCAGACAGTGGGCTGTAACAGCGTGGAGATAACATTTGAACAGCTTGCTCTTCAGGCTGCCGTTGTCGACAAGTCGCCCGATTTGACTATCAATATGATAGAGATGATACGAAAGGTGTTGTGTTGATGTGTTAATATGTACACGTACGTGGGGGCCGTCTGGCGTGAACAGAACGTCGCCGTGAGGGATGATGACGCTGCGCGACGAGTCGTTAACTCCCCGAAGGACGAGCTTGTTGATCAGTCCGGTTAGGGTGCAGAAGGATTGGTTTGCATCCACGGACATGCCACGGAATTGCTTCGATTCAAGCTGCGTGGCACCTTTTCTTAAGAAAAAGTCAAGCTTCAGTCGTGGCAAGTGCACTTCCAACACTTCCGTCTCGCAATTGAGTGTGACTTGTATATGGATCGCATTTTCTAATGGACTTAGGACCGTTGACACCGCCTTTGCTGTGGGCGTATGAAGGTCAATTAATCTCGACGATCCACAGAGTAATAAGTGTTCCTCTCGGCTGCCGGACCGCATCTGCCAGTTCTGTGATGCCGGCGTCCAAGCATTGAGTAACGGTCGCCATTCAACGAAGCCCGTGTCAATGTCTAGCCAATGCGCGTAATCGTTAATGAAAGCCTGTGGAAAGTCGCCATCTAAAGCATGCACTGGGAGGAGTTCGTAGATCTGTCCTTGTTTTTTTGCCCGGATGATGAGTTCGGAGTCGTGCATGCCGAAGTACAACTGTTACGGTATTCATTAGCAACACAAACAGCTCCGTCACCACACAATTCTGTCCACCAAAAAGCAGAAAAAGAAAAGAGAAAGGACAGTATCTACCTGGTGATCAAATAGCTCATTCCGAGCTTCGAAAATCATTCCACTCATAGCGGACGGGACAACATCGAGAACTTTCTGTCACGCACATCCATCGATCAGCCCTCGTTCTTTGCTTCATGAAGTAGAATATGTTACCTCGCCAAATAATCGACGGAAAGTCGGATGTGATTCGTACGAGCGGGGAAGCCTTGTGAGCGGCGATCCATTGACAAGCAAACTTCCCTCCAGCAGGTTGTAGCGGACCAGTATCGACGAAGGACCGCCTTCATTCGATATCTCGGTCACGAGCCATCGCTCGCTGGGTATTTCTAAGGTCGTCCATGGGGATCCCGGCACAAAACCCGCCCAAAGCCGACCAATTGTCCTATCGAGACCGTTACACACCCCTAGAATTCGCTTGCGCAGAAGTGGTTCGAGAATGTACGATAGCCTCCAATGTCGTCGCAATAGTGTTTTTATCGGTGCAGGCAGATCGTCTATCACCACTGGGCATCGGTCGTGCACGATGATTGAGCATTCAGTCACGACCGCAATATCCTCGTCCGATTCGAGTAGATGAGGAACATGGCGCGGATCGACGTCAAATGTCCCATGACAAGTCAAGGCCATTTCAAGCGTCCGCGCATTCAGAAGTTTTAGCTCCTCCTCCTTCTGTCCTCCCTGCAACTTTTGGCCCAATTCGCGTGACCAGCGCAACGAGATCACTCGTGCTCTTCGCAGAAAACGGTAGCAACTCTCCTGAACCGCGTTGCAGGTAGAGAGGGAGAGCAGTCGAGCTGCAAGAGCGACGAAAGTGCGTGCCGCTGTGGCTCCCTGCCAGTTGCCTTCGATCGTCCCGACCGCATCGTTCAAGGCCAACAGTAATGATCTCCCAAACTCCTCTTCTTCGAGGTCGGCGTGGGATTCCCGCGACACCTCTCCTTTACTAAAGGGGCCAACCTGCCATACAGCTTGGGTGAGCAAAGCGTGTGTCTCATGGCAATTGAAGTTGAGGATCCGGGCGGTGAGTTCGCGAGCTATGTTCCGCCACTGCAGTCGATGACCAGATCGCAGAGTTCCAAAGGCGTAGTATTCATGCATCGTTAGCACCTCTGGACACTTAGCTTGGCTCGCAATCACTTCGTTAGAGGTGTGAATCGTGTTGTTCAGAGCGTACTGCAGCCCCCTGTACGGCCCAGGTGGGAGCTTGAACGTGCACTTTTCACGTACATCGCAGCAATCCAGGAGCTCCTCCGTCCATCTCGACTTTTTCGAATCGTACAGAGAATAACTTAAGCCGTTATTAACGCAGACGTTGGTCTCGTTTGCCTGAGAGATTTTCTGGTGTCGATAGTGCGAGATGACAAAAGGCTTTGTGGTTGATGTGAGCTGGAGCCGTCCTGCCTGCGATTTAACGAATTTGTGTAAACCGACGTAGCTGCGGAGGGCGTATACTCCTTGTTGCTTGCTTCTGCCTCGACGTGGAGTTTGAGCGCCAGGGTCAACGGACAACATGTCGACAAGAATGCTATATGTGGTATCCCGCCATTTGGATACAACTGTTGGCACATCGAGCTCGAACACTGCGGCCTTTGCCTCCAAGTCTCTCTCCGGAAGGGGCCACTCGTGAACGTCAATGGTGAGTCCCCTGGCCTTTGACTTCAGTCGGCATTTCTGGCAAGATTCGCTGTGCTCAGAAACCTGCCGACGTCTTCGCCACCGAGAGACGTATTGGCAATCCATTCCGTCTGACTGTTTTATCAGCTCATGGTACCGTTGACGTTTCTTCGCGAGCTCAGATAGCTTTTGAGACCGTTCAGTCGTCGCTTCCGCCTCGATCTTTCGTCGTAGTTCCTGGTGATGATGTGACGGCCGCTCTATGTACCGCACGGCAAAGCTCTTCGGCGCATCATCAGACCGAAAGATGGACGGGAATCCCGATAGAGCTGCTTTCCTTCTCGTCGCGAGATGCTGCTCAACGCGGAATAGCCGTTCCATCTGAGCCTTCCTGGGCAACAGCAACGGCTCAAACAGCGAGGGTGGGAACCCTGGGTCGTAGTCGTGTAACAAAGGGTAGTGGTGCAGCGCGCACTTGTCAAGCGCAACCCACAGGTCCATTGTTGTGAGGAGCATCAGAGAAATGTCTTCCGGCATATCTGTGTAAGCGGAAGAAGCTGCCGTTGCGTATGTGTCAATGACCTTTGCGAGCGCCGTGCAGGCGTCTTTACGTTCCAGGTTTGCGCGGAGCCAGTCGTTGAGAGAGTGGTGCACCCAGAGTTCCAGATCTGCCAGATAAAGACGGACTTGGCCTTCGTCCCCTAGTAGCAGAATTAGGTCCGGCAAGCTTGAGCTGCACTGCGAGATGCGGCGACCACAATCCGAAGTAAAATGATGGTAGGTTGAAGGCGACGCCGACCGCGCTCGCGCTTTCGCCAGGTACAGGCGCAACCTTGAGAGTGTTAGTTCAGTATCGTGGAGGAAGGATAGCTGCGACGGGAGCCAATTCTGTTGCGTCCCTAGGGGATCCGGATGCTTCTCCAAGGAACTCCATCTGCGAATCAACTCTTGCTGGACAGCCTCGATTGTCGCCTGTACATACTGCAACCAGGCCGTTCCATCCTCCGCCCCAAGTTTCAGCGCACGGCGGCTGATCTTTGCTGTCATAAGAAAGAGCGTATCACTCGGTAGAGAAGCTTCCAGGGCGCCCCCCAAGACGTGGGTCATGAAGAAGATCATGAACGACTTGTACCGCCGATGCGGCTCCTCGTCATCATCTCGCATGAGGCTCGTCTGCAATGCAACGCGAAGGAAAAGCCACAAGGCGGAACGTCGCCAAGGTTTGAGTGCATCCTTCCAGAGGACATCATCGCGTGTGTGCTTGTGGATGCGAGGAACATTGCGCGGCTGCCCAACGGCTCGTAGAATGCCGGTGAGCATTTCCGTGATGAATCTTGGGTGCACTGTGTCCCTGGTCTCAATGACCTTCGAGTGTGCCTTTGTTGCAGTTGGCAATACTTCCTGGGGCGTCTCAGCATCGACTTTGACGAGTAACTCAGCTAGCGGCTCGAGGAAGCTGGCATCCGCGATTCGATCTTGGCCGATTACTATGACTGGACCTGGGAAGCACCGTCGCAGTCGGCCCTTGGTCCCGATAACGGCCTCGGTGGTTGGCGAGAGTTCGAAGGACTCGAATGAATATTGGTCTGAAAATCTCCTAACGATGAGCCCCGCGTTCTGGCCGCGGATGTGCAACGCCAGGATATCTAGGTCAACGCAAAGGATGTTAAAAATCTGTATCTTCCTCGAAGGATGGTTTATTCTCACCTCTATCCATCATT
>JAABUI010000824.1_pt1 | contig 20257 bp, 25 predicted proteins | sample 5559111 | NCBI WGS metagenome assembly JAABUI01 (sample SAMN10711870, study PRJNA513365) | rock metagenome | isolation source: Antarctica rocks | place: Antarctica: Victoria Land, Buttleship Promontory
GGCGCGCCGCCTCCCGAAACGCGTCTTTGACAAGAGCAGAGGTAGCATCTCCCTGCCTACTATATTCTACCATGCCGAAAGGTGGACATGGCATTCGTGACGTCTTTTGATTGCACTTCTCAAATCTAAGCCTTGAGACCAATGGAGGCTCCCACACGAGACTACCACCATCCATACAAACCATATGGTATCCAAATCGAGCTGATGAACGCAATCTATGGCTGCATTGCTGAAGGTAAGGTTGGGGTTTTTGAGTCTCCCACAGGGACAGGCAAGTCTCTTAGTCTGATCTGCGGTTCCTTGACTTGGCTTCGAGATGTCCAGGACGACACATCAGAGAACCAAGACAAACTTGAAGAGGAAAGTGGCGAGCCTACCTGGGTCATAGAACATGCCAAGCTTCAGCGAAGGGAGTCTCTGATCGAGCGGAAGTCTGAGCTAGAAGCGAGGCTTCGCCAGATCCGTGCCAAAGAAATTGGTCAAAAGCACCGCTATGAGACTGGCGAGCCTAGGACCAAACGTTTGAAAGCTGAAGGTGCTGGCTCAATGTTGAGAAGCGATGACGAGACACGTTTCGAATTGGAAGAATACAACAGCGAAGCCGAGGATGCGAAAGCAGAGCCTTCGTTGACTAAGATGGACGGTCTAGGTATCTCCTCTGCAAGTATGCAACTGATGAAGAGGCTTGGCTTAGTCTTGGAACCATCATCTGAAGATGAGGGGTCATCACCCCCTGACGAACTCAAGATATACTTCTGTTCAAGGACCCATTCGCAATTGACCCAATTCGTCCAAGAGCTTCGTCGCGTTGATCTTCCTCCACCGTCATGGGCCGTAGCAACGGACATTCTTCCCAGCGGCATGGCCAGCGGACAAGTGGTCAAGCATACTCCCCTAGGTTCTCGAAAGAATCTGTGCATCAATCCCAATGTTTCAAAGCTCGGTAATGCTCCAGCCATCAATGAACGGTGTCTCGAAATGCAACAACCCGAAGTGTCAAAGGACCATAAATGTCCCTTCATTCCAAACCAGGAAAACGAAACCTTGGTGAACGTATTCAGGGATCACACTCTTGCCCAAATCCGAGACATCGAAGACCTTGGTACACTAGGAAAGAGGATTGGCATTTGTCCTTACTATGCTTCTAGATCCACCATCAAGCCGGCTGAGGTGATCTTACTTGATAGGCTCAAACGTTCCATAATGAAGCTAATGAAGCTCAGATCGTTACATTGCCTTATCCACTGTTGTTGCAAAGATCTGCGAGGGAAGCGCTCAACATGTCTCTCAGAGGGCACGTGGTGATCATCGATGAGGCACATAACCTGATGGATACAATATCGAACATTCACTCCATTAGTGTCACCTTGGCTCAACTCAAGCGATGCCGATATCAGCTCGGTATTTACCTACAGAAGTTTCGAAATAAGCTGAAAGGCAAAAATAGAGTCTACGTCGCACAAGTGGTTCGCTTGATTGATTCTGTGTCATCATACTTAGAAACAGTGGCCATTGGTAAGCAGCCAAGAGACGGCGTCGTTGAAGTCGGCACTTTCATGGCTGGTAAAGGAGTCGACCAGATCAACCTCAACAGACTGATGCACTACTTACAGGAAAGCAAATTGGCGAGGAAAGTTGAAAGCTATGCCTGTTACACTGAAGAGCAAGCGCCTAAACATGGGACCAACAGTGACGCAAAGCGCCGTGGTTCCTCAATGCCCATTTTGACCCACATTCAGTCTTTTCTCCAAACCCTGACCAATCCAGCAGCTGAAGGCCGATTCTTCTATGAGAAAGATGATGGTAACGAGGTCTCCCTTAAGTACATGCTTTTAGATCCCACGAATCATTTCAAGGAGATTGTTGAAGACGCTCGAGCTGTTATACTGGCTGGAGGTACAATGTCACCGGTCGGTGTCCACGCCATGGGTTGTAAGATCTCAGTATCGCTGACCTAAATCAGATGGATGATTACGCCCGCCACCTCTTTGCCTATGTTAACCCTGAACGCTTGGAGACTTTCAGTTGTGGACACATTATACCGAAGGAAAACCTTATCGCACTGCAAGTAGCCAAAGGGCCCGGTGGCATAGATTTTGATTTCACCTTTGAGAAGCGTAATTCATCCGCCATGATAGATGGGCTTGGCGACTACCTTGTTAAGCTGTCCTCTGTCGTACCGGATGGCGTGGTTGTCTTCTTTCCCAGCTACGCCTATCTGGACCAAGTTGTCGTTCGATGGCAAGGCAAGCCTATCAATATGGTTGAAAACACCTGGGATCGTCTGCTCTCAAAGAAGAAGATCTTTCGCGAATCCAAAATCACTGGGGTTGACGACATGCTCAGTCAATATGCGCAAGCTATCTCTGCTGGTAACGGCGGCCTTCTCCTTTCCGTGATTGGCGGTAAACTGTCAGAGGGTATCAATTTCTCAGACTCTCTTGGCCGGGGGGTGGTAGTTGTCGGTCTTCCCTTTCCCAACATCCAAAGCGCACAGTGGAAGGCTAAACTCGAGTACATTGAAAAAACGACCATTGAGCGAAGCGGTCGACGTGATGATGGCAAAGCCGCTGCAAGAGATTTCTATGAGAATGCCTGCATGAGGGCTGTAAACCAGAGCATTGGGCGGGCAATACGGCATAAGGATGATTATGCAAGTATTGTATTATTGGATAAAAGATATGTCACCTCACGTATCGAAGGGAAGCTGCCAGGCTGGATCAGACAAGGACTCGAGAAGAGGATGGGGGATAAAGGCTCCGAGGATGGAATCGAGAGACTGAGGTCCTTCTTTCGTCCAAAGAGGGATAAAGCGTGAGGAAAGTTATTTAAGAGCGTGGTATTGCTACCCAATATTGGTTTGGTGTTGACCTCAGAGTTCCAACGTGTCAACATGCTCTCTCACATCCTTGTTAAAAAGACCTGTCCACTGCGGAAATCCATGTCACTTCAATAACGTTGAGCATATTGGTGGCAGAATTCATCAATCAATAAACTACAAAGCTCCAAACAAGCAGACACATAACCTACCTAGCGCTCCTATGTCAGATAAGGGTCGATCATTATGAGCCTTCAAAGCAACGTTAAGACTACCGCACAGAATCAGCTCACTGAAGAGCTCACAATGTGCGCTTATTGTGTTGACATCTTTTGATGATTGAGGCTAACAACCCTTACAGGCTCTTTGACTCCGGTGATGATTCAGATTTGACTGTTCAGAGTGGCAATCGCACTTGGAAGTTGCACCGTCTAATCCTTCGTGTGGGATCTGAGTACTTTAAGAAAGCTTGCAATGGCGATACATTCAGGGCGCGTGTGGTTGCAAGAACATTCTTTCAGTCCGCTGACTTGTTGAAGGAGGGTGCTACTGGCAATATCGAGCTTCACGGTGACGATCCACAAATGGCTGGGTTGATGCTTCGGTGAATAGCCCCTTAACAAATTACGCCAAGACCACTCCGATTAATCTTTGATGTCAAGTTACTTCTACGCGCATGATTATCACATTGACAACAATGGCAAGCCACCTCTCGGCGCTCACGCACGCATGTATGCTATCGCAGACAAATATGGGATCCCCCTCCTTAAAGACCTCGCCTTGGCGAATTTCATAAGCATGATCGAGGATATCGAAGATAGCAAGATAATTGACGTTTCGACCTTCGTTGCAGCTGTTGACATCATTTTCAGCTCGACCTTGTCCTCGGATCGTGGCTTACGCGATGCAATCGTACCGGCACTGGTTCAGTTCAAGAGCGATCTGCGGGACAGCGAGGAGTTTGTGGGCTTGATCGCGGCTGGGCTGGGAGAGGGGGATTTCGCTTTGGAAGTGATTGACGCGTGGGGAAATGTAGGCAGGCATGCTGAAGCCAAATAGTTCAGGGCCCGCTAAGTTGTGGGTAACGAAATGCTAAAGGAGTGGCTTCAACGACTTTCCCAATGCCAAGTGTGATGAAAAGCGAGGATGCAGGAATGATCGAATCTGGAATTCCTTCACGAGAGATTTGATAATCCACAAGCCCGCCAGCTGATCGTTGCATGCTTCGGGGCTTCCCATTTCGTGTGCGTACTCAGCAAGCCTGGCCTTGAGCAGTGCCCAACGACTATTTCTACCTGTAGACTCAGCTAGGCCGCGACTTTGAATAGAAGTGACGTAATTATTCAAGCAGCGAAAAAAAGCGGGGACTTTCAGCTCAGCTTTCACTTCCTTGTGAACCATGATGCCGATGACGACTTGTGGCTAATCTAGTGAAGATATCTAATGTCGTTTCTAGACCGCAGTAAAACATAGGAGGCGGAGAGCTAAGCTCGAGATTCTGATAGGGCTGAACCTATGGACCCTATGGACCCGCTAAGCGAGGCCTTGGCGGCCCACACCTAGTACTGCTCTATCCTTATGACACCGAATTCGACAACAACATTCAAGTCAGACCATCGCAACAATGCCTACTCGGTTGACGAAGACCCGCAAGCAGTAAGTTGCTTTCACCTTGCCCACTCACGACTCTCTATCCTTCCAGGCCTACTAGCTGTCACTGTCTCGTCCAAGAATGTAGCTAACAATTCTTTTCTTACAGTCGCGGCCATGTCTCCGCAGGTCATGGTCGTGTTGGCAAACACCGAAAGCATCCTGGTGGACGTGGTATGGCCGGTGGACAGCATCATCACCGAACCAATCTCGACAAATACCATCCGGGTTACTTCGGGAAGGTTGGCATGCGATATTTCCACAAGCTACAAAATCAATTCTGGAAGCCCGTCATAAATCTCGACAAGGTGAGCTATACCCTTCGCCATCCTGGAAGACAGCTTCACGATGGAGAGAATTGGAGACTTTTGGGAAGGATTTGTGCGAATGAAGTTGGGACCTAAAGCAACAATTAATTTAGGAAGAGCATACACAGGAGCGAATGAAGTCGCATGCATTGCGATATCATGAAATTACGCTGCTGACAGTCTTCGTCTTCACAGCTCTGGTCTCTTGTCCCCCTTGAAAAACGCGATGAATACCTAGCGAACAAGAAAGGCGACACCGCACCCGTCCTGGATCTACTACCACTGGGCTACTCAAAGGTGTTAGGAAAGGGGAGGATACCAGAGATACCAATGGTGGTGAAAGCGAGGTTCTTCAGTCGGGAGGCGGAGAGGAAGATTAAGGAGGCCGGAGGGGTCGTGGAGTTGGTGGCATAGGTGCATGTACCCCGGGCGGTTGTGATCCTACGATGTCCCTTGCTATCGAGTCTACATAGCGATCGAAAGCAGGCATGATCTAAACAGCTGGATTTTCTCTCGAACTATGTGCATTGTGAAGAGCTGCACTGTCGATGCTCAGGTTATATGGCAACTAATGATGTTGATACATGCTGCTCGCTGAAGGGGTATCTGATAAAATGCTCGATGCCTCTGCCCGCCGGTCACCTCAAACCTATTACAACACATCCAACTCATCAGTTTCAGTCTCCGGGTCTGCCTCTGCCAAAAAGTCATTCGCTAACGCCGCCCTAGCAGATATTCGCCTTCTTGGATCTAATTCTAAACACAGCTCCAGGAACTTGACAGTCTCTTTAACATCTGCCGGAAGGTCCTCTTCCTCATCGGGTCTGGTGGCCGAAGTCGACCACTGAACAATGTGATATAATGGGAACCCGGACTGACCGATGGTCGGAAGTGTGCATTCAAGAACAGCACCGTGTAATGCGGCGCATTGTTTCATTCTCTTCTGGCCAAAAATAGTGGCAATCTCAATCATTGCCTCGACATCGTCTGCGGAGTTGAAAAAAGGGAACCGTTGCGCGAGGATTGTCAATAAAATGACGCCGACAGACCATATGTCAATTTTGGTTGTCTGGGCAGTGCATTTGAGAAGAACTTCTGGTGCCCGAAACCCTCTCGTCCCAGCTCGATTTGCCCTCCGCGATGATCTTTGATCGTTCTTGGGGTATCCGGTCGGTGTAGGTTGATTTGCTGCTCTACTGGCAGATATCTTGGCCCTTCTGCTCGTAGGATTATCTTGGCATAGACAGTGAGAACAATCCGTACCCTCGCGCTATGGCAAAGTTAGCTCGTGTTGACTGCGAGGTTTCCTTGAGATGACTACCTCCGCAAGACCGAAATCCACCAGAACTCCTCGTTGCCGCTCAATGTCATACAAGAAGTTTCTGGATAATTAGCTAGCTCCGTGCCCAAGTCAAGGGCAACTTACGTTGGTTTTATGTCTCGATGAATGATGCCATGCTTATGCACTGCAGCTAGAGCTTCAAACAAGGATCGAAAGTATACCTTGATGTCTTGCACATCCATTGCTCGATAAAACATTCGGAAGTCTTGATGCCGGAAATGTGGCAAAATGGCCACTACCTGGTCCTGATGCCTGAACGCAGTGATCAGAGGACATACGGTCTTACATCCTCTCAAATCGTGCAACAGCTCGAGCTCGTTCTGTATCCTCATTGGGCTGCTTGTAACATAAATTTTCTTTATGGCAACATACCGCGGCTCGCTATGGCGTCGCTGACTCTGGCTGTCGACCAGTGTCGTCGAAGACTGAGACACATTGTTTTTCCTGCGCTTCGAAGGAGGAGAGATCCACCTAGAAGACTCCTTCGATTCCATATCCCAATCGTTCTGGTAGTATTGATAATGGAGGTCCTCCGCTTTGTATACAGTTGAGAATGTGCCTGAGGTGAGGAATTAACCCATATACTCTCCAATCGGATCGTGATGCTTTCTAAAATTCCAACTTACCTTCGCCGATGCGGTCGATCATTCGAAACTTCAACCCAAACTCTTCGAAAGTGCTCTGCAACTTGCCCATGTCTTGAAGCACAGACTCATCCACTTCATGCTCGCTTTCCGATAAGTCGTCAGAGCGCTCGGATTCTTCCGACAATTCTTCCTCGTGCTGATCATCTCCTGGCCCGTATTGTGATTTTGGACTTATACCGAGCTTTGCGCTCAGCGCTGTTGCTGGCGCATGACCTGTGCCTGTAAGGAACGGATTCCTTTCTGCAGTCGGCCCTGCGGCCTTTGCCATTTCTTTGCGTTCTCGAGCATCCAACGCCTCGCCTTGCTTTGACTGCAGAGGCTACTAGCCATGCATATTGCCAATCACACACTAAATTGCGAATTTCATGATCCGTGGTTCACCACCTCCATCCATGTCTGGAACGGTAAGCACGATGTGGGGTACGCCGCAGGCGCGAGACGCGTCTGAGTAAACATGGTCCGTGCGTCGTAAATATTGACTTTACCGAAGTCATTGCAATTATTGTAAAGGCCAGCATGGTACCCTTTATCGACGGCTTCATTGTCGCTATTCTACACCCAAGGTAGATCTGGTCAACATGAGCCATCAAATTGATTTTGACATCAATGATGCGCTCAAATATTTCCTCAGTGATCCTGCTACAATCGCAACCCCCGAGGCCGATGGAACTTTACAGGATTGCGAAAACGATCCCGAATCGCTCACCAGCGCCCTTGTCAATGGTGTACTAAATTCGATTGTGGATTCAATTGCAAACAATCCGGAAGCTTTGTCTTCAAGCTCATCATTCGATTCACTACAATTCCTTCTAAAGTGTGCCCCCATTTCTATTGAATCCCAGCAAAATTTTCCCTATGAGCCAGACTCTGAACTCTTCAAACTCTCCAGATCAGCTTCTTTGCTGCCCACTCACATCTTGAGTAAGATCTTTGATCTTGTCATATCTGGCATTTCTGCCGAGGCCGAGGCTATTCACAATGAGCTCGAGACAGAGGACCAAGATGCCTCTCAGAACCAAAAAAAATTACTGGAGATGTATGCTTTCCTGTTGCAGTGGTCGATATCTGTCGTGGAAGTGAAGGCAGCAGAAAAACCCAGCGGTGCCCCTATTAAAGGTCGAGGTACCGGAAAAGGTGCGAAGTCAAAAGGAACAGCAAAAGACGGTAGCTGGGATTCGTCCGCCCAGCTGCAAACCGCCTTAGACACGATGTGCAAAGTGCTAAAATTGAAGCTTGGTAAGATCTTTGTGACGACGTCAGAAAGAGACACGTTCGTGGGTCTGTTCACACGTCCTGTCTACCTAATCTTGGAGAGTGAGCAGCGGATTAAGAGCACAGCCTTGCGAATGCATGCCTTTAAAGTACTCTGCATAGCAGTGAAGCACCACGGACACGCATTTGGTAAAGTTCAGAACCTAAGGTAATCGAGCGTTTCTGACGACTGCTGATAGGGGCACAAACTTCAATCATTCAGAATCTTTCTTATTTTGAACATCTCGCGGAACCGATGGCCGAACTTCTGCATATCCTCGCGGAACAGTACGATTATCCTCAGCTCACAGACGAAGTCTTGAGGTACTGACTTTCCATCGGCATTCATGCGTAATTCTACAAGATTGACGATCGCTTATAGGGATTTGAGCAATAAGGAATTCAATAACAATGACACGAAGGGCCCCAAATCAGTCTCTACGTTTCTCACCAAGCTCTCAGAACTTGCCCCACGTCTAGTCATAAAGCAAATGACCTTACTGGTCAAACAGCTAGACAGCGAGGTGAGGCAATTCATCCGCAGCATTGAAAACGCTGACACCAATTTCAATAGGCCTACACCCTTCGGTGTGCTGTTATCGAAGCTTGCGGTAATCTTATTGCGGATCTTAGCAAGCAGGAAGAGCGAAACGAGAACTCAAAATCGCAGATCAATGGTTTCTTTGACATTTTGGAGGAGCGTTTCTTAGACACTAATCCATACTGCCGATGCAGAAATATTCAGGTGTACATAAAACTTTGTGATCTTGAGCAGAAATTCCCAAAGCGTCGACAAGTAGCCGCGGAGCTTGCAGCCCGAAGTCTCGAAGACAAAAGCAGCAACGTGCGAAGAAACGCCATCAAGTTGCTCGGAAAACTTGTCTCAACGCATCCATTCAGCGTCATGCATGGAGGACAACTCTCATACAAAGAATGGAACGACCGCCTAGAAGCCCTGGGAGCTCAACTTGACGCATTGAAACCACCAGCTGACTCACCCGGCCTGGGTGAAAAACACCGCCAGGCTGATGTCACGGTCGATAGTGCTCTACTCGACGACGCCACGACCATCGCAAGTCCCTCTCATGAAGATACGCCTCTAACGGAGGAGCAAAATGCAGCGGCACTTAAAAACGCCCAAGAAGATGCCGCAACCTCAGAGCTCATGGCCAGGCTTCAATTGACTCGAAAGTATTACACAGAGGCTATCCGATTCATTGAAGTCCTTCATGCTGGAATTCCTGTGGTCTGTCAGCTTTTGTCTTCCAAAAACAAAAGCGAGGTAATAGAAGCTATGGACTTCTTTGTTGTCATCGATGCGTACAACATTGAGGCCGCGAGGACAGGTATTAGGAGAATGCTTCGATTGATCTGGACGAAAGGCAACAGCGACGAAGGTAAGGGTGTCCAAGCGCATCTCCTGGACTGCTATAGGGTTCTGTTCTTCAGCGCTCCAGACTCTTTCAGCGACAATGATGCCGCCAACTATATTTCTCGAAACATGATCAGTCTAACATTCGGGGCCACTCCAGCGGAGCTGACGTCTTTGGAGCAACTACTCAACACTATGGTCAAAGGGGACCATATCTCGGAACTCGTCGTGACTAAGCTGTGGCAGGTATATGGGGTCCAGAAGCAGGAGATCTCAAAGAATCAGAGACGCGGAGCCATCATAGTGCTGGGGATGTTGGCCACTGCGGACCCTGATATCGTCGTTAAAGAGACGGGCAGTATGCTCCGAATAGGTCTTGGACCACATGGGCGATCAGACCTTGCTCTAGCAAAGTATACATGTCTTGCGTTACGGCGTATGAACCCTTCGAAGCGCCAGGGAAAGGATAATGCCTTACCAGCAGCGAAGCTGCCCAACGATCACGCAATACTCAAAAACTTGGCCGCTATGGTAGAGATCATATCTGATAGCAAAGAATGGTTTGGAGTTGCTGAGCAAGCTATTGGTGCGATCTACGCCCTAGCAAAGCACCCTGATATGCTCTGTTCCCAGATACTTCGCCGAAAGACAAAGCATGTATTTCAGCCACGGACTGCACAGCCTGGATCTGAGCCTATGCAAGGGATTGCGGGCCACAGTGGGCTCCATACTCCTCCCCCAGAAGAGCACGAGAGAACGCAGAGAGCATCCTTGGCTTTGTCTCAATTACTCTTCACCGTTGGGCACATAGCCATCAAGCAAATCGTTCATCTGGAGCTTTGCGAACTGGACTTCAAACGAAGAAAAGCGGAGAAAGAGAAGACAAAGACTACGAGCGCCTCTCCAGTCAAATCAGCAGGAGTTGATCAAGACGAATTGGACCTGATTGGCGGCACGACTGAAGATGATTTCACGGAAGCAATGGCCCATATTCGCGAGAGAGAACTGCTCTATGGCGAAAATTCCCTGTTGTCGAATTATGGGCCAATGGTGGCTGAGATATGCTCCAACAACACAGAATACCAGGACGATGACCTCCAAGCTGCCGCAACGCTGTGCATGGCCAAGCTAATGTGCGTTTCATCCGAGTACTGCGAAAAGAATCTCCCTCTTCTTATTACCATTCTCGAGCGATCCCAAAACGCTGTTACTAGAAGCAATGTCGTTATCGCATTAGGAGACATGGCAGTCTGCTTCAATCACTTGATCGATGAGAATACAGACTTCCTCTACAGGAGGCTGAATGATAATGACGCCTCTGTAAAGCGGACTTGCCTAATGACCTTGACCTTCCTAATTCTAGCCGGCCAAGTCAAAGTCAAAGGTCAGCTCGGTGAGATGGCGAAATGCTTGGAAGACTCCGACAAGCGTATTGCAGATCTATCACGAATGTTCTTCACAGAGCTCGCGACAAAAGACAATGCGGTCTACAACCACTTCATCGATATGTTCTCATTGCTGAGTGCGGAAAAGGATCTAGAAGAGGATTCTTTGAAGAGAATCATCAAGTTCCTATCTTCCTTTATAGAAAAGGTAAGCCAATATTTCCGTTACTATTTTCTGCTTCTTTACTGACCTCCTCCTCCCAGGACAAGCACGCCAAGCAGTTGGCAGACAAACTTGCCGCTAGGCTTGCGCGGTGCGAGACCGAGCGGCAGTGGAACGACGTTGCTTATGCGCTGTCATTATTGCAGCACAAGAACGAAGAGATCCAGAAGACTGTAAGCGGGGGTTTCAGGCTGGTTCAGGCTACAGCGTGACGGTCTAAATCTCCTTCTATGAGATTATGACTGACGTGTGACCGGCAAGAATCAGTTGGGTGACGGTGTTAGCGGCTTGGATGTACGAGTAGCTATACCCCATGCTATGCTGATGGTGGTAGCTGAGGTATGTGGGACTCAATTTCGTACTCTTCGTCATACAATGATGCGTGATCTTTCAAGAAGAGCATGAACCTGAAGGCAGAATTACCATTCAAATAATACCGATGCAACCGTTTGCTCTTGAGGAATCCTAGCCGCTCATAAAGCTTCATGGCGGCCGTGTTGGTAATTTCCGTCTCCAGGGCTATCTACCATCGAATACTCTCAGCTTCGAATGTAGTGCGGTCATGGGAAGATACTACCTCATCAGCATCGCGCTTACTCATGGCATCGACAGCCATGCGCACGAGCCTCGTAGCTACGCCTACTCCTCGATACCCCTCTCGTACTGCAAGCATTGCGATATAACCCCTCATTGGGCCACCCCTATGCGGTTCCAATTTCGAGATTACTACGCCGACCAAGTCCTCTTCTGCATCCACAGCCTGTAAATCCATCATTAAAATCTTTCAGGGTCTTTCAGAGTCAATCCATGAGAAAAGCGTAATCACCATGTAGCACAAATCCCCCCATTGGTAGAGAAAGTATTTGTAGACATAGATACTGTAGGGCTCGGAGAGATCACCAGATATCAGGTGTTGTATAGCATTCAGATAGGTACTCTCCTTGCTGCTATGATACTGAATGAATCGAAGTTCTGCTGGAGTTGCTAACGCATTGTCGCCCATATTGTAACTGTACGGTGCCTGCGTTAACAAAGAACAGTAACTCAGTAAGGTAGATTTCTGTTGGCTAGATCACGTGTTCAGCCCTACAGTACCACAATGGGCAAGCTCTAGCAATGACGGAAAGCAGACTCCCAAATATTTACATTTGAGCTTCCCAATGACCATGGCCGATTGATCACTACCCGCCTCAACCCCGCCGGTTATGTCCTCCCTCCGTCGCCGTTTCCTAGGAGATTCTTCCTCTGAACCCTCCCGCGACACCTCCCCGGCAAAAGGCGAACCAGTCACTCTGATCCCGGACTCGCAGCTTAAGAAGCTCAAAACCAAAACCAGAAGCAAGCGACGAACGACAGTCATATTCAGTCTCGGTGGGTTATTTGGGATAATAATAGCAGCATTCTTTGCGCAGCAGCATGATGTGATCAATTTGGAGGGTCTGATAGATTTCAACCTGGAAAGTCTTCTGGATGTGATTCCCGCTGGTATTGTGAATGATGCGAAGGATATTACGGTAGACGAATCCTCTTTTGAGCAAGGAAACTGAAACAGCTAAGATTGGTAGCTGATTTAGATGGTGGGAATAGCGACATGAGCGCGAGGCCGTGAACTACGATTCCTTCTCGGTTGGCTTGCATCTACAATCTCAAGGAGTCAAAGCCCTGCATCCTGTCATCATGGTCCCGGGGGTCATATCAACGGGTCTGGAAAGCTGGGGCACGGAAGCAGAGTCGAGACAGTATTTCAGGAAAAGGCTTTGGGGGGTGAGTTATATCTGTAGCTTCGCTTTTTCCCTGTCATGGCCTCCCTGCCCTAGTAGTATACAACCCTCGGGCAATGTTTCAAGACTCAAAATCATGCCTTGTGTGGAGATTGCTGACTCTGAAATCTTTCAGAGCTGGAGCATGATGAGAGCCCTTGTCGTAGATAAGAAGAGCTGGAGTAAGTTGCCTTTCGAGGATTTCTCCATTTCGATTTAGGTCCGAGTGGAGAGATATGTCTAAAGAGCCTCCAGAGTCCTCCATGTTTGACAATTTCAAACATCAATGAAGAGATGCTGACGTCGGATCGTTCCAGAGCGACACATCATGCTTGATAAGATTACTGGGCTGGATCCCCCCGGCATAAAATTGAGAGCGGCGCAAGGCTTTGATGCGGCAGATTTGTGAGGGACTTGTCATCCGAGCAACCTGTGAAGTGGTGACACTGATTCATTCCTAGCTTTATCACCGGCTACTGGATTTGGAGTAAGATTTTGGAAAATTTGGCAGTCATGGGTTATGATCCGTGCGTCGATCCTAATGGTCCTTGTACCAAGGCTCATGTGGTATAGAACGAATGCATTCACAGCGGCGTATGATTGGCGACTTTCTTGCGCCAACCTTGAGAATCGGGACGGGTACTTTTCACGACTGAGATCCCACATAGAAACTGCAGTCTTGACAAAAGGAGAAAAAGTGGTTCTGGTATCCCATAGCATGGGCTCCCAAGTTCTCTTCTATTTCTTTCACTGGGTCGAGGCACAGGGGCATGGAGGGCCCGGCTGGGTGGATAAGTACGTAGAATCTTGGATCAATGTCAGCGGCTCTATGCTCGGCGCCCTGAAAGGCCTTCCAGCTATGCTATCTGGCGAAATGAAAGACACGGCACAGCTCAATACTTTTGCTGTCTATGGCCTCGAGAAATTCCTAGGTAAAGACGAACGCTGCGAAATCTTCAGGACAATGCCTGGCGCCTCGAGTATGCTTCCTAAGGGAGGAAATGCAGTATGGGGTAACAAGACGTGGGCGCCAGATGACCGGCCTGGGCAACAATTCAGCTTTGGAACATTCGTCAATTTCAAGGAGAGCAATTCCACTCAATCGCCTCGAAATCTGACAGTAGAAGAAAGTCTCACCTATCTTTTGGAAAACAGTGACACTTGGTACAAGGACCAAATTGAGGACAACTATTCTCATGGAGTCGCCCATACCTCGGCCGAAGTGGAGGACAATGAGCGCGATCACAGGAAATGGATGAATCCACTAGAAACGCGTCTGCCACTTGCGCCCAATCTAAAGATTTATTGCTTCTATGGTGTTGGAAAATCGACAGAGCGGAGTTACTTCTACCGCGAAGATCAGGACCCTCTGTCAAGTCTGAACGTGACTATCGACACGTCTCTGACGCTAGGAACGGTAGATCACGGTGTGGTTCCCGGAGAAGGGGATGGTACTGTCCCTTTGCTGAGTAACGGGTATATGTGTGCCAAGGGATGGCGCATCAAGCGTTATAATCCAGCGGGGGTGAAGATCACAGTGTACGAGATGCCGCATGAGCCCGATCGATTTTCTCCGAGAGGTGGGCCAAACACAGGTCAGCTATACCTCCGTCTGAACTCCGCGTCCTTTAGCTGACTATGACAGGCGATCATGTTGACATCTTGGGCCGTTCCTCGCTCAATGATCTAATATTACGAGTCGCTGGTGGCAAAGGCGACCAGATCGAGGAGAATTATGTCTCGAACATCCGAGAGTATGCCGATAAGGTGAAAATCTATGAAGAGGGCAACCTCAGGAGCAAATGATGTTCATAACGACTGCATTCTTTCGGATTCAATCTCGGAGGGCGTTTAGTGGGGGACATCTAGAGCTATAGAGAGATACCATGGGATAAGAGCGGCGAGGCTGCTAGTCAGGTTCGGGTAAGGGTATTTTGTACACGCTCCATTTCAATTTCAATCCTTCTCTTTCGTGTATATAAGCTGGCTGCGTTTTCTTCTCCCCGTTGGACGCATGTCTGTGTACCCCCAAATCAACCACGCATTCGATCAGCTGGATCTGGGGGTCAAGCTTTCCTTCTCCAGGAAGAGGAAACCTTGGGCGTAAGGTTCGCCTACGGGCTGGACTCTGAGCTATCATGGGCAGCCTACAAACGCTTGTAGATAGACAGCTCGTTCATTGTTTTGCGACTAGAAATTGCTAGGCTCGAGGTTACGTTTAGGGCAAAATGTCGCTGTTTGATCGATGTAGCAAAGAAGTATCAGCAGACTTCGGAGAGCAAGTTCGATGATTGCGTCAAGAGTCGACTATCATTCGTGACAGGATGTATAGAACTGGCGTTCAAGTTCAGCCTAATCGAAGCATTGCATCATACGCGGAAGCCCAACGCTTCTCATTTCAATACCTAGAATCTGATGTTGAAGATGTCCTCCGAGCCCCCCCCCCTGGATCTCGCTTAAACCCAGCATTCTGGGTGCTAATCTCAGGCTGCATGAGAGCCAATCTGTGGCTGCATTAGGGGCCGCTCCGGGTCATATTAGGCGCCAATCATAGATAATCGCCTAAAGAATTATCTTTCCGCGAAGAGCTACTATCGTGAAGCCCAAAACAGTCCTCTCGTGACCACCGACCACCGACCCTTTCTTCAACGCGCATGCCAGTCTGCCTTGCCCGTGCACTGAGACATTTGGTAGCCAGCACTCTCTCGTCCAGCAGACTTCCAATAAGATATCACGACACCCAGCGCTGTCAAAGCGGTGTCAAAGCGTGATTGGTGCTTCCCAGCTGCGTGTTACCAGCGTAGCCGCCCTTCCTCTTATTCTTCTCGCTTCCGTTTTCATGACTCGTTCTGCTCCATGTATGACGCATCGCCGATGCCTCTACTCTTCGTCTCACGCTCTCGTTCCATAATATACCGACAATCTTGCGCTCCCTGAGATGAACAGCCTTGCCGGCATGAATGGCCATGCTGAACATGGGAAGCCTGAAATACACACGCAGATATTGCGAGCCTTGGAGATCGTACATGATCCCAGATCATCCAATACGCTTCGTCAAGACACCTCACGCTACCTCGAAGAAATCAGATCCGATGAGGAAGCGCCATATCATGGCTTTGGGCTCGCCTCGTCCAAGGACCAGCCTGCTATCGTTCGTCATTATGGACTTTCCCTGCTTGAGTACGCTGTACGGCATCGATGGTCGGAATACACTACGGAGCAAAGCAAGGCACTTCGAGATTGGGTAATCACCCTATCTGAGAATACAGCAGATGGAGACCCGTCATATATCACAAACAAAGTCGCAGAGATATGGGTAGAAATAGCCAAGCGAAGCTGGTGTCTCGATTGGATGGACATGGACGAGCTTCTGGTCCACTTGTGGGGTGGTCCTCTGATCCAGAAGACTCTCGTACTCAACATCCTTGAAACGCTGTCGGATGAAGTTTTCGGAAACGACGATGTCACGGCAGCTCTTAGAGGCAGTGAACTCAACAGAGCTTGTGTGGAGATCTTCACACCCATGAACGTGCTAATTGAACATTTTCCAAAGAGAGAGGCCACTGTCAATGCCAGATATGGCTCCGAAGGATGGCTGTCTCGCTTGGCAGATTTGCTCGAACATTGCACTAGCGATGGCAAAATTGACCCGAATCAACAGATTTGCGCTGTGAAAACTCTCACAACTTTCAAATCTATCATAAGCTGGGTCATCCTCAGAGCGCTAGTTACGACACATTCTGTACAGCGAATTTGCGCTTGCTTAGCTGCTGCAAATATGCCCGTACAATTGGTATACATCTCTCAGAGATTTTAACTTTATAGATACTAGACTGACCGAGTACTACAGGCTGCTGTCGACTCTCTGTATACTCTGTACAATCGGTCTCGCTTCTCTCAAGAGGATTTCAGGGATGTGGTTGGCCCCATGTTCAGGGACGAGTCAATACACTTGCTGAAGCAACTCTATCAATGGCTTATTGTCGACCCTCTAGACATCGATGAAGCCAAGTATCTTCTGCTGAAGAAATTCTCCGAAGTATTAAACAAAACCCCTGAAAATCCACGCTTATCAGCTTACCATCAAAACAGATGATATTCAATATTGGGAGGCTTCTAGAGGAATGGCCGTCATTCATACCGGAAGGAAGCAATCTTGCTGGGTTTTTCGACATCATTCTCGAGATCATGAAGAACCAGAGCCTCCACGTTTCTATTCCAGCGCTACACCTGTGGGTAAAGTTGCTGAGCTCCGAAAAAATTGGGCAATCCCCAGCCATCATGCCTTTGATCAGCGATCTACTCGAAATCTGCAGTCAGCGTCTCATCCGATTTGAGTCGTTGCCAGACGACTCGAAGCACCCCAGTATAATCTTTCTCAATGAAGATGTCGATACTATGCCTGAGAAGCATGCGTTTCTTGGCAACTATGCTAGATTCTGCAATCAGATAGTCGAGCTCGTTGTCCAAAAGCAGCCAATCGATGCGTTGTATCATATACTAGGACAGGCAGACCAGATTCTTGACCACCTGTACGACGGGGAGCCAGCCTTTCAGGCTTCCACCTACACCAAAACGTCCATTCCTCTCTTACGGCTAGATGCACAATTCAATGTGATCGAGGCAGCATTGAAAGGCTGCTTGAAATGGCTGACCCATTTAGGCAATGCAACCGTCGAGCGTGAGCATGAGGTCATGATGTCGAATCTCCAAGCATGGTGCGATCGACTTCTCGGCCTAATATTTGAGGACCCAGCGATCATGCAGCGCGTTATCCAACTTGCTGTTGGATTTGCTATAGGTCCATTGAAGCGCAATGCACGATTCGCGTTAAGAATTTTCGACTATATCCTTGATGCCAGATGTCCAGTCTACCCCGGCTGTGTAGCATACAATGATAGTGTCAAAGAGCTTCAAAGCTTTTCCCTCCACCAGCTTCAGCGCCTCGCAATGCGCTTTGCCGATGATCTCATAACCATCTTTGATGAGGTAGAGCGAAAGCTAATGTCGGTCAGCCAAGCTGTGGCACCAGACGACCAGACCAGAGCTCGTTACTCATCGGTCTTATTCATCGTTGTTCATCGAGCGCCTAGTGTAGAACTACAGCTACGTGAAGCTCGGCTGGATCAATTCTTACAGCCACTCATTGATCAATGGCAAAATCCTAGATTATCTCAATCCTTGTCATCTTCTGCAGACTTCAATCAGTTACTTGGCCTTAGCAATTTGCAACCATACTTGGCTTCTCGAGCAGTGCATAGGATACCTGACTGGTCATCGCATGCTCTGGATGATGAAGGGAAGATCCTTCAAGGCCAGATGCAAAGCGCTCTTGACGAGCTGCCATTGCGAGCTACAAAATCTATCATGAGTGTCAGTGTGGAAAGGCTTGAAGAGTCCTCGCAGCCTTTCAAGATGGCATGCAGGCTTTGGCATAAGAACCTTCCCCTTATCTTGCCCAATCTCCTCCAATTTATAAGTCGGTCGCAAGCATTCCATGATCCTGCTAATTGGTCAAGTCTGCCGCTGGAGATGCAGGACGTGGTTCGAAGAATCCTCACTGACCGCTTTTGGCAAGTTGGCATTTCACAAGGCAGCCGAGATGACTTCTACGCTAAAGTTGGAGACACAAAAACGACAATGGAAGGATTCGCTTCGTCAATTAGGGGCACCGTTAGAAGTGTTCGAGAAACAGGTTACCGACTGCTTTACTACATGAGTCTACTCGGGGAACACTTCTATAGCTTCGAAGAGCTCCCTGTGCCGCTTTCTCAAGCTCTATTCAAAGACGCTTGCGCACTATCCCCTCATCAGATGGCAATCCTGGTTGATATGATTCGACCCATCATTGACAATTGCCCAGAGAAGTCAAGGAGCCATTTTCTCCCCCCAATATTGTCAGCCTTGTTCGAGCAACTTGATCACAAAGCAAGCTCGGAGTGGGAGCGAATAGAAGAACGCAGTAAAGCAGCTGCCGAGGATGACGACCTGACGAATGAAATGAAGGATGAGAGCATATTACGGCAACTGACCATGGCTTCGGTAATGTTGGTGGTTGGACTTCTTGAGCCAGCTAGACCAGGTAGGCATCGCATCAATACCTTCAAGGCCGAAATTCTGATAAAAAAACCAGCTATTCTTCCGTCACCCTCAGAAGCTGGAGGAAGTACTGCCCACGATACGACACGAGAGTTTATCCTCCAGACACCAGAGATCTTGAAACCTGTGGTTCTCTTTTGCACACACGCCCTGCGGATGCGGGACACTCGAGCTTGCTCAATGATTACGAAAGTCCTACGTTCCATCGTGCCTGAGTTCGCTGGTGAAGGTCCAGTAGAGCCAGAAGTACGAGAGTTTATATCAACAGAGGTTCTCAAGGCATGTATTACCTCGCTGCATGATCCTTACTTCGTTGAGCTGCAGAAAGACTTCGCTCAATTGATAGCCAGCATCCTCATTTCTTACACGTCACGCACAGACACACCAAAGCAGATTCTTCTATCGTTACCGGGGATCTTAGCAGACAAATTGGATCGATCTATACGGCTTCTATTCAAATCACAACAAAACAGCCGCCAGCAAAGAGCGATCGTGTTGGAGCTACTAGAAGGCTTCAGAGGCGTTGCCATCCATGAGCAAGGGAAGTTGCCGAAACTTGACACAAGGAAGCTGAGATCGACTATGCAGGAGAAGTACATGACGGTCGAAGTCCAAGCTAATGGGAAGAGGGAGAAGAGTCCAGATCTTGGAGGCGTTGCCGACATGTTTGGGTAATGTGGCACGAAGGAACGAATTCACTTTTCTAACGAACCAGGGAGGCCATTTTCTTGCACTCTAAGCACGCATCCCGATCGCATTTGATGCGAACAGCGGGTTATAATTTGGCCCTTTGTCCGTATTGGAGGAGCCGCCCCGCAAACTATGTACAATACATGATGAATAGACGCCATGAACTCCAATGGATTTCTCCTCGCTTTTTCTAATCTAATTCGTACTCTTCGAAGGGGTGATGGAATACGTTGGCCGAACGAACCTGCGGCATAATAGTAGTCAGCAAGCCTGTCTCACATCCATGTCTTACAGACCCGTCTCAGCTCTTCTGTCCGTAAGTTTGAAGTTCCTCCTCTTCAAGCCTCAACCAAACCCCAACTCACCTATCAGAATGATAAATCTTCGTCTCAGTCCCCAACAGCTCCCTCTCCCTCGCCTTATCCGCCCATTGCCTTCGCACTAGATCTCGATCCTCTTCCGCCTGCAGCAAGGGAATCAAATATATGCGCGACCACATCTTTTCTCGTGCGAGTTCACTGAAAAGTAGACGGATAGATTAGCGCGATATCACCATACGATGTATCTCCGGTCAGCGCCCAGGATACCAGGCGGAGAATTATCCCGTTTCCCGAACTCAATGACGGAAGACATACTTCTTTTCCCTAATCCCCTGTCCAGTCCTGTAGAGGCCGTAAGTGCAGATGGCGCCCATGGCGAAGAGGTAGTATGA
>JAABUI010000826.1_pt1 | contig 20251 bp, 20 predicted proteins | sample 5559111 | NCBI WGS metagenome assembly JAABUI01 (sample SAMN10711870, study PRJNA513365) | rock metagenome | isolation source: Antarctica rocks | place: Antarctica: Victoria Land, Buttleship Promontory
ACATTTGTAAAATAATCAATCATCATATGTATTTAGTCCATATATACGCGTATCCGTATAAATACACGTATATACAGGTATTGATGGCCCAAAACTCGTGTATATCCCAACCCTAGTCCGCCGACACACTAGATGGCAGTACGGCCTGTTGTAATATTTGCCCTGACTTTCAAAGCAAGGAATACGGATAATAGGGTCCCGAGAACAGCAACTTTCATCCAGAGTTCTATTTGTATCCATCAAAAACAGGTTTTTTCGCCTAAGTGCCTTGTATCTGAACAGCCGTATCCTCACAATCCCATACACTCGGCTGAGTGGTCCACAGCACAGCTTTAGAGAGCGGTACACTACTTGTGGCATCTAGTTCTGCTATCCTCAACCTCACGCGATCCTTGAGCTCTTGCAGACTAAAATCAAACATTGCATTCACTCTCACGCCATTTAAATAGACATTTGCCTTGTATCTGTTGCGCATGAAGTTGTACATCATCTCTACGTCCACATGCCTCACTTGCGGTAGGGGCGTGTGCAATATGCTGCCCCCTTGCGCTTGGCTGTGCCCTTCACATGCTTGTGGTGCCTGACATGCTTGTGCTTGTGGGACTTCCTGCCTCCCTTTGCTTTGCCCTTCGTCCTGCCCAACGCAACACTTCTCAGATGGGCCTTGAAACACCAGGTGCATATTTTGATTTTGAGGCCTTTTTCATGGTCCCGTGAGACCTGGGACGTACCATAGGCATTGGGTTGCTGGGTGGGGTGGTTGTGGTGTAATGGATGGCACCCCCCGATGATGCAGATGCACCTGTGAGGCTGTTGCTAGTGTTTTTGTATATGCCCTGTGCTTTCTGTGAGCGCACGTCGAGCTCAAATTGAGCACGAGTCCTGACCATTACACGCAAAAATCAGTCTTCAAATGAGTAGTTTTCCACTTCAGCAACGTCAGTGCCGGCCTCTAATAACTGTACCCTCTCAACCTTAACAGATAATTGCATTTGGTCTCAGCAGAAAAATACAGGGAACTCAAGCTGCATACAATCTTGACTTTGCTGCCAGCAGGGACCATTTCAGACAGCTGCTCTGGGGATTGCTGGTGTTCATCTGGTGTCCATGCTCATTCTCCACTATGGTGGACATAACAACCTTGCCACCGGCCAAGGGTGCTAACACTGAATCTGGCTTGCTGTATGCTGTATGCTGTATGGTGTGTAGAACTTGTATTTGGCTATCATGTCAGGCGTGCACTTCATCCCAAACAAGGGCTCTGAGTTTTCTGCCAGCAGCTCTCTCATCCTGAGCTTCTTTGCTCAGCTTTGGCACTTTCACTTTCTGCCACGTCATCGATCAGTCTAGTGAAGCCTGCTAGCTGATTTCCAGTCAGCAAACCTATGCCGTCCTGCCAGTAAGCTGCCAAGTAAATCCCCTCTCTGAAAGCCTGAGAAGGGCAGGTCAGCAGCTGTCTGTCACGCTGCAGATAGATATCAAACTGATCACGTGATGCTGTCCAGATGTCAAAGCCGTTGGCGTCCTTTCCAGTCACGTGTAGGTGCTCTGTAGTTGCAACTGTTGAATTCAAACTGTTCCACCTGCCTGCCAGGTACAGGTCAGATTCCTTGCGCTCTCTCTTAGTCAGCTGCTGTACTGCTTTATTCAACTTGCTGATAGGCCGCTTCATGGCAGGTATGCGGAAGTTGTTTTTGTGATTGTAAAGTAAAGTTGCTGCTATAAAGGCCGACAGGAGGAGCAACGACAGGCACAACTTCCTCTCTTTCTTGAAGCAGCAACGCTAATGGCGAATGCAATTCTCAGAGTCATGCAGACTTGCTATCTTTACCCCAAAACTGACACAAAAAAGGACCAAGCAGAGCGCCAAAGTCAGATGCTGTGTAAAAGCTACACTTTGCCTTAGATGGCCACTTGCAGCATATCCTGGATGTTGTCAATCCCATCTGTGCTGTACTCTGCCCAGGCCTGCTGTTGGAGTAATGCTGTAGTTGATGTCATTTGGGCAAGCATTGTGGGGACGGGCGTTTGGGATTTAGCAGTTTGCAAGCACTGTGCTGTGATATTACTTGCCAGCACACACTACTCTTACAAGAAGACCCAAACAGCTGCAGAGCTCATCAGCGCATGTTGTCTTGCAGCATTCCAGTACAACTGTAGACGGACGGCAGCTGTTTGCACAAGGTGGTGCCTCCATCAAGCAGGCTGCAGCAACAGTACGGGAAATGGTATGACACCTAACATTCTGCTTGTTCTGCTTGCTTGCAGGTGAACCTTGCTGACAATGTCAACAATGAGCACAGCTTTGCCAGCAAGCTCGCCATAGAAGGAGTGGCCCCACATAGTGGGCAAGCTCGCAGTGGCAAACAGCTGGCAGACCTGGCTGCTAGCCTCCCCATCAACTTGTCCTGCTCTGTCTTTCTCAAGGTGGACCAGACCCATATGACCTCTGGAAAGCCCTCATCACAGGTTGGGCCAAACTCAGAAATCCGTGTTTTGCACTCATGTCTGCCTATGGATATGTGCGTGCTGCCAGCTTGCCCACAAGTTGTCCTCCTCTGCCTTCGCCACAGTGGACTCACGCAACCCTCTGAAAGGCCTTCTGAAAGGCCCTCGTCACAAGTCAGGCCCCTTCAGTACTTCACCTGAGCTTGTGTTGCTTGTTGAAAAACGGAGGCTCGAACATGACTTGTAACTCTCTTGCACATTGACAAACCCATCATTTGGGTTGTTGTATCTTACTCACCAGCCACCTTTGTCCCTACACAACTCAAGTTGCTATGTTCATCACAAAACCATGTTGAGCTGCTTCATGTGGGATAGTCTGCTGTATGCTGACTGGAGCCTTGGCATGCAGGTCCTGAGGGCACTCCCTACTCTGGTGGATGTTTTTAGTATGATATCTACTTCTCTCCGGCCTACCCGCAAGTCCCCATGAGCGTACCAATCAGAACCACTGGTGAGCCGTAATATGCATCTCGCAGCCAATGCCTTTGCTCTATGCATGTCTCCTCCGTTTTCCTTGCCGCATACATTGCCGTTTCCATGTGCCCTTTCTTGTCAACACCTGTCAACTGCCATGTATACACATCCAGTTTAGTTGCCCTGAATGCAGGGACAGACTGTGCAAGCGACAGAGTACTGTCATCCACTTGTTCCTCACCATGCAAAACATGGCATGAAAGGTGGCTTTGTGCATTTCACACAGCACAAAAGTGCATGCCATGCACTGCTGAGTCTCAGGCTGCACAGCACAGGTTGCAGGCTGAGCAGACATTGTACTTGTTTCCATATCTTGGAGTAGCATGAATCAAATGCACACGTGCACATATCACATGATCTGCATTGTTCAAACACCAAGTATTGCAGAGGACACGCGACCAGGCTCGTCTATGCACCTATTGCACATGGTCACATGGGTCGATCAGCAACATTGGCGTTGATGCGCATATGCTTATCTCCATCGAGACACTGATTCTGGTTCCTGATCCATACTTCAATGAGCCTGGGTATGAGGCCCAATTGCACACGCACACCGCATTGTAAGCAAGGCATATGATCAGAACATCAGGTAACGGACTTTGTGATGCCGTCGCTGATGTTCATATGTACATAAACGCTTTGCTGCGTAAGCTGGCAGCTGACGCTGCTTCCCACATGCCACTCCTCCACAGTCTTACATTAGTTCTTGTCTCCTCTTTGCAGTGCTGGCTGAGCTTGTTGCTTGGAATTGAAAGAGCAGGGTTGCATCTCTGTTTGCGAAAGTAGTGCATGCATCGAATGAATCATTCTCCCCAAGCTGATGACTGGCCACCGGCCGAGTTGCCACAGAGCCAGTACAACATTGATTGCACCATTGTCCAACATTGGTAACCTATTCTGCCAACAGGACCTCGATATTTATTATGTTCTTTTGCTTGCAGAGAGCAAACTTTGCGTTGGGCCATCTTCCAAGCACTCAAGAGCTCGCCGCCATGCTTCAAGGATATAGTCAGGGGACACTTTGAGCTGCAGCAGGAGAACATTGTCGCAACCTGTACTGCATGGATCAAGGAAGCAAGGGAAAAGAACGCACCTCAAGTGGCCTCAACGGTGGAAGGTTATTTGAAGAGCCTCCAACACCTTCTCAAATAAGGCTTTTCCTCAGCCATTACTGCCGTCTGTGGCCATTGATGTGCTGGCTGTACACTGGTGCTCACCGTGGTCATTCCTACGTCCTACTGCATGTCACATACACATGGACCTGTGCGCTTTGTAGAATGGTTTACACTTGTTAGCGTTTGCGCACAGTTTGACATCTGCCCCTTGATTGCTGGTGTGTAGACTAGTGATTCAGCAGTCCCTGCTGTGGAGAACTTGATCCTGGTTGTATGTGTGTAGACAAACGCTGCCATAACGCGATCTACCAACAGCTACACTCCACCTAAAACAAATGAGGAACTGATGGGGGCACTTCTCCTTGTTTGTCAGGGCATGCTGTAACTTGGACTGGGTTACAAATATGACAATACCGAATGCCTTGCCGGTATTGGCATATAGCTATAGTGGATGATAAAAAGTCTGTGAGTAAGCAGACTAAAGTGTGTAAATTGCATTGATCACTGCAACACCCAAGCATCTCATGTAACTGTCTCTGATCGTGCATTCTCTCTGGCTGTCCAGAATGCGCCTAGTCCAATATGTGTTGCACATATTGTACCAGAATCTGGTTGGGTAGATGTATGCTGCACAACTACAAAAACAGGAAGCGACACAAGCACTGAACGAAGAGAAAAGGCATCACGGCAGATAAAGGACAGGAAGCAAAGCTGCAGGGAGCAAGACCAGCTGATGGTGCTACAAAGAACTGGGCCCAGCCCCAGTTGATTCGGATGACAGATCAAATAGACTGCTCAGATGTCTCCAGCAACTTGCTGGCAGCACTCATCCTGCATCTCATTTTACTATCTTCAGCTTACTTAGGTAGCTGGCCTATCTCCTTTGTTGACTTTCTCATTGACCTGCCAGCCGCGCAGTTCTCCTTTGAAATGTGCAACAGCTGCAGCCAAGTGGCTTTCAAGCTGCTGCAAGGTGACTTGTTATGGCTGCTGCAGCAGCCTTTGCTGGAGCTGCATCAGTTGCTGGTGCAGGTGGGGCAGCGCACAATGCTTCCCTGTCAGCATCTTTCCATCCCAGGTTCTGCAGGTGAAGCAGCATTCAGTGTCAGTCTGTTGAGGGTCGAATTTTCCACTGTGCTCCATGCTTGACAAGTGTGTCTAGTGGTGAGCCTGCTGCATGCGCTGTTCACAACGTGCTCATCAATCAGGGCTTGCTTGTACGGTACTGTCAACCTTCAAGATGATACAGTTTGACTCTCAAACAAGGGGAGCAGCGGCATGCTGTGTATCATTACTGGCAAACCAAGCTGTGTTTGATGCAAGCAAAATCAAGCACCATTGCAAACAATTGCAGCTGTCTGTGCTATCAGGGTCGCTAATGAGCACCATTGAAACATGGAGCATTTGCACTTTGTTATGTGTTTCAGCGCAGATGTCTCAATCTGTTGAACTTGGGTCTGGTTTGCGGGTAGCAGCAATCTGGCATGGCACAGCCATGGTCCATCTCTACAATAAATGCAGCTTGCAGCACCAGGAAATGCCTGACAGCAGGTTTGCATGGTAGACACTTTTGCATGGCTTGCATCCTTGATCAGCTCTTGGTCTGATCAAGCAGCACAAAGAGGCCATGTTAAACCATGCTGAAACAGCTAGCTACAATGTCTCAGCAGGGTCCTGCCAGCCAGGGCCGCTTGGTCACACTGACGCAGCAGCTGCTGCTGCTGATGGATGGGTTTGTGGGGCTTGCAGACCTGCAAGGGTCTGCTGAAGACCTCAGGAAGGCAATTGCCAGGAGATCCCCCAGCACTGGAACTGTGTTTCTGGCAACTTCTGGCAATGCACCAACTGCATCACTGCTGTTGTATGCATCCAACGGAGCACTTGATTGCACAGAGATCACAGCGTCAAATGTGCTCCACAGTCCTGCAAGGCAGAGCTTGAAGGAGCTGCAGGCTTTGGCTCAGGCAGGGCCCAGGCAGAGTCACAGATCTACTGGGCTTTGGCTAGACGTCCTGTGGCAACTCATTGCATGGCAATGCCAGGACCACTCTTCTCTGCTACCATGGGAACAACCGCGTGAGTGTGCTTGCTGTGTGGGTGCATGTTTGGCTGACAGCAAGACTTGTAATCCTGCAAGGCGTAGCCTGAAGCATTGGCTCTGGCAGCGGCCAAGGCAGGAGGGGAGCCCGTACAGACCCCCTCAGGCTCATGCCTAAGGAGCTGCAGCTCAGAAGGGCCCCGCAGCTGGAAAAGCTACTAAGGTTGGCAGTTTTCTCCATACCACGTTGTAAGAACTTGGCAGTTGCTGGATATGTGTATGGTGTATCATGCATAAGTGCATTTGCATGGTGCAGCAGCATCTCAAGGGCTTGTTATGCTAATGAAATAGGTCCGTCACTTGCAGATGATCAAATCAACAGTGCACTATGCGTAGCCCCAGAGAGCTCAAAAGGTCCTGCCTAGTGAAGGAACTCTGCTCGGTGGTTGTTGGCTCCGGTGAAACCGTGAACGGATGACAGTGCATGGCAATGGTTTTGAATTGGCGGGTTTCTGTGACAGTCAGCAACCAAAAAGGTAGCATTTTTTAACATGACACTGAAACATTATGACCCTGTAGGATGGACGGTTGTCCTGTCATGAGTTGCAGCAGCCAGAGACAGGTGCATGCAGCAGCAGCTGACATGCTCAAACCAGCAGTTGAGACCTTAAGGGTTTTGAAGCTTGATTGCACAACGCTCATGCAGGGAGGAAGCAAGGAGTCTGTACCAGACAGCAGTCGTACTTACAAGCCTGCCCAGGTGCGTATGCCACCATCAGCTGTCACCCTTCAGGTATGTCAACATTGAAATCAGCAGCCAGCTCATGCTGCATGGCGGCTGCAGTGGCCACCACTGGTAGCTCTGCTGCAGCAGCCTGTAGACTGTCACCACCTGTAGTAGTTTGACTATGATGAGGCGTGATTTAGGTCCATGCAGGATTTGGTTGGCTTCCCCATCAAGGTTAAGCTTGGCGATGCTTCAGGTACCTGTATAATGCATGTCACCACCTGCAGCAGTGAGCTACTGTCTGTCAGGGATGACCACAGAGTGCATGGAATATGGAGTGCGTGGTCTGTTGTCTGTGCACCACTTCCTCATCAGCAAGTCTTGCTGCAACAGAGCAGATGCCATAGGGGTAGACATGAAGGTGCATGAACTGTTGCTGCAGTGAAAGATGCACAACATATGCAGGCATATTTGAGGGAGGACAGTCCCATGTGCATGTGGCTGGTAGCATAGACATTTTCTTTTAGGAGACACTGCATTGGGCCATCATCTAGACACTGAAGAGCTTGCCTCCATGCTCCAAAGATATAGTCAAGAGACACTTTGAGCTGAGGCAGGGCAATACTGTTGCAACCTGCAGTGAGTGGATCAAAGATGCACCTAAAGTAGCCTCACAGATGGGACGATGTTTAAGAGCTCCAACAGCTTCTCAAACAGACTGCTTCTGCGGGTGTAACCCCTTGTCCTGGCTGTATGCTGGTGCTCACCTTAGTCCCTGTGAGGTTTCACTGTATAACATTTAAATGCACAAGTGCATGCTGAATCATTACATTGTAGGATGGATTCAAGGATCAGCCTCTTTCATGAGGGTGACACCACTGACCTTTGCTTTGCTAGTGTGCCACTCAGCGTTTCATCAAACTTGTTTTTCGGTATGATTCAGTGGAGGTTTCAGCGCTGACCTGCTAGCACGGCCTGTTGCAGTCGCAAAGTATGGCTACTTCAGATCCAAGCAGATTGATAAAAGTTGGTCCAAGTTCACTGATACTGTGTAATTGACAAGCTTCTGATTACAATGTCAACTTGAAGTTTTACATCAAACATGCCAACAAGTACACCAAACGAAGCCAGCAAAATTCACATGCTTGCAGAGTGCCCCTTGGCATGAAGTCAGCTTGGGATACAATATAAAAGTAAACCATTATGTTCGTCTTCTGATCTGCAACTCAAATACATCTACGACAGAACACTTTGATTGCAAGACTATGCATATATTGATGAACGCTGTACATGCACCACCTGCACATGATTCGAGGAAGCAAGAACCACAAGGAAGCCAAGAACTATAACGTGCCTACTTGTATGGCCTTGTGGCCTGAGTTTTGACGCTACTCTCTTTGCTGTTACATTCTTCTAACAGAGCCTTGGCTGGCTGGCTGGCGCGACACCTCACAAGCCTTTGCTAATGGCACTGACCAAATGTCAGACTGATGTGTGTTGCTGCACAAAGCCCCGCAGTGGTAAAAGCAACGTTTGAGTTGTAGATGAAAGCTTGACTTGCTGAGCTGTCAGTCCTCTGTATATCTGCAACCATATGCCTGTTGCTTGAATGCTCTAGCATTGCGCAACCAGTAATCTAAGTCAGAATCCCCAGTGAAGGGATTGCTATCAAAGCCGAGGAGGCTCAGCCTGTTGTCAAATTTTTTGAACTTCTCTGACAGTCGTCCATTCTGCTTTAAAGTCTCCAAAGCTGGAAGATAATTGTTGCTGAGGTCAAGGTAGTGAACAACGCAGTTTCCCAAGAGTTGGTCGAGCACCGGCTCGATTTCTTCCCACGAGTTGCAAAGTATACGGTTGAAGGACAAGTCCAGAGCGACAACTTTACTTCCACAAGTACTTGCTAGCTTTGTTGGCAAAGTTTCCAGAACCTCGAGGGTCATGTTTCCCTCGGAAAGGTTGCAAATCAGAGAGTCGTGCCGCTGGGCCAGTCGCGACAGCTCCTTGAGAACCCTCGTGACGCCGTTATCGTCAAGGACATAATCCCTGTTATGAGCGTAGACGAAGGCTGGCATCAAGTCTGTATGAGCTGTCGGCGTCTGCGTGACAATTGCCACTGGGACGAGCGAGGTGTCACCTTGTGGATGGGATGCAGTATAATGAGCGTATACAAAACGGAGTGAATCCAACTGCCGATAATCAGAGCCTCCGATTTACAGGCGTAGAAAAGGGCCGAAACGTTGCCAATTTCCGGGAGAACTCGCGTCGACGTCTTGCCGTAAAGTAGCATGATCTGGTACTGGATGGCTTTGAAAACATGCTGGAGATTGCTTGGCTTGGTGTTTGTTGTGCTCCTCAAAAGCAACACCATCTCCATCATCAGCAATAGCACTGCGCTACACTACTGCCTAGCGAAGCTTTTCGTCGAAAACTTGCAGGGAGACAATGAGGGTCGGAGGCGTACAATCGCTATGGCAGCTTTCACTGTCAAGGATCAGTCCAACCCCTGTTTGTTTGCTGGAGATCGGTCTCACGAAAAACACTACGTTGACTTCTACATGAGCGGCTGGGAACCCCAGAGATCAAACCTCCACCAGCTTAACTACGAGATCGTAGCCGGTTACCCAAAGCTGACAGTGCGACTCAAGAGGCAACCAAAACAAAGGCTTATACGGTCTCTAGGCACATCGTTCAAACAAGCCAGCTCCACAGAGCAGTACCCAAGTGAATATGTCAAAAGAGCCTTGTCAAATCTGCAGCAGGTCAAAGATATGTTAGAGCAGCACATAGCTGACCAGAAAATAGGCGCAGAGCCTTTTCAGCTCCTGCAAGATTTACAGGACAACGAACGTCAAGACAACAATAGCCCAGTTGAGCAGAAGCTATTACAGGAAGTTATGAAGGTGATGGACAAGGGCATTCCAGGGCCTTTTGCTGATGCTGAAGAGCACTTGATAGATGCGCTTTCAGACGAGCGTAATGTCAGCTCTGTGCGTCAAGCAATGCAGGACTCACCTGCCTATACTTCCAAGGCGGATATATTTTTGCATGTCTACACCAACCTTGAATGCTGTGACTACTGCATGTGGATGCTGTTGCGCAGCTACAGAAACCTCAAGGACAAATATGCTCCTTCTGGCCAGCTTTTCTTGGTTGTGTCAGGGCATGCTAGGTATAGGGGTCGCAAGTATGACAAGACCAAATGGCTTGACAGCATGGGTGTACAATGGATGATAGACAATTTCCTAGATAAGTCTGTTAGGAAGCATGTATCTTTTCTTTGTCTTTGATGTGAAATGGCAGATGAAAATCACACGCAAAGATGAAACCAAGACACTGGGATTAGGAGCACTGCACTCGCCTCAAATGCGCTTCCCGTTCCTGAGCTAGCATTGTCAAGTTAGTGCAGCGGATCGCTTGCATTTAGTTTTTGTCTATTTCGATACTAAAGCACATAAGTCGATTGCTTCTGATGCATGGTGCGTCTGGGGTTGTCTAGAATGAGCCAAGATGCACAGATTTTCAAATATACCGTCAATGCATGACGGTTTATACTGATATATGCCATACAACCAAGAATAGAAGGCATCAGGAACAGTATGCAAGCCGAGACGAAGTGCAAAGCCATTGCTGCAAAACAGGGAACAGGATGCACACTTTGTAGTGCTATCAATTCTGAACAAGATCGATCTGTTTCAGTTGCCAATCAGGTACTATGCTTCACAGACACATCTGTTACAGATGTGCCTGTGTCTCAACACCTCATTGGTGTTATATATGCTATGGTAACACCTCATTCCTACCACGCGTCCCTGCAGTAATCTCATCAGCTATCCTTCACCTTATCAAGATAGCCGGCTCATTTCCTGTTGGCATTCTCATTGACCTGCCATCCATACATTTCTACGGCAATCTCTTCAACTGCTGTTGCCAAGCTGGCTCCGAGCCGCTGCAAGGCTGCTTGGTGTGTTGTGATGGCTGCAACATGGCATGGCACACGTCAAGCCCTGTCACCACTTCCTCAGTCAGAGCAGGTGCTGCAGAATCAGCGCTTGGTGCGGCCGTTGTCTGCATTGGCTGGCTTTTTAGCTGCTGCACATGCCTTGGCTGAAGCTGCATCAGCTGCTGGTGCAGGAGGTGGTGTACACAATGCTTCTCTGTCATTGTTGTTCCAGCCCAAGCTTTGTTGTCAAGACAGCACTCCAAGTCAAGTTTGCTGCACTCCGTCGCTGATGATGCATTTACATTGTTACTGAGAACATAATGTCAGAGCAGGCTACCTATGTACCTGAGCTCATACTGCAATGCCTGACATTGGGTTACAGCATTATCACTCCAACAGCATACAGATTGCGTACATGAGCATCACCAACAGAAACTGGCAGCAGGTCTCACAAAGAAGACAACAGGCTGCATGGAGGGCAACAACAGGACTAAACGGGACACCGGGAAGACATGTATCAAACGTGTTCTCAAAACAAGATCTCACCTGTGAAGACACAGCTGGTGATGGCAAGCGCCACTGGGCAGGCTGCAGCATTTGCCTCTTTCTGGTCTGTGCAGGATTGATTTTGCTTCCCCATTTAGGTTTAGCTTGGCAACGTGGCTGTGCTCAAGTGGCTTTGCTCATGCATGTCCAACTGTGCATCATTTGGTATATATATGCTGCTCAAGAGCCCTCACAATACCTTGACGAAAACGCAAGTATGATGTCAGAAGGACACAATGCAGCTGTCTACCCAGTGCGTGCAACATATCAAAGTAAAGTGTGCACCAGTAGGAGTCTCTACACAAGTCAACGGCTGCCTGAAAGCAGAGCAGAGGTCAGGCAAGGCACACTACAACCCAAAATAGGGCATGTCAAACCTGATGACAAAGCACACTATGGCACCAGTGAAGATGTAATTGTCAAACTGATCCAACAATTCACCATGCCCTGGTATAAGGTTGCTGGCATCTTTCAAGCCAGCATCCCTTTGCTGCAGAAAGCCCTGCAGTGGTAAAAGCAACGCTTGAGTTGCGTAGATGAAAGCTTGACTTGCTGAGTTCTCAATCATCTGTATATCTGCAACCGTATGCCTCTTGCTTGAATGCTCTAGCGTCGCGCAACCAGTAATCTACGTCAGAATCCCCAGTGGAGGGATTGCTATCAAAGCCGATCAGGCTCAGCCAAAACTTTTGAACTTCTCAGAAAGTCGTCTATCCCTCTCTATAATCTCCAAAAAGCTGGAAGATAATTGTTGCTGAGGTCAAGGTACTGAACAATGTGCTTTCCCAACAGTTGGTCAAGCACCGGCTTGATCTCTTCCCATGGCTGTTGTTTCATAGTCGCAAGCATGCACAAGTATCAATCCAAAGCTAGAGGAAGGCGGGGGGGGGGGGGGGGGGGGGTTTGAATTTGCTGCAGCTGCTTCAGCTGGTTGAAATGACTTCACAAGGCCAGCTGACAGAGACACCGGAGGAACCTTGTCATATCGTCCTGGAGATGTTGAAAGCACTATTTTGGCTCAAGGACTCACCTTGGCTACAGCGCTTGAGTTCTGAGTCGCAGCGCCTTTAGCACTGGCTTGGGGGATCTGTATGCGTTCCCCTCCAAACGCATATTGGCCCCTGCCAAAGATAATACCTGAAGCTTCCTTAAGCTACGCCTAACAGGGCGGCAAGTACAGCCAGCTGTCACGAAAACATACTTTGACATTGGAGCACAAGCCATCCCCGCTCTGAGGGGCAAAGACAGGGTCAATGGTCCCCTTCAGTTAGCAGCAGCTTGTTTGAAATCATTGCAAGCTTTCACAGTGTGGTGCGGTCTCTGCATTTGTGAAACTTTACACAGTGTAAATGTCATGAATTAGGGCTATATGCTGCAAGCAATAGCAGCCTTGACAAACACACAGCAGCTGCAACACAGCCATGCATGCATCCTTGATACATCTGAGCAATTGTGCTGGCAGGCATGCAAAAGCGGAGTATTCCTGACAGTGCCATCTGATGGACGAGGGAAGTCAACAATCTGGGCAGGCAGTGCTGCACCAGGTCAAAAGCTGTATGCCCAGTGTCCATTGGAACAGCAACAACATGTGAGGCTGATCTCCCAGCAGCTTTCTCATGGCAGACGTGTCTGCCGGCTCGTATGCCACATTTGCCACTTGAATCTTAGCACGGGTCAAGCATGGTCTGCCAGTTTCACAAGCTTTCCGTGCCTACACAGCCAATCCCTGAGAGGAAGACGAAGCTCTTCCTGGCGGTTGTACTTCGTGTGCAGCCAAATCACGCTGTGCTTGTTGCCTGGCTAAGTGCGGTTTGCTTCGGTTATGGGTCGCTAGGTCTTATCGACGAGCAACCGTTTTGCGGCAGAGATCACAAGTGAACGCCTGTGCTGTAGAATGCTCAGACATGCGAAGCCCTGGCAAGCTCAACCGCGACCGCGCGTGTTCTTGACGAAACAGAGGCCCCGAAAATCAGCAAGCAAGCGCACGCACACACTTAACTACGCACAATACGCACGTTCTTACGCACGCACGTACGTACGTACGTACAGGCAAAGGTCAAACACTTCGAGTTTCGAACGAGCTTTTGATATCAAACGTTTTAAGCAGCTCCGCGTATGGCCAACATGGTATTTCAGAACAGAAGCCCGGGGCAACAGCACAGTTCTGCACTGCTTTTTCAACTTTCGCTGCTGTGTGCCTGTACTAGCTTGTACTTTCTGACAGATCCAAGATTTTCTTCAGCGTTACCATAAATCATGGCCACTCAGACCGTTGTCACCACTCCACTTGGTTCACAGCAGACGCAGGCAGGACCTGTACCCGTACGGGTAAGCCTTGTTGACAAGTCAACGTTTTCGGCTGACGGACCGTTTGGAAGATCAATAGTAAGTCTGCTTTGCAGGGGCGCGGCAGCAACTTGAGTTTCCTCCAATCGAGAGGATCTCCTGACAACAGTAGTGGTAGTGCGCAGCAAGCCGGCACCTCTCAGGTGGTTCAACGCTCCGCAGTTGAACCCTGTGCAACTTCGAATCCTTTGCAACTGCTGCAACAGCTCTATGCAATTGCTTTCTGCTTTGCAGCTGGCAAACAATGGAGCAGGTAGCAGTGGCGCTCCTGGACCTTCCACGCTCGGAAGCCTGTCAACTGAACTTGAATGTGACACACAGGCCTGAGTGATATAGAAGTAAGAAAGTTCATTTGTTGTAGGAGCTGCTCTGTTTCAATTTAGTCAATGAGCTGCTCTTTCCACTTGCCATTTACTGCCCCACTCACTGCCAAGTATGTACTAACTATCAGGTGCATTTCAGGCTCAGAATGCTGCATGGAATTACCGAAGTGAATGTAACAAACGTACCAAAGCAGAACTGCTGATCCAGTGGCAGGGTGATGGCATGGTGTATGGATTCGGCAAGGTTTCTTACAATTGCTAATATCGGTCAGGACATGTTGGTTGGTGCGTTGTCAGATCTGGTACACTGCATGTACACACTACTTGAGCACCTGCAAGTGCATCTACTGCTATAGTGAATCTTGTCTGTCACCACAGACAAAATCTACCGGACAGCTGCTATTCCCAACGAGTACTATGGAGGGGAGGCTAACCATAATTGTGTATGCAACGTTTCCCTTCAGCAAAGTCGAGCTGGCTGCCCAGGACAACCCCACCAACCCTCGTGATTGTATCACGCACGTGACGCCACACATGCTTGTGTTTGCGGATGCTGAGGTACTTCTATGCTCATGACACTGCTGTTTTGCATGGTGTGGTGATCATTTGTTGCACTGGAGCAAGTTGCAGCAAATCGTCTTTGCTAGCAAGTTGATTGATAGGCTTGTGCTTTGGGCAACTAACAACTTATTACTTATATTGTGCCATTTGCTGTACCGCTACTGAGCTGACAATCACTATTCAATCACAGTAAGGCTGCTTGTTGCATTCTGCAGATCAGGTCTCTCCTAAAGGGTGAAACCTCTGTGCCCTCACACGGTGAGTCTGTGGAGTTTATAATCCAGCACTATGAGGCCATGATCGAGGAATTAGTCAGAAACTTTCCGCAGCAGCTATGTCAGCCCCAAGACCTCCAACCAATATATACGCAACTAGGCCATCTGTTGCTTGGCAGTGTTACTCCGCCGTTGCCTGCCTGTAAATCAGCTTGTATATCACTGACCCCTCACAGGCTAGAGTGCCATCTTTGGTTTTGTTTACACCTTTTTCCTTGAGCACTGATTGTGTTCGCCATTTTTATTGAACATTTTTTGGTTCAACTCCTTGTTCCGTGGGAAGCAGCTGAACAGTTTTTGGTTCTGAACAGCTACGTAGCAATCCATCTGTGGCAAACGTACAGCCAGGTGTGAGTCCACAATCACCGAGCTGACTGTGTTATAAGAAGTGTAATATAATTACATCATCATCATTGCAGAGATTCGTGGTAAGGTCTGCACAGATGCTACACAACACAGCTTCTGCCAATTGCTACACCATGCGATTCGATCAACTGATAGTACCACGTAGTTTCTGCACAGCATAGATCAGTTCTATATGGCGCGTCTCGGAGCCCTGCGTAGCTACCAGTGATGGTTCAGGATGCTCCCATGGCGTCGCGCTGATGCCCACCGCACAAATTCTGCCCGGATCTCTCACCCAGCGAAACCGCACGGAGACGCATGCTCACCGATTTGCACGGGTCTGAGAACCCTAAATCTGCGCAAACCTGCACCAGCCAGACTCCTTGCAGATGCAAGGTCAAGGGTCCGCCAGGATCTGGACTACATAGGTCTGTGAACATACACACAAGGTCAGATCTGCATAGGTTGGTGCAGGTAGGAATCGTGTGTATCTCCAAGGTTGTTTAAAAGGAGGCAGGTCTATGAGGGTTGGGATCCTGCAGGATCCAAAAGTCCTCATTAGGGACCTGTAACGCTGCAACAGTCTTGAGAAACAGTCATGTTCCTTGAGTATGTTGAGCATGTGTGTTGCAATGACAGCAACACACATGTGAGTCTCTGGTTACCTCAAAACATTCGGCTGAGCAGAAATAAGGGTTGCCAAGGCAATAATTTGACTGCAGCATTGACTGCAGAGACGAGGCCAAGGTAGTGCGTAAATCAAGCAGCACCTGCCAGGCTGTGCCATGCCAGGTTGCTGTCAACCCATCACGAAACCCAAGTTCAGCATGTAGACCATGCAGTTGTGCCTTCCAGGTTATAAGGCTTCCTTGTGCTGCTGCACAGGTTGCGCCATTGACAGAGAAGAGCATACAGGTAGTATGCAACGCTACCTGCCAGAATATGCCATGCCAGGATGCAAGACCTCCTTGTGCTGCTCTACACAGCAGGGCCCAAAGCAGCATGTAAGCCATGCAGTAGTTTCACTCAGAACCGTAGGGAAGCCTAAGTACACCTTAGGCTTCTCTTTATAGAACACCTGAACGGCGTAATGTTTTCTTTTCTGCAGTAGGTTCAGCCATACAACAGAAGCCAAGCAATAATACCTGCCAGGCTGTGCCATGCCACGATGTAAGGCATACTTGTGCTGCTTGAACTGCTGCAGCAGCTCCTGGTACTGCTGCTGCACAGGCTTTGCCTTCTGCTGGCGGGGCTGCGGTGGCCACAGCTGATAACTGCTCTAGCAGCCTTTAGACTGTGACCACCTGCAGCATTTGCCTCTTTCTGGTCTGTGCAGGATTTATTTGGCTCCCCCATTTAGGTTCAGCCTGACAATGTGGCTATGCTCAGGTGGCTTTGCTCATGCATGTCATACTGTGCATCAGTCTGATATTGTTCACCAGAGACTCCTTGCATTCACTCTATATTACCACAGGGATTGCAAGGACTACTCAATCTGTAGCTTGTGCATGGGTTTCTCAGTGGCACTTCCTGCTCTGACTTTTTGCAGATCTGGTATACGACCCAAATGACAATATGCGATGGGACAGCTTTGCTCCTTTGGAGCAGATACAGTAGGAGCAACCTTGAAGTTGTTTGTATGTGACATACTGCGCTTTTCAGCAGAGAAAAACCAGCATACGGAGGTGTGTCTATCAATGATTGCGTAGATTGCGTGGCAAAGGGGTGCTGACAGAGAAGCCAACAACTGCTCAGCTAGCTTGGGCAGTGTTTGGCTTTTTCTATTGTGGTATGAAATCAACTGCTCTGTTGCGCTGGACGGTGTGCAACAGCAGTTTGTTTTTTTTGGCTGATAGCCACTTTATGTACAGGGTACTCGCCAAGCTTTTGGGTCAAGCTAAGGCTTCTGAGCGCGCCTGCAGTGCACAGCCAAGAAGTGCATGACTGGCCGGTAAGTGTGCTTCCCTGCAATCTCACTTATGCATTAGCTATTGACCATAAGGCGCAAAGCTAGCAAGTCCTACATTTGTGACAGGGTGATTTGCAGGTATTGCTTGGAGGCTTAACACACTGGACTGTTGGTCTGGCACCTTTAGATGCCAAGGGGGGTATACCTCCCCAGTTGCATTTGCAGCAGTGATGATATCGCGTTCCACGTAGTCAAGGCTGACTTGCACATTCTGGTTTGCAAGGGTCAAGGCAGGGCCTATGGAAAGAGCACTGACGCCGTGAGGATCTTGCATCACCACCAGCTGCTTGACAGCCCCACATATGATTGAAGTGCAGTTCAAATCTCTGCATTTAGTTTCCAGCGCTTCGCAGGTGAGAGTTTGACTGTATGTCAGTATGCAGGACACCAAGCCACTAGCTGTCTTGGATGTACTCAACTTAGGTTTAGCCTCAGGAGAGACCTGAGCTGAACTCAATGCGAGCAGCAAGAGCAACAGCAGCGCTTGGACTTGCATGATCTGTGCCGTTTTGTGTGCTTTTTGACACCCCTTCGTCTGGCCATGATGAATCATGTCATGCAGGCGCTACACTTAGTGCGGATATTGTTACATCCTGAAGGGGTTGCCATGCGGCAACCCCAAAGCAGGAGGGGCCAGTGGTGGATTGGTGGTGGTGGTGGGGGTGACGTCGTTGCAAGGAACGAAACAGCGAGGAGCAACGTTTATTGGGAGAGTGACACTCAAAACCGGCAAACTCTTTATTTAGGGTATTCTCAGGGTGTTGTCAGAGAGGGCTCCCCTCCTCCTCTTTGGGCCGTAAAAGGGGATCACGGGGGGTTTATGGCCCCGTTTACAGGTTTACGCTATTTACATCATGTTTTGAGAAATTCTCCATGGACCTAGACTAATCTGGTTCCTATACCTTTTCTGTAAATTTACTGTAAAGTATGTAAAGTGTAAAGGGGGTACAGAAAATAGACAAAACATAGAAAAAGGTAGAAAAACGGTGGTCAGCAAGGTTTACAGGTGATTGTAATGGTCCCCCCCCCGCCGGATACCCCTGCTTTTATGTCACGTGGTGTGAGTTGGCAATTACATGATGCTTACATAATGGCCGCCGCTCGGCATGAGGCGGTGGGTGTGATTAGGTCAGGGTAAGGTCAAAAGGTGCCGGTTATGTCTACAAACGGAGTTGCTTTACATTTAACCTAAAACGGTAGCGGTGGGAGCTCATTTGGTCTGGTGCAGTGAAGGATTGGACACAAAAGCGTAAAGGGTAAAGCAAACGAAGTACTGCCTTAAGTACTAGAAGTTCGAATGGTAGAAAATGCGATATAAACCATGGAACCCTAAGGAAACCCTAAGACTCATCCGCTTCTTGCACGTTCTCCTCCTCTGTCATCCATCCTTTCTTCTTTAGCAGGTAGATGCAACCCTCGATGGACGGGAAGACGAACAGTCCCCTCCTGACTTTGCCTGCTAGCTTGGCCGACTAGCTTGGCCGACTTGATGGGCAGACCAAGCGAGACGAAATCCCGCTTTATGTCATCCTCGTTCATCCTCATCCATGATTGCCCCTGAAACTGACGTTGCACACATTTGCTGATGTGGTTCAAGGGAAGAACGCATTTGATGACGTTTTGCGGCTGTCCATTGTGACCGTAGTCTGCCTTCAGCAAGGCTTGCTCCAAGTCATCGCCTAGCAGGTGCTGCATGGAAGGGGGTATAGGTCCACGTGACTTGAACGTCATTCTGTCCCTGTCAGCATCCCAAGCTGCCCGCTCGTCATAGTTGTCTCCCATTGTAGGGGGCTGAGCAGCGCAGGTGGGCTCGTCCATGACAGCTGTTTTCAGCCATTTGATGCCTACCGGGCACTGCTCTGAAGCCACGCCTGCTTTTGCCAACGTCATTGGGGCTGATGATCGACGTGTCTACGCAAGTGCGCAAGTACTGGAAGAAGATCACCCTGATGGCTGCCTGGTTGACCAAGGACCAAAGAATGCCCCAATGAGCATCTGCATACTTCATTTGTTTGCAAAACTTCATCCAGTATCTCCTGTCGTCAGCTGTGATGGCCACTGCCTTGTGGTGGTTGCTGGCCCCAACGAAGTTGTGGTAGCTCTTAATGTGGCTCACAAAACTTTTTCTCCGACCTGTAGCTAGGCTCCGTGATGAGCGTCTTCATCCGCTCAGCCTCATCCTTCTTCCCGACAAAAAGCCCTTCGTCTGCAGAAACAAAAGGACTTAGGGTGCCAGGATTCAAACCCGGGCCAATACTTTTGATCGGCACATGCACCAGACTACACCACACCCTAAGTCATGCTATTTGTCACTTTTATGGCTGACCTATAAAGAGGAAGGACTTGAACTCCATATCAGAGTTGAACTTCTCCACGACCGACCCAAAGTTTGTACAATGGATCCCCAGCTTATCGAAGATCTTGATCAGCAGGTTCCCCAGAATGATGCCCTTCCAGATGCAGCGCGGTGCTTGCCGCATCGTCTGCACACCCTCGGGTGATAAAAATAAGCCTGCTGTATGGCCTTCTGCATCGGGGTGAGGCATACCTGATACCTACCTGGCTGATGCGAGAGCGAAGGCTGGCACAGGCTCAAATCAATCAATCAATCAATGCCCTTCCCCGTGCCTTGGTCTCCGATGAACAGGGGGCACCACCCAATCTTCTTATTCGGATGCTTGGCGACGTGGGCCACCCATGCCATGAACACCTCGTAATCCTCTTGGCTCCCGGCACACAAGCTGTCTCGTATATGCTCTAGCTGTGGTGCTATCTGCTCTATCTCGTCGTCTGATGGCCTCTCGTAAGGCAGCAGAAGTAGAGGCATGGCGTTGCAGCACAAGTTGTACTCATCTGGCTCCACATCGACGTCAAATGGCTCTCCACAAAAACGTGCCATGGTAGCATGCTCGAGTTTGTAGTCAGATTCCTCCCAACTGCTGAAAGCCCATTTGTAATTCCTGATGACTGCATGTGATTGATAGCATACGCAGGATGGTGGTCTACACAGGCTGTGTATACACCATATGACAGCAAAGACAAAATATCGAAACAGCATGAATTTGCACTGCTTGTAGAGACTAG